>JAESFI010000110.1_pt1 | contig 81330 bp, 90 predicted proteins | sample 9269361 | NCBI WGS metagenome assembly JAESFI01 (sample SAMN14504119, study PRJNA617095) | algae metagenome | isolation source: Brasilonema angustatum HA4187-MV1 and co-occurring heterotrophs from moss... | place: USA: Manoa Valley, Honolulu, Hawaii | collected 2009-07-20
CAAAAAACGCCGGCGCCGCAAGCGGGAAACTCTGGTCGGGCTACGCCCTCCCGACGTTCCCCGCTTGCGGCGCCAAGTGGCCGACTTTTACGCCGCCCCGTGGCCGGTTTTTGCTCCGCCGTTGACAGGTGGTGGAGACCATTGCCGAGATCTACGGCGGCGTGGCTGAGGAAGACGGCAAGTCGCTTTCGGCGAAGCTCGACGGCTCCCGCGGCACTATCCACGGCGACAGGGAACTGTTGACGCAGATGTTCGCCAACCTGGTGGAAAATGCGTTGCGCCATTGCCCTGCGGGGACGGCGATCGAACTCTCGATAGCCGAACGGAATGACCGGGTCATCGCTGCCGTCCGCGACAACGGCCCCGGCATCCCGGCCGACGAGCGTGAAAAGGTCTTCAGGCGCCTCTATCGGTTGGACAAGAGTCGCTCGACGCCCGGCAGCGGCCTGGGACTGAGTCTGGCGCGAGCCATTGCCGATCTGCACGGGGCGTCGATCGCGCTGGAGGACTGCCGGCCGGGTCTTGCTGTCATCATCAGCTTTCCGCTGGCCAAGCCGGCGTCGGCATAGGGCTACGCTCTGCCAAATCTTACCAAACTGTATGATCGGGACGAACTGGACGTAATCTCGATGCGCCATGGTGAATGCATTGCGTTCAATCGGAAGGGCTGCATCCCATGGCAAGGAAATTTCGCGGACTGAACGAAGCCGCGCCGTTCGCACTCGCTCTCTGCCTGGCCTTGACGGGCGCCGCCGTGCCGACGCTGGCGGCGGAGAAGCCGGTCGCGGCCGAGAAAAACCGGCCGGGCGACATTCCCGACACGCAGGTGTTCATCGACTATTCGGCGCCGCAGGGGTTTGCCTTGAAGGTGCCCGAAGGCTGGGCCCGCACCGACAGGGCGGATGGCGCGAGCTTCGTCGACAAGCTCGATGGCGTCGTCGTCACCGTCTCGAAGGCGGACGCCGCGCCGACCGCCGCCACCGCCAAGGCGACATATGTTCCGGAACTCGAAAAGACCGAACGCGCCGTCAAGGTCACCGCGGTCAAATCGGCGAACCTTCCCGCCGGAAAGGCGGTTCGAATCGTCTACACGTCCAATTCCGAACCCAATGCCGTGACCAGCCGGCAGGTTCGCCTTGAGAACGAACGCTACCTCTTCTTCAAGGACGGCAAGCTGGTCACGCTGGAGCTTTATGCGCCCAAGGGCGCGGACAATGTCGACCAGTGGCAACTGATGTCGAAATCGTTCCGGTGGAAGTGAGATGCACGCGCTGGATGCGCACGAGCTCTATCGGTTCTTTCACATCGGGGACGACGAGACGGCCGCGCTTCGCGGCGTCAGCCTGCATGTGTCGCCAGGCGAGATCGTCGCCGTGACCGGACCGTCGGGCAGCGGCAAATCCACGCTGCTGGCCTGCGTCACGGGATTGGACGAGCCTGACGGCGGCCATGTCGAAGTGGCCGGCGCAAGGCTCACCCGTCGCTCGCAGGCATGTCGGGCGCGCCTGCGCGCCGCCAATTTCGGCATCCTGCTGCAATCCGGAAACCTGTTTCCGCACCTCAGCGTGGAACAGAACGTCCGGTTCCAGATGCTGCTGGCAGGCAAGCCGGATGAAAATCGGATCGCCCCTTTGCTGGACAGCGTCGGCCTGGCACATCGCGCCAGAGCGTTTCCTACGGAGCTTTCCGGCGGTGAAACGGCCCGCGCCGGCCTGGCCGCCGCGCTGGCCTGCGATCCGCCAATCCTGGTCGCCGACGAGCCGACCGCCGAAGTCGATCGCGATACCGAGGCTGGGCTGATCGCGCACTTCGAGGCAAGGCGCGCGGCGGGGTTGTCGACGTTTATCGCAACCCACAGCAGGGCGCTGGCGCAGCGCGCCGACCGCATCGTCAGGCTGAAGGACGGCAGGATCGAAAATGAATGAAACGCTTGTTGTGGCCAGCCGGATCGGCCGCGATTTCCCGGACGGAAACGCCGGGCGCATCGCAGTGCTCCGTGACGTCGACTGTACCGTGGCCTCCGGCGCCCGCATCGCCTTGGTCGGTCCGTCTGGCAGCGGCAAGACCACGCTGCTGCACCTCTTGGGCGGGCTCGACCGGCCGACCACCGGAAAAATCGAATGGCCCGGCCTCGGGCCGTTCGAAGATCTGAGGCCGCGCCGGATCGGCATGGTCTTCCAGTCGCCTAGCCTTTTCCCGGCGTTGACGGCGATCCAGAATGTCGGCCTGCCAATGGTGCTGGCCGGCGCGAGCGATTCCGCGGAGCAAGCCGGTGGCCTTCTGCTGGAAGCGTTCGGCCTTGCCGAACTGGCCGACAAACTGCCCGAGGAACTGTCCGGCGGACAGGCGCAGCGCATCGCCATGGCAAGGGCGCTCGCCATCGGGCCGAAGCTCGTTCTTGCCGACGAACCGACCGGGCAACTTGACGGAAACACCGCCCAGCTTTTCTTCGATGCCATATTGGAGCACCTGGAGGGGACCGGCATCGCCCTGCTCGTGGCGACCCATGACGAGGCCATCGCCGCCCGGATGGCGACACGCTGGACGATGGACCACGGCCGCCTGAATTCAGGGTCGCGCCAGAATGGGGCGAGGTGATGCTGCTTTTGTGGATTCGCGGTGTCCTGAGTCGCCGCTCCTTGCGCGTCGCGGGGGCGGCTGCGGGCATTGCCGTGGCGGTAGCGCTGCTCGTGACGATGACGCTTTTCCTCGTCAATGCCAGCGCATCGATGACGAGGCGCGCTGCTTCCGCGGTGCCGATCGACTGGCAGATCCAGCTGGTGCCGGGAGCTGATGCGGATGCGATCCGCGGGCGACTCGCCGAGGTCGCGAAGATCAAGGCCGTTCACCGGGTGCGCTACGCGGACATCACCGGCTTCCAGGCCCATACCGGCGGCACGACGCAGACCACCGGGCCGGGACAGGTCATCGCCTTCGACGATAGCTATTCGACCGACTTTCCGGCCGAGATCCGATTGCTGTCCGGCAGCCGGCAAGGCGTCCTCATCGCGCAGCAAACGGCTGCCAATCTTCATGTCGGACCGGGCGACACGGTCACGATTGCGCGGATCGGGGTTCCCGCCGTCGACGTGACGGTTGACGGCGTAGTCGATTTGCCCGATGCCGACTCGCTGTTCCAGGCTGTCGGCCTGCCTCCACAGGCGGCGCCGCAGGCCCCGCCGGACAACGTGCTGGTCCTGCCGGCAGCGGAATGGCACCGCCTGTTCGATGCCCAACAGCAACAGCGTCCCGACACCACGCGCCTGCAGCTGCATGTGCGGCTGGCGCATGACCTGCTGCCGTCCAATCCTGTTTCCGCTTTCACCTTTGTCAGCGGCATGGACAGGAATTTCGAGGCCAAGGTTGCGGGACAGGCCCTGGTTGCGGATAATCTCGGATCCCGCCTTGGCGCGGTCCGCGAGGATGCGCTCTATGCCTCGGTGCTGTTCCTGTTCCTCGGCTTGCCCGGCGTGGCTCTGGCGATAGCTTTGACCTTCGCGATTACCACCTCGGGCGCAGCGCGTCGGCGCATCGAACAGGCGCTGCTGCGCGTGCGCGGCGCCACCACGCGACAAATCCTGTCCCTGTCCGCTGCCGAGGCCGCCGTCGCCGCGGTCGGCGGCGGCGCGTTGGGGACGGTGGCGGCCCTGTTGTTCGGCTTCGCCGTTCCAGGTCTTGGCACGACCGTTACAATCGGCGATCCAAAGCTGATGCTTGTCGTACTGATGGGGCTGCTCCTAGGCTTCGCAGCTTTCCTGCCGCCCATGTGGTGGGACCTGCGCCGCTCCGACCCCGGCGTGGCCCGCCGCTCGGTCGAGCGCGCCAAGACGCCGCTCTGGCGGCGCCTGTGGCTGGACCTGCTGTTGCTTGCCGCCGCCGGGCTCTTCTTCTGGCTGTCGGCCAGCACCGGATACCAGGTCGTGGTTGCCCCGGAAGGCGTCGCCGCGACGTCGGTGGACTACAAGGCATTCATCGCGCCGGCGCTGTTCTGGCTTGGGGCTGCGCTGCTGACCATGCGCATCTCGGCCAATGTCGTCGCGCGCAACGGCCGGCTTCTGCGCGCGATCGTGACGCCCGCCGCCGGCCCGCTGGCAGTGGTTGTCTCGGCTGCGCTGTCAAGGCAGTCGCGGCGCCTGACTTTCGGCATCGCCATGACCGCGCTGGCGATTTCCTTCGCCTCGTCGACGGCGATCTTCAATGCCACCTACAACGCACAGGCGCGGGTCGATGCCGAACTGACGAATGGGGCCGACGTCACCGTGTTCGGCACATCCGACAGGCCGGCCGGAGCACGGCTGGCGTCGCTGGCGGCGCTGCCGGAAACCGCTTTCGCCGAGCCCATGCAGCATCGCTTCGCCTATGTCGGGACCGACCTTCAGGATCTCTATGGCATCGATCCCGCCCGCCTCGGTCGCGCGACCGGCTTGTCCGACGCCTATTTCAGCGGCGGCGATGCCGGCACGATCCTGGCAAGGCTCGCCGCCACGCCGAACGGCGTTCTGGTGTCGGAGGAGACGGTGCAGGACTTCCAGCTCCAGCAGGGCGATACGATCAACCTGCGGCTCCTCGATGCGAGGGACCATCAGTACCATGCCGTTCCCTTCAAGTTCATCGGCGTGGCGCGTGAATTCCCAACCGCGCCGAAGGACTCTTTCCTGGTCGCCAATGCCGCCTATGTCGCCAGCATGACCGGCACCGATGCAGCCGAATATGTCCTGATGCGGGCCAAGGGAGACCCGGCTGTTCTGGCGCTGCAGGCAAAGGCCGCGCTCACTGCCGTTCCGTCCTTGAAAGTCACGGACATCGGACAGGCCACCCATCTCATCGGCTCAAGCCTCACCGCAGTGGACCTTGGCGGGCTGACGACGATCGAACTCGCATTTTCCGTCGTCATGGCCGCAGCGGCTGCCGGATTGATGCTGGCCCTGGGTTTCATCGAGCGCCGCCGGACCTTCGCGGTCCTCGGCGCAATCGGCGCCAAGCCTCGCCAACTGGCGGCCTTCCTGTGGGGCGAGGGCACGCTGGTGATCGTCGGAGGGTTCGTTTTCGGTCTCTTGTCAGGTGTCGTCACGGCGTGGATGCTGGTCAAGCTCCTGACGGGCGTGTTCGATCCGCCGCCCGAGGCGCTGTCGATCCCCTGGGCTTATCTTGGCGTCGTGCTCTGTCTCGTGGCCGTTTCCGTGATCGCCGCCATCATGTTTTCCAAGCCGGCTGCCGGCCATGAGGCCGAATACCTGCGAGACTTCTGACGTTTCGACCGATTGTTTCCGCTATGCCGGAAGCCACCCACGGGCGTGGTGGTTGGCTCTCCGCGCGTCGCACCCTGGCCGGCATTACCAATTTGTATGCTTACGGCAAGGCGGTCGAGAATCCGCCCCTATACGATCGGCCATGCCTTCCAATCGGGAGGGTTACAACTGCCGGCCCGACCGGCTTGCCAGCGTCGCCACAGGCAGGAAGCACATGGCGGCATCTCGCAACGCAATTAAACAGGAACATGAAGATGAAGAAGTCAGCCATCGTTCTCGCCGCCGCTGTCGCACTCGCCTCGTCCGGCGCCGCTTTCGCCAAGACGGTCACCAGCACGGTTAAGACCGTCGACAAGAGCGGCGATTCGATTACGCTGTCAGACGGCAGAAAGTTCACGCTTCCCGAGGGCATCGAAGCCGAAACCGTCAAGGTCGGCGAAAAGGTCACGGTGACCTATTCGGTTAAATCCGGCAAGCTGAAAGTGGACAGCATTCGCCCGGCGAACTGACTGCGGGCCACACAAAGCCGCTCCCCTGAAAGGGCATCTGGGAGCAGCTTTCGTCGCACTCGGTCATGTTAGTTGAAGGCCTCGATGAAGTAGGCGCGGCAACAGCCGACGGCGAATTGGAACCCGGCACTTGCATGCTGAGCACTGGCCGATGGCAGCTATGTCATGGCCGATTGCTGGAACCTGCCTGACCGGAAGCGGCCCCTTTGTCGCCGAAGCTCGACGTCAGATTTATCAGCATGGAGCTCCAGCACTGATGCTCTGACTCGATGCCTCAGTGTAGGTTGGAAAAGTTTTCTCCGAAGGAGCGAACTCGTACCTTTAGCCGTTGAGCCGATGAGCGAGCATTGAGGGAATGAACTCCGTAACGGTATATCGGGCGAGGCCCATCTGCTGAAACGGGTCCTGACGCAGTATCGCATCGAGCTTTCCGCGATTCTCCGCAATGGCGATGATGATCCCTCCGGTCCTGGGGGCTTTCCTGCCGGAGGCGATGAATGCCCCCGAGGCATAGTTCCGCTTGAGGAATTCGACATGATCGGGGATGACGGAGTCAACGCGGTCGAGCGAAACGACGTAATGCAGATCGACGACGAACATGCTGTGGCCATCTAGAACAGCGGGCATTTGTGGAATCCTTCTCTGAGTTGACGGGGGACGGAATCGTAAGTTTGGCTCGCCGCCAAGGCAGCGGTCAGGCATGCGGGCCTTGCCTTCATGGGATGAGGATCGGGCTTCCTGTAGTCAGCCCGGCTTCGAGGTCGGCATGCGCCCGTGCCGCCTCGTCCAACGCATAGGTTACCCCAACAGTGCTTGCGATGCCCTGCCGCATTGCCGCCACGACGGCTTCCGCAGCGGCGCGATAGCGTTTCATATCGGCCGAGTAGGCCATGAAGCTCGGACGGGCCAGCGAAAGCGAACGGCGCGGGCCGATCTCCTCGACGTTGAGCGGTGGAATGGGGCCGCCCGCCTGGCCGATGCTGGCGACGGTGCCGAACGGCCGCACGCAGGCCAGTGTCTTCAACAGCATGTCGCCGCCTATGCCGTCATAGGCGACGTCGACGCCAAGGCCGTCCGTCAGTTTCCCGACCTCGCCGACAATATCGGCATCGCGACCGACGACGACATGGTCTACGCCGGCCGTGCGGGCGAGAGCCGCCTTGTGCGGCGAACCGACCGTTCCGATCACCGTGGCACCAAGGTGCTTGGCCCAGCGCACCAGCAACCCGCCGGTCCCGCCGGCGGCGGCATGAACGAGGATCGTCGTTCCAGGCCCGACCGGATAGGTCCGGGTCAGCAGCATATGGGCGGTGACGCCGCGCAACATGGAGGCCGCGGCCAGTTGCGAGGAGATGTCGTCGCCGATGCGGATGGCGCGCGCTTCGGGCAGGAAGCGCGTTGAGGCATACGCGCCGACGGGCGCGCCGGCATAGGCGACCCGGTCGCCGGGCGAGAGCCTTGTCACGCCCGGACCGACCGCTTCGACCACGCCGGCGCCTTCAACGCCGAGCGTGGCCGGCAGCGGCAACGGGTAGAGGCCGGTCCGGTGGTAGATGTCGATGAAGCTGACGCCGATGGCGTCATGGCGGATGCGTATCTGGCCGGGACCGGGCTCGGCCGGCGCGTCCGCAGATACCGTCAATCGATCGACGCCGCCGAAGCCCGTGATCTGAACTTTCTTCTCCATTTGTCTTCTCCAGTTTGCGATGGCGGGAATTCCCGGTCGACAGGCTGAAAGTGCAACGCGTTTTCGATTTGAGAATCAGCCTGCCGCCAGCCGGGTTCTGATGCCGGCGTCGACAAGTTGCTGGGGCTCCCAGTCTCTTGCCTCGACAACGCGATGGACCCAGTCGGCAGCCGCAGCGCGAAAGACCGGGGACGGATACTGCCGCTCAAGACGCCGGCACGCTTCGGCAAACTTGATCGCATGATCGTCCCCGCTCTCGACCGACAAGTCGATGATCGTCTTCCATGTTTCAGCAGTCGTCGGCAGCGGATCGGCGGATAAGCCTCGACTGTAGGCGGATGCCCAGGCCGCCAGGGCCTGCCAGCTATAAGCGAATGCGATGCCGGCGAGCTTTGACGACCCGTTGGCGACGATCAGCTGAATGGCGGCAGGACCGGTCACCGTGTGAAGGAGGACAAGGGGATGACGGCCGGCGTCGTGCAGATAAAGGCGCGCACCGATCTCGGCCAATTCGCTCAGGGCGACCGAAACGTTGGATGGTGGCGCGAGGCGAGCCACCGCAGCGGTGAAATCGGGCCGCTCGTTCAAGCGCTTGACGACACGGGGCGGCGGGCCGCTGCGGTCGGAACTGGTCTCCAATATAGGAAGCTGCCGCGTCGCCTCCTCCAGGGCAAGGACACCATCCAGCCGCGGCTCACCGCCGACTAGCCTGTAGCGGGCCGCGCAGTAGGCCAGCGCTTTCGCCAGTTCATCGAGCCTCGCCGGCGTGACCGCGTTGGCCAGCGCGCGGCTGGCATGGCCGCACCGGATGATGCCGTGCGTGCCAGATGCCATGCTGCCAGGAATGAGGCGAGGCAACCAGGTTTCGAGCACGTCGGTCCAGGATGCACTCTGGAGCTCCCGCCGAAACAGGTTCTGCCACGCGCCCAGGCGGGTGTAGTCGCCAAGAGCCGCCTCCCACTCGCCGTCAAGCACGACACTTGTCCGCGGGTCGTCGGCAAGCTGTGGCCGAAAGTTTTCGATCCATGGCAGGATTGCGTCGTCATGGCCCAGCACGGTCAGTGCCTCGATCACCATCGGCGCGTGATTGGGAGCGCCGTTTCTCAGTTCGGGCCCGGTGTTTCTCAATGCTGCGAGTGCCTGGTCGTGGAGTTCGTAGGCCATGGCCGGCCTCCTTTCGATGGGTTGACGGGCAATCAGTTAGTATGTACAAACTCACTTATCAAGAGGTTGTCATGGCAAGCGCACTCAAGGCCGCCGAGAGGTTCCCGGCAGAATCGCGAAAGCAGCAGATCGTCGAGACGGTGCTGGAACTCGTTGCCACTCACGGCACGGAGGCGGTCAGCTTCCAGCTCATCGCCGACCGGATCGGTGTCACGCAGCCTGCCGTGTTCCGTCACTTTCCGACCAAGGAAGCCCTGTGGCTGGCGGTGATGGATTGGCTGGAACAGCATCTCGTCGGCATCTATATGTTGGCCGACGAAGCAGACGAGGCAGCGCTGGTCGTGCTCGGCGGCATGTTTCTCCAGCATATCCGGCTGATCGAACGCTATCCCGCGCTTGCCAAGCTTGTGTTCTCCGATCACCTCAGGCTCCAGTTTCCGAGTCTCCAGGTGCGCTTCGGAACCATCCACAAAGGCTACATGGCACGTCTCTCTGCCGTCCTCGAGCGCGCCAAGTCCGATGGCTCTGTGTCGGAAACCGTCGATCCGAAAGATGCAGCAACAATGTTCCTGAGCCTTGTGCAGGGTTTGGGATTCCAGTTTGCGATTGCCCGTGTCCAAGGTGGAGTTCAGCGCGAAGCGGAAAGATTGCTTGCGCTCTATCTTCGTGGACTCGTGTCCGGGCAAGCAGTCGCTGATCGAATAGGGGGCACGATCGAAGCCTCCAAGAGGGGCTTAGTGAGAATGGATCGGATATAGGGGGAAAGCGGCTCGCATCTGCCACGGCCGGCATGGTGCGCCGTTAGTGGCCTCAGTTATGCAAAGCTACAGCGGCCGACGCACGGAATTCATCTATCAGGTCCGCCGGCACCATAGAGACGGCGAGCAGGATCCCGAGCGGGCGATCTGGGATCATCAAGCCATAGTGCCGCATGCGTTCACCTCCTTATCGAAAGAATCCGATGAAACTGGCCTACGCACATCACGCAAACGCCTACCACCTGACCTCGCATGCCGAAGAGGCGGCCAGACCAGCGATCGAAAATCTCCAGGGCTGGGACGAGGCTGTCAGCGAAATCCACACCTGGCCGGAGTATGAACCCCAGCCGCTACGTACGCTCGATGCAGCTGCCGTCCGCATTGGCGTAGGCAAGGTCTACTACAAGGACGAGAGCGAGCGGTTCGGGCGCGGCATCGCGAGCTTCAAGGCCCTCGGCGCACCCTACGCGGTGGCGCGGCTTCTGATCGACGAAGTTGAAGGTGCCACGGGCAAGCGTCCAACGACGGAGGAGCTGCGGTCCGGCGAGTTTCGCTCGATCACCGAGCGCGTCACGGTCTGCGTCGCGACGGACGGGAACCAGGGGCGTGGGCTCGCCTATGGCGCCAAGGTCTTCGGCTGCCGATGCGTGGATTACATTCATGGGCACGTCAGCGCCGGCCGAAAGGAGGCAATGGAGCGGCTAGGCGCGATCGTTATTCGGATCGACGGCGAGTATGAGGCTTCCGTCGCCCGCGCGAAGGAAGATGCCCGGATCAACGGCTGGCATTTCGTCAGCAGCACGTCGTGGGACAATTTCAAATCTCCGATCGCTCGCCACGTTATGAACGCTTATATGGTCATGGTCGAGGAAGCGCTGGACCAGATTCCGGACCTCCGGAGTATCACTCATGTGTTCATGCAGGGCGGCGTTGGGAGCATCGCGGCTGCAGTGTTTCTAGGCTTCCAGCAAAGGCTGAAGTTTGCCTTGCCGCGCTTTGTCGTGATTGAGCCCAACGAGGCGGACTGCCTGCTCCAGAGCGCCAAAAACAACCGTCCCACGCCCTCCAAAGGCTCGCTCAAGACTCTCATGGCGGGGCTGGCCTGCCGCGAGGTGTCTCCCGCGGCCTGGGCGATCCTCGAATGGCTTGGGAGCGACTATCTTCGAATTCCGGACTTCTGGGTCGAGGACGCCATGAATGCGCTTGCGCGCGGCGACGGCGATATTCCCGTTGTCAGTGGGGAATCCGCGGCCGGCGGCATGGGCGTGCTGCTGAAAGCGGCGTCAGACGACTTGCTGAGAACGACGCTCTCTCTCAATGGCGACAGCCAGATCGTCTTGTTTGGTTGTGAAGGAGCAACCGATCCGACGATCTACGAGCGCATCGTCGGATCGAGCCCAGATGCTGTGTTCGCTCGGCAGAGGCAATTTCGTGACCAAACTTCAACACACAGATTTCAAGCAGGGACGCGCGCGTTCTTGATCCGGTAATCCCACGCAGCGAGGACCGCTACGGCCGTCGTTCCACCATCGTCACCAGCCAGTTCCGGTTTCGACTTGGCACAAGGTGATCGGCAGCTCGACCTATGCCGACGCATCCTGGATTGGCTCGTGCATAACGCCCATCTCGCGACTTCGATACCATCGACGATGGATGCCAGATCGTGCCCGGCACCACTATCGAATGATAGTGTCGGACGCCGATCCTGCCCGCTATCCTGCGGTTCAGGGCTGATATCGCGATCGACCCCATATGGACCGCGTGCGGCGGGAGGTTGGCTTGGCGACGTTCCTGAAACGAATAGCGATCCTGCTGGAGTTCTGGCTGGTCACGATCTCGATGACCGGCGTAGCATTCGCCGGCGAACTCTACGCATCGCGCGTATTCAGCGTGGATGAAGCTGTCTACGCCGTTCGCTTCAGCCCGGCCGGGGACCGTGTTGCGCTCGCCACCGATGCCGGGACGATGATCTTCGACACGGCGGACGGCAAGCAGGTGGCCGAATTGAAGGGCAGGGCGTCCTCCGTCGCCTGGAGCCCGGACGGCTCAATGCTCATGGTGATGGCCGAGGAAGCGTTGCGCTTCTGGAGTACCGCCGATTATTCAAAGGAAGTCGCGGCGATACCGCTTGATGCGCAGACGCTCATCATCGGTCTTCCTCGCGAGCCTTTCAGCGCGGACGGCAAGTCAATCGTCATGCTCAGGCAAGATGACACGGCGGCGGTCTGGCAGATCGAAGGTCCGCGAGAGGTTGCCATATTGGACGGCCATTCGGCCCCGCCAACAGACGCCAGCTTCAGTCCTGACGGCGGGCGTGTCGCCACCGCCGCGAAGGACAAGACCGTGGTTGTCTGGGACGCCGCCACCGGCCAGAAGATCGCAAGGTTGGAAGGCCATGAGAAAGCCGTTGACCAGGTCGGCTTCAGCCCGGACGGAACGCGCATCCTGACCATCGGGCGGGACCAGACCGTGCGGGTCTGGAATGCAGTAAACGGGAACGGCATCGCGACGCTGCAGCACCAGGCCGATGTGGAGACGGCAGCGTTCGACCGCAAAGGCAAGAGCATCGTGACCGGAGCCGACGACGGCATTGCGCGCGTGTTCGACGCAGCCAGTGGCGCGGAGATCGCCACCTTGCAGGAAGAGGGCGTTGAAAAAGTACTATCTGCCGCCTTCAGCCCGGACGGTGCCCGCATCGTCACAGGCTCGTCCGACGACTATGTCCGTATCTGGGATGCGGCTTCCGGAGAGTTGATCGTCAAGCTCAACAGCCTGTCCGAAGGCTATGGCGCCGGGTTCACCGACGATCAGAGGATCGTGGCGCGGCCGCACGGGGCGATGGGTGTTATCTATACGTTGCAGCAGAAGCAGGATACCGTTCAACTGGCGGACGGAATGGCCGGCATGTGGGCCTTCGGACCGCCCGATGACGGCGACGCCACTCCCGATGTCATGCACCTAATCTGCTCGACCAGTCCCTATATCATCCACCTCGACGGGCTCATCGAATATCTTGCTGGCGGCGAAGACGAACTGCTTCAACCCCGCCAGTTCATGCGCTGCAAGGCCGACCTGACATGCGACGTGTTCGAGGGGGCGGCGCATTCGCTGGCGGTCGATCCTTCGGACAGGGCGACGTTCAAACTAACCAACGGCAAGGTCACCATGTGCACCGCCAGCGACCCCGGCAACTGCCAGACCCTTCGCAAATGCACGAAGCTGGAATGGGACGACGCGGCACGCGCCAGCGGTCATGCCGAGCAATGGGAGAAGCTGTTTGCGGCCTCTGCCAACTGAAATACGCAAGCTGATCGGGTTTGTTGTCGCAATCGCGATTGCCGCCTATGCGATACACGGTGTCATCGCCGATGACCTGGTCATGCCTTACCGCGTGGGGCCTTGGCGCCTCAAGAATTTTGAGAACCTTCATCTACGCGGCATATGGGCAATTGGAGGCTCGGCCTGCCTCCTGCTCGGTGCTGTTGGCTTCGCCATTCTGGCTTACGGGGTCATCGGCACGAAACCTGGCGCGGATCCCAAAGCGAGATTCTACAGAAATCTGGCCACCCCATTGATCTTGATCGGCGCAGTGTTCTTCCTCGGAATATCATGGTTCGCCGGGCCGGTCGCCCGATGAGGATCGTCACGTCCCGGCCGAAAAGGTCCCCGCGCATAGTTGCTCCGCTGCCATCCGATAGCGGCGTGGCCAGCGCGTTCGATCATCATTGCGAACGGAATCACGCGCTACGAGGGCGTTCAGGGTGCTGAATTCATGGCCATCGATGGTTGCGGCCGCTTGCATGGCCATGGTCGTCGATGCCTCCCCCGCACGCGCCGAAAAATGCCCTGCTGGAGACGAGCCGATCTTCAGCGAGAATTTGCAGGCTGTATCCGATTGCCTGGCCGCACATGCACTGCATGAGGAATGCGCCTGGGGTTCGAGCGGAGACGCCGAGTTGGCGGAAACGGTCATCGCCAAGTGCGAGACGGCCTTTCTGGACCGTCTGCGACGCGCCCAGCTCAGTCTTTACCGCCACCGTGGCGAGCGATGCGACACCGCCTATGACCAGCAACACTCGATCGGGATGTTCCAGGCAGAAATGTGCCGCGAAAACCTCGCGGTCCTTTATTTCCAGGCCTTCTCGCGAGGTTGGAGCCCGAAGTCGCCGCGTTGGCCAGGGCCTTCCCCAGCCGAGGAATAGTGCTCTCGGCATGCGTTGCATATTCGTAGCAATCTTGCTTTCCGATGAGTCCGCGGAAAGCGAAGTGCTGAGCGCCATAGCGTAACGTAGTGATCGTCACTCGCTGTGGCCCGGCATCGCAGCGACGACGGGATTGCCGCCCGCCACTACCATTCGATAGTGGTGCAGCCGCTGCGCTACGTCATTATCGTGGAGTCTTGCCCCAGCTCCGAGGGAGCCAAACCTCGTCTCCCAGGGAAACGCTACAATGAACATCCTGGTCCGAATTGTTCTCGCCACCATTCTCCTGAGCCCGGCGGCTCCTCTCGCTCATGCAGCGAAAAAGGCGGCCGCAACGCATGCAATACAGACAGAGTTTGACGGATTCATCGCGAAGTTTCGAGCAGCCCTGAAAGCCAACGATTCATCAACCATCGCAGGCATGACCAAGCTGCCCTTCATGGAGGATAAGACATATTCTGATGCTGCCCAATTCCGTGCGAAAGCCTATCCGGAGTTCTTTACCAAGAAAAATCGAGCCTGCATCCTGCGCGAAAAAGCCGTCTATGATCGTGATGAGGAGAACAACGACAATTACCATATCTCCTGTTACGAAAACATCTTCACCTTCACCAGCACACCGGCGGGGTTTCAGTTCACGGACGTTAGCGTGAACGATTGATCTGGCCGCTACTGCGGCGGCACGATAGCCGGCCATGGACCGATGATCGGCAAAGAATATCCCAACCCGAATCCGGTGAAAAAAGCGTCGTGGCTGCGCGCACTTCGGGCGCTTTCGCTGACGATGCGCTTGGTCATCAGCCTGTTTATGGGCACCATGATCGGGGTGGCCGGTGGTGCGCTCTATCCGCCGCTGACCCATATCGCCGCGCCAATAATCTGTAGAGGCAAGCTGGAAACGGTGTCGTCCTCATATTCCTACAAGCCGGGGCAGTTCGGCGTCACCCGCGAGCTCTTTTGCGTCGGCGACGACGGTTCGCGACAGCCGGTGACGGCGAGAGGCCTGTTCTTTTCCAGCTTCATCTACGCCACCGCGCTGTTCGCTTTGTGGCCGCTGCTCATGATGCCTTTCCGGTACGTGCTGTCACTGGGCGCGCGCAGGGTTGGCTCCTTTGCGCAAGACAAGCTGAGCGGATTGACCTTGTCGGAGACCACAACGTCCAGTTGGGCGTGGCCAGTAAAAGGAATCCGAATTAAAGTTCGTCAGCCGGCTCGCACCGCCGATACCATTGAGGACCGTATCCGTGAGCTTGCCCGGTTGAGAGACGTCGGCGCAATTACACGGGAGGATTACGAGGCCCGAAAGCGGGAAATACTCTCCGAACTATAGCAGACGCCGTTTACGCCCTTCAGGTTCTACACCCTGCGGTTCGCCTCAATGGATGGCCGAGAGGCATAATGCGACGAGTTGGGCCTGAGAGCCCGTGCCGGTCTTGCCGAAGATGCGGTTCAGGTGGCCACGGACGTTCCCGAGAGAAATTCCCAGCCTGGCCGCGATGTCCGCCGGTCCTTCTCCCGCCACCAGCAACGCCACGATGTCGGTTTCGCGTGGCGTCAATCCAAAGGCAGCACAGAGGCCCGTTATACCGGCCGGCGCCGGGCGATTTGGATCGCTCACGAACAGGATCGTCGCCGTCTTTCGGGGAACCGGGATCGCGCCGCCTTCCGGCGCAGGCATGCGCAGCGCCCGAACCGCCAGCGGCAATGCCGTTTCGCTGCGGACAAGCGTGATCGCGCCGGAACTCTCGTCGATGATCCGGGCGAGCCGGCGGCTCTCCATTCCGCCGCCGCCCCACAGCATCGCCGGCATGGTCAGCAGTTGTCCCGTCCGGGCGAAAATAGTCTCGGCGGCGCTGTTGGCGCGAAGGACACGCCGCTGCACATCGAGGAAGATCACGCCGGTCGAGAGATCGTCAAGGGCAGCTTCGAGCGTGGCGACCCGACCCTTCAGCAACTGCACATGCCGTTTCAGGTTCAGGGCCGATGTCAGTATCGGCAGCAGGTCCGTCAGGGTCGCCCGCTCACTATCCGAGAACGGCTTTTCTATCCGGCCTCGGCAGGCAGCGACAAAGCCGCCCGCCGTTGTGCGCGCAACGGCGGCGTGGCGCCCGCCCATCGGCCTGATCGCGCCTTCGAACACGGCCAGTTGACACAGGACCGGCAGCGGCACCACGTCATCCTGCAGGACCATCCTGCCCGCCGGCAGCAGGCGCGAGAGCACCGCCACGTCGGCGGGATAATCTGCCAAGGCCCAGATGTTCTCGTCGGCAACGCCGCTTCCCCAGGCAAGCGGCGTGACGAGCGCGTGGGGGTCATCCATTTCATGAGGGAGAACGGCGACGAGGTGGTCCGCCCGCACGGCCCGCGTAATGGCCGACAAACCCTCGTCCCAAGCCGTGCTGTCCAGCACGCCCTGCATGACAAGGTGCCCGATCCTGGAGATCGCAACGCCCATTGGCGTCTCCCCCTCCACACGCGCCGACACCGGCGGGCGACCACTATCGTATGATAGTGGTCCGCTATTGCGCGAAGCACAATAGTCTCCAGGTCGCCGAAGAGCGAAGGTGCGGGCGCCGTCAGAACAGATTTTGACAATCGTTTTTGGTCGGCCAGTTGATAGAAATGGATTCTGATGCGGCACCCCATTCTTGCTATGGCCATATTGACTCTTTTTGTCGCGAGCGCGGCCGGAGCGCAGACGCTCAAAGGTGAAGCCGCCCGGAAATCACCGCAGGCCGACGCCTTTCTCGCCTACGAGCACGCGCTCATCGAGGGAGGTCTCAAGGCCGCAATCCCTTACATGACTCCCGAGAAGCTTGCCGACCTGAAGGGCATGGCGGAAATGTTCGGAGAGGAAGGATTCAACGAGTTTCTCGCCCGCATGCGCGGTGGCGCTCAGGGCGAGGCACGGCGAAAGCAGATCATGAGCGTCGCGGTCGACGGCGACCACGCTTTGCTAGAGGCGCGCGATGATCCGAACACCGTCACCGAACAGCACCTGGACAGGGCCACGGACGGTTGGAAGGTCGGCTTGCGTCCCTGAACAAGCGCTACAATTCAACTGCCGGCACATGCAGGCCGGCCGAAATACGATCTCCCAAGCCTTCAAAGCCTTTGTAACCGCACCAAGAGCGTGAGTGTTCACGATCGGATAGGCCATCAGAAACGCCAACGGTATGCCGAACGGCGGCAATCCGCGGGGCATGCGTTGGAACCGGACAGGCCGGTAACGGCCCCCAAACGGCCAAATTGAATCCTTGGCGATCCAGAACACCTGGCTCGACGCGAAGGACCGCGATGGGGTGATGAAACAGAGCTACCCTCCTCATCGCCGACGCCGAGCGGCGCTTCCAGACCCGACCCAACCTCCCAGAACAAGCGTCCCAGGCCCGGCATTCGACTGGCCTCGGCCACGATGGCGCGAAAAACCGGACGATGCGACGGACTAAGCCATCCCGCCGCACACACGTCAATACTTCAATCCATCATCCAGGGAGAAATGAGATTCCTGGATTGGCCGGACAACTTTGCCAGACGCTCCTTGCCAAGGCCGTCGCGTGCGGCCTGTGCAAGCCCCTGGAGGATCGCGGCATAGAGGTCAGCCAGTTCCTGAACAGGCGTATCATGCCGAAGGCTGCCGCTGCGCACGTCCCTGGCCAAGCGTTCGGCTATCTGCTCCAAACGCTCCCGCCGGAGCTGTTTCAAGGATTCCTCCATTTCGGGGCTGTTCGGCGCATTGCTGGCAACTGAGTTCACGACGAAGCAGCCGCCTGGTGTGTCCGATCGTGTAAAAAGGTCGACCGCCGCTTCGAACATCGCATCCATCGCACTTGCCGTATCGGGCGCTTTGTTCAAAGCGTCAGGCAACGCGTTAGCGTAGAACGAGCCGTAGTGCCGCAACGCCTCCGCGAACAAGCGTTCCTTCGATCCGAACGCCGCATAGATGCTGGGAGAGTTGATCCCCATCGCCTCGACAAGATCAGTCATCGACGTCGCCTCGAAACCGTCTTGCCAGAACGCCATCAACGCCCGATCCAACGCTTGCGTGCGGTCAAAATTTCGCGGACGGCCTCGTTCAGCCATGCGTTTCTCTTTTTGTACTGATCGACATATATATGTCGCTCGACAGGGGCTGCGCAATTGCCTATTTGTGTGCCGATTAATACATAAATAGGCAGATCCATGTCCAACTTTGAGCTTTCCAGCAAGACAGCCCTTGTTACCGGTGCAGGTAGCGGTATCGGGCGCAGCATCGCCATGACTTTCGCCAAGGCAGGAATGAGGACGGTGGTGGCAGGCCGCAGGCTGTCGGAATTGGAAGATACCGCACGAATGATCCGTAAGGCGGGTGGCGATGCCCTCTGCGTTTCGGTCGATGTTACAGATGAGGCGTCGGTTGGCGCCTTGGTCGAGCGCATTGGATCGTTACACATCGCGGTGAACGCCGCAGGGATCGTACTAGGCGGCCCGGTCGATGACATGGACGCGGAAGCGTTCGCCCGTGTCTTTCAGGTCAACGTGACCGGTCTGTGGCTGTCGATGAAACATGAAATCCGCTCGATGAAGGCCACCGGCGGCGGAGCAATCGTCAATATCGGCTCGAATATCGGAGCACGGATCGTTCGTCCGACGCTAGGAGCCTACGCCGCCTCCAAGGCCGCTGTCAGCAGCCTGACGAGAACGGCGGCCTTGGAGGCCATCGCGCACAGCATCCGCATCAACTGCCTTTGCCCTGGGCCAGTAGATACGCCGCTGTCTATGCGCCCCGGCGAGGATCGCGCAGCGCGCGATGCACGTGTGGCCGCCACCAATCCTTCCAAGCGTGTGGCGACAACCGATGAGATAGCCACCGCCGCGCTTTGGCTGGCATCCGATTCTGCCTCCTATGTCGTCGGCCAGGATATTGTCATCGACGGCGGCGCCTCGGCTTGACGCAAAACTTAGGATATTCGCCACTGCATGAGGGAGGGTCGAGAGCTGCTACGAACGCCAGGCCCTTACTTGGCGAACCAGTGCTGCGACATGTTCGGGTTGTGTCGTCTTTAGAATACCGTGTCCGAGGTTGAAAATGAACGGCCCCTCGCTCGCATCACGAAGAATGCGTTCAGCGTCGGCAGCCAGCGCCTGCCCTCCGACAACCAACAATTGCGGATCGAGGTTACCTTGGATGCAGCGACCTAGCCTTCGCTGAATGGTCTCGGAGGCCCAGCCCAATGGGACGGTGCTATCGAGCCCAATGCAATTAGCATGGGTAGCCTGAGCATACCCCTGGTATAAGAGGCCTGCGGCTCGGGGGAAAGCGATGACAGGTATATGAGGGTGTTTCTGTCGAAGCGTCTCAATAATATTAGCGACAGGTTGAACACACCAGCGCCGGAAGAACGGCTCTGGCAATATCCCGGCCCAACTCTCGAATATTTGTATTGCTTCGGCTCCGGATTCGATTTGCCGCTCCAAGAACTGGGTTGTCGCAATGGTCAGCATGTCAATGAGCGGTTGAAATCCATTTGGATCGCTCAGCGCCCATTGCTTGATGATCGCATGATCGGACTCGCCTCCACCCCGACCTTCGACCATGTATGTGGCCACCGTCCACGGTGCACCAGCGTAGCCGATGAGAGCGACTTCTGAGGGAAGGCACGCCGACAGCAGCCGAACCGTCTCGTAGACTGGGGCCAACTCCTCATGGAGACGCGATAGGCTCAGGTGCTGTTGGATGTCGTCGGTGGAACGGATTGGCGGGCTTAGGACAGGACCGTCGCCTTCGCGATACTCTAGAGTCTGCCCAAGTGCCGCCGCGAGTTGCGGGAGATCGGCGAACAGGATTGCAGCGTCAAGTTGAAAGCGCCGGAGCGGCTGGAGCGTGACCTCCGCGGCATATTGAGGCGAGTTACACAAGCTCAGCATGCCTCCGGCGGCGTCCCGCGTGACATGGTATTCCGGCAAGTAACGGCCTGCCTGACGCATTAGCCAGATGGGAGGTCGTTCAGTCCGCTCTCCTGCCAACGCTCGCAGGACCAGCTTTTTTGAAGAAGGCATCATAAGGCTCTCTCGCTATGCTTAGTCTTCTGCTGGACAGACGGGGTGGTGCGACGTCACTTCCAGGAGCGCCAGCGCGGCATCGATCTGATGCCCGAAGACCTCGGGTTTGGGCGACCCCGTTCCCAGGACCAACTCTTGGTACCCGTCGCCCAGCGCCAGTTGGACGAGCTGCTCTGCGACGACAGGCGCCGTTTCGGCATCGTGCTCTTCGGCCCATAGCTGTGCGATTGCGACCCGGACTTGACGCGGTCCGGCCTCCCAGAACAAGCGTCCGAGGTCAGGCATTCGATCTGCCTCGGCAACGATGGCGCGGTAAAGCCGGATGCTGTCCGGACTTGTGACGCCGGTCACGAACGCCAGCAACAGTTCGCGAAGCCGCTGTGCGGCCGGCAACGGCCTTGTCGGCGGCCGGACGACTTCTGGCGCGCACATCGCCTCGACCAGCGCTTCGACCAGTGCCTCCTTCGACCGGAAGTGGCGGTAGATGGTCTGCTTGCCCACGCCGGCTTCGGCGGCAACCGCGTCCATCGAACCCAGCGCGAACCCCTCGCGCATGAACACAACGCGCGCGCCTTCGAGGATCGCCGCGCGCTTGGCTGGATCGAGAACGCGTCCGGGGCGGGGCAAGGCAGAGTTGGTCATCAGTGGTCCTTTACGAGACTGATCAGTCTCACTATATACCATTACGAGACCAATTAGTCTCGTTTAACGTAGGAGACTTCAATGTCAACCGATCCCGTAGCCCTCGGCTACCTCTTCGCCGAGATCGTATCCGGTCACGACGTGTCGCGCTTCGATGAGATCGTCGCGCCCAACTATGTGAACCACAACGCCTTCGCCGAACCCGGCCCCGAGGGCGTCAAGAAGGTCTTCGGCGCGATCGTCGCGGGCGTGCCCGACCTGAAGGTGTACGCCGAAGACGTCTTCGTCTCGGCGGATGGCTCGCGCCTTGTCGGTCGCTACCGCTATGAGGGAACGCACACGGGCGACTTCCTTGGCTATCCCGCGACAGGCAACTCCTTCGCCATGCGCTCGATCGACATCTGGCGCGTGGAGGACGGACGCTTCGTCGAGCATTGGGACGAACTCAACACGCTCGACATCTTCACCCAGATCGGTGCCCTCGCACCGCTCGGCCAGCCGGGTACGCATGGCGGACCCCGGCAGCCAACAGCGTGAGGGCCATCCTATGCCAGTAGTCAAACTCTTCGCGGTCGGGCTTCCGATTGCGCTCGGCGTCGTGATGATCGGGGCCGGCATCGTCAATTTCGTCGGTCCTCGGTCAGTGCTCGAGTCCTTTGTGCGCTGGGGTTATCCAGCCGGTTTTCATCGGGTGACAGGCGGGCTCGAGATCATTGCGGGATTGCTGCTGTTGGTGCCGGCTACATGGTGGGCCGGCGCGATAGGCAGTAGCGTGATCCTGCTGGCCGCGGCGGCGACGCTGATCCGCTGTCGTGAATGGAGCCATCTGCCGGGTGCCGTCGTTCTGATGGCAGCGGCGGTAGGGACGCTGGCGATCCATGGTTAGAACCATGCGTGATCTGCCGAAACCGCAAGATCGGTCGAGCGCGTCACGGCCCTGAACCTCTAGATGGAGCCGCCACGGAGAACGAAACGATGAAGGCGGCGCTTCAGACCTATCATGCCCGGATGCAGCGGGTGCTGGATCATATCGACCGGCATCGACGGCGATCTGGATCTGGAAACGCTGAGCCGGGTCGCCGCCTTCTCGAAGTTTCATTTCCACCGGCAGTTTGCGGCAACGTTCGGGTTGTCCGTCCATCGCTATGTCCAACTCGCCCGTATGCGGCGCGCGTCGCGCCAATTGGCCTGGAACGACGCCGAAAGCGTCACGGACATAGCGATGGATGCCGGTTACGATGCTCCCGATGCCTTCGCCCGCGCCTTTCAGCAACGGTTCGGGCAGTCGCCTTCGTCGTTCCGGAAGTCGCCCGACTGGGCGCCGTGGCTTGCCGCCTTCGGGCCTCTGGACAACGCAAGGAACAAGCTCATGCAGATCATCTTCACTGACGACGACGTGACCATCCGCGACATGCCCCCGACGCCGGTGGCGATCATGGAGCATCGGGGCGACAGGGCAACGCTCGGCGCGACCATCGAGCGGTTCAAGACCTGGTGCAAGGCAACGGACCTGTCGCCCGAGACAGGCCGCTCCAGCTTCATGGTCTTTCGATCCGAAAGGTGTCCCGCGAACCCGGCCGACTACAGCATGGACCTGTGCGTCGGCACCGACCAGCCGGTCGAGGCGAACGACGAGGGGATGAAGGCCGGCGTGATCCCCGGCGGGCGCTGTGCGGTGCTGTGCTATCCCGGCAACACCAACAATCTCGAACCCGCCGCACTCTACCTCTATCGTGACTGGCTGCCGGACAGCGGCGAGGAAGCGCGTGACTTCCCGATCTATTGTCAGCGCCGGCTCGCTCTCATCCCGGAGGTGCCCGCACATGAGGTGGTCGTGGAATTGTTCCTGCCGCTCAAATAGCGCCCGCGAAGAACGGCTTCTGTCCCGCGTGGCCGATGCAGCCACGCGGGACAGAACTGGCGGTCTCTATGTCAGCCGAACGGACATACCGCCGTCCGCGATCATCGGGCTGCTGATCACGAAGCTCGCACGCTCGGAAAGCAGGACGAGGGCCGCCTGCGCAATCTCTTCGGCTTTGGCCACACTAGAATCTGCAGAGCGGATTGCTTTTGCTTCGCTGAAGCGTTCGCTCTCAATGTGCTAGCGCGCCAGTCATGACTCCCGTCTGACCCGCTCATCCTTCCCTCTTTGGCGAAGGATGCTGCCGGCGGCGACAAATCCGCCGCCGGCGCCTGCCATGCGTCAGTTCTTGATGGCAATACGCTTGACCTGCGACTGCGCCTTCTCGGTCTTCGGCAAGGTCACCGTCAGCACGCCGTTCTTGAAGCGCGCGTCGACCTCGTCTTCCTTGAGCTCGAACCCAACCGGGATGCGGCGTTCGAAGCGGCCGTAATAGCGTTCGGAGAACTGTCTGTCCCTGTCCTCCGTCTCGGAGCGCTTCTCGCCCTTCAGCGTCAGCACGCCGTCGTCGAGCAGGACCTCGATGTCCTTTTCCTCAAGGCCGGGCACCTCGGCCGACACCCTGATCTCCTTTTCGCTGTTGGAGATCTCGACGCTCGGCCAGCCGCCGCTGAAAGCGGAAACGCCGAAAGCGGGAAGGCTCGATCCGAAGCCACGGAAAACGTCATCGAACAGGCGGTTCACCTCGCGATGCAGCGACAGGAACGGATCGCGCTCACCTTCGCGGAAGACGCTCGGAACCTGGTTGCCATCGTTCCGGCTCCAAGGAATCAGATCACGGACACTCATTGTTCTTCTCCTTTCGTTCGTTCGATTGGCAATGCTTTCCCGCTGGCGCCGGGCATGTTGCCCGACGCCTTACGAGAAGGGCGCTGGTGAATGGCCTCAGGCGGCCTGCTTCTCGGCCTCGATCTTCTTCGTCGCGACCTTCGGCGTCGCCTGCTCGGCTGCGATCTCGATCCGGCGCGGTTTCATCTCCTCGGGAATCTCGCGCTTGAGATCGATCGTCAGCAGGCCGTTGACGAGACTGGCGTTCACGACCTTGACATGGTCAGCCAGTTCGAAACGGCGCTGGAAGGCGCGGCCGGCGATGCCGCGATGCAGATATTCGCCCTTGTCCTCGTCAGCCTTCTGGCCGTTCACCATGAGCATGTTCCGCTCCTGGGTGATGTCCAGCTCGTCCTGGCCGAAGCCGGCCACCGCCATGGTGATGCGGTAGTCGTTCTCGCCTGTCTTGGCGATGTCATAGGGCGGCCAGTTGTCCACGGTGTCGATGCGGCTCGCGGTTTCGAGAGCGTTCAACATTCGATCGAAGCCGACGCTCGACCGGAACAGGGGAGTGAAGTCGAATGTGGTTCTCATAGCTACATCCTCCAACTGAGCAACATAGATACGAGGAGCGCCAAGGCAGCGGCGCTCCTTGACCTTTCGCCGGCCTCTTCAGGCGCCGGCAAAAAGCGATTTGGGAATTCGGTTTCCGGACGTCATGACCAGAATCGCCTTCGTCGTGCCGACGGGCGGAACGCCTTTGTCCGGTGCGCATTATGGCATCGCCAATTCGCGCCTCCGAAGGGTTGACGGATTGATATGGAAAGGACTGGCCATGGCGATCACACGGGAAGAGATCGTGTCGGTTCTCGGGCCGACGGACGAAACGCTGATCGCCGAACTCATGGCGACCGGCGCCTCCTTCGAGGAACTGCGCGAAGCCTGGGCGTGGCTCAACGGCGACGAGGCGCTGATGGGTGAAGGACGACCGCTGCCGGGAACGCGCGTCGCGGAACTGATCGATCTTCTGGATGTCGATGAAGAAGATTGATGTTTTTCAGCCTGATGATCGGATAGCCACTCCGCATGGATCCGGATGCGCGCCGACTTGACGCCGGTCGGATCGCCAGCCATCTCGATGATCGGCGTGAGGATAATGCCCGCGATTGCTTGCTCGCAAAAGACGTTAAAGAATGGAGGAAGTGATGAACGACGTTCGGTTTCCCGGTCCTGTTACGCTCGAGTTTTCCACCGGGTCGCGCAATGTCACCAGCAGTTTTGAGGCGCTGGAATGCCTGGACCAACAATGGCCCGACTGGGCGCGCGGACGGAGTTGGCGTGCTGCTCTGCGCGCCTGCCGCGACGCGCTGGACGGATGGCGCAGCGCGCGCGACGCGCGCAAGGCGTTCCTCAAGGCGGCCAAGCGCGCCGGATTGGTGCCGTCGGGTCGGCAGCCCGCTCACGCCAAGGCATCGGTGATCAATGTCCTGCGGCCCGAGACGAGTTTCAGTGGATGGCAATAATGCCGTCGACGGCGCGCCATTCGGAAGGTTCGATAAGGCGGTGGTGGGCGACGCGCACCGAGTGCAGCGCGCCCTCCAGTTCGCGCTCCCAGTATCCAAGAAAGCCCTTCAGTTCCGGAAACTCCGGCGCAAGGTCATAGTCCTGCCAGACATAGAGCTGGAGCAGGCTGGGATGGTCGGGCAGATGATAGTGGATTTCGGCCGTGGTCAGGCCGTACCCTTCCATCTGCAGGCGAAATTCCCTGCTTACCGTCTTCATGGGTCTCCTTTCCCCGCGGCTTCAGGCATCGAGCCTATCGAAATCACGACGCAATTCGCCGGACGTCATCGTGCGCGCTGACACGTCGTGGTCGAGCTTGCACAAGGCGTCCATGATCTGGTCGAAGGAGATCGGCCGCTCCGCTCCCGGCGGCTGGCGCAGCGCCGGCATGGAGTCTATGGCGCACGCGTCCGACGCCCAGGAGGAGAGGATCGCACGCTTTTCCTTCAGGTCGAGCGTCTTGTCTGTCAGCACCTCGTCGGGGTGCTTGAAATGCCTGGCTGGCGCAAGCAGACGGTCGAGCGCAAGATCTGATGTTTCGGGTACAAGAGAAGGGATGATCGGCGTGGGGTTCTGGCGGTTCATCTCGGTCCTCCGTCTTTCCAAAAAGCTCCTTTGTCAGGTTCCGGTTTCACAGCCTCGCCAATGGCGAAGGCTCGAATAATTTTGTTCGATCGTTCGGAAAGTTCAAGCGGGAAAATTCCTCTGCGAGGCGGAATAACGACGCGATAACAGCCCGTTGGCACTCTCATAGGGTGAGTGCTAAGATTTTTGCATTTCCCTCTTGAAACCGGGAAATGCCCAAACCAGATCGTATGCGCGCGCGATACCTGACGAAAGGATCGCCGCGCCTCGCATCGGTCCGATATTGCCGGTTCGGTGTGGAGGAACCTCAAAATCTGTTTGTCCAGAAGGAGAACGACATGACGTTCCGTCCATTGCATGACCGTATCCTGGTTCGCCGCATCGAGGCCGACGAAAAGACGGCCGGCGGCATCATCATCCCCGACACCGCGAAGGAAAAGCCGCAGGAAGGCGAGGTCATTGCCGTCGGTCCCGGTGCGCGCGACGAGGCGGGCAAGCTCGTCGAACTCGACGTCAAGGCCGGCGACCGCATCCTGTTCGGCAAATGGTCCGGCACCGAGATCAAGCTGGACGGCGAGGATCTGCTCATCATGAAGGAAAGCGACGTGATGGGCGTGATCGAGAACACGGCCACGTTGAAGAAGGCCGCCTGACGGCTCTTCGAACAATTAACCAGTCAATGAAGCTGCCTGGAATGAAAGGAGTGATCCAATGGCTGCGAAAGAGGTAAAGTTCCACGCAGAAGCCCGTGAGAAGATGCTGCGTGGTGTCGACATTCTTGCCAATGCGGTGAAGGTGACGCTTGGCCCGAAAGGCCGCAACGTTGTCATCGACAAGTCGTTCGGCGCACCGCGCATCACCAAGGACGGCGTAAGCGTCGCCAAGGAGATCGAACTCGAGGACAAGTTCGAGAACATGGGTGCCCAGATGGTCCGCGAAGTCGCGTCCAAGGCCAGCGATAATGCTGGCGACGGCACGACGACTGCGACCGTTCTCGCTCAGGCGATCGTCAGGGAAGGGGCCAAGGCCGTGGCGTCGGGCATGAACCCGATGGACCTGAAGCGCGGCATCGACAAGGCGGTGGACGCCGTCGTTGCCGAGCTGAAGGCCAATGCCCGGAAGGTCACCAGGAACGACGAGATCGCCCAGGTCGGCACCATCTCGGCCAATGGCGACGCGGAGATCGGCCGCTTCCTCGCCGAGGCGATGCAGAAGGTCGGCAACGAGGGTGTCATCACCGTCGAGGAAGCCAAGACGGCCGAGACCGAGCTGGAAGTTGTCGAAGGCATGCAGTTCGACCGCGGCTATCTCTCCCCCTACTTCATCACCAACCAGGACAAGATGCGCGTCGAGCTCGAAGAGCCCTATGTGCTCATCCACGAGAAGAAGCTCTCCAACCTGCAGGCCATGCTGCCGGTGCTGGAAGCGGTCGTGCAGTCGTCCAAGCCGCTCCTCATCATCGCCGAGGACGTCGAAGGCGAGGCTCTGGCCACGCTCGTCGTCAACAAGCTGCGCGGTGGCCTCAAGGTCGCGGCCGTCAAGGCTCCGGGCTTCGGCGACCGCCGCAAGGCCATGCTCGAGGATATCGCTATCCTCACCGGCGGCACAGCCATAAGTGAGGATCTCGGCATCAAGCTGGAGAACGTGACCTTGCAGATGCTCGGCCGCGCCAAGAAGGTGGTGATCGAGAAGGAGAACACCACCATCGTCGACGGCGCCGGACGCAAGGAAGAAATCCAGGGCCGTGTCACGCAGATCAAGGCCCAGATCGAGGAAACCACCTCCGATTATGACCGCGAGAAGTTGCAGGAGCGGCTGGCGAAGCTCGCCGGCGGCGTCGCGGTGATCCGCGTCGGCGGCTCGACCGAGGTCGAGGTGAAGGAGCGTAAGGACCGCGTCGACGACGCGCTGCATGCGACCCGCGCCGCTGTCGAGGAAGGCGTTCTGCCGGGCGGGGGTGTCGCTCTGCTGAGGGCCGCCAAAGCGCTCGACAACATCGCCGTCGACAATGCCGATCAGAAGACGGGCGTCGAGATCGTCCGCCGCGCCATCGAGGCGCCGGTGCGGCAGATCGCCGAGAACGCCGGCGCGGAAGGCTCGATCATCGTCGGCAAGCTGCGCGAGAAGGGTGAGTTCGGCTGGGGCTGGAACGCCCAGACCAACGAGTTCGGCGATCTCTACAAGCAGGGTGTCATCGATCCGGCGAAGGTCGTGCGCACGGCCGTCCAGGGTGCTGCCTCGGTCGCCGGCCTGCTGGTGACCACGGAGGCGATGGTGGCCGAGAAACCGAAGAAGGAAGCGCCTGTCCCGGCCATGCCGGGCGGCGGCGGAATGGACTTCTGACGAAACGAGCATGGTCGTGCCCGCCTCGCGGGCGGGCGCGGCCTCATCCATTTTCAACCGCCAACAGGGTTTTGCCATGAATATGATGAGCAGCGTCGCCCGGATCGCGCCGCCGACGCATTCCAAAACCGAGTTTGCCTACGAGACCGAGTGCAAGGAGGTGCTTGCGCCGCAGCTCGCAGCACTTCTCCAAGAGGCTGAAGCCGCCGGCTGGGATCGTCGCAAGGCCGCCTACACAATCATGTTCCTGGCGGCTCGGCAGCTGTCAGACAAGAAGGAGGAACTGTCGTGATCGGGTCGCGCCTGCGCGAATGTCTGAAGGTCCTGAGATGGGACGAGTCGGATCTTGCCGACCAGCTCGGCTACACGGAGAACGAAATCGCGTCCTGGCTTGACGGCAGGGCGGCGGTGCCTCTTGTCGTCGGCGCCTGGCTGGAGGCGCTGGTGAAGGCGTACAGGGCGCTGCCATTGCCGCGCCAGGAACAGTCCGCATCCACGTCAGACGCACCCATCAAGCTGCCGTCGAATGTCGAGAGCGTCATGCGGGCAAACAGACATCCGCTGAACGGAACAACCGCGCAATTGCCGTATTCGCACCGAGCTGCGGCCGGTTCCGTTGGGGGCCGGAGCGGCGCGGTCGTCGCTCTATCAAGGGGAGGTCTGAACCATGCGTCACGGTCGCTTTGACGACCCTGTCACTATCCTCGTCGGCATGGGTTTCCCGGTGACGATCGAGACTGTGATGGAGGCATATGCCCTACTTCAGGACTGGCCCGCACCGCACCGCGGCGGCGCCCATATCGCCGCGCTCAATGCTTGTAAGGCTGGTATCGTCGGCGAGGTCGACCCGGAAACAGTGCGCGCAACCCTCGTTGCCTTCGCTCGCCGCAACGACATTCTTGTTGAGACTACCAGCCCATGTTCAAACGAGGCTGGTGCAGAGCTCACCCAGATCTCGGTGATGAGCCATTGAAGGGTACCGGCTCGAAAGCTCGATCGACGGAGATTGTACCGAACCTGAACCACGAGAGTCAGACACCGCTATTCTGCGTGGGTGCGAAGCGCACCGAAATTCTTGTTCCGGTCTGCGCCGCCTGCGATTTGAGGGTTCCGTTGATCTGCCTGATCAGGCTTGCGATGACACGCAGCCCGAAACTCTTGCGCGGTGCATGGATATCGAAATCCGCAGGCAACCCCTTGCCGAAATCGGTGACACTGAGCGCGATCTCGCTATCGCCGCGCTTTAGCGCGACCTCGATGATCCCATCCTGCTCCGGCTCGTAGGCGTATTTCAGCGCGTTGGTGACAAGCTCGTTGACGATCAGCCCGACGGGAATGGCGTAGTCGGTGTTCACCTGCGCCGTGTCGGCGTCGCACCGGATTTCTACGGCGCCTACCGTCTGGTCGAGATCGTTACAGAGTTCGCGCACGAACGCGCCAAGATCGATTTCGTCCACCTTCTCGCCCCGCCAGAGATGGTCGTGGACCTTGGCGATTGTTGCGACCCTGTGTTCGGCGTCGCCGAGAAGCGCCTTGGCTGCGTCATCCGGCAGGTGCCCGGCGCTCAGACGTAAAAGGCTGCCCACCACGGCAAGGCTGTTTTTGACCCGGTGGCTCATTTCGCGCGTCAGCAGCGCTTGTCGTTCGAGCGAGGCCTGGAGTTTCAAATCGCCGCGATGCCGTTCGATCGCGGCGCCCAGAATTCCCGCGAAGCCGGTCAGAAACGTCACGTCGGCTTCGTCGAATTTTCCCGGATTGGCGCTGTCGACCTCGAGAACGCCGAAGGGCCCGTGATCGCGACCACCCAGGTCGATCAAAACGTTTACGGCTCGTCTGATGCCGTGGTCGGCAAGAAGCTTCGGGGTGCGGAACCGGGTCTCCGCCAGGAGATGGTTGGACAGAACTGGCTCGCGCGTATGGAAAGCGAACCCGGAGGGCGACTCGAGGTCCGCTCCGAGAGTGACGTGCCCGATCTCGCCTTCGGACCAGCCGACGCCGGCGCGCAACAGCAGGCAATTGCGGCTCTCGATATATTCCAACACCTTGCAATAGGGGGCCTCGAGACCTTGCGCGCACAGTTCGGTCGCACGCTGAAGAAGCGAGCCAAGATCTTCGACGCGCAAAGCCATCCGCCCGAACTCGGAAAGCAGCTGCTGCTGCTTCAACCGGTAAGGAAGTTCATCTCTGCGCGGTGATGCGGGCGACTCTTCAACGATCACTACCAACACCCTTGGAGCACGTCCTCGAAAGATTTTGCGAATGCAAGGAAGGCTTCGATTTGCTCGCCCGACTTACGTGCGAGGCCGGATGCGACCTTGCAGCGGCTTCAACATAGGATGTTTCGGCCGGGCGCGCAAAAAGGGCAACGGTTGCCGAGATATCGATACCGCCCCGGCGGCGAGACCCGAGATGCGCTCACGAATGGCTGCAACGGTCTTATCAGTGACACTACGACGCGAAAATTCGCCTGCTCTGGCGGGGAGGAAACATCCCGCGGAAAAAATCTTGCTGGTCCCTCTTGAACGATTTTTTGGGTGTCCCCAAATCGATTTCCGTCGGGGCTACGGCCCGACGAATTGGCGTCACAGAGACGCTGTGACGCTGCTTACCCATGTTGCTTTACGGAGGATATGGCTATGAGAAGCGACTATAATCCCCTCTACCGCTCGACGGTCGGCTTCGACCGTCTCTTCGACATGCTCGAAAACGGCGTGCGTTCGGACTGGCCGCCCTACAACATCGAGAAGACCGGCGAAAACGACTACCGCATTACCATGGCAATCGCCGGCTACAGCCCGGAAGAAGTCGAGCTGACCCAGCACGGCCCCGAGCTGATTGTGACCGGGCAGAAAAAGCCCGAAGAGGGCGACCGGCAGATTCTCCACCGGGGATTGGCGATCGGCAATTTCCGGCAGGCCTTCAAGCTGGCCGACCACGTCAAGGTCGCGCGTGCCACCTTGGAGAAGGGCCTCCTTTCGGTCGACCTCGTGCGCGAGATTCCCGAGGAGCTCAAGCCGCGGCGGATCACAATCGGATCGGCCGAAAGCGCCGCGCCGGCAAAGGACGTTGCGAAGAGGAAGATCAGCCAGGACACGGAACCGCGGCGCCAGGCTGCCTGAGTTCCGAGGTCCTCAAAACTGCGATTTGCCTCCCCGTCTTTTCGGGAGGCACGGATTGCGGAGAAACGGAGATGATAGACCTAACGAGCCTACAGGACACGAATAGTCATGATGTTGGGCGTGGTACATGGCGTCCGATATTCCAGCGGCCTGAGGAAGTCCTCAGTGATCCGAAGATGAGCCGTGCCGAGAAACGGGCGCTGCTGGCTTCGTGGGCGTCCGATGCCCACGCCGTTCCTGGCGCACCGTCAATGCGTCAGTTGGAGGACGGCTCCCTTGTTAAAGTGGATGAGATCCTGCAAGCGCTGAAGGCGCTCGATGCCGGCAACGATCTCGGGCCTGCCAGCAAGCGGGCCCCCGGTCTGCGGCGACGACCGCCGCAGCGTCGATCTCGATCGACGTTCCGGAACTGGACGCGCATCGTACCGCGGCGCCGGCGCGACGACGACGACGATCCGCCGCCCTGTCCCGTGTCGGCAGCCATTCGGCCGAGAACAGGCGGAGGCGGTGCCTTTGTCTATCCGGACCCGGCGCTGGCGTGAAGCGCGAGACGGAATATGGGCTGACCCAGGGATAAAATACTCCACTGCGCCCGGACACGGGCGCGGTGGATGCTCCTAACAGAAATCCTGTCGCCGCGCTGTCGATGTCTAATCGACGTTCAGGTTCTGGGGTTCCAATTGACGGAGTGGCGCCTGCAGCTCCCACCTCACGCCGTCATGCTGCTCGATAAACCTACCCAAGCCTCCGATCGCCGCCGGCGTAATCCGTTCCACCATGATCTTGCCGAGTCCGCCTTCCGTGACCATGGCATTTGTCGGGCCGCCGCTCTCCCTCCACGTCAGGGCGAGCCATTCCTCATCATTCCTGTCAACTATATCCCAATGGACTTCGACCCTCCCGGCCTCGGCCGAGAGAGAACCGTGATCGGTCGCGTTCCTGAACAGCTCATGGAAGGCCATGCCGAGATATTGCACGGCCATGGGCGAAAGCAGGAGTTCCAGGCCAGAAGCGGAGATCCGGTCCGGATGATCGAACCCCTCGATTTGCGCCTTCAGCACATCCTGGATGGGGGCCCCGCCCCAGTTGCGACTGACCAGCAGGTCATGTGAGCGGGCGAGCGCCATGATCCTTTGGCGGATCTTGGTTTCGAACTGCTCGGCGTCATGGGCTCTGCCGTTCGTTTGCCGGATCAACGAAAGGATGACGGCGAACTGGTTCTTCACGCGGTGGTTGACTTCCCGCAACAAGGCGTGGATGCGGTTCTGGCTCTCAACCCGGTCTGAGATATTACGTGCAATCTTTGAGGCGCCGAGGATTGTCTCGTTCTCGTCCTTGATTGGAGAGACTGTCAGCGAGACCGGGATCAACCTGCCATCGCTTCGGCGGCGGATGGTTTCGAAGTGCTCGATACGCTCGCCCCGTCGGATGCTTCCTAGAACAAAGGTTTCCTCGTCCAGCCGATCGTCGGGAATGATGCGCGTGATCGACCGTCCAATCATCTCGGCCGCCGAATAGCCGAAGATCTCTTCCGCAGCCGGATTCCACGAGGTGACGATGCCGTTCAGGTCCTTACTCACGATGGCGTCCTGCGAAGACGCAATTATGGCGGCCAGCAGCCGGCCGTCGCTGACCAACCGGTTGGCGGTTTGAAGAGCGGTCTCGCGAGATCTTGCCGCCGAGGATGCTGCTTGCGCAGCTTCTCGGGCAGTAAGACGCAATTCCAGCCGATCCACGATCAGCAATGCGAGGCTTTCAAGAATACCCAGCTCGCGGACGCGAAACGTGCGCGGGAGGTGGTCCAGGACGCATAGCGTGCCAAGCCTGTGACCGTCTCTGACTGCAAGCGGCACGCCGGCATACGATGCCAGTCCGAATTCCTTGACGAGGCGGTTTTCCCGGGCGTCGGATGTGGCGCTTGCGTCCTCGATAACCCACGGCTTGTCGTGCAGGATCGCGTTGGCACAAAGGCCCGGTTCACGGTCAACGTAGTCAATCTGGAGGCCATATCTCGCCCTGAACCATATGCGGTTCGTATCGACGACGCTGAAGAAGGCAACCGGCGCCGATAGCAATTCGGCGGCGAGCGCCACGATCCTGTCGAAGGTCGCTTCTGGGGAAGAGTCGCCTGCAGTGTACTGGCGCACTGCCTCCAATCGTGCTGCTTCCTCGGATCCCATCATGAACCTGCCTACGCCGGGATGCCATCACAAACTCTTGAGTTTACGGGCAGTTCCGCGAAAAACTTATGTGGTGCGATGCCTGATAGAGACACGATGGCTTTGTTGGCGACCGCACGTGTCACGATGACCCCAGGCAAAGCGGATGGTAAGTCATACATCAGCTTCGGCGAAGGAGGGATCGATGGCTGTCGTGCGGGTGCTGGAAGGCTTGGGCATAATGGATCCCGAGCAAATCGCCCTCTTGCAGGAGATATTCGGTTCCGCTTGCGCGCGCCTCGATCTCGACCCGAAATCTCCGGACGCCGAGAATATCGCCCAGCGGCTTGTCGCCGCTCATCAGTCGGGAACGCTCGACAGGAATGCCTTCCTCGACTCGCTGGCGGAGTAGTTGGTCGTACGCGAGTGTTCAAAGCCGATAGGCCAGTGACCACGGCCAAGCCAAAAAAAGGCCGGCTCGGATCACTTCCAGGTTTATTTTCGCAGCCGTCTTGTTTCGGACACCGTTTACCTCTACCTTGCAAATATCGATTTTGCTTGTCGAACTTTGTTTCTGGCGCGAACTGCGCTATCGGCGATCTTCCTCTCTCAGCATCGATCTAACCGTTTGTCGCGCATCATGCACGGCAAGCAATCTTCTATGCGCGATTGAAAGGAAAACGTCATGAATACTGGAACCGTGAAGTTCTTCAACGCCACCAAGGGCTTCGGCTTCATCGAGCAGGGCAATGGCCAGCCGGACGTGTTCGTCCATATCTCCGCCGTCGAGCGCGCCGGGATGCGCACCATTGTTGAGGGCCAGAAGCTCAGCTTCGACGTTGTGAAGGATAATCGCAACGGCAAGAGTGCGGCCGAGAACCTTCTGGCTGCGTAACGAGATTGCGCTTCTGGTCTTTGACCACGGATGTACTGGCACTGATCATCGAGGCGCATAGGAGAGGCCGGGTTCGCCCGGCCTTTTTGTTTTTTCATATTGAAGGAAGGAAGCGGCATGATCACCAAGCATAACCTGTTCAAACCCAAGCCCTCCAAGGCCGAAACCAAGGCCGACATCACGAACTATACCGCGCGGGCGATCGTCGGTGCCGAAGCTGAACTGCGAGAGGCCAAGACCGCAAGGCTTCGGCAGGCGCGGCTGGAAAACGAGGCGCAATTGGCAACAGTGCCGTTGCCGGCCAAGGCCCGACGCGCGAAGGCTGCGCCGCCGCGGCGCGCCCACTCATCAATGTGATAGAGATGCGGACGTAGTGCTGATAAGGTCGCAGCGCATGGACGGGATGAGACCCTTTTCCAGTTCGACCCGAGCGGCCTGCGGCTGTTCTACAATGGCGAGGACGGGCTCGTCGTCACCGATCCCGACAGCGGGACAACCCGCCGCCTCAAGGGCACGCGCGGCATGGACCTCGAAGTGAGGCCGGTCACGCTGTCGGCCGATGGCGATATCCTCGTCTATTGGGCCGTCGGTTCCTGACGGACGATGCCGCCGACGAGACCGATCCGGACATTCGCGATGACAACGCCCGGCGCGTCTGTCTCGCCTATCTGCCGGCCGCTGCCGCAACGTGCGTTCAGGTTTCCGAAACGACTTCGGCAAAGGCAGAGGCAACGCCCGCCGATCCGTGGGTGCGCGAATGGGCGGGCAGCGGCGAAGGCGAACTTTCGGCCACCATCCGGCACGGCACCGCGAAACCCGACTATCTGGTGATCGAGTTTACGACCGGAGCGCCGGGCTGTTCGGGCACCGCCACACTTTACGGCAAGCCGAAAGGCTCTGCGGTGCTCGGCGAGAGCTACGATCCGAACGATCCCGCCGCGCCGGTCTGCCGCGTGGAACTGTCGCTCGACGGGAACGCGCTGAAGACGGAGGTCGCCGGACCTTACACCACTTTTCATGGAACCTCCTGCGGCTTCGACGGCAGCATGACGCAGAGCAAGTGATCTTGAGGAAGGACAACGGCATGCGAATGAAATCGACCATCGCGACGGCTATGCTTCTTGGCCTGCTGCCGGCTGGTCCGGCGTGGGCGCAGATCGCCGACGACGAGCAGGAGTTTCAGCAATTGGCGGCGGCGCTGAAAGCCGATGACGCGGAGCGTCAGGACGCGATTGCTACCTGCATCGCGCAGGGCAGGGGTCGGAGCAAGATCTGTTCGAGGCGCAGCATGGGGTGCGGCTGTTCGACCGGATCGGTCGCGGCATCGGGATCACGGAAGCCGGTCGCACTTTCATGGGTGCGGCGCAGGCCGTCATGGCTGAGGCAGAGACAGCGCGACTTGTGCTTGCCGATCTAGCGCAGGACGTGCGGGGGCGGTTGCGCATCCATGCGAGTCAAACAGTGGCAAGCTATTGGCTGCCGCCATTTCTGATAACGCTGCATGAACGCCATGCCGGCCTGGATCTCGTACTTATGGTCGGCAATACCGCTCAAGTGGCGCAGGCTGTAACAAATGGCGCGGCCGACCTAGGCTTTGTGGAAGGCGACGTGCCGCAGAACGATTTCAGGCGTCGCGTCGTTGCTCGCGATGAACTTGTACTCGTGATGTCGCCCGATCATCTTTTCGCAAAGTCTAGCTCGCTCGGTGCGCTGGATTACGGACGGACAAGCTGGGTCCTGCGCGAACCCGGGTCTGGTACGCGGTCCGAATTTGAGGCGCATCTACGCGCCATGAGTCTGTCGGTCGATGATCTCGATGTCGCGCTCGAACTGCCTTCGAACGAGGCAATCCTGGCCGCTGTTGCTGCCGGACGTTGTATCAGCATACTGTCACGCCGCGCGGTCGAGGGAGCGGTGTCGCAGGGCGTCGTGCGGATACGCTCCGTCACATGGGCACCAAGGCCCGAACGCAGCTTTGCCGTCCTGACCCATCCAGCGCGCCACCGCACTCGCGCGGCCGAAGCGTTGCTGAATTCATCGACGAGGCGCGCTGACGGTGTCGGTGGTCCCGATCGTCGGAGGCTCACGTTGAGGCGGTAGCTGCGCGATTTGCGACCAGACTTCACTGGCGACCGGTCCTGACGTTCCCGACAACCTGACAGCCGTGATTTCCAGTGGGCAGGAAAGCAGCATCTCAGAGATGTCCACGACAACGCCGTCCCTGATGCGCTGTTTGGCGAGCGATTCGGGCACCCAGGCCACCGCTATGCCGACTGCCGCCATCTCGAGCGCGGCAAGTGTGAGCGCCGTTTCTGCGATCGGCATCAGCCTTGTTGCACCGCTCAGGCGCGGCAGGATTAGTCGTCCCATTATGCTGCCAAAGAACACGTTACCTGGATAAGCGATATAGGGAACCTCGTCCCCCGCGATTCTCAGGGCCAAATCGTCAAGCGCACCGGCATCGAAGACCGGAATCAGCCGGTCGAAGCCGATAATAGCCGATTCGACATATCCGGCATTAACGGGATGGTCCTCTCCCGGCACGCGGTAGATGACGGCGATATCGGCTTGGCGTGAGAGCAGAAGGCCGACGCATTCATCGAGATTGGCCGAACGAAGGCGGACGTGGATCGTCTCGTTTTGCTGCCGCAACTTCTTGAGAAGGTGCGGCGTCAACGCCGCTGTAAGCGAATGCTGGCTTGCAAGGACGACGCGATTCGAGGCGACCCGAGCGTCGAGTTTGAGATCCACGACAAGCTGACGCAGATCTACGGCAAGCTTTTGGATTTGATCGCGCTTGTCGGCCATTGTCGGGCGTACCTGCACCGGCTTTCGGGTCCGGTCGAACAGTTCTATTCCGACATGATCTTCGATGTTCTGTATTCGCCTGGAAAAAGCTGATTGCGTGAGAAACCGCCGCTCCGCCGCTTCATGGAACGATCCGGTCTCGGCGACAGCAAGGAGATCCTCAAGCCATTCGAGGCGCATAACGGCTCCATAAGATGCAATATATGCATCTTAGGTGGATAATTTCGAATTTGCACGAGTCATTTTGACGTGCGAGTGTCACTTTGTTCAAGTTTCGGAAGGTTTTCCATATGCATCTCGCTCGCTTTCCACGCGTCTTCCTGGCTCATCTGCCGACTCCTCTCGAAAAGCTCGACCGGCTCAGCCGGGAGCTTGGCGGACCGGAGATCTGGATAAAGCGCGACGACTGCACCGGCCTGTCGACTGGCGGCAACAAGACCCGCAAGCTGGAATTCCTGATGGCCGAAGCTCAGGCCATGGGCGCCGACACGGTGATGACACAGGGCGCGACACAATCTAACCACGCGCGCCAGACGGCGGCTTTCGCGGCAAAGCTTGGGATGGGCTGCCATATCCTTCTTGAGGATCGTACCGGTTCGAATGACGCGAATTACAACAGCAATGGCAATGTGCTGCTCGACCATCTGCACGGAGCGACCACATCGAAACGCGCGGGCGGGGCCGACATGCAGACCGAGATGGAAAGCGTGGCCGAGAAACTACGCGGAGAGGGTCGTAAAGTCTATGTTATTCCCGGTGGCGGCTCGAATGCCACAGGCGCGCTAGGCTATGTCAACTGCGCATTCGAACTGTTGTCGCAAGCTAACGACAGGAGCCTTGTGATCGATCATATTGTTACCGCAACCGGCAGCGCTGGCACGCAGGCCGGCCTCGTCACAGGGCTTAAGGCTATCAACGCCAATATTCCGCTGACCGGCATCGGCGTGCGCGCGCCGAAGGAAAAACAGGAAGAGAGCGTTTACAAGTTAGCTCTTCAGACAGCCGAAAAGCTCGGCTGCTTCAATGTCGTTGCGCGATCGGACGTGGTCGCCGACAGCAACTATGTTGGGCAAGGCTATGGCATTCCGCGTGAGGACACGTTGGAGGCGATCCGCATGTTCGCTCAGCTTGAGGGTATTCTTCTCGATCCCGTATACTCGGGCAAGGGCGCGGCGGGCCTGATCGACTATTGCCGCAAGAGCAAGTTCAAGAAGGGAGAGCGAGTGGTCTTCCTGCATACCGGCGGTTCGGCGGCTCTCTTCGGCTACAACGCTGCCTTCGCGGAAGACCAGACCAAGCTCGCGGCGGAATAGCCATGGCGCGACAGCGGTTCACCGGCAGCTTCACGCAACAGCTTCCAATCCCTGACGAGGGCATCACCGCAGCTGCCGCCGTAATGCGTTCGGGCCGACTGCATCGCTACAATATCGCCGGCGGCGACGAGAGCGAGGCGATGGCCTTGGAACGCGAATATGCGGCCTGGCAGGGCGCGCGTTTCTGCCTTGCAGTCGCGTCGGGCGGACAAGCGATGCAGATCGCGTTGCGTGCGGCCGGCGTCCGTGCCGGCGAAACGGTTCTGACCAATGCCTTTACTCTTGCTCCCGTGCCCGGGGCTATCGCAGCGGTCGGCGCCAAGCCGGTATTTGTCGAAACAACCGAGGATCTCGTTATCGATCTCGACGATCTGTCGAGCAAGGCAAAGCGCACCGGCGCACGCTACCTGCTTCTGTCGCACATGCGCGGCCATCTGTGTGACATGGAGGCGCTTCTGGCAGTCGCCACAGAGATCGATCTGAAGGTAATCGAGGATTGCGCCCACACCATGGGTGCGACTTGGAATGGGCGCCGCTCAGGTTCCTTTGGGCTTGCTGGCTGTTTCAGCACCCAGACCTACAAGCATTTGAATTCGGGTGAGGGCGGATTGCTGACCTCGGACGACGCCGAATTCATTGCTCGCGCCACAATCCTGTCGGGCTCTTATATGCTCTACGAGCGACATGGCGCGGGACCGAATGCCGACACGTATACCAATATCCGGCTGGACACGCCAAACATGTCGGCTCGCATGGACAATTTGCGCGCGGCCCTACTGCGCCCACAACTGCAAGGCATCGAAGAGGCCATCTGCGCCTGGAACGCGCGGCACGATCTGTTGGCCGCAAGGCTGGCCGCTAACCCTGAGATCCGCATACCGCACCGGCCCGCTGCCGAACGATATGTCGGATCCTCTATTCAGTTTATGATCCCGGTGATTTCGGCGAAGTCTGCGCGCGTTCTGCTGAGACTTCTTGCCGATATGGGGGTCGAGGTAAAATGGTTTGGGGCAAAAGCGCCCGCAGGTTTCACATCGGACCACCATAGTTGGCGCTATGCAGGCGCGCAGGATCTGCCGCGCACCGATGCAATCCTGGCAGGTCTCTTCGACATGCGACTACCGCTCACCTTCAGCCTCGACGATTGCGAGCTGATTGCCGACCACATCCTCGATGCCGTGACGGCCGTCGTGCCGAAAGTCGAGGCATGATGCGCCGCGTCGGCATTCTCGGGGGCATGGGTCCGGAGGCGACGGTCCTTGTAATGCAAAAGGTTCTGGCCGCCGTCCACGCCGACGACGATGCAGGCCATATACCGCTGATCGTCGACCAGAACCCCCAAGTGCCTTCGCGCATCCGCCATCTGATCGAAGGCGTCGGCGTTGACCCCGCGCCAGTTTTGGCAGACATGGCCCGCCGTCTGGTCGCAGGCGGGGCCGAGGCACTTGCCATGCCTTGCAACACCGCGCACCATTATGCGCCTGCGATCCTTGCCGCCGTCGACGTGCCGTTCCTGGATATGGTTGCGCTGGCGGCCGATCGTGCGGCGGAATTGGCCGGCTCTGGAGGTCGCGTGGGCATCCTTGCTTCACCCGCGGTGCGCAAAGTGGGCCTGTTCGATACGCCGCTGACCGCACGACGACTGACGCCACTTTATGCCGATGACGATGAGGCCCTGCTGGCCGCAATCCGCCGCATCAAGGCCGAGGGGCCTTGCCACGCGGCACGCCAGGCGCTCCGCAACGCCTCGACCGGTCTGGCAGCGCGCGGGGCGTGCGTGCAAATGATCGCTTGCACCGAATTCTCTCTGATCGGCAATGCAGTGGCCGATCGTGTCACGGCCTTGGACACGCTTGACTGTCTGGTGCAGGCAATTGTCGCCTTTGCCGCATCGGGCCCAATAAACGCGCTAATGCGCTTCAACTGCCTTCAAAAACAATAACAAGAGCGAAACGCCAACCGATACCAACAATGGAGGAATGACAATGACATCGATTTTCGGGAAGACGATCCTGCTGGCAACGGCCGCGATCATGGTATCTTCGAGTTTGGTTCAGGCGGAAACCCTGACGATCGCTACTTTCAGCGATCCGACGCCCATGAACGCCGCCCGCGCTCAGCACGAGTTTGAGAAAGCCACCGGCTGGACGATCGACTGGCGTGTATTCGATTCAGGAACCGATGTCATCGCGGCGATGGCGTCGGGCGATGTGAAGGTGGCCGAGCTCGGCTCCTCGCCTCTCGCGATCGCGGCCACACAAGGCGTTGATTTGAAGATGTTCATGTTCTCCTACGCGATCGGCGATTCCGAGAGCCTGATCGCGCGCAATGGTTCGGGGATCGAGACGCTGGCCGACATCAAGGGCAAGCGCCTGGCAGTTCCGGTCGGCTCGACCGCTCATTTCTCGCTGATGGGCGCGATAGCTCATGCTGGTTTGCAGCCCGGCGATGTGACCGTGATGACGATGAAGCCCGATCAGATCGCGGCAGCCTGGGGCCAGGGCACGATCGACGCAGCCTTTATTTGGCCACCGGCGCAGACCGAGATACTCAAGACGGGAAAGCGCATCGTCTCGGCCAAGGATACGGCTGAGTGGGGATATCCGACGTTCAACGCCTGGACGGTCAACTCGGACTTCCTCACCTCGCACGAGAAGGAGGTTGTCGCCTTCGCGAAGGCGATGAACGCGGCAAACATGGCCTATCTTAAAGACCCTGCCGCCTGGACGCCCGAAAACGAGAAAGTCAAGCAGATTGCCAGCGTGACCGGAGCCACTGCCGAACAGATTCCCGATATACTGAAAGGCTACACCTTCATCCCGTTGCAGGAGCAGGTGACTGCCAAATGGCTGGGCAATGCGCCGATGGCACTCAAGGCGACGGCCGATTTCCTCAAATCCGCAGGCCGGATCGACGCTACCGCGGACGACTATTCAAAGTTTGTCACCAGCACGATAGCGCAAGAAGCAGCTAAATAGTCGGACCGTCCGCCCGGCCACACCGGGCGGGACGGCGCGCTGACCTGGGAGGAGCCATTGCGCCTGAACATCGACGACGTATCTGTAGTCTATCCCGCCTCCGACGGACGACCACCGGTCGCTGCGCTCAGCAAGATCATGCTGGAGATCGGCGACAGCGAATTTGTTGTCGCGCTCGGCGCATCGGGCTGTGGCAAATCGACCTTGCTTAACCTGATTGCGGGCTTTCTCGCTCCCACATCGGGACGATTGACGCTTGATGACGCGCCCGTAAGAGGACCAGGCGCGGACCGCGCGGTCGTTTTCCAAAAGCATGCCTTATTGCCTTGGCTTGACGTCCTGGACAACGTTGCCTTCGGTCTCCAGGTGCAGGGTGTAGCCTTGGCCGCCCGCTATGAGACGGCCAACCGCTTTATCGAACTGCTCGGACTGGATGGCTTTCAGAAATCGCCAGTCTACAAGCTCTCTGGCGGCATGCAGCAACGCGTAGGAATCGCGCGCGCGCTGACTTGCGATCCGAAAATCCTTCTCATGGACGAGCCTTTGGGCGCGCTCGACGCTCTCACGCGCGAGAAGGCGCAGGAGTTAATCCTCAGCATCTGGAATGAGTCCGACAAATCAGTGTTCTTCATCACCCACAGCGTCGAGGAGGCCCTGTTTATGGGGACAAAACTGATCGTGATGTCGCCACGGCCAGGGCGCATAACCCATGCATTCGACCTGCCCTTTTCCCGGCAATTTCTTGCCGGCTCGCCTGCAAGGGGTGTCAAAGCTTCGCCGGAGTTCATCAATTTGCGTGAACAGGTTCTGAAGATCATTTTCGCAGACGAGGAGGCGGTGGCGACATGAGCGAACAAGCCGATCTGGAATCGCCGATCGCCCAGGGGATGTTTGGAAGGATTTCGCGCGCGCGCCCGACAAGGCCCGGAGAAATTTACGGGGTGCCCGGACAAGGCAATACACTTTGGCTCTCGGCCTTGTCGATCGCCTTTTTCTTCGCCGTCTGGTGGCTGGTCACGGAAATGGGCTGGGTCAAACCGCTGTTCGTCCCCTCGCCAGTCTCGATTGTCAGGAAATTCTTCGAAATCTGGAACAGCGGCTTCACCGGCACGCCGTTCGTTGAGCATGTGCTTATATCGACCGCGCGCGTGTTCGGCGCGTTCTTGCTGGCCTGCGCGATCGGCCTGCCGCTCGGGCTTGCGATGGGAATGAGCCCGGTGGTGCGTGGCATCTTCGACCCTCCTATCGAGTTTTACCGGCCGATCCCGCCGCTGGCCTACCTCCCACTGATGATCATCTGGTTCGGCATTGGCGAAATGTCGAAGGTGCTGCTGATTTTTCTATCAGTGTTCGCACCGGTCGTGCTCGGCGCCCGCTCTGGCGTGCGTTCAGCGGCGATCGAGCAGATCCACGCAGCCTATTCCTTCGGAGCGACGCGCTGGCAGGTGATGCGCTACGTCATTCTGCCGTCTGCATTGCCAGAGATACTGACAGCTATGAGGATCGGTATCGGTTTCGGTTGGACCACACTCGTGGCCGCCGAGATGGTCGCTGCCACTAAGGGACTCGGCTACATGGTGCTGTCCGCGAGCCAGTTCCTGCAGACGCCGGTCGTTATCCTGGGCATCTTCATTATCGCCATCATCGCTTTTGCCTTCGATCTTTTGATGCGGTTCCTTGAACGACGTCTCGTGCCCTGGAAGGGCAGGATGTAACTGGAAAGCCAAACCCCTATGAAATATCTTAAAAGAGCCGCGCGAACGGCGGAAGCGGATCAATCTGAGGTTAGCGCCGCTGTCCAGAAAATATTGTCGGAGATCAAGATCAATGGCGAAGCAGCCGCACGCTGCTACGCCAAGGAGTTCGATAAATGGGACGGCGAAATCGTCGTTTCGCAAGAACAGCGTAAGGCGGCAGCGGCCTTCCTGCCAGATCAGCTAAAGGCCGATATCCACTTCGCCCATGACAATGTCCGCCGCTTCGCCGAGGCGCAGCTAGCAACCGCCACGGATTTCGCGGTGGAAATCCTGCCCGGTTTGACGGCGGGGCAGAAGCAAATCCCGGTTTCTTCAGCGGGCTGCTATGTCCCCGGCGGCCGCTATAGTCACGTGGCGAGCGCGATCATGACGATCACCACGGCGAAGGTTGCGGGCGTCTCCCATATTGCCGCTTGTTCACCGCCGCGCCCGGGTGTTGGGATCCCGGCTGCGATTGTCTACACGATGGATCTGTGCGGCGCCGATATCATCCTGAATATGGGCGGCGTGCAGGGCGTCGCCGCAATCGCGAACGGCCTGTTCGGCGTCAGGAAGGCTGATATTCTCGTCGGCCCGGGCAACCAATATGTCGCGGAGGCTAAGCGCATCCTATTTGGCCAGATCGGTATCGACATGGTCGCCGGTCCGACGGACAGCATGGTGATCGCCGACACGACAGCCGACGCCGAACTGGTCGCCGCGGATCTGATTGGGCAGGCCGAGCACGGCTGGAATTCGCCGGTCTGGCTCGTTTCTTCAGATGCGGCGCTTGCCGCGCGCGTGATGACCCTCGTGCCCGAGCTGATCGAGGCGCTACCTCAACCGAACCGAGACAGCGCCCGGGCGGCATGGGCCGATTTCGCTGAAATCATCCTATGCGCAGACGCTGAGGAGATGGCTACAGTCGCAGATGACTACGCGCCCGAGCATTTGCATGTCCAGGCCGACGATCTCGATTGGTGGCTCAATCGCCTGCGCGCATATGGGTCGCTCTTTCTCGGCGAGGAGACCACGGTGGCCTTCGGGGACAAAACATCGGGCCCCAACCATGTCCTGCCCACCTCCGGGGCCGCGCGCTACACTGGTGGGCTGTCGGTGCACAAGTTCATGAAAACCGTGACGTGGCAACGGGCAACCCGTGCCGCAGCACGCCCCTTGGCGGAGGCCACGGCGCGAATTTCGCGGCTGGAAGGCATGGAGGGTCATGCAAGGACGGCCGACATCCGGCTCACAAAGTTTTTTCCCTCAAGAGCTTCAACTAAGCGCCGCGAATGTTGATTAATGAGGGTGTGGCGTCAATCTGATATGACGTGTGATGATCTACGGTTTGCGGAACGGCGTAGTCTGAGGAGTGCTACGATTCTAATCGCTCGCCAGTGCGTTCGACAATCTATTTGCGGGAGAAATTCGACCGGCCAGTATCGATTTGCCTTGAGGCTTGCGCCAGACGCCGCCGGAAAGCTCCCGGCTGGCTGCCAAAACGCTGCGCAAAAGCTTCGTAGAAGCGTGAAAGGGACCCGAAACCCGACTCAAATGCAACATTTGCGATCGGCATGTCGGTTGCGATCAGCAAGGACTGCGCCGTATCGAGCCGCTGGCGCACGATCGACTGGTTGATCGTCAGGCCGACTGCGCGCTTGTAGATAGTCATCGCGTAGTTGGTATGTAGATTAACTGCGCGCGCAACATGCTCGACTGTGATGGCCTCCAACGCGTTCTCGCTAATGAAGCGGGCCATACATTCGACGTGGACTATCCTTTCGCCGTCGCCGTGGTGAGTCACATTCATGGCCTCGCCCACCTGTCTCAGATCGCGCCACCCTTCCCGATCAAGGCGGCGAACACGGGCTGTCAATTCGTCGCGCACGATCTGCTCCAGCGCGGTGTCCCTCGAAAGGAGCTCGTCTCGCCAGCGCCTGAAAATATCATGGTCGTAGCTTTTGATATCGAGCGCCTCGATCATGGCTCCACGAAACACCGCCTCGCGAAAGCTGCTGAGGCTCGGCAAGCCCAAAAAAACCGACATCGGAACATAGAGGCAGACAAAATGCGTCGGCTCGTCGAGTTCGATGACCTGATGCGGGATCATGCCCCAAAACAGCACCAGACGGCCGGCAGACACCGTCAGTTCACGTCCGTCGAACCAGTAGGTCATACGGCCGTCGAGCACGAAGTTGAATTCGATCTGGCTGTGCATGTGGGGGCCAGGCATGCGCATCACACGATCGCTCGACCCAGCGCAAAATCTGTGATCGCCGAACACCACCAGCGGATGTGCCGGATTCAGTTCCGGATGCGCCGGAACGCTTTCGTCTTGAGGAGACCGCATCTCGACGCCGGGCCTACCTTAGAAAACCGGAAGAATGCTCAAAAAACTCGGTAGAAGCTTACGGCATTCACGGTCAGATTCAAGCCGCTCACGCTACGTCGCCAAAATGACGCGTGAGGCTGGCGGCGTCTGAAACAGTCGCCGCTTCAAGGGAGGAACAACATGAACAGCTTGAAAAGCTTGGCTGGGCTGGTGCTCGGCGTCGCCATGACTTGCGCGCCGGCGGTCGCCGGCGAGATCGTGCTGAATTCGGACCAGTCAGATCCAGCGCCGAAGAAGGCAATGGAGCAGTTGATTGCAGATTTCGAAAAAGCCAATCCCGGCGTTACCGTGAAATGGAACAATTTCGACCACGAAGGCTACAAGGCGGCAATCCGTAACTTCCTGACCGCCGATCCGCCCGACGTCGCGGCCTGGTACGCCGGCAACCGAATGGCGCCTTTCGTCAAGGCCGGGCTGTTCGAGGACGTCACCGACGTCTGGACCGCCAATGGGCTGGACGACCAGTTGAAGTCCGCCGCGTCGGCCTTGACCGTCGACGGCAAGAAGTGGGGCGTCCCCTACACTTACTATCAGTGGGGCATCTACTACCGGAAGGATGTCTTTGCCAAAGAAGGCATAACGCCTCCAAAGAACTGGGAAGAGCTGATGTCGGCATGCGCCAAGCTGAAGGCCGACGGCATCACGCCTTTCGCCATAGGCACCAAGGCTCTGTGGCCGACCGGCGGGTGGTTCGACTATCTGGACCTGCGCGTCAACGGCTATGAGTTCCACATGGACCTGACCGCCGGCAAGGTGCCCTACACCGATCCCAAGGTGAAGGCAGTCTTCGCGAAGTGGGCTGAGTTGGTGAAGCCGGGCTATTTCCTGGAGAATCACGCCGCGCTCGACTGGCAGGACGCAATCCCGCAATTCGTACAGGGCAAGGCGGCAATGTATCTCATGGGCAATTTCGCGGTCGCGCCGATGAAGGACGGCGGCTTGAAAGAAGATCAGATCGGCTTCCTGCAGTTCCCCGAGATAACGGCCGGACTGCCGATGGCGGAAGACGCGCCGACCGACACCTTTCATATTCCCTCAGGTGCCAAGAACAAGGACGACGCCCGGAAATTCCTGGCCTTCCTGGCCTCGCCGGACGCTCAGACAAAAATGAACGACACTCTTGGGCAGCTTCCGGTCAACAACACTTCGGCGAAACCGAGCGATCCGTTCCTTGAAGCCGGTTTCATCATGCTGTCAAACGCGCACGGTCTGGCGCAGTTTTATGACCGCGACGCGCCGGCCGAAATGGCAAAGGCCGGAATGGAAGGCTTCCAGGAGTTCATGGTCAAGCCCGACAAGATTGACGCCATCCTGGATCGTCTCGAGAAGGCGCGACAAAAAATCTACAAATAGCGCCTGATCGGCGGAGCCGGGCATCTCTCTCCCTTGCCCGGCTCCTTTTTCAACCGGCATCGCAACGGTAGGCGCCATGAGCGTATATCAACATTCAATCGCCGGGGCCGCAAAGGGCTGGCGCAAACGTCTGGCCCCTTGGCTTTTCCTGGCCCCGGGGCTCCTGTTCTTTGCGGCATACGTCGTAATTCCGATCTTCCGGTCGATCTGGATAAGCTTCTACGAGTGGGACGGATTGTCGGCTGCCACCTGGATCGGTTTCGCCAACTATCGGGAGCTTCTGGGTGACGACGCCTTCTACACGTCGCTCTATAACAACATCCTTTGGCTGGTCTTGTATCTTCTTGCCGTGCCGGTCGGTCTCGGCGTTGCCCTTTTCCTGAACCAGACCGTCACCGGTATCCGCCTCTACAAGTCGCTCTTCTTCTTTCCGTTCGTGATTAGCCAGGTGGTCGTCGGCCTGATCTTCACGTGGTTTTACGCGCCGAACTTCGGTCTCTTTTCCAAGTTGATCGAAGACATAACCGGCCAGCAGATCGCAATCCTCGGCGACGAGCGCTTCGTCACCTTTGGCATCATTGCCGCCGGTCTCTGGCCGCAGATCGCGTACTGCATGATCCTCTACCTGACCGGCTTGAACAACATCAATCCGGAGCAGGTCGAGGCGGCGCGCATGGACGGCGCCAAGGGGTGGTCGATGCTGTGGAACATCGTCATCCCTCAACTCAGGCCAGCCACTTTCATCGCGGTAGTGGTGACGGTCATCGGCGCGCTGCGTTCGTTCGACCTGGTGTCGATCATGACGGACGGCGGTCCCTACGGCTCGAGCCGCGTCCTGTCCTTCTACATGTACGAGGAGGCTTTGTCGGAATACGGCTACCGGATGGGCTACGGCGCGGCGATAGCGGTCGTCTTATTTGCCATCATGATGATCTTCATCACGTTTTTCATCTTCCGGATGCTGAGGCAGGAGAGGAACACGTAATGTTTCCGACACCCGTTCAAAAGGCTCGGCCGTGGGTAAGGGTCGGCTACCAGGTCGGTCTTCCGGTTGCTCTGGCGGTCTGGCTGCTGCCGCTGATCGGAGTGGCGGTTACTTCCGTTCGTCCCGCCGGCGATCTGGCCGCGGGCAACTATTTTGGCATCCCATCCGGCTTTGCAGGGGTGGAGAACTACACCGCCGTCTTCAGGGACTCGCCCATCGGCTGGTACATTCTCAATTCCTTCAAGGTCACCATCCCCACGGTTGTCGGCGCCGTCGCTCTTTCCTGCCTGACCGGCTTCGCGCTCGCGGTCTACAAGTTCCGGGCCAACCTTCTGATCTTCTTCCTCTTCGTGGCGGGCAATTTCATTCCTTTTCAGATATTGATGGTGCCCGTCCGCGACATGACGCTCAAGATCGGCCTTTACGACACCACGCTGGGGCTGGTCCTGTTCCATGTCGCCTTCCAGATCGGCTTCTGTACGCTGTTCATGCGCAACTTCATCAAGGGCCTTCCCTTCGCCCTGATCGAATCGGCGCGCGTCGAGGGCGTATCGGAATGGAAGATCTTTCGGCATGTGGTGCTGCCATTGATGCGGCCAGCCATCGCCGCGCTTGCGGTCCTGATCTTCACCTTCGTGTGGAACGATTATTTTTGGGCAACCGTCCTGGTGCAGAGCCAGAACGCCATGCCCGTGACGGCCGGCCTTTATTCTCTCAACGGTCAATGGGTCGCCGCCTGGCATCTCGTGTCTGCGGGCGCCATCGTCGCCGCCCTGCCCCCCGTGACCATGTTCTTCCTGATGCAGCGGCATTTCATCGCCGGCCTCACTCTCGGAGCCACCAAGGGATGAGACGCCTCGTCTCGATAGGAAACGAACGGCTGTCGCTTGTCATTGCACTGCAGGAGGAGGGCATGCCCGAGATTTTGTATTTTGGCCCCGGGTGCCCCGGTGACGACATTTCTCTTTCCGCCGAGCGCGCGAGCCGTATCAACGGGATGGACGTGTCGGTGCCGAGCGCGGTGCTGTTGCCTGTCGGCGGCCTTGGCTTCTTCGGCTGGCCGGCGCTGGCCGGGCACCGCAACGGCCGTGACTTCCTGCTGAATGTCCAGGACTGGCAGGTCGAGCGCACGACAATGGGCGTGGTGCTTCGCGGTCGCGACCGGGTTGCCGCGATCGCCGTCGCCTTCGAGCTTGCAATCCACGACTGCGGCGTCGTCGCCACCGCGGTAAGCGTTACCAACCACGGAACTGAAACATACACACTGGACCGGTGCATGGCCGCGACCATGGCGGTGGGCGACGGCCCGGCGGTGCTGACGAGCTTGTCCGGCATGTGGGGGCGGGAGTTCCGCCTTTCGTCCGAGCCTCTCGGCCGCGGCCTGTGGATGCAGGAGAGTAGGCGCGGACGCACCTCGCACGACCGGTTCCCGGGCCTCTTCCTGACGAGCGGACGAACCACATACGCTATCCATGTCGGCGCCAGCGGCAACCACCAGCTTGCCGTCGATCTCCTCGATGACGGCTGTCGCCTCGTGCATGGCGGAGAGCTGTTCGAGCCGGGCGAAGTATTGCTGGAGGCCGGGCAAAGCTACCATAGCCCGCAGGCATATCTCACCGCATCCTTCGAAGGGGTCGACGGCGCAGCCTCGAGATTGCGCGCTGTCGTCGACAAATCGATACTGGATTGGCCCGACGTCACGGCGCGGCCCCGTCCCGTCACGTTCAACACCTGGGAAGGCTCCTATTTCGATCATCGGCTGGACGCCCTCAAGGCGCAGGCCGAGGTTGCGGCCGAGCTTGGCGTCGAGCGCTTCGTCCTCGACGACGGCTGGTTCGGCAGACGCGACGACGACACATCCTCGCTCGGCGACTGGAGCGTCGACCACAGGAAGTATCCCTCGGGACTCGGGCCGCTGATCGACCACGTCATCGGGCTCGGCATGGAATTCGGCCTGTGGTTCGAGCCTGAGATGGTCAGTCCCGATTCCGACCTCTATCGGGCGCATCCGGATTGGGCGCTGGGGATCGCCGGCAGGCCGCGGCCTCTCTCGCGTCACCAGCTGGTGCTCGACCTAACGCGCCAGGACGTCAGCGACTACCTGTTCGACCGGATCGACGCGGTGCTTGAGGGGCAGCGCATCTCCTACGTCAAATGGGATATGAACCGCGACTTGACCAATGCAGGCGGCGTCGACGGGCGAGCCGTGACGGCAAGCCAGACGCGCGCGTTGCACGCGCTGATGGAGCGCGTGCGCAAGCGCCATCCGGCGGTCGAGATCGAGAGCTGCGCCTCGGGTGGCGGACGCGCCAACTATGGCGTGCTGCGACATACCCACCGAATCTGGACGTCGGATTGCACCGATGCCCTGGAACGGCTGGAGATTCAACGCGGCGCCACGCACTTCTTCCCGCCCTCGATCCTGGGCGCCCACATATCCGGCTCGCCGAACCATCAAACGGGGCGCCGCCATTCGCTCGCCTTCCGCGCCGTCGTGGCGCTGGCCTATCATCTCGGCGTCGAACTCGATCCGCTGACGCTCGCGCCAGATGAGCGCCGCGAGTTGGCTCAGTGGATCTCGCTTCACAAGCGTCTGCGGCCGCTGCTGCACGCGTCGGGGGCGTCCTTCGCCGGCGATCCGGTGGACGGACGCTATGTCTGGGGCGCGGCAATGCCGGACCGGATCGCGCTTTTCGTCGCGCAGGGGCCGACGATGCTGGCGGAACAGCCACCGCCGTTGCGGGTTGCCGTGCCTCAGGCGACAGCCCGGAGCTGGCGCATCGCCGCTGTCCATCCCGCAGCGCCTGCCTTCATCCGTGTGTCCTCCGGACAGCAGGCGCTTCTGGCCGGAGACAGCGATTTCAGCCTGGACACGCTTCGCCATGCCGGCTTGGCGCTACCGATGCTGAGACCCGAGAGCGGCGTCATCCTCGAAATCGAACCCGTTTAGGAGCCTGAACCATGGCCGGTGTCATACTGAGCGAGGTGAAGAAGCATTTCGGCAGCGTCGCCGTCATCAAGGGCGTCGATCTGGAGATTGCCGACGGGGAATTCTGCGTGTTCGTCGGCCCCTCGGGATGCGGGAAGTCGACGCTCTTGCGCATGATCGCCGGGCTTGAGGAGATTTCGTCCGGGGCGCTGCGGATCAGCGGTGCCGACATGACCAATGTCGGACCGTCCGACCGGGGCGTGGCCATGGTGTTCCAGTCATATGCGCTATACCCGCACATGACGGTCGCCGAGAATGTCGGGTTTGGCCTGCGGATGACGGGCCATCCGAAGGCCGAGATCGAGCGGCGCACCGCCAGGGCGGCGGCCATGCTGCAACTTGAGCCGCTTTTGCAGCGCAAGCCGTCGCAATTGTCGGGCGGGCAGCGGCAGCGCGTCGCCATCGGTCGCGCCATCGTGCGCGACCCGAAAGTGTTTCTCTTCGACGAGCCACTGTCCAATCTCGACGCCGCGTTACGCGTACAGATGCGAACCGAGATCACCAAGCTGCATCAGGACCTCGGCGTCACGATGATCTACGTCACGCACGACCAGGTCGAGGCGATGACCATGGCTGACAAGATCGTGGTTATGAGTGCTGGGCGCATCGAGCAGACGGGCTCACCCCTGGAGCTCTACCACCGGCCGCGAAACATGTTCGTGGCCGGCTTCATCGGCTCGCCCAAGATGAATTTCATAAGGGTATCGGCGGAGCGGGCGGGGCCGCAGCTGACCGTCGACCTCCCCGGCGGCGTGGGCCTGACGCTCGATGTAGCCGGGTCGCCGGCGGCGACGCGCCAGCCGGCGATGCTCGGCGTGCGCCCGGAACACCTGAAGATCGATGAGGCGAGTTCGGTGAGCCTGGAAGGCAAGGTGCGCCTGGCCGAGTATCTCGGCTCGGAAACCATGTTTTACCTGACGCTCGCCGACGGAACCGAGCTTACGGTCAAGGCCGACGGATTGATGAAGAGCAAGATCGGCTCGTCGCTCAAGGTCGGAATTCCCGCAGCCGCCTGCCATCTTTTCGACGACGCCGGCGAGGCTATCCTCAATGGAGACCTGACGCGATAATGCTTGGCGTCTGCTATTATCCCGAGCACTGGCCGGAAGCCTGGTGGGTCGAAGACGCGCGCCGCATGCACGATCTTGGCATATCCTACGTACGCATCGGCGAGTTCGCCTGGTCCAGGCTCGAGCCGAAACGCGGCTTGTATGATTTTGCCTGGCTAGAGCGCGCCATGGACACGCTGGCCGGGGCGGGTCTGAAGATCGTGCTGGGCACGCCGACGGCGACTCCGCCCAAATGGCTGATGGACGAATATCCGGACATTGCGCCTGTCGACGAGCAGGGCCGCGTCCGCGGCTTCGGTTCGCGCCGGCACTACACGTTTTCGTCCGAGAGCTGGTGGCGTGAAAGCCGTTCGATTGTTGAAGCGATCGCCACTCATTTCGGCGAGCATCCCGGTCTCGTCGGCTGGCAGACCGACAACGAATACGGATGCCACGATACCGTGCTTTCGTGGGGGCCCGAGGACCTGAAAGCCTTTCGCAAGTGGTTGCGACGGCACTACCAGACGACCGACCAACTCAACGAGGCCTGGGGCAACGTATTCTGGTCGATGGAGGTCCAGAATTTCGACGAGGTATCGCTGCCCATTCTTGCCGTCACCGAGACCAATCCGGCGGCACGACTGGACTTCTGGCGGTTCAAGTCCGAGGAGGTTGCCGCCTACGACCGAATGCAGTGCGACATCATCCGCCGCCTTTCGCCGGGGCGTTGGATCACGCACAACTTCATGGGTTTCTTCAATGAATTCGACCATTGGCAGCTCGGCCGCCACCTCGACCTGGCCTCCTGGGATTCCTACCCGATCGGCTTCGTCGAGCGGTTTCCCTTTACCGAACAAGAGCGCGAACGGTGGGCCGAGACGTCGCATCCGGACATTGCACCGTTCCATCACGACCTGTACCGGGGCGTGGGCCAAGATCGCTTTTGGGTCATGGAGCAGCAGCCGGGCCCGGTGAACTGGGCGCCTTGGAACCCGGTGCCGAAACCCGGAATGGTCCGCCTCTGGACCTGGGAGGCCTTTGCGCACGGCGCGGAAGTGGTCAGTTATTTCCGCTGGCGGCAGGCGCCGTTTGGGCAGGAGCAGAACCACGCCGGCCTCAACCTGCCCCGATTGCACGAACTGTCCCAGGGCGGCCGGGAGGCCGAAACGGTTTCAAGGGAGTTGAAAATCGTGGGGCAGCTTGGTGCGGCCTCGCGTGCCCGGGTGGCGATCGTTTACGACTATCAGGCCTCTTGGGTGACGCGTATCCAGCCGCAGGGCCGGGACTTTTGCTATCACGAACTGGTTTTTCGGTGGTATGAAGCTGCGCGCAGACTTGGCCTTGACATCGACTTCGTGGCGCCGGGCGCATCTCTGCAAGGCTATGCGCTCGTACTCGTGCCGTCGATGCCGATCGTGTCGGATGCCGCAACCGAAGCCTTCTCCAAAGCTTCGGGAATTCTGCTTTTCGGCCCGCGGACGGGATCGCGAACTTCAAGCTTTGCCATCCCCGACAACCTTCCTCCGGGACCGCTGGCAGACCTCACCGGCACCCGGGCAATCGAGGCTTCGTCCCTGCGCCCGAACGTGCGCCATCGCGTCTCCGGCGCGGTCAGCGGCCACGCTATTCGCTGGCGCGATCATCTGGAAGCAAAAGGTGAGATCATCGCTCGATTTGATGACGGCTTGCCGGCGCTCGTCTCGAACGGCCGGTCCTATATGCTGGCTTGTTGGCCGGATGCGGAGTTGACGCAGTCCGTCCTGTCCGCGGTCGCGACGTCCGCTGCCTTAGATACCTGTTCCCTGCCGGATCACGTGCGACTGAGACGCAGAGACGGACTGACCTTCGCGTTCAACTACGGCGGGCTCGAATGGATCTGCCCCGACGGGGTCGAGGTTCTGGTCGGAGACCGTGTTTTATGCAGCCAGCAATTGGCGATTTGGCGTAGTCCAGCTTCACCTTAAGATTAGAGTCGCAGTTGTCCGGTGGTTTTCCGTCTGGCCCATCTTTGTTGGCTTTTGTGCAGGTTTCCGGCGTGATTTCCAGTCCGTCGCGAAAGATTGTTGCTGGCATAAATGGCGCGAGTAGCTCCAGAACGCCTTATAAGCCTTCGCGCCAAGTGTGTAAGGGTTCATCCGGGGGTCAGGACTTAGTTGACCGAAGCGAAAAGATAACGGCTGCTGCGATACAGATTGCCGAGGAGAACGTGTGGGCGCATCGGGTCGTAGCAGGTGGCCTAAGTAGCCCGGTCCAGCACGTCGATGAAACGGTCCACCTCTCCAAGCGTGTTATAGTGGACGAGCGAAGCGCGCACGATGTTCTGCGCCGGCAGGCCAAGCGACTCCACCAGCCGCCGCGAATGGAAGTCGCCGTGGCGGATGCCGATGTGGCCTGCATCGGTCGCGGCGATCAGGGCAAGTGGGTCTGCGCCTTCGAGGAGGAAGGAGATGGTCGGCACGCGCACCGTGCCGTCGGAACGGCTGTCGCCGAGGATGCGGACGGTGTTGCGGCCGCGCAAATAGGCGAGCAGGTGCTCGGCCAGCGCCATCTCCTGTTGGGTGACGGCCTGGAAGGCCGCCTCCACCGATGCCCGTCCTGATGTCCCACCCAGCTCTTCCAGATAGTCGACGATGGCCGCGCTGCCCCAGGCAAGCTCATAAGCCGGGTTGCCCGGTTCCAGCTTCATCGGCACTTTGTCGCGGCCGTAGAAGTAGTGGTAGAGGCCGTCGAGCTCGAGCAGGTGGTCGTACTTGCCGTACAGCACCGCCAGGTGCGGCCCGTAGGTCTTGTAGAGCGAAAAGACGTAGTAATCGCAATCGACCGCCTGCACGTCGATCGCCCGGTGGGGGGCGTATGCCACGCCATCGACGCAGATGCGCGCGCCGTACCGATGGACCAGATCGGCGATCTCGCGGATCGGGTTGATTGTGCCCAAGATGTTGGAAGCGTGGGTCACGCAGACCAGTTTGGTGCGCGGCCCCATCAGCGCCTCCAGGTCGGCGAGATCTGGCTGCAGCGTTTGCTTGTTCAGCGGCCAGAATTTCACCACGACGCCGCGCTCGCGCAGGCCGACCCACGGGCCGATGTTCGATTCGTGGTCGAACTCGGTCACGACGATCTCGTCGCCGGGCGCCAGGCTGCCGGCCATGGCCGTGGCAAGAAGCTTGAGCAGCATGGTCGTCGAGGCACCGAAAACCACCTCTTCGGCGCGGCGCGCGTTGAACAGCAGCGCGAGGCGCGCGCGCGCCTCGGCCAGCCGCTCGGTGGCGTGCCTGGACGTCTCGTAGCTGGCCCCGGTCTGCACGCTGGTGGTCAACAGGTAATCGGAGATGCGCTCGGCCACCGGCCTGAGGACCTGCGAGCCGCCGGCATTGTCGAAAAAGGCCCAGTCGCCGTCGAGCGCCGGGAACTGGTTGCGGACGTGGTCGAGGTCAAGCGGCATGGCGGGTCCTTGAAAGCTTGTGCTCCAGCACGCCGACGAGACGGACGAGCGGCAGCAGTATGAGAAGATAGATCGCCGCGGCGGCGATCAGCGGGGTTGGATTGGCGGCGAGCGCCTGCGCCTGGTTGGCCTGCTTGAGCAGGTCCGGCATTGCCACGACCGAGGCCAGCGCGGTGTCCTTCATCACGTTGATGGCGTTGGAGGTCAGCGGCGGCAGCACGGTGCGGATCGCCTGCGGCAGCACCACCTTGCGCAGCGTCAGGACGAAATGCAGCCCGAGCGCCCGCGCCGCCTCGAACTGGCCGCGCGGCACCGCCTCGATGCCGGCGCGGATGATCTCGGCCGAGTAGGCGGCCGACACCAGCGAGATGGCGCTGGCCGCCGCCATGAACGACGACAGCCGGATGCCGGCGAAGGGCAGGGCGTAGTAGATGACGAACAGGAGCACCAGCACCGGCAGCGAGCGGAAGACGTCGATGAAGGCGATGGTCGCCCACCGCACCGGGCTCGACGCATAGAGCCGGCAGATGGCGACGGCGATGCCGGCGAGGAAGCCGATGACGATACAAGTGAAGCCGAGCGTCAGCGTGGTGGCCAGGCCGCTCAGGATGAGCGGCAGCGTCTCCACGAAGACGCGGGGGTTCAGGAAGGTGTCGAAGACGGACATGCGGGCGCGCGCTCCGGCGTGCCGTGCCCGGCGCGCGGGGCGCGCGCCTGCACGGCCACGATGATCAGGGCTTCGGCATGTCCATGACGGTGACGGTCGCCAGTCCGCTCTCGGGGTCGGCGCCAAACCAGGTCTTGTAGATCGAAGCCATCGTGCCGTCCTTCTTCATGGCGCTGATGGCGTCGTTCACCTTTGCGGCCAGCGGCGCGTCCTTGGCGAACATGACCGAATACTGCTCGCCCGTCTTGATGCGCTCCACCACCTTGAACTGCGGCTTGTCCTTCACGTAGTAGAGCAGCGCCGGAATGTCGGAAATGTAGCCGTCGATGCGGCCGGCGGAGAGGTCGAGCATGGCCGGCTGCAAGCCCTCGTACTTGCTGACGCTGGCTATCTTGGTTTCCGCCATATGGGCCGTGACCCAGATGTCGCCGGTCGAGCCGGTATCGACACCGACCGTCTTGCCGGCCATGCCCGACAGGCCGGTGATACCGCTGTCGGCCTTGACCGTCAGCGACTGGTCGCTGTCGTAGTAGGGCTGCGCGAAGCTGACCGATTCCAGCCGCTTGGGCGTAATGGTGATCGACGACACCGCCGCGTCGATCTGGCCCGACTGCACGGCCGCGAACAGTCCGGCGAACGGTATGTTGACGAACTTGACCTCCGAGCCGAGGCGCTTGCCGACTTCGGTCATCAAATCGACTTCGAAGCCGACGATCTTGCCGCTGGCATCCTGGAATTCCCACGGCACGTTGCCGACATTGGCGCCGACGTTGAGTTCGGCGCCCTGCGCCGATGCGCCGAAAACCACAAGCGCCGCCGCTCCCGCCCAGCGCAACCGACGCAGCAAAGTTGTGACTTGCATTTGATTCCCTCCCGTAAGAAAACTGGTTAGACCGGTCTGACCAGTTACGATGCAATCACGAATCGGCTGTCGTTGCAAGCCGTGCGATCGAGGACGGAACGGATAGGCATCGTCCAGGCCGATCGGCATGATCGCAACCATGACGCGATCCGTGCCGATCGGCGTCGAGGCGGGACGGCCCGGGTCCTATGATACAGGACCCTAGAAACCGGGGCCCAAGAACAGGAAGGCGAGCAGACCGTGCTGAACCGAACCCCCGTCACCCATGCCGCGGCCAAGCAGATTCAGGCCATGATCCTGGACGGCAGCCTGGCGCCCGGCCAGCAGATTCCCTCGCAGCGCGAACTGGCGGTGACGCTGAAGCTCAGCCGCGCTTCGTTGCGCGAAGCTCTCCTGACGCTCGAGGCTATCGGCCTCATCGTCACCCAACCGGGGCGCGGAACGTTCGTCGCCGAGGTTTCGCCCAACGGGCGCACCATGACGGCGTGGCGCCATGGGGACTATTCGGTGAAGGACGTCTTCGAGACGCGCATCATGCTGGAAAGCCAGATCGTCCGGCTCGGCGCAGCGGCCGTCACGGCGGGCCAGATCGAGGAACTGACGCGCCTGACCGACCAGATGGAACGGGCCTGGGCCGCCGGCGACCTGCTCGGCAACGCCGAGGCCGATTTCGAGTTCCACGGCATCATCGTGTCTGCCTGCCCCAACCGGATGCTGGTCGATCTCTACGACGCCAATCGCGACCGCATCCATTCCACGCAGATGCAGCCGATCGCGGTCACTGACCCGGCGCGCATGCGCAGTTCGATCGCCGAGCACCGCCTGATCGTCACGGCGCTCCGCGACGGCGATGCCGGGCGCGCCGCCGAGGCCGTCGCCATGCATATCGCCAACACCGCCCGTTGCGCTGGAGTTTCAGCCTGATTGCAGTGCTAAAGCAGTATCGAAAGGACAATCGTAGTGTATGCTCGAATTGGGGCCATTGGAGAGACCGTATGGCCTAACGCGTCAGCAAATTTCCTTCCAACAACAACCCAAGTACCGGATTTGGAAATTTTCTCGCAATCGTCACGGCATAAAAGGTTTCGGCTATGCCTGGCAACCTGTCGGCCTCGACCAGAACACCAGATTCCAGCTCGTCCTTCACGACGATCGGCGGAAGCACGGCAAGGCCGATATCTTCGCGCGCCAAAAGCCGCATCATTGCCATATCCTCTACCTCTGCCACGATTTGCGGACGGATGCCCAGACGAGTTACAAGCGCATCAAAGCCGATCTTTACGCTGCTATCCATCGTCGGCAGGATGATCGGATGTGAGTTTAGCCTCTCGGCTAAGTCGTCTTTCCTAATTTTGCCAAGCCGAGCTCTTGTTCCTATCAAGCTCACAGGCTGTTCAGTGAGGCGATGAGCGACAAAGCGTGTTAGTTCATCGCGTGCAGGCGCCTGATTAACAAGCACAACATCAAGACTGAGCGCTTCGAGCGATTGAAGAAGCTCGCTGCTGCTGCCTGACCGCAAAACAAACTCAATATCGTCTCGCCCTATTAAGGGTTTCAAAAACGCCATTTGGAAATTGCGAGAAAGCGTAGCCAGCGCGCCAACCCTGAGAACGCGCCGCACCTCGCCGGTGTTACGCAAAGTGCCGATCAATTCTTCGCCCGCAGCGAAAATCGCATCGGCGTGGTCCAGCGCGATCCGTCCAGCTTCTGTCAGATGAAGCTGTCGACCGCGCCGTTCGAACAAAGCATGGCCAAATCGCGCTTCGAGTTTGCGAATTTGCACCGACAATGCTGATTGCGTGAGGTTCAGTCGCTCTGCCGTGCGTGTGAGATTCCCGTCATGTGCGACTGCCCAAAAGTACCGCAGATGGTTGTAATTGAACGTGCTCATGACGTTCGATTATAGCGAACGATATCCCGCAAACAATGCATTTTATTCGCCGCATTGCGGCTGATACCCCATTCGCGATGACAACATTCATTGGGGACTTCCTTGCCGTATTATCTGGTTCCGCTCATTGCACCGTTAGCTCTTGCCGTTTCCACTCTCGTCTCCTTCGCTTCGCCAGGACGCCGCTTTCGACTAGCGTCCTGCCTTGCCGAGATCGCTGCGCTTCTGGCGTTGGCGTCCGCATTTGGCTCGCTCGGTATTCTTATCCTTAGCGGTCCGGGCGAAAGTCCGCTCATCGGGATGGCCGGGATCGGCTTGTCAGTGCGCCTGGACGCCGTCAGCGCCCCGATGCTGCTGCTCGTTGCGTTCGTTGGCTGGATCGTTGTGCGCTATGCACGGACCTATCTCGATGGTGAGGCGCGCGCGAGCGCGTTCACAGGCTGGCTGTGCGCCACTCTTGCCGCCGTGCTGCTGCTCGTTCAGGCGGGCAATCTCGCCCAGCTTGTGTCGGGGTGGATCGCGACCAGTCTCTGCCTGCACAGGCTGTTGCTCTACTATCCAGATCGGGTCGCTGCGCGGCGCGCCGCGCGCAAGAAACTCATTTTTACCCGGCTCGGGGCGGTGAGCCTGATCACCGGCGCCATTCTCCTCTCATTCGCCTATGGCACAACCGATATAGCGGCGATCAACGCCGCCGCGAGAGGAGGCGATGGTTCGTCGCTGGCTGTTTTTGCAACAGTTTTGATTGCACTGGCGGCCTTGCTGAAGTCGGCGCAGTTTCCGACCCATGGCTGGCTTACCGAGGTGATGGAGGCGCCGACGCCAGTGTCGGCCCTGCTGCATGCCGGTGTCATCAATGGCGGCGGTTTCCTGCTCATTCGCTTCGCGGACGTGATGTTGCTGTCGCCCGGAACGCTGGCCGCGTTGGCGATGCTTGGTGGTTTCACGGCGCTCTTCGGGGCGCTTGTGATGCTGACGCAGCCGGCGGTCAAAACCTCACTCGCCTGGTCGACGGTGGCACAGATGGGCTTCATGACTTTGCAATGCGGATTGGGACTGTTTTCGCTGGCCTTGCTGCATATCGTGGCTCATTCGTTTTACAAAGCTCACGCTTTCCTCGCCTCGGGCGGTGCGGTCGAGCAGGTCGCCGCGATCCAGCGACCAGGGCCGGTGGCGATCCCCGACGGTGCGGCAGTCGGGTGGGCCTTCCTCGCGGCGATCGCGATCTATGCCGCGATCGGCGCAGTCTTCGGTACGATGTTTGGGTTTCACCATAAGTCGCCGCAATCTCTGGCGCTGGGTGCAATCCTGATTTTTGGCGTCGCCTATCTGCTGGCGCAGGGGCTGGCAGACGCCGCGCCGCGGGTTCTAACACGTAAGACGGCCCTGTACTCAGTCGCGGCGGCGGTCGGCTACTTCGCGCTGCAGACCTTGGCCGAGTGGCTAACCGCAAGCGTGCTTCCCGCACCGCTTGCGCCGGGACGTCTTGAATGGACGCTCATGGTGCTGGCGATCCTGTCCTTTGGAACGGTGGCTGTAGCGCAAGCTCTGTTCCCGCTCTGGGCCCATCACCCAGCCGCGGCCGGTCTTCGCGTTCACCTCTCGAACGGCCTCTACATCAACGCAACAATCGATCGGATGCTCGGCGGCTGGTCCGTCCGCAAGGCGTCGTGACGGCCGGACACTAAGGAACAAGCAAATGCCAATGATCAAGACTAACACCCCACCCCTCGACGTCGCAGCAATTCTTGCCGTGGCCGAAAGGGCGGCGCTCGCCATCCCGCCGCTTTGGCCCCTGGCTTCAAGCGTTGCGGTCAACCCATTCCTAGGACAAATCCATGAGCCTCTATCGACAGCGGCCGCCCGCCTAAGACGGGTCGCGGGAGCCGCACTCACAATGCCGCGGGCCTGGTACGCCGAGCGAATTCATACGGGCGAAATCGACGAAGCGGATCTGGCGGCAGCCTTTGAAGCTGCACCGGAGACCTGGCGGCCAAAGACCCTTGCTTCATTGAAGTCAGCCATTGAAGCGAGCGCACCGACCCCCGTTATGCTTCCGACGATGGCAGAACTCGCGGCTGAAGCCTCGGGTATAGACTGGACCGGCGTGATCGCCGAGCGCTTCGGGCAATGGGCGGCCGGCTATTTCGATGCGGGCCAAGCCTTGTGGACGGCGCCTCAGGGCGGCTGCGCCTATGCTGCGTGGCGCTCGGCCGCCTCACACGATCTCACCCCAGAAATACTCGGTCTGAAGGGCTTTGCCATGCATGTGGCGCAAGCCCCAGAACGCACTGAGGATGCGCTGACGCAGTCGATTCAAAGGCTCGGCCTCGACGACGCGGCGCTCGAGAGTTATTTGCACCGGCTGCTGATGAGCCTTGGCGGCTGGGCGCAGTTCGCCCGCTACAAGCTCTGGCAAGCCGAACTCTCGGGCGGGTCGGACAAGACGATCACCGATCTTCTGACGATTCGTCTCGTCTGGGAACAAGCACTGTTTGAACAACACAAGCTTCGCATCGCTTGCCAATGGAAAGAGGCGCTTTGCGCTTACGCCGCGCCGATCAAGCCGGCGCCGGACGATGCAATCGATGCAATCTTGCAGGAGGCGAGCGAGCGCGCGGCGCAGCGGCAGCTGGGCAAGCTCCTCGAATCGCCAGCTCCGTCTAGATTGCAAGCGCGTCCAGCATTGCAGATGGCCTTCTGCATCGACGTTCGCTCTGAGGTGTTCCGCCGGGCATTGGAAAGCCTCGACCCCTGCATCGAGACACTGGGTTTCGCCGGGTTTTTCGGCATCGGCATTTTGCATCGGCGCTTCGCGTCGGATGTCGCGGAGGCACGCTTGCCTGTGCTTATTGCACCGCAAGTACGAACATGCTCGGGCGGGCATTCACAGAATGTCGAGACTCGGGACCAAGCAGCTCGGCTCCTGGCGCGTGCCAAGCGCGCCTGGGGGCGCTTTAAGCTCGCCGCCGTCTCTTCATTCGCTTTCGTCGAGGCGGCCGGGCCAATCTATGTCGGCAAGTTGGTGCGCGATGGTTTGGGACGCGCCGGCAACAGGACGCCGGAGGACCCGGCGCCAATTTTCGAACCAGCGCTCGATCCTGAGGCTCGCATCGGCATGGCCGAAAGCGTGCTGAAGGCGATGTCGCTGACCGAACGTTTTGCACCGCTTGTCCTTATCGCTGGCCATGGCGCCAACGTCATAAATAATCCTCATGCCAGCGCACTCCATTGCGGCGCCTGTGGCGGCTATTCGGGCGAGGTGAATGCGCAGCTACTCGCTACGCTCCTCAATGACCGTGCGGTGCGCGCCGGCCTCGCAGAGCGTGGCATAACCATCCCGGACGACACGCTGTTCATCGGAGCGCTGCACGACACCACCACTGATCGGGTGACGATCTACCGAGAGGACTCTCCACCAGCGCTACACAAGGAGAGCGTCAAAAAGGTAAAAACCTGGCTTGCGATGGCCGGCGCGCTGGCGCGGAGCGAACGCGCTTTGCGGTTGCCCCGGGCGTCGGAAGCACGGGACATCCTCCACCGCGCCCGCGACTGGGCCGAAGTCCGTCCGGAATGGGCGCTTGCCGGTTGCCAGGCCTTCATCGCCGCGCCGCGCCATCGGACTGCGCGTCGCGACCTCAAAGGACGTGCATTTCTGCACGACTATGACTGGCAACGGGATGACCAGTTTAGCGTTCTGGAGCTGATCTTGACAGCGCCAGTCGTGGTCGCGAGCTGGATCAGCCTTCAGTATTACGGATCGACTGTCGCGCCAACGGTGTTCGGAGCCGGCAACAAGCTCCTGCACAACGTCACCGCCGGCATCGGCGTGGTCGAAGGGAATGGCGGGCTCCTGCGCGCCGGGCTGCCCTGGCAATCGGTTCACGACGGAGAACGGCTAGTGCATGAACCCCTGCGCCTGACCGTGTTCATCGAGGCGCCGCGCGAGGCAATTAGCACGATCCTCAAACGTCACGACCAACTGCGGGCGCTGTTCGACAACAAATGGCTCTATCTTGTTGTCCTCGACGACCAGGGCCGCCCGGCTTGGCGGTACGCAGGCAATCTTGGCTGGGAAGCTTTTGCCCAAGGGCACTTTGAACCGGAACGGACGATGGTGGTCGCATGAACGGGTTGCCCGCCCATATAGCGGCCTTGGAGTCAGAGGCGATCCATGTCTTGCGCGATGGGTTGTCGGAGGCGCGCAACCCCGTGGTGCTGTTCTCGGGCGGCAAGGACTCGACCGTCCTTGCCCCTCTCGTGCGGCGCGCCTTCTTCCCTTCGCGGCCGCCAATCCCGCTCTTGCACATCGACTCGACATGGGAGTTCGCTGAAGTTCTCGCCTTTCGCGACGCTTTCGCGGACTGCCATGGCTTTCGGCTGATCGTTCACGTCAACCAACACAGACGGACACAGTCTATCAATCCGTTCGACCATGGCGATCTCTACACCACCATCATGCGCACCGATGCGCTCAGGCAGGCACTGACCGTCGGTGGTTATGACATCATCTTCGGCGGCGCCCGACCTGACGAAGAGGCAACCCGCGCCAAGGAGCGCATCGTTTCGGTGCGGAGCACCAGCCATGCCTGGAAGCCTCGCATGCAGCGTACGGAGTTCTGGCGCTGCTTCAATTGGCGGCTGAAGCCCGGCGAGACTATCCGCGCTTTCCCGCAGTCCAATTGGACCGAGCTGGACCTATGGACCTACATCCTGATGCGCGAGATCGAATTCGCGCCCCTCTATATCGCGCATAAGCGCAAGGTCGTCACCCGAGCGGGAATGCGGATCGTCGTCGACGATCCGGCCCGCATGCGTTGGAAGCCAAGCGAAACCGCACTGCCGGAGAAGGTGCGCTTTCGTACTCTCGGATGCTGGCCGGTAACGGCGGCGCAGTCTTCCGAAGCAGAAACCATCGCCGCCGTCTTGCTTGAGACCCTACGCGCCGAAACCTCCGAACGTCGCGGCCGTCTCGCTCGAGCAGCAGAAACGGGAGGGCTATTTTTGAGCAACGACGGTCATTCGCGAGCCACGGTTGGGTGTCCGCTGTCCGGTCCTTATGCCGGCCTGCGCGCCGTGCTGGCCACCATGCATGGCAAAGAAGCGGCAATCGTGCCGGCTTTCCAAGAGCAACTAGAACTTACTGTTGAGATCCCGTCTGCGATTGACACCGACACGCTAGGCACCTTCACAGGCGAGATCGCGCGAGCCGGCACCATTCGAGAGGCGGCCATCGCCAAGGCGCGGCTTGGGATGGCGGCGACGGGTCTGTCGATCGGCATCGCCAGCGAAGGCAGCTACGGTCCGCATCCGCATGTGCCGTTCGTCCCCGGCGGGGTCGAGTTGATGGTTCTCGTGGACGACGAGCGCGGCATCGTCGTCAGCGAGCATCTGATCGATGATGCTCCGGTCTACGAGCACGCCATCGCGGCCGAGATCGGCGATCTCGGGGCGTTTCTCGACCATATCCGGTTTCCCAATCACGCCGTGATCGTACGACCTCATGAACCCGACGATCGCGGCGCTCTCATTCACAAAGGGCTGCGCACCGCTGAAGCGCTTGAAAGCGCACTCGCAACTTCGGCCCCGCTATCGCGCGACAACCGCGCGCTCGTTCAGACAGATATGCGCGCCCACATGAATCCGACGCGTATGGCGAGCATTGCCCGCCTGGCACGTGCGCTTTGCGATCGGCTGGCGACCCGGTGTCCGGCCTGCGGCGCCCCGGGTTACGGGCAAATCGACGTAGAGACGGGGCTTCCCTGCGAATGGTGCGGCGCCCCGAGCATCATGGTTCGTCATCAGATCTTTGGTTGCGTCGCTTGCGAGTTTCGCGAGATGCGTCCCCGCCCCGACGGGCGCACCCATGCGGATCCTGGCCATTGCCCGGAATGCAATCCGTGATCGGTGCGACCGACCAGGAACCGATCGCAAACCGGCTGTTGGAGCCGTGGAAGATGCTTGCTCGCGCTAGGAGTAAAATCGATGTCTTGGTATGACGCTAGCTTGAAAGAAACCGATGCTCGAATTGCTTGGATTCTGGCCCATCCGGGAATGAGCGTGTGGCTGAAAGAAGCGCTTCGGGCTGCACTTGAGCGCGATCCGGTCGATATTCTAAATGATCTCGAAATCCTCATCTACCTGCTGCGCGCCCGATCCGATGCCCTGATTCGCGCACCCATTGGCGGAGAAGGTGGTGACCTCGCACGATAGAATTGAGCTAACGAACTTGCCAGCGTGGTACCGCTTAGTGAAGTATACGCGATGTCGTAGAAAGCAGGAGTTTCACACCTGTCATTAAAATCGGCAGATTAAAGGATTTCATCGAATTTGCGACGAATATGAACCAGATTGCCGAACTCGATTAAAACATTACATCGCTATCAACGCTCGATGAACTTGGCGTGTGAGGACGGATTGCGCTTTGCATCGACATTTCTCGGTACTCCAATGCGCACTCCCGCTCCACGTCATATGTGGTTGATCCCTATCATCTGGTTCGCGAACTGATCCAGTCAGCGGCGCGCGAAAGTCGGACTGAAAACCCTCACGAAATCGCCAACAGCGCAAGCGTGACAGTCTATGGGGATTATGCGCTCCCGACCTCACTCGAATGCTGCGCCAAGTGACCTATTTTTTCGCCGTCCAATAGCCTGGTTTTGGTCCGCCATTGATATGGTCCGTAGAAGCAGCGCGATACCTTCTACGCGCGCTTCTCACTTGGCGGGGGGAAATTCCAATTTGCTCACGTCATAGCCGAGCGAACGCGCCTTTCGAACCATGATTGATAGCTGATGGCTAGTCGGAGGATGCCGCGCGTAAATCCAAAGATTTTTGAGTCGAGGATCTGCGCTGATAAACCAGCTCTTGTCTGGTGATTTGTACAAGACCCAATAGTTGTAAGTAATGAACAGAGGGTATCGTACCCGAAGCTTGGCGCGATTGGTGTCGGCGTCCAGGAGATGACCCTTGCCCCTCACCGTCTTGAGTCTGCCGGAAGGCGTACCTTCGTGGCATCCGTCGAGGACCTCGATCTCTTTGGGGCTATTGCCTGTGCGATAGCTTGTGAAGCCGGCAACGCAGCCGTCGGTAATCCACATCGGCCTTCGAGCAATCTCCAACCATGTGCCGCTATAGTGGCTTGACGGGACCTTTGCGATATTTGGCTCGGCTGCGAGCGCTACAGTTACTAGCATGCCGAAGATCGAAATGATGAACATCGCCAAACGCATTTTCATTGTAGCCTCTGGTTCTATGGCTCAAGATATATGCATTACGTTCCGATCGGCCTTTTGGATTGTTCAGCGCTAGGCCAATTTGGCGAGAGTGAATTTCGTTCGTCGGGGACGCGCTGATCTCTCCGTCAGTGTGGCCTGCTGCCGGTACCGGACCCCCATTATAAACCGATCTGAAGGTCAGCGGTTTTATGTTTCGGAATTCTCGATGCGGAAAGGCAATCAGCGATCTTCATTCTCTGCCTGCAGGGGTCCAATTGACCTCCCGGCAGAGCAGGCCTCCGAGAATACACCCGCGCGTCGTTAAACCTTTCGCGCTAATGATGACGGTGATGCGATACGTCTTCTTTCGCTTCGAATCGTATGCGGTGCCCTTTAATTGGCTATCGGATGTCCGTTCGAGCGACATGATGAGGCGGTCGCCGACTTCCTCGCCCTTGCTCGTGTCCTTGATCCACAGATTGGTGGCGCAAAGCTTCGAGCCACACGGCGCTATTCTGACGCGGGCATTGCCGTCGTCACGCAACCACACACCATCAGGACTACGCTCCTGGGCGACCAGTGCGGTACATCCAACAATCGAAAACACGCAGAATAATGCGGTACGCAATATCACGGCATAAGCTCCCGAAGATTCGCACCTTTGTTCAAGTGATTACGCAGGCGTTCGCTGTTCGGATCACATGCCGTCATGCGGGCTCTTGGTCGCGGGCAGAGATTGCCGTAACGAACGGAGTCAAGTGGTCCAATTATGCCGTGACTGCGTAGAACTTGGCACTGCAGAGCAAAGAAAGGTCAGGTCTTGAAAACTTATGGCATTGCCTATGTCGCAACCGGTCTGGTTTTTCTCGCAATCGACGCGATCTGGCTGACCGTCGCCGCGCAACGGCTCTATCGTCCCCTGATGGGTGAAATGCTGGTGGAAAGCTTCAGGCTGGCCCCGGCGATGCTGTTTTATTTCATCTACATTGCCGGCATCGTCGTTTTCGCCATCGTACCAGCCTTGGCCATCGACCGCTGGACGACAGCCACATCGTACGGCGCGTTCCTTGGCCTGTTCGCCTATGCGACTTACGACCTGACCAACCAGGCGACACTCAAGAATTGGCCGGTCATCGTGACGATCGCTGATCTCTGCTGGGGAACGTTCCTGACCGCGGTTGCGGCGACGGCCGGCTTTCTGATCACGCGCGCTTTCACGTCCGCGTCTTGAGCTGGCTTATCAAACCTGACGCCATGAGCCCGACGAAGACGGTGAGCGTTCCGGCGCTCATGGCATTCAACCGGAAAAATGCCTGGTATTCGGAAGCGGTGTAGGCATGAACCGGCGCGCCATATGCGCCGTCAAGCCCGAGATAGACTAGCAAAGCCGCACCAATCAGAATGAAGGCGGCGATCCTCTCCGAAGCCCTGAAAAACGTCGCCGCGATCAGAGCGCAAGGGATCAGAAAAATCTCCACGCCCGAGGCCTGCCCGAATACTTTCGCGCTCAAGATCGTGTTGGCCATGCCGGCAACGGGTAAAAGCGCTCGGCCTCCCATCGGATATCGTCTGGCAATGGCCGGCACGGCGAGGAAGAATGGTGTCGACAGGAACGTGAAAAGGGTTGGCCAAATACAATCGCTGACAGTCCAATAGACATAGAGCGGATAAAACGGCTGGTTGGACGCGACGACCAGCGCGATCAGATTGGAGGCCGCAACCATCGGGTCGTCATGAGCGGCATAGGCCGCAACTCGATCCCAGGCGTTTTGAACCAGACCGAACGTCACCATGCCTCTTACGCCGGTCGCAAGAGATAGTGGCTGACACCCCATTCCTCGCCGCCAGCGTGCCCAAAGAGCCCCGCCGTTGCCAGATAGAAAAGGCGCCAGCGCTGGCGCCAAAGCGCGGCATCGGCGCCATAGACTTCGTGCAGGATGCGATCGATCCGGAGGCGGTTCGCGTCGAAGCGCGCCAGCCAGTCCATCGCTGTCTTCTGGTAGTGAAGCCCGCTCCAGCGCCAGTCGCGCTCAACCGCGAAGCGATCCGAAAAATGCCTCAGCAGGCCGTGGCTCGGCATGATGCCGCCGGTGAAGAAGTGCTGGGCGATCCAGTCAGCCTCGTTCTTGTGATCGAACCGATAGGGACTGTGCTTGTGGCTGAAGACGTGAATGAACAGTCGGCCTTTCTCGGGCTCGAGCCATGTCCTTATGCGTTCGAGCAACCCCTTCCAGTTCGACATATGCTCGAACATCTCGACCGAGACGATCCTGTCGTATCTGCGATGCGGTTTGAAGGCATTCATATCCGCCGTGATGACGTGGACATTGGCAAGACCACGTGCGGCGGCCTCCGCTTCGATATGGAGCCGTTGCGGCTTCGAGTTTGACACAACCGTGATGGTCGAACGCGGAAAACGCTCCGCCATGAAAAGCGTTAGCGATCCCCAACCGCAGCCGAGTTCCAGGATCGATTGGCCGTCGACAAGATCGGCGTGCGCGACCGTCTCCTCCAGCGCCAGTCGCTCGGCATCGGCCAGGGTCTCCTCACCCGTTGGATAAAGACAGCAGGAATATTTGCGATGCGGGCCTAGCGTGAGGGCGAAGAATTCGGGCGGCAGTTCATAGTGCTGCTCGTTGGCGGCGTCCGCATGTTCGGCGATCGGGTGCTCGCTCATGGCACGGGCGAAGTCGCTTTCCTCCCGGCCGGATGCTGCGTCCAGCTTCCGCTTCGTGCGCCCGACCAGGAATTGGATGCCTATTCGCGCCAACGGGTCGGGAAGCGGCGCGCGCTCGGCCGCGCGGATCGCTGAGGAAATCAGACTCATCGAATGTCTCCATCGTTGCTCGCGTTCGCGGCGCGCTGCGGACCGGGCCAGAACGCGTTGACGCGTTGCTGATACTGGCGAAATAACCTTCCGCGCGAGCGCAGCATGTGCGCTTCGAGCGGCGGAATGCCGGAAGCGTGGGCAAGCAGCCAGTACATCAACAACGGTCCGGCCAAAGCCAGCCATCCCCAAGCATAGCCGCCGGTCAGATCGATCGCGATGATGGCGTAAGCGAGCCAGCCTAACCATTCGAAGAAATAATTCGGATGGCGTGAAATCCCCCAAAGCCCTACGTCGCAAACCTTGCCCTTGTTGGCCGGATCGGAACGAAATGCTGAAAGCTGATGGTCGGCAATCGTCTCGCCGGCGACCGCAACGATCAGCACGGCGAAACCGGTCCAGTCGGCGATGCCGAGGCCCTGCGCGGGATTATGAGCTGCGAGCATGATCGACAGGGCAAGCGCCAAGGCCGCTAATGCCTGGATCTGAAGAAACCAGAACAGGCGAAGTTTGAACGAACCACCCCACTCCTCGCGCAACAGCTTATAGCGTGGATCGTCGCCGCTACGAGCTGTGCGTATCGAGATGTGGAGGCCAAGCCGTAGGGACCAGAGCAACCCCAGGATCGCCACAATCACCTGCCGCATCGAGATTTGCGAGTCGGCAAGTGGTATCACGGCCGCTGCCGCGCCGAACGCCCCGGTGGCGAAGGACCAGATCGCGTCGATCCAGCCCGACCGGCTTGTGCGAAGCGCAATAAGCCAGGCGCCGATCATCGTCACCGAAAGGCAAACCGCCAATGCCAGAACGAAGATCGCTGCGGTCATGTGCTCCTTTCCTGCTCCGCCGGCCTGCCGGGAAGCACTTGTTGACCGGTATGCTTCTGCGCAAAACCCGCGACGTCGTCGAGAACCGGCGCGAGGAACCGCAACGGACGCGCAAACGCGCCGATCACCGTGCGGTGGTTTACACGGTCGTAGAGCTTCGTTTCCGCTTCACCGCCAACGCTTCTTATGCGTTCGGTTAGCCGAATCGTGTTCCCGGGATCGACGGTCCGATCATTGTTTCCTGACGCCAAGAACGCCGGCGGAGCAAACGCATCCACGAAGTTGATCGGCTGTGTGCCGGCGAGGCCGTTTTCCGGCCCGAAGATCTGTTTCAGCGTCCGGCTATGAAGGGGGAGAAAGTCATAGGGACCGGCAAGGCCGATAATGGCGCGAACGTCGACGCTTGCATCGAGATCAAGCTCAAAAAGCCATTGGCGATCGAAGGCCAGCATTGCGGCGATATGGGCTCCGGCGGAATGGCCCATGGCGATGACGCGACGAGGATCACCACCGAACTCCGCAATATGATCGACCGTCCAGCGCATTGCCTCAGCCGCATCCTGGAGGAAGCCGGGGAAGCGAACCTCGGGAAAGACCCGGTAATCGGGAATCACGGTGATGAAGCCGCGCTCGGCCAGGGCCTGTCCAACGAAGAGGTAGTCGCTTCGCTCGCCATCTTCCCAACCGCCGCCATAGAAGAAGACGATGACTGGCGACGGTCCGTCTTTGGCGGCCGGATAGATGTCAAGGACATGGCGCGGATGGCGTCCGTAGCGGACAACGCTAAGGGATCGCGTCGCACCGATCCTGGCAATCACGTTCAGCAAATCGACCGGAGACGGAAATGCTTTCATGTACCGGCCACTTCTGGCGGCGCTGCGCTGAACGCGTTCCCCGCAGTCATCGATCAGAAACCCACGATCGGACGCAGAAGGCGACCGAGCAATCCGTGAAGTCGCGTATCGCCTTCAAGCGCGGCAAGACACACGCAATCCGATTCCTGCCCAACCACAGGCCGATGATCCACATCGTCGCCGGCCTCATCGAGGTCCCCTGGAAAATACTGGCCGCGCTCGTCAGCCAGCGATCCAGACAGAATCTGCATGAATTCGAGGCCGGTATGTCCATGAGCAGGCAGATGAAGCCCCGCCCTGCCTTTCAGCAGCATGACTTTTTCGTCAGGGCTACCGGGAATCTTGACCTTGCTCCATTTGAACCCCGGCCCAAGCCACTTCCACGGACCGATCTCGCAGTGCTGCATCGCCCGCGGAAGTTCTATTCCCAGTTCCGGATGTTTGATCGTGGCTCGGCCTTCGGTCTGCAAGGATTGAGCAACCTCGAGCCGCTCCATAGTGCGTCCGAAAAAATCCGCAGCGAGCGGAGCGGGTGACATTTCATCCAGGATCGCGCCGCCAACGGCCTCGAAGTGCGCTATACGGTTGCGGCAGACCGCACATCGTTCGAGATGGACGGAGACGACAAGCGCAGGACCTGCGCCCAATGCGCCGGCCGCCATACGCATCAGCGTTTCGTCGCTGGGGTGATGGTTGATCTTCATATATCGCTGTCCAAAAGGGTCCGAAGCCGATTCAATGCGAGCCGAACACGGGATTTTACGGTGCCGAGAGGAATGCCCAGCTCTCTTGCAATCTCCGCATGCGGTTTCTCGGCAAAGAACGACAGCCGCACAATGGTTGACTGATCGATCGGCAGGCTTTCCAATGCCTTGCGCACACCTTCCTCCCGTTCTGCAACGATGGTGATGTCTTCACCCGAAAGCGGCGTCTCGGGTTCGTCACTCGGATCCGGAAGACGATCGGCGAGCCGGGATCGGGTTCGGCGCAGCCGATCGATCCTTTGATTGCGGGCAATTGTAAACACCCAAGTCGACGCGCCCGCTTTCTGTGGATCGAAATAGGACGCTTTACGCCATACCGTGATCATGACCTCCTGGGTCACTTCCTCCGCGGCCGAATCTGCAAGGCCAGATCGCATCAGGAAGCTTTTGATACGAGGCGCGAAATACCCGAAAAGTCGCGCGAAGGCATTCCGGTCCTGCGTCCGCGCAACCGCGTCGATCAGACCGATCAGTTCCTCGGGAGACGGCAGCACTTCTTTTTGCCTCGCCTCGTTCAAAACAACCAGCCTCGCTGCCGGACGGACCTGCCGCGCATTCCCGGTTCCAATATATAAGCTCGCTGCATCCATTTGCCCTTCATACGCCCGGGCCCTGCGATTGGATCACGCTTCAAGTGATCTACCGCGCGCCGGCTTCCGTAAATACTGGCAGTTTGGCGCGCGGAGGGAAATCCTTTGACCGGAAAGATTGCAGCAACCGACGGGCGTAACGGGTGGGAACCTGGCTTGGCGCCTCATCAAGGCCTCGCCGTCGCTGTCGTGGGCAGTGGCATTTCCGGGCTATCTGCCGCATGGTTGCTGTCGAAAAGGCATCGCGTCTCTCTTTTCGAAGCTGATAACCGGCTCGGAGGGCACAGCCATACGGTCGACGCCGCAGGCTTGGCAGTCGATACCGGTTTTATCGTTTTCAATGAAAACACCTATCCGAACCTGACTGCTCTGTTCGATCATATCGGCGTCGCCACCAAGCGTTCCGATATGTCGTTTGCCGTTTCACTGGACGACGGCCGGCTCGAATACTCCGGCACCGGTTTGCTGGGCCTTTTCGCGCAGGGCCGGAACGCCATCAGCCCTCGTTTCTGGATGATGCTGCGCGATCTGGTTCGTTTCTATCGCGAAGCGCCGCGGAATGTTGCGGCGTTAGGAATGATAACCCTCGACGAATATCTCGATGCGGCCGGCTACGGCGACAGCTTCCGCAATGACCATCTCTATCCAATGGCGGCCGCGATCTGGTCGACTCCGGCAGCAAAAATCGGCGCCTATCCCGCGGCCTCGTTCATCCGATTTTGCCAGACGCACGGTCTTCTGAAGCTTGTTGGCCGACCGGTCTGGCGAACCGTAGCCGGGGGCAGTCGATCCTATGTGCAGGTACTCTCCAAAACCATACCCGAAGTCGTCTCAAACTATCCCGTCAACGCGATTGTTCGCGCAAAAGATGGCGTCGAGATCGTTGGGCGCGATGGCCACCGTCGCCGTTTCGATCACGTTGTCATCGCAGCACACGCGGACCAGGCTCTGAAAATGCTGGCCGATGCGAGTGGCGAAGAGCGACGTCTGCTTGGCGCGTTCGACTATATCGTCAATGACGCGGTCCTTCACACCGATACGCGCCTGATGCCGGAGCGGCGCCGTGTCTGGTCGAGCTGGAACTACATGACGAGAGATGACAATGATGGCCGCAAGCTCGCTGTGACCTACTGGATGAACCGTTTGCAGGGGATCGAAAGCAAGCGGCCGCTGTTCGTAACGCTCAACCCCCACCGCGAGATTGCACCCGAGACGGTCCTCAAGCGAATGAGTTATAGCCATCCTCGTTTCGATGCCCGGGCGATGCAGGCGCAAAAGGAGCTTTGGTCGCTGCAAGGGCGCGGCAACACCTGGTTCTGCGGCGCCTATTTCGGCGCAGGGTTTCACGAGGATGGGCTGCAAGCCGGGCTTGCGGTCGCCGAGGCGATCGGCGGCGTGCGGCGGCCGTGGACGGTTCCGGACGAATCCGGCCGCATCCATATTCATCACAGCGTGCCCGATCTGCCGGAGACGGAGGCAGCGTGATGCCGGAACTTCGATCAGGGCTGTATGCTGGTTCCGTGATGCATCACAGGCTGCGGCCAAGGCAGCATCGCCTGCGCTACGGTATTTTCTACCTGCTGCTCGATCTCGACGAAATAGACGTGCTGGCGAGGAAACTTCGCTTTTTCTCGCACAACCGGTTCAACCTTTTCAGCTTCCATGATCGCGACCACGGTGATGGGACGCAATCGCCACGCGACAGGATCATCCGTCATCTTGATGAAGCCGGTATAAAAACGGGTGGGCCGATCCGGCTGCTCACCATGCCGCGCATCCTCGGATACGCCTTCAATCCGCTCAGCATTTATTTCTGTCACAGGCGCGACGGCTCATTGTCCGCGATCTTCTACGAGGTGAACAACACGTTCGGTCAGCGCCATAACTACCTCATTCCCGTGGCTCCCGGCACAACTGGGCCGGTGCGGCAAGAAAGCCAAAAATCCTTTTACGTCTCGCCCTTCATGACCACCGAGATGATCTATTCCTTCTCCATCGTGCCTCCCGGAAAGGATCTGTCGGTTTCGGTTACCGGCCGTGATTACGAAGGACCGCTCATTATCGCCAAGCTGACCGCTGTCAGGCAGGATTTGTCAGACGCCTCTCTAGCCCGCGCGTTCTTCGTCTATCCGCTGATGACGTTCAAAGTCATCGCGGGCATCTATTGGGAAGCACTGCTGATCTGGCTGAAGGGAACCCGTCTCTATCCGCGGCCTTCCCCGCCGGATCGGCCCGTCACTATCGGGCGCGGAGCAAACCCTGAAAGCGGTCGAGAGAAGAGCAGCGTGCATGACGTTTGACATCAAGACGAGAACCTTGAGCGGCTTTAAAAGGCCCAGGGAAAGCCTGATCGTGCATTTGCTTGGCCGAATGATCGCGCGGATCGATTGTGGCCACATCACCGTCGTACTGCCATCCGGCGATCGTATCGAGCATTCAGGTGCGCAGTCCGGGCCGTCCGCCACGCTCGTCCTCCATCGCTGGCGAGCAATCCGGCGGCTCCTCAGCTACGGAGATCTGGGCTTTGCGGAAGCCTACATCGACGATGATTGGTCAAGCCCGGATCTCGCCGCACTATTGGAGCTGGCGGCACGAAACATCGCTGTGCTCGATCGCAGCATTTCCGGGTTCTGGCCTGCCCGCATGTATAATCGCGTACGTCATTTGCTGCGCGCAAACAGCAAAACTGGAAGCCGTAGAAACATTTCCTTCCACTATGATCTCGGCAACGCATTTTACGAGCGCTGGCTCGACCCGACGATGACCTATTCATCGGCGCTTTATGCACATCCAGACCAGACGCTTGACGAGGCCCAGGAAACCAAACTGTCACAAATCGAAGAGCTCCTGGATCTTCAGGGTGGCGAGAATGTCCTCGAAATTGGCTGTGGCTGGGGAGCCTTGGCCATGAGGTTGGCTCGCGCAGGTGCTCACGTTACCGGCATTACCCTATCGACCGAGCAACTGGCTTTCGCTCGAAAGCGCCTGGAGCAGGAAAAGCTGGTCGACAGTGCCGCTTTGGAATTGACGGACTACCGCGACGTCGAGGGTTCCTATGACAGGATCGTATCGATCGAAATGCTGGAGGCGGTGGGCGAAGCCTACTGGCCGGCTTACTTTGAAACTCTGCATGATCGCCTGAACGTCGGCGGTATAGCCGTTCTACAGGTGATCACGATCGATGAGGCGCGCTTCGAGGCTTACCGTGGCTCCCCCGATTTTATTCAGCGTCACATCTTCCCAGGCGGGATGCTTCCGACCAAAGCAATCCTTTTAGAACAAGGCGCGCAGGCCGGGCTCAAGCTGGTTTCGACGCAAATGTTCGGCGAGAGCTATGCGGCCACACTTTCCGAGTGGCGCAAACGCTTCCTGGCGTCCTGGCCCGACATCGCGGCACTGGGGTTCCCGGAGCGCTTTCGCAGGCTCTGGAACTATTATCTCTGCTACTGCGAGGCTGGATTCAGAACCGCAACCATCGATGTTGGCTTTTTTGTCTTCGCCAAAAGCTGACGTTTCAGCTGGAGAATAACAATTTGTCGGAGAGGTAACAGTCTCCTCCCACGCCGCCGCAAAGGGCTCCATCGGATTACGTGGGCGCGTCACCAGCAACAAACCTTCCATCAGCATTGGGCGCCTACCGATTTCGGGCGACGCGTTCTTGCCGCTGACAAGAGCAACGATAGCGAGGTTCGATGCCGGTGGTCGGCACGCGGTAACTCAAATCTACGTTACCGGGAAATCCATAACGCAGGCGCCTTCGTACAAGAGTTTGTCAGATGACAGCGAAACAAGGAGGACTCCATGACTATGAAGTTGTTGAAAGCCGCTATGTTTTCCGTGGCACTTGCGATGTCCGGAACCGCTTATGCGGCCAATCCAATGGTAGGCGGCGCGCCGATGTACGCCAGCAAGAACATTGTCGAGAACGCCGTCAACTCGAAGGACCACACGACGCTTGTAGCTGCCGTCAAAGCAGCAGGCCTCGTGAAGACGCTCGAAGGACCGGGACCATTTACCGTGTTCGCACCGACCAACAAGGCGTTCGCAAAGCTTCCTAAGGGGACTGTCGATACGCTTCTCAAACCGGAAAACAAGGACAAGCTGGTAAAAATCCTTACTGCCCATGTTGTTGCCGGAAAGGTCACTGCCGAGGATCTTATTCGCGACATCAAGAAGAATGGCGGCAAGTACAACATGACGACAGTGAGCGGAGATTCGCTGACAGCCGAACTGAAAGGCAAACATGTCTACATCATCGATGAATCTGGCGGCGCCGCAGAGGTGACCATTCCGGATGTGATGCAATCAAATGGCGTTATCCACGTCGTCAACGCCGTTCTTTTGCCAAAATAAGCGGCATCAGACATGGGCGGTGCTCCCATTGACGGGGCGCCGCTCATTTTGACTCGCTATGGGCGGATGATTGTGGCGTAGCGAGGACATTGAGCTCGATGCTCATTACTGCGCATTTAGCACTTCGCCAGCGATAGTTATTCGTTTCTGTGAAAGTGTACGCCCCCATGCCCCTAGCCTAACATTTCCCGGAGATGTCGATGACCTATCGCCCGCCCAAAATTCCGGCATCATGTATAACCGCCAAGGATGCATGGCTCTCTCGAAGGTCGTTTATTTCCTATGGGGCTGGAGCCGCTGTCGCTTCGATTGTACCCGCGGTGGCGGTCTCAGCGCCTATATCGGCCGCGAAAACGGATTACACCGTTGCCGACAAGCTGACGCCCAGAAACGACGTGACCACCTACAATAATTTCTACGAGTTCGGTTTGGATAAATCAGACCCTTCACGTAACTCCGCGTCCTTCAAGCCGCTGCCGTGGACCATCAAGGTCGATGGCATGGTGGCCCGACCGACGACCTTCGGTTTTGACGACATTATGAAGATTTTTCCACCGCAGGAACGGGTCTATCGAATGCGGTGCGTCGAGGCTTGGTCGATGGTGATTCCATGGGATGGCTTTCCGCTGGCGGCGCTTCTCGACAAGGTTGAGCCTCTGGGCAGCGCCAAATATGTTGCATTCGAGACAGTGGTCCGGCCAGACGAAATGCCAGGCCAAAAGGGGCTGTTCCAATCGTTGGCTTGGCCGTATGTCGAAGGGTTGAGGCTCGACGAGGCGCGTCACCCGCTCACGATTCTGGCAGTGGGCATTTATGGCGAAACACTGCCCAATCAGAATGGAGCTCCCATCCGTCTTGTAGTGCCTTGGAAGTACGGCTTCAAAGGCATTAAGTCGATCGTGCGCATCAGCCTGACCGAAAAGCAGCCGTCGAATACCTGGAACACGACGGCGCCCAATGAATATGGATTCTATGCGAACGTAAACCCCAACGTACCTCATCCGCGATGGAGCCAGGCGACTGAAAGGCGCATCGGGAATAGCGGCTTTTTTAGTTCAAATCGAATTCCGACAGAGATTTTCAACGGCTATGGCGAAGAGGTGGCCAGCCTTTACAGCGGCATGGACCTCAAGGCGAATTTCTGATGAGTCCAACTTCCACCTTGAGGCGTGGCTGGCACGACGAGGCCATCTGGCTAATCTATCTGGCCGGGCTCCTGCCAGCTGGATGGCAATTCTATCTTGGGGTCACGGGTGATCTTGGAGCCGATCCAGTAAAGACGTTCGAGCTGTTCCTCGGTGTTTGGGCGGTGCGGTTTCTGGTTCTTACCCTAGCTATCTCGCCGTTGCGCGAGATTTTCGGATTGAACCTCATACGTTATCGGAGAGCGCTTGGCTTATTGTGCTTCTACTACGTGCTTTTTCATTTCACGGTCTATCTTTTATTAGACCAGGAAATGGCACTGCACGCCGTAATAGCGGATGTCATGAAGCGACCCTTCATTATGCTCGGAATGGCAGGATTCGCTCTTCTGGTGCCCCTCGCGGTCACATCCAACAGCCTATCCATTCGCAGGCTGGGGAAGAACTGGCTCCGACTTCACCGGCTCATCTACCTTGTCGCTCTATGCGGAGGGTTACATTTTTATCTTGCGACGAAAGTTTTATCGCCGCAGCAGTATATATATTTAACATTACTTTCGATGCTCTTGATATACCGAATTGCCCGGCCTGCTCTGAAGCGCAAAAGAAAGGCCGGCGTGAGAAAGCAGAGCCAGCGCCTTCCTTCGGCTGCTGCAAACTAAATTGGCCACCATCGTCCCATTTCAGCCGATGGCACGGAGGAATCCAATCTCTACAACTGCGATCTCACGGCAATAGAGAAGCGTCCAGCCCATGGCGTGCGCAGCATGAGATCCAGAGCGCTGAATTTGACGTAAAAGTTAAAAAAATTGTTCAATCAGCGCCCGGTGTAATGAAAACGCTAGAGCAAACTCCGAATGTCGTTCTTTTACTTGGCAGCGCACCTGATGCTTTGCAAGTTCGTGACTGGGATCGTTCCGCGATTGCGTCGATAGTAGCCATAAACAATGCGTGGGCGATCCGCGACGATTGGGATTATTTGATATATCCAGACGATTTCCCAAGTGAGCGGTTACCCACCACGCATTCAAAATCGGCCTTGAAGATCACGTCGGACGAATTTGTTCCTGCCCAGAACGAATTCGGCGGTTTCGTTTATGCAGGCGGAACAATGGCATTTACTTCTGCGTATTGGGCGCTTCATGCTTTGAAGCCAGACGTTCTCGTCTTTCTTGGCTGTGACATGATTTACTCCGGGGTTGGAGGTACGCATTTCTACGGCAATGGAACGGCTGATCCGCTTCGGCAAGACGTCACGCTGCGTTCGCTTGAAGCGAAATCAAGCCGCCTGTTCGTGACGGCACTGCGGGCAGGAACACTCTGTCTCAATCTTTCCAGCCGCCCACAGAGCAGGCTTACTTTTCCGCGTACGACACTGGCAACTCTTTCGCGCCTGACCGCGCGGCGCGTCAGTGCGTTGAAGCAGATATTTTCAGGACTGGTCGTTCGGGAGGCCGAAGCTGCGGCAAAGTCACTCGAGACCAATTTAGGCTACTTCGTCGAAGACGGCCGGTACTGGAGAAAGATCACTGAATTCAGTGAACCCTGCATCGACCGGATCGACGCTTTATGGACCGACGCGATCGTGCGCATTCCGAGATCGTGCAGTTCGCGAGACGTCTGCCAATGCAGGAACGCCTAGCCAAAGGACTGGAGCGCGAAGGGTTCACATGGTCGTGAAATTATGCCCTGCGCAAGAAAGAGATATCAAATGGCAACAACAGTTATCTACGGCGGTTCGGGCGGCATCGGTACGGCCATTCTCGGCCGCATCACCGCCCGGGGTGAGAGTGTCCATCTCGTTGGGCGCGATACCGACCGGCTTCAAAAACTCGCGGTGGAAACCGGAGCAACCTTTACGGTTGTTGACGTGCTGACCCCAGGCAGTTTCGAGCGAGTCGTTTCGGAAGTTCGCGGGCCCATAAATGGTCTCGTTTACGCGATAGGATCAATCAACCTGAAGCCGATCGGCCGCCTGACTGACGATGACTTCGTGCGCGACTTCCGGCTCAATGCCGTTGGTGCGGCGCTCGCGATGAAGGCTCACATTCCGAGCCTCAAACAGAGCTCCGCGGCTTCGGTGGTTCTGATCTCATCGGTCGCAGCCTCGCAGGGATTCCCGGCTCATGCATCCGTCTCCATGGCGAAAGCGGCCCTGGAAGGGTTGACGTTCACGATGGCGGCGGAACTCGCGCCGGTAATTCGCGTCAACTGCGTGGCTCCCTCGTTGACCAGAACGCCGCTTTCGCAGTCGCTGACCAATTCGCCTCAATTGGCAGACTCCATTGCACAATTGCACGCGATGCGCCGACTTGGAGAACCCGACGATATCGCCGCATTTGTCGATTTCCTTCTGTCACCGGAAGCTGGCTGGATAACGGGGCAAGTGATTGGAGTGGATGGTGGACGCTCTCGTCTGCGGACCAGGGGTTAAGGTGGCCATCACGCGATAGGGACGGAAATATGTTGCCTGCGACCGCTATGATAGATGACCTCAGCAGGGAACCGCCAGTCGCTGCGATTGGTAGCGAATGGAAACTTGTTACAGACACCGTCATGGGTGGAGTTTCCCAAGGAGTAATGGCACGAGAGGAAGTTGCAGGCCGGTCCGCAATCCGTATGCGCGGAGACGTCAGCCTGGAAAACAACGGAGGATTTGTTCAAGCCTCCCTCGATCTCTCGCTGACAGACCATGTTGTGGATGCAAGTGGTTGGGACGGGATCGCGATAGACGTGTTTGGCAACGGTGAGGTCTACAACGTTCATCTGAGAACAGATTATCTGGAAAGACCCTGGCAGTCGTACCGCCACGATTTTACGGCATATCCAGATTGGCGGACAGTAGTTCTGCGGTTTAACGCCTTTGTTCCCTATCGCACCGATATTCCGCTCGACACACATCGGTTGAAGCGTGTCGGGTTAGTCGCAATAGGCCGGGCATTTCATTGTGATCTGGCGCTCGGTGGTCTGAAATACATTCGCGACGATGCTCAGGACTGCAATCAACGAGAAAATATCAACAGAACCGAAGCCGTTTTGAGATCGCAAGCCATCTGATAGTGGCATGGGACCGACCGACGAATATCAGCATAATCACAATAGAGCCACTAAGGCGGCCTGTAAGTGATAAGGGCAACCAAACCGAAAGGCAAAATCAATGTGTTTATGTAGCCGCTCGGCCGACATAGAAATGCCGTCGCGGAGATCTCTTTATTTGTTCAGCCGTTGTGCCCGTATTGCCGCTGGCGAGACAACTGGCACAGCGACTGATCGATCGCGATGAAAGCAGCAAAGGCCAGGACGATCGCCCTTATCCTCGGCGATCAACTTAGCCATGACATTTCTTCGCTGCAGGGTTTTGACCCTCGGGAAGATGTGGTGCTCATGGTCGAGGTCGCGGACGAGGCGACATACGTTCGACATCACAAACAGAAGATCGCCTTCATCTTGTCCGCTATGCGGCATTTTGCAGACGAATTGCGTGAACGCGGCTTCAGGGTCGACTATGTCCGCCTAGACGATAAGGGGAACTCCAACTCTTTTACCGGCGAATTGATACGCGCGGTTGCCCGCCATAAACCAGATTGTGTCGTCGTTACCGAGCCCGGCGAATGGCGCGTGAGAAAAATGATGGACTGTTGGCCCGAACAGCTCGAATTGCCTGTCGATATTCGAGAAGATAATCGCTTTTTTTGCTCTGTGGGTCAGTTTCGAGTATGGGCGAATGGCCGCAAGACTTATCGCATGGAGTATTTCTATCGGGAAATGCGCCGTCGAACCGACATATTGATGGAGGGTGATAACCCTTGCGGCGGTCAATGGAATTTTGATACCGATAACCGCAAAAAGTTGCCGAACATGCTCAAAGCCCCGGCACGCTTCGGTTCAGAGCCGGACGCTATCACTCGCGAAATTCTGCCTATGGTTGCGATACGTTTCGCGGATCATTTTGGCGATCTCAAGGACTTCGCATGGGCGGTCACCCGAAAAGATGCGCTAGCCGCGCTAGATATCTTTATCTCCCAATCGCTTCCTTCCTTTGGCGACTACCAAGATGCAATGGCGGTTCACGAGCCATTTCTTTTTCATGCATTGCTTTCTCCGTATTTGAACATCGGCTTGTTGAGCCCGCGCGAAGTCTGTGACGCGGCTGAGAACGCCTTTCGTCGTGGTGAGGTGCCCATCAATTCAGTCGAAGGGTTCATCCGACAAATTCTCGGCTGGCGCGAATATGTTCGTGGAATCTACTGGCTAAAGATGCCACATTATGCCGAAACGAACGCTCTTGGCGCAGTCCGATCGCTGCCGTGGTTCTACTGGTCCGGCGAAACGGACTTGAACTGTCTCGCCACAGCGATAGCCGATACCAGGCGAAACGCCTATGCTCATCATATCCAGCGTCTGATGATCACCGGCAACTTTGCGCTGCTCGTAGGGGTTAGTCCGGCCGAGCTTGAGGAGTGGTATCTGGCGGTGTACGCGGACGCTTTCGACTGGGTTGAATTGCCCAACACACATGGGATGGTTCTGTTCGCCGATGGCGGCTTGATGGCATCAAAATGAACCGCGCCGGGTTTGCCAGAGGCCGTTTGGTTTAAGTTATGCGGCCATGGCTGGTTCTTCCAGCATGGCGTAGTAGCGTTCCTCGGCTTCGGCTGGCGGGATGTTGCCGATAGGCTCCAGCA
>JAESFI010000111.1_pt1 | contig 79910 bp, 64 predicted proteins | sample 9269361 | NCBI WGS metagenome assembly JAESFI01 (sample SAMN14504119, study PRJNA617095) | algae metagenome | isolation source: Brasilonema angustatum HA4187-MV1 and co-occurring heterotrophs from moss... | place: USA: Manoa Valley, Honolulu, Hawaii | collected 2009-07-20
GTCACGACTATATCCACATGAGCAAGGGGAAACCCTAGAACATCGGGAGCCGGATGCACCGAAAGGGGCATGTCCGGATCTAACAGAGAGGGACGGAGGATAATACCTCCTCTCGACTCTACCTAGTCGCCTATGAAAACTTGAATGTCAAAGGCATGGTTAAAAATCACCGTCTTGCCAAGTCCATTAATGATGTGGCTTGGACACTGTTTCGTCGTTGGTTAGAATATTTTGCGCTTAAGTTTAACACAACAGTCATTGCAGTCAATCCTAGAATGACATCTCAAAAATGTTCTGATTGTGGCGCAATCGTGAAAAAGTCCCTTTCAACTCGGACACATAGCTGTGGTTGTGGCTGTAAGTTCCAAAGGGACGTGAACGCAGCAATAAATATTCTGAATCTTGCAAAAGGTAGGGATGGGCAATCCCGAACAAACGCTACAGGAGTTGGAACCACTACGTTACTTGGTGCAAACCTGGTAGAGCAAGTTCTGACGGTGAATGTAGAATCCCCTAGCCTTTAGGCAGGGGAGTGTCAACAACAGTCTGAATAATGATTTGATGGTGATCGAACGAGCGATCGCTTCGCTGCTACACTGAGCGCAGATCGCTCCATAGAAGTGCCTTTTCTGGACAATCCCTTGTTTTGGTTAAGTTAATCGCTGCGTCCAACTAAGTTGGAAATGACCTCAACTAATATTGCTGGATCTACTGGCTTAGAAATATGTTGTTGAAAACCTGCTGAAATTGCCTGCTGAGAATCAATTTCCCCTGCATATGCCGTGAGGGCGATCGCCGGAATTTGCCCGCCTTGCTCTGGTAGGAGAGTTCTCACCTGCCGCATCAGTGTGTAGCCATCCATGTCTGGCATGCCAATGTCGCTGAGCAGCAGATCTGGCTTGGATTGGGTTAAACTAGTCAGAGCATCGAAGGGTGAGGCGACGGCTGTTACATTTGCTCCATACATCTCCAGCAGGTAGGCAACAAAGTCTCGCGTATCACCATCATCATCCACGACTAAAATTTTAATGCCATGCAAATCTAAGGATTGCTCAGACAATTTACTGTCCTGGTTCGTCTTGGGTGGAGTTGGCATGAGTGGGAGTCTCACGGTAAAAGTTGCCCCCTGAGCTTCGCCTGGGCTTTGTGCCAAAACTGTTCCGCCGTGCAGTTCGACTAGGTGACGGACGATCGCCAGCCCTAACCCCAGTCCACCGAACTTTCTGGTTGTAGCAGCATCTGCTTGGCGGAAGTATTCAAACACATGGGGGAGAAAGTCGGGGTGAATGCCTTTACCCGTATCGCTGACGGTGATTTGGGCACAAGATCCAACGCGCTGCAATCGGATGTCTACTCGTCCGCCTACATCGGTGAACTTGACTGCGTTTGAAAGCAGATTCCAAATAACTTGCTGTAATCGGCTTGAGTCTCCTAAAACTTGTCCTACATTCGGTTCCAGCATTGTCTGAATTTGAATTAATTTGGTTTGGGCCGCCAGCCGCACCGTTTCCATTGCGGCTTGAATCGTCGTTACCAAATCGACCGGCGAAACATTCAAGCTGAGTTTTCCTTGTAAGATTCGCGAGACATCCAGCAAATCTGAAATCAGTTCGGACTGCAACCTGGCATTGCGTTCGATGACACTCAGGGCTTGACTCGTCTGGGCTTGATCGAGCTTACGAGTTTGAAGTATTTTTGACCAACCGAGGATGGGGTTGAGGGGAGAACGTAGTTCATGGGAGAGGACTGCTAAAAACTCATCTTTGATCCGATTTGCTGTCTCTGCTTCGGCGCGTGCGGCTCGTTCACGCTGGAGGAGTTGTTCTCGCTCTGCTTCTGCCTGTTTGCGATCGCTGATATCGGTCACCATTGCTAAAGCACCGAGGAATTCACCGTTTTCATTCATCATCGGGCTGGTGCTAAAAAGAATCCATACAGGAGTGCCATCTTTACGACGCAGACAAAATTCAAATTGTCCACCAATCCCCTGCCGCCGTTGCTCCAGCAGTTGTTCTGCTTCCACCCGATCTGTTTGGTAAATAAACTCAAACAAAGAACGACTAATTATTTCCTCAGAGGTGTAACCGAGTATTTCAGCCATTTGTGGGTTGACGTAAGTTGTTCGACTGTATGCGTCAATGATGCAAATGCCTTCGCTGGCGGTTTCCACAATGCGACGGTACTTCTGTTCACTCTGCTGTAGCGCTGACTCTGCTCGTTTACGCTCGATAAACTGACCAAGCTGAATGCCGATCGCCGCTACTATCTGGAGCAAGTCTGCATCTGGTGCTTGGATTTGAGTACTAAAACACTCAATAATCCCTAATACTTGGTTATTCAACACAATCGGGAAGCCAAATACACCACGTAGTCCTTCTGTTGCGGCAAATTCTGCGTTGGGAAAGTTGTCATCTACGGCGAGATTTGAAATCCAAAGGGGTTGACCACTTGCCCAAACACGACCCGGTAGCCCTACACCAGGCGTAAAGGTCGTGTGTTGGTTTGCTTGTATAAACGTTTCAACGTTAACGGTGGGTACATGCCAATGATTCACTTGGTGCAGGCTATTGGACTGACGATCCACACTCCAAAATATACTCAGTTGCCATCCTAGATTTTCACACAGAGATTGCAGAATCAAACGAACAGCATCAGACCGGGTGGTCACCTCAGCGACCACCCTGGCGACGGCATACTGTGCAGCAACACGCCGCGCCGCTTCCTGACGCAACCGAGACATCTTCAGGTTTGATTCAACACGAGCTAACAGTTCACGGGCAGAAAACGGTTTGATCAGGTAGTCATCAGCTCCTGCTTCCAATCCTTCAATACGAGATTCTTCCCCTGCGCGAGCGGAAAGCAAAATTATGGGTAACTCACGTGTTTGCGGATCTGCCCGCAGCGATCGCAACAACTCAAATCCATCCATTTCTGGCATCATAACATCCGTAAGTACCAGATCAGGAATCTGCTGACGAATGGCAGCCAAAGCAGCTACTCCATCTCCCACTGTTTGAACTTCATAACATTGGCTCAACAAGCGCTTCACGTAGTCGCGCATATCAGCGTTGTCGTCAGCCAGAAGAATACGGCCAGAGATGGCAGGGCAGACAAGAGATTTGGGGGACGCAGAGGAGGTAGAGTAGAAAAACTCTTTTCCTGTTCCTTCTGCTTCTGTATTTTCTACGTTTGGTAGGAACCGCAACGCTTCTTCTACATAAGTTGCGGTTGTCACTGCTGTTGATGCGAGGGTACGGCTTGCATCTAGGCGGTCGCTTGGTAAGTGAGCATATCCTGTGGGAATTGACACGGTGAATCTCGTCCCCTGATTCACAACGCTGCTCACCTCAACTCTACCGCCATGCAGCCGCACCAGTTCCTGAACTAACGACAAACCAATGCCTGACCCTTCGTAACTTCGTCCCTTTGCGCCATGCACCCGATGGAATCGTTCAAAGATATGGGGTAGCTCGTTCGCTGGAATCCCCGTGCCCGTGTCCCGCACTTCTAACTCAATGTGGTCATTGCGAGCGTGCAAAATAACAGCGATTTCTCCTTCAAACGTGAATTTGAAGGCATTGGAGAGCAAGTTCAGCACAATCTTCTCCCACATTTCCCGGTCTACATACACCAATTCCGGCAGGGGGGGACAGTCTACCAATAGGCGCATCCCTGCGCGTTCGATCGCTGAGCGAAATACTCCTGCCAAATCTGCTGTTAGCAACGCCAGGTCAGTTGGTTGATAAACTACCTGAATGCGATCTGCCTCAATTCGGGAGAAGTCCAGTAAGGTATTCACCAGCTTGAGTAAACGCAGGGAATTGCGATGCACCGTCTCCAGTTGTTCGCGTTCCCTCGTCTGCAGTCCTGCCGGATTTGCGAGTACATCTTCCAAGGGACCCAGCATCAGCGTTAGGGGAGTGCGAAACTCATGACTTACATTACTAAAGAAGGTCGTCTTAGCACGGTCTAACTCAGCCAGCGCCTCTGCGCGTTTGCGTTCTTCTTCATAAGCACGGGCGTTGGCGATCGCACTTGCGATGTGTCCTGTTGTCATCTCAAAGAAGTTGCGGTAGTCTTCATCCAGCACCCGACTTGGATTAACTCCCATCACCAGCATTCCTACCACTGTGTCCTGCCCTGAAGCGCGAATGGGCAAAACCAATGCTTGTTGGAGGGGTAGCTGCAATGGTCCTGCGGGCACTTTCCCAAACTGTTGTACTAAGTTTTCGATTAGCACAGCTTGTCCACTTTCTACCACCGAAACCAGCGACCAGGGGGAGTCACTGCTATTTTGAGTCAAATCTACACAGTCAGGAGCAGCTATTAAGTTGATGTTTGAAACAGTTCGTCCTTGCAGGACTGCCTGAGATCGCTGAGGATTGAGCAGATAAAGCTGGGCAAAGGGAATATCTGCCGGATTTTCGCTAAGTGTTTGCATCGCCATTCTACAGGCTTGCTCAGGGGTCTTTGCCTGGACTGCTTGACCTGCGAGATCCCGCAGTGTCTTTGTGCGTCGTTCACCTAAGACGCCCTCTGTCGTATCAGCAACGGCTGTGAACACCCCACCCACTTCTCCTGTTTCTAAGAAGATGGGGCTATAAGAGTAGGTATAGTATGCTTCTTCGAGATATCCGTGTCGATTTGTTGGCAATAGCAAGTCCTCAGCCCAGGTTGCCTTTCCAGTCGCCATAACGCTATTGAGCTGCGTGCCAATGATGTCCCAATTCTCTTGCCAGAATTCTTGTCCGCGTCTACCTAACGCTGTAGGGTGCTTACTTCCCAAAATTGGTCGCCAAGCATCATTATACAGCAGTACCAGTTCTTTTCCCCACCAGATCACCATCGGAAAGCGAGAGTTCAGGCAGATGTTTACGGCGGTGCGGAGGCTCCCCGGCCACTGATTAATTGGACCGAGTGGGGAAGCTGACCACGAGTGCGTCCGCATCAGCATTGCCATCTCGCTGTCACCAATAAATATGTCTTCCGGAACAGTTGCCTTCACGTCAGGGGGTGCAGATACTTTTGATTTTGAATAGCGCTCGTAACGATACTACGTGGGATAGTAGCGCTTAAATGTAGCATATGTAAGAGTCCTTCTTACATCTACCCAAAGGCACAGAAGTTTAAGGCATTGCGCCAGATTTCCACTAATGCAGTGGACGAGATTGTTGAGTGAGTTCTCACTCACACGAACTATAGTTGTAAGAAGCAAACGCTTCCCAACTGATAACATCTTCCAACAGAGTTTGATACCCAAGTGTATTTGGATGAAGACCGTCTTTGCTCAAACGTTTGAGTCTCCAAGCTTCAGTGCGCTCCATCCATTTTTGGAAAATGTCGAGATAGGGAATTTTCCTTGCGGTACAAGCAACTCGGATAGCTTCTTTGTAACGGTGCTGGTCGGCATGATTATAGTAAAAGCAATTCATGAATGGCATTTTGGCTTGATCAACTGGTACCATGCCTACAAATAAAACCGGACATAATTGCTGTGCCTGGTCAAGTAAAAATGTAATGTGTGATTCAAAAACCGCAAAATCTGTATAGTTTCGTCCGTTGAGACGACCTAGCCGTGCGGAATCATTGACTCCTACTGAAAGAATAATCAAGTCGGGAACTTGGTTTCGCAGTTCACCCCGGTGGCGAAATTCAACTCCTAACCTTTGTGATACTTGCTGAATGCGATCGCCCCGCACTCCCAAATTGTAAAGAACATGACCTGGGCTATCTGCTAACATCCAACATCGTCGTAGTCGTTCGACCCAGCCGCCTCCTTCTGGATCGCCAAATCCATATACTAAACTATCTCCTAACGCCACAATTTTTAGAGGCTGGCAACGTTTTGGTACAACTGACAGATGCATTAGGGAACTTGCTTCAAATGTCTGCATCTTTAAAATGTGTTTTTTATATTTTTATAAGATTCTATACATTTCTATATCTATTGTGTAATTTTTTCATGACTCTTTTTGAGAAGAGTTGATGAAGTAGGGGATGGCTGCATCTTTGCGTGGCCAGTTTTGCGAAACAAAGCGTACTAAAAGAGGTAGTGAGAGAACTATAAACACGATACCGAACCACAAGCTATGACGTAACTGTTCTAGGCTGTTGATGGCTGGGGTAGGTTTTGAAACAGTGTTTAACAGACTCATGACCACTACAAAAGAATTATTCATCGCATGGCAGGCAATGGGTACCATGAGCGAGCGTGTCCGGAGGTATAACAGCCCTAAAACCATTCCTACCATAGACAATCCCAGAAAATTCGCGTGCCCGATGCCGAATAAAAGCGAGGAACCCAACAATCCTGCTTGAATGCCCCACTTACTTGCCCAGCGTTGCAAAATAATCCCTCTAAAGAGGAATTCTTCCGTAATTGGGGCGACAATCACTAATACGATCGCTTGCAGCAAATTGAACAACACTGGTGCAGTCGTTTGAGGTATTGGCGTTTTGGCAACGTCATGTAGGATTCTATCTACAAGTGATGGAGTGACTAATGACAGTAGGTACAACAAGACCAGGTAGGAACCAATAGAAAATAGTATCAACAGAAGAACTAAGCCGACCTTTGGCAACCACTTATGGTTATTTGGCAATCGACCAACAACGTACTTAAGGTGAATTCCTAAGCGCTTGAAGTCTGCCAGTGTCCAAAGCGAAAGTAACCCGAACACGAAAATGTAAAGGACGAGATTCAAGACTTGAGGGTTGAAATTCAACGGTCTGGCAACTTGAATTAGCCCCAGCCCCAAACCAAGGACGAAAGATATCAGGAAAAGCCGCAGCAGCAAAGAGCGAACTTTGAGGCGGAGAAATGGATTATTGATTGTTTCAGGAGTCATAAATTATTAGGATGCTTTCCGTAAGGGTATCCAGCACCTGCAAGTTCTTTCGTCTGACTTATGAACGTGATAGATTGAACACCCACTTCAACCATTGTGACACCTAGCTTCAGGTTACCATTCTCCATAGCGCTGATTCACTGTTCGCAATCTTGGTTATTGTGATTATTTTCCAGACGCCAGTTTATCGGCTATGCGTGTTGTTTCTGGCAGCCGATATTTTGTCGTACAACGCAATACATAATCAATTGCTGTAGGTAAAGTAATTCTATGACCGCTAGATATATAGAGTGGTTTTACATTTGTACGCGTCCGTAAAACAACTCCAATTGTTTCTCCTTTATCTATGAGTGGTTGCCAACTACCGCGTGTTTCTGGCAAATCTTCATGCTTACCAATAAGCAACGATTTAGCTACACCGATTGTAGGTATATCCACAATTAAACCCAAATGGCAAGCTATACCAAATCTTCGAGGATGAGCAATTCCCTGTCCATCACACAAAATAAGGTGTGGTATTGTTTGAATCTTTTCCAGTGCATCTAGTACAGCGGGTATTTCACGAAATGAGAGGAACCCAGGGATGTAAGGAAATGTTGTCGGACGGCATGCTAGGCTTGTTTCTTGTAGCTGTAAATCAGGAAAACTTAGGACTGCGACAGCTGCACGGCTAATTGTCCCATCCGCTTCAAAACCCATATCTACCCCAGCTACATATTGTATGGGTTCTTTGAGTTTATCTTCGGTAATGACCTCATATCTTAGGTTTTCTTGAATTTTTCTAGCTTCATCCACTGTCAAAGACCAAGCATGACGTTGCGAAATCTTCATATTTTTAGCTTGAGTTGAAATTTTGGAGTTTGCGAAATCGTTCCGAATATGGAAGTGTATAACTTTACTCTTTTTTCTTCATGCAAATTAATTCATACTTTAGATAGATGCAATAAAATATCATTTTAATATGAGATTTCATAGGTTACTCTTTAGCACACCAGTATTGTTTAATGCAACAAAAAGTTTCCTGTTGAGATGTTACAGTCTAATGTTGCAATTATCAGGTTTAATAACAAGCAGCTACGCAACTACCCTGTCTTTTGGAAATGTAGACATCTGTCCACTTAAGTCAAGCAAAGTAGGTGTGAGATGAGAAAGCTTAAATTACCCAGATGGTTTCCTTACCCCAGTTCTTGGTTAAATGCCTTGATCTTATCAGTGTTTATGACTGGGTTGCTCGCTTTGATAAGGCGTAGCAACGGTTTGGACTTTAATTTCGCTAAATGGTCAGATAACCCAGAACTACTTACCATATTGGTAATATTAGTCGCTATATTACCGATACCTGCGATCGCCTTTTTTCATCACTTTTTTATTAGTCGTTTCATCCCTGTTATTCCAGGAGAAGGGACAATCAATATCAAAGGATTTGTTCCTGGATTGATAAGTTGGTGGGAAAGTTTATATAGTTGGCTTGTGTTTGTCCTTTCAACTTTAATTGCAATCTTGTTTTCTACTCCTTTTTTACCTCTATTTAAACTCAACTACGAAACAATCATTGACAGCCACACTCAACCTCACAAAAATATACAAGCAATCTTTGCTATTTTTTGGATCATCAGCGCTGCTATTTTTTACCAAATTGAGTATTCATTTAAGTCTTATTTGATTTTTGCTGATATTGTTAATGCTGAATCGGAAAGTGCAAAGACAATAAATGATGCACCAGCCGATGTTAAGACTGATGAAACTCAGCCAAAGAAAACTGATGCTACAGAAATCCAAAAAACTGCTCAAGTACCAACTAAAAAGCCAAAAATTGTTGATTTTTTAGTGAAAAATCGAAAGTTGTCCAAGATATTTTTCACATTTAGTTTAATTTCCATAGTTGCTTTATGGGTATATCTGTTTGCTAACTTACCAGAAGTTCAACAAACTTTTTCATCTGCAAGTATCTCTTTAGAAAAACCACTAGAAATTACTCGTGAATCTGCTCCTAAAACTAAAGATAACACTTTTGATCGGGCTATTAGCAAAGGTAAAATCGCAGCACAGCTAACAAAGTCAGCGCAAACTAAAGATGAGTGGCAAATAGTTCTTAATCGGTGGAAACAAGCAATTAGACTTTTAGAAAACGTGCCAACTTCTAGTCAGGATTACCCAATGGCACAGCAAAAAATTATCCAGTATCAAATTCATCGAGAGTTTGCTAGGCAAAATGCCGTATTGAATTAGTTTTTACAATCCACTGCCCACAGTGACTCTGGGCTAACATACAGAAAGAAAAGCAGATTTATCCCAGTAAGCAAACTATGTCAGGAAACACGACGCGGCGTAACTTCCTTATCACTGGTGTTGCTGTCACAGGCAGTATTGTAGGAGCATCTACCTTGCAACAACAAGTCGCTGACACTGCTAAACCACCAGCGACTATGCCAGAACGAGTGCTGGGACGCACAAAAGTCAAAGTCCCCATTTTTGGCTTAGGAGGAGCAGGTCAAACGCCTTTGTCTTCGGAAGGAAAACAACGTGATGCTGTGGCTATTATTAAAAAAGCACTTGACCTAGGCATTCGTTACTTTGATACTGCCGCTGACTACGGACCAAGTGAAGATTATTTAGGGAAAGTACTACCATCTTATCGGTCAAAAATTTTTCTGGCAAGCAAGACAGATAAAAGAGATCGTGATGGTGCATGGCGAGAGTTAGAAAGAAGTCTTAAACGTTTAAACACAGATCATCTTGACTTGTGGCAATTGCATCACGTCTCTTCGCGCGAAGAACTCAACACCATCTTTAGTTCATCTGGTGCAGTCAAAGCTTTAGAAGAGGCGATGCAGCAAAAACTCGTCCGCTTTGTTGGCATAACCGGGCACCACGATCCAGAAGTGATTGCTGAAGGATTGCGTCGCTATCCGTTCCACACAACGCTTATCCCCGTCAACGCTGCTGACAAACACCACCCCCGTCCATTTCTCCCAGTTGTTCTTCCGATCGCACAACAAAAGAATGTTGGCGTGATTGCGATGAAAGTACCAGCTTATGGTCGGTTGTTCAAACCAGGCGGTTTAAGTGGGATGCAGCAAGCTATGGGATATAGTTTGTCCCAAGCGGGTGTTCAGTGTTGCGTCATTGCGGCTGAAACGGTCAAGCAATTAGAAGATAACGTCAATGTTGCTCAAGCTTTCCAACCTCTTGGAAACAAGGAATTAGCTGCAATTGAGCAGCGTAGTGCTGCAGTTTGGGAAGATAGCACGTTTTTCCGAGCTTGGGCATGATATTTCCCTATTTCTTAACACAACTCACTGCTGTTTGCGGGCTTACGACCAAATGTAAAAAAGATGGTGATATCATTCCAAACCCCTTGGTCTGTGTTTAATGCTTCTAGTTCTGCTTCAAACTCAGCCCTGACTTGTACTAACTGCTGTGATGAAAGTTGCGATAAAGGATTTGGAAATTGTCCCGGTGCTGGATGGGAACCTCCTGTCCACATTTGTTTTGCTTGCTCTAAGCTGATGTAGCTACCATATTGCTCAGGCTTGATTTCAATTGCCTCAAATCCTGCTTGCTGGAGCAAGTCATGGCACTTTTCAACCGTTCCTGTTGGTTTACTCAACGCTAATGAAATGCCATACTTTTCGACGACTTTCTGCACAACGACGCCTCCAACAAAAGCAGTGTCTGCAAATGCATGAAAGCCAATAAGTCCACCTGGTTTAAGAAATCGCATCCATTGACGCAAGGCGGCTGGAATATCAGCCATCCAAATCAGCGCAGAGGAACACAAAATTGTGTCAAAACTATCGGCGGAAAAGTTCAGTGCTTCCGCATCCGCAAGCTGAAATTCAACATGCGCAAAACCTAATGTTTCAACTTTTTGCCTTGCTATCTCAAGCATTCCAGTTGAAATATCCACGCCGATGACGCGTCCTTGAGATCCTACAATTTGAGCCGCTTCAATCGCGACCATACCTGTGCCAGTTGCAATGTCTAAAACGTGTTGTCCAGGTTTTATTTGTGCGTACTCAATCAGGCTATGAGCAATCTGAATATGCCAATTTGAATTATCGTAAGTTTGGCTTCTGCGGCTGTACAAATCCGCTATTTCTTTCTTATAGTTATTTAATTTAAGTGGGTTAGTCATCTTGGAATTTTAAAAATCACAATGTTATAAATATTTTTTATTTTCTTTTTCTTAATTCTATAATACGTGAATTAACACCGTAATGTTCAGCAGCTTTAGACATATCATACATCAGTAAATTTTCGTTTCCTAGTTCTTGTATAATTCTAGGTTTAGATGGGCAAAAACCAAGAAATTTAATAATTTCTGATGCTACAGCCTTAGCTAATAAAGGTGGAACTGAATTTCCTATTTGTCGAAATCCATGCCATTTTGTGACATGAAATCTGAACCAATCTGGATAAGAATGTAAACGTGCAGCTTCACGCACAGTAATACATCTTGGGGTAGATGGGTGAATTGGTCTAGCAGAAGTAAAAGCTCCTCTATTACTTGGTGTTCCTGCTCTAAGTGTATTGCATATTCCTTCAGGAGCAAGTTTATAAAAGCGGCTAATAGGTTCTATTTTTCCGCCGGGAGTAGCTTTAAACCTTTTTATAGATTCTAAATTATGCTTTGTTCTTAAACTTGAGGTGAGCATTCTAGAGTCATATTTACGATCATATGAATAGTCCTTATCTGTATAGCAAAAACCACGAAGTTGTCTACTGTAATCACTTGGTTTACCAAATTCTGCTATCACCGAATCTTTTTCAAAAAGCTCTATATAATCTTCTACTTCAGGTAAATCGCCAATTGCATCAAACACTGTTGGACTTAATGGTAGTTGGTTTTGAAAACCTGCTTTATTTAATTTTGCAGGTCTAGTCAGGGCTGCAGGATAATTTGGTAATTCTAAATCCTGACGACAACCTAGTAAAAATAGTCTTTCGCGATTCTGTGGCACTCCGTATTCAGAAGCATTTAAGACTTTGTAATCTTTGCGAACTTTGTAACCACTTTGCTCAAATTCATTAATGATGACTGAAAGAAAGTCTCTGTGCTTTCCTAGAGTTATTCCTTTAACATTTTCTAAAACAAAAAACTTTGGCTGCAATTCGAGAACTAAATGTATAAAGTTTTTAACTAGGGAATTACGAGGATCATCAGAAAGACGCTTACCTATCAAGGAAAAACCTTGACAAGGTGATCCGCCAAAGACTACATCTATTTCTCGATCACCAATAGAAGAGTTGCTTCTAATTTCTACTCCTGTAATATCAACAACACTTTTACAAAAAATAGTCCAAAAAGGAAAATTAAATTCATGTGTTGCACAATGAATTGGATCAATTTCAACAGAAGCAAGCACGTCAAATCCTGCTTGCTCAAAACCAAGAGTCATGCCACCAGCACCAGCAAATAAATCAACAGCTATAGGTCTTTCTTTCTTATTACTGTCAATCATGTTGGATGTTTAAGCCACTCACATGTGAATTTTAAATAAAAAACGAATAAGGGTGCTGTTAGCAACGCCTTTACCCTGAATAATTGACTTTTAAACTAATTAAAAATCTAATGCTCAAAATTTGGTAGCATTTGCAAAATTTCTTTGGCGGCGCGATCGCACACTCCCAATTCTCCCAAACACTGCCGCATTTCTTCATAATCTGTCAATATTTGGTTTTTACGTTCTGCATTAACCAGTATTTCTAACGCTGCTTCGGTGATGTTCTCTGGAGTCGCTTTTTCTTGTAAAAACTCTGGCACAATTGGCTTCATCACAACTAAATTGGGTGGCGATGCAAAAGGTATAGAACCTTTGAGCACACTCCGCGCAATCCAAGCCGTAATCGGATGAAGTCGGTACAGGACAACCTGAGGCACTTTCAACAGTGCCAATTCCAAGTTAACTGTACCAGATTTAGTGATTGCTAAATCAGCGGCGGCGATCACTTCCTGAGTTTTTTCAGACACCACAGAAGCTCGCAAACCGTACCGCTGTATTGCTTTTTCTATAGGTTTTCGATAGATTTCAAGAGACAGAGGTATCCAAAAGTGCACATTAGGTAATTTTGCTTGAATCACCTGAGCCGCCTGAAACATCACAGGCAGAAGATGTTTTAGTTCTTGGCGACGAGAAGCGGGGAGAAGAGCAACACTGATCACATCTTCCGCAATTCCTAACTTGGCACGAGCATCTTCTCGACTGGGAAAGTTTTGGACTCTATCTACTAAAGGATGCCCTACCCAGGTCACTTTTGCTCCTCTTTCTTGGAAGTAACGCGCTTCCTCTGGAAAGATTGCTAGCAGCTTGTCTGTGATACCAACAACCATATTGGTATTACGTGAATTAAGCGACCAAACCCATTCCTGTGGTGCAATATAATACACTACACGAAGATGTGACAAGTTCCGGCGAATATAATTACCAATTGCCAAATTTGGTCCCATGTAGTCAATCAGTATCACCAAGTCAGGTGAATTTTGCTTGAGATAGGCGATCGCCCGTTGCTGCATTTGGAGTGTTGGTAATACATAAGGCAGTGATTCCAAAATACCCACCGAGCCAATCTCGCTGGTATTACCTATAAGGGTGGCTCCAACACTAGCCATTTTTTCGCCACCCAGCGCCACAATTTCTAAATCCAAGCCAGCCGCCGCAGCTTGGCGCTTGAGTGCAGTAATCAGTAGCGACCCTTGCAGGTCACCAGATACTTCGCCAGTACTGATAAATATACGCATTTATAAATTTAGGAATAGGGAGAGAGGGAGGGAGGGAGAGAGGAAGGGAGAGAGGGATAATTTCCTTTTCTCATTTCGTCTGCTTTTCCCTCATCTCCCCTTATATATTTTCTTATCCCCTTGTTTTCTGACTTAAGATTCGTCACTTGCGGCGACTTTTCCCTTACCAGGAATTAAGCCACGTCTTCCTGGCATTTGAGAAAGTAGCAAAAAGCGACGCAGATGCTGTAACTGTTGAGTATCCCCTAGGATTTCTAGCTGTTCTAAGGAGTCTTTAAAAAGCAACTCAGAACGATAAAGAATGCGGAAGGCTTTTTTAAGGATTTGAAACTCCTCAGTGGTAAAACCACCGCGTTTGAGTCCCACAAGGTTTAGTGAACGAATTCGCGATGGATTCCCTTCTACGAGCATATATGGAGGGACATCTCGCTCAATGCGGCTCATGCCTCCCACCATTGCGAAGCTACCAATATGGACAAATTGATGAATTCCAAGAACTCCACTAATAACTGATCGTGATTCTATGTGGACGTGACCGGCGATCGCTACAGAATTAGAAATCGTCACATTGTCTTCTATCACAGAATTATGACCGACATGGACATAAGCCATCAATAAGTTACCGTTTCCGATGCTAGTTTCTTTACCCGCACCAGTTGCGCGGTTAATCGTGACGTATTCGCGAATGCGATTATCATCTCCGATTTTTACCCAGCTCAATTCGCCATCATATTTCCGGTCTTGGGGTTCCATGCCAATAACCGCGCCCGGAAAAATTTGATTTCGTGCCCCAATTTCCAAAGGTCCTTCTAGTACAGCATGAGCGCCGATGGTGGTTTCAGGACCTACTTTAACATGCCCTCCAATAACAGCATAAGGACCAACTTCCACTGTCGGATGCAATTGGGCACTAGGATGAATAACAGCAGTAGAATGAATGAGGGTTTTCAAGGGTGCATCTCCAGAACAGACTTGAGCGCTGAGAGTTTAGTTAGCTAGTAGCCGAAAGTGTGAGGTAAGCTACTCAAGTGTGAGGGTGTCGAAAAATATAGAACTCAAATAATAATGCTATTGTGGCTTGTGTCTTTTACTGATATCCTTACCAGTTACCAGTTATCAGTTACCAGTTATCAGTTTTCACTGTTTACTGTTCACTGTTTGAATCAGGATTTGATAAAGGCACGTCACGGTCATGCCTTTACCACGCCTTTACCACAAAAGCAAATTTTTAGGATACGAGGGAAAACATTAGTTCGCCTTCAGTAGCGAGTTGACCATCAACTTCGGCGCGAGCTTGCATCTTACCGAAACGACGTTGTTTTACCCACAACAGTTCCACAGTCATCACCAGTTGATCTCCTGGTACAACTTGACGGCGGAAGCGAGTTTTATCGATACCAGCAAAGACAAACAGCCCACCTTCCAATTCTGGAAGTTGAGTTAAAACAATACCGCCGACTTGTGCCATTGCTTCTACAATCAGCACTCCTGGCATAATTGGACGTCCCGGAAAATGACCTTGAAAATGGGGTTCATTGATCGTGACGTTTTTAATACCAACAGCTCGTTTTCCAGGCACATATTCAATAATCCGGTCTACGAGTGCAAAGGGGTAGCGGTGGGGTAGCAGCTTTTGAATGTCTTCGATAGAGTAAGTGATTTGATTGTCCGACTTGTTTGTGGTCGTATCATCCGCTTGGTCATTGGTAGATGCTGGTGTGGGAACATCAGTGGTATTGGCTTGTTCGGTGACGGTTGACATGGACACTGTTATTTATTTTCTATGTTTGTTTTTCCGTAGGTGCTTGTTTGAACCTCCCCCTTTTGATTTTGGATTTGGGATTTTGGATTTGAGAACCAATCTAAAATCTAAAATCTAAAATCTAAGATCCTTTGTGCCAGTTGAACGTGTAAATTGTGGCTGGCTTTGTACGCCAAGAAATGAGCGCAGGGGAAAATTCCAAGTAAACTTAAATCTCCTACTAAATCCAAGATTTTATGACGTACTGGCTCATTTGGAAATCTTAATGGTGGATTTAGCCAACCTTCTGGTCCACAAACAAGTGCATTATCTAAGCTTCCACCTTTAATTAACCCTGTCTGCTGTAAATGTTCGATTTGATGCAATAAACCAAAGGTACGGGCAGGAGCAATTTCTGTCAAAAAGTTATCATAAGGATTTTCTTTTTTTGTGTCTAGTGATAAACTGTGCCATTGATTACCTATTGCTGCCAAATCGAAATCAATGCCGTAGGTAAAGCGAGTTTCTGGGGCTGGAAGCGCACAGGCAAAAGCATCGCCCTGACGCACCCAAATTGGCTGGTCAATGACAAGAGGAGCTTTGTCCTCAGTTAAGTTTTGTGACTTTAAGCCAACTTGAGCGATCGCATCTGTCCACACCTTTGCCGAACCATCTAAAAGCGGCACTTCTGGACCGTCAATTTCAATTCGGGCGTTATCCACTCCCATTGCAGCAAGGGACGCCAGCAAATGCTCAACCGTGCGGACGTATGCCTCACCTTTACCCAACTGAGTCGAAAGCATCGTTTGATTAACTGCTGCGACTTGGGCTGGAATGATTGGAGTATTAGGCAAATCCACACGTACAAAGAAGCGTCCACTTCCGGGTGCGTCTGGTCGTATCCGAACTTGGGTAGTAACTCCGCTATGCAGTCCTACCCCTGTTTGGATGATTTCATCTGCTAATGTGTGTTGTTGCATATTGTATTTTTGTCTTTCGTCTTTAATCAATTGTCAAAGAATGACCAATGACCAATGACTAATGACTAATGACCACTTAGAACCTTTCACCAATACCAAAGTTGATACGGCTATCTCCATCATCGCTGATACCGTAGTCAATACGAATTGGTCCTAAAGGAGACTGTACGCGTACTCCAAGACCATAGCCGTAGCCAGTCCCGTTTTTGTTCAGCACCTCAGCTGGTCTGGTTCCGCTTCCCAAATCGGTACCAAAATCAAAAAAGACTGCGCCACTCACTACTGAGAATACGGGGAAGCGATACTCAAGCGAAGCTTGTACGAAACTGCGTCCACTGCCTAAACCTCCTTCGTCATATCCTCGGACGGAGTTACTACCACCAAGAGAGAAGGCTTCGTAAGGAGGTAAGTCACCCAGGACTGTTCCCGCTTGAAGATTGAAAGCTATGGTTTGCGGTCCTTTACTAAAGTTAATAAAGCTGACAGGGAAGTATTGACTGTAGCTACCCCGCAACCTAGTTAGTAAAATACTCCCCAGTCCTATGGGTACCGACTGATCAAGACCAACGCGGAAGTAGGAACCCTTAGTAGGTTGCAAGGGATTATTTCTCAGGTCACGTGCAATACCCAGTTGTAATAACAGTAAATCGTCTTCACCTTGTCCAGATTGGGTTAACTCAATAAGCTTATCGGTGGTTGTATCGCCTTCAAGACGTCCCTGCTTTCTAATATCGCCATCAGCATCTTTGATAGCAACTCGTTGATACTGCAAACCAGCTGAAGCTGTCCATTGCGACCTCTCAAAGGGATTTTTGGACAAGGGACGAGTAAAGTTAACACCGCCTCCTAAACGCGTGACGCGGGGGCGATCGCCACCGTCGCCGGGTTTGCTAGGATTATAAGTCTCAATGTTTTTATCCTGACCTTCAAAAATCAAGGAAATCGACCGACGACGGAAGAGATTTGCCGTATAAGAAGTTCGGTATGGATCACCTCCGATCCAGGGGTCTGTATAACGGAGGTCAAACAAAAATTCATCTCGTGTTCCGATTTGTACCTCTGCTCCTAATTTTTGATTTCTGCCATTGAGGTTTTGCTGCTGATAGCTGACAGAACCAAATAAACCACTAGCAGAACTAATACCAGCACCAGCTCCAATCGAACCGCTGTTGCGCTCAACCACGTTGACAACCACATCCACTCTACTGGGATCTGCTGCGCCTGTAGTGGGGTCTTTACTGGGGTCAAGGGAAACATTTACATCTTCAAACAGCCCTAGTCCAAACACCCTTTGTAAATCTTTTTGCACTGTGTTTTTGTTAAAGATTTTTCCTGGCTTCAATTCCAGTTCTCTTGTCACGATATAAGGTTGCGTGCGTCCCCGGATTGGTTGTCCCTTATCGTTTGTTACCTGACCTTCTTTATTGCGGAATTGAACTCGGATATTTCCTACAACTCCTTCTGCTACTTGCAAGGTGACAATACCGTTGTCAGAGACTTGCGGTGCTCCGATCACGTTTGCGAGTGCATAACCTTGGTCTTGATAGCGCTTGGTTAATTGCTTGATGCCTTCTTGTAAGTCACGCAAGTTGAGTATCTTGCCGTACTGCTCTTTGAATATTTCATCCGTAGTATTAGCTGGTAGTACGGAGGAAACGTTCGTGCCAGGATTTGCCTGTACCTGCACTTTAGTCAGGACGGGGTTGGGTCGTACAATAAAGCTCACCCGCACTCCCAAGGGGCTATCTTCGGGTACTGCTTGGACGTTGGAGAAGAAACCAGTGGCGAAGATGGAATTGATATCCTCTTGTAATTGGGAACGCGTTGTTGTTCGTCCTGGCTGGGTACGAATGACTCGATAAACTTGATCTTCTAATTGCTGGGGTAGTTGTTGCCCAGTTTCAGATTTAATGAAGACTTCAGAAACTAGTACGCGGGGTTCAGATGCTTCTGGGGATTGTTCTAGTTGGGGACTTCCTGGAGTTTGTGGGGATGTGGGTTGAGTCCCTGGTTGATTGGTTCCATCTGGCGTGGTGGGAGTACCGGGAGTTTGGGGAAATGTCTGCTGCTGTTGATTGTTAGGAGCAGGTGTTTGTGGAGAATTTTGTCCAGGTTGAGTTCCTGGTTGATTAATTCGGTTTGGCGTGGTGGGAGTACTAGGAGTTAAAAGAGGTGTCTGCTGCTGTTGATTGTTAGGAGCAGGTGTTTGTTGTTGAATGCTTGGAAGCTGATTATTATTTTGTGGTGCGGGAGTGGTAGTAGGAGTTTGGGGGGATATTTGATCTTGTTGAGTGTTGGGAGTAGGCGTTTGCTCAAGACTTTGTGCAGTTTTTGAGGCAGTGCGTTGGGGAGGCAGTACTGCAAGAGGCTTTCCCCCCGGTTGCAAGAGCGTCTGTGCAGGAGTTAGCACCTGCTGTGATGATGTGGAACTTCTTTTTGCCACTATCAGCTTTTTTATTAGAGCCGCTGAAGTTGGAAGTTTCTCAGAAACTTTGTACTGTTGAGTGTTTAAAGGTTTTAAAGCTTCTGCTGTCTGCGAAAAATTTTTGACAGCTTGTGTCGTTTGACTAGTTAAAGGTTTTAAAGCTTCTGCTGTCTGCGAAAAATTTTTGACAGCTTGTGTCGTTTGGCTAGTTAAAGGTTTTAAAGCCTCTGCTGTCTGGTGAAAACTGTTGAGGGGTTGTGTCGTTGTTAACTTTTCTGTGGAACTTGGCACTACGACTTCCGATTTCGCCACAGCGGCTGTTGCTGGCAAAACCCCGACAACTTTATGCTCGGGATCAGCTGTCGGTTTGACAACCTCTGCTGTCTGGTTTGAATTTGAACTATTGAGGGTTTGTGCATTTGCACTCAGTAAACTACCAAAAGGCGATGAAATCGCCACAACTGTGACTATAACGGGAGATAAGCGCATTTTATTTAGATTCCTCTTCACATCCACACACCATCACGGGAGCAATCATCCTTTCGAGCAAAGGTTATGTAAAATTACATTTCTACTTTTGCAATGTACCCTCATAAGGCAAATTGCAAAAGACATAAAATCGATAAAACTCATTTACTTGTCCTTTTTACCAGAAGTATGAGGAATTGGGGATCACCGATGAAGGGTTGGGGATAACCTAGTTTCCAGTAATAGAGTCTCCAATATCCTCTGTTGCTTCACTTGCTGCTTTCTATAGCTTTGAGTACTCGTTGTAAAACCTCCTGGTAGGCATTTTCTACATTCCCCAAATCTCGACGGAAACGGTCTTTGTCCAGTACCCGGAGATTTGGGTCCGTTTCTTTGGAGTTGTCCCACAATCGACTTGTATCTGGACTAATTTCATCGGCTAATAGTAACTGCTGTTGTGCGTCTAAGCCAAACTCCAGTTTGAAGTCTACTAAGGTAATATCGCACCGCCCGAAAAACTCACAAAGAGACTTGTTGATTTGTAATGCTAGATGGGCAATAGTATCCACTTGTTCCGGAGTTGCTAGTTCCAACAGGAATAGGCGATCGCTTGTCAATAATGGATCTCCAAGTTGGTCGTTTTTATAATAAAACTCGACCAATGGCTTTTTTAGCACAGTCCCAAGCGCTAATCCTGTTTGTTGGCACAGACTTCCAGCAGCTATATTCCTAACAACGACTTCTAGGGGCAAAATCTTCAATGCCTTGACCCGCATTTGATCAGGAGCTGGGGTGTCTATATAGTGAGTCCTGATACCATGTGTTTCCAGTTGCTGAAAAAGTTTACTGGAAATGCTACAATTTATAATTCCTTTTTTTTCTATGCTACCCCGCTTTTGGGCATTAAAGGCAGTTGCATCGTCTTTAAACTCAGCTAATAAGATTTGAGGATCATCCGTCGTGTAGAGGATTTTAGCTTTGCCTTCGTATACTCTTGTTTTAACAGACATGGCTAAAGGTAAAGTTTAGGAGCTATGGGCAGCTTTTATGCTTTTAGGCTTAATCATTTTATCTTTAGTCATTAGTTATTAATCATAAATAACAAATAAATGATGTACGCACCCGGATCAATGCTTGCTTTGGGTTAAGACCGTAGTGTCTAGCTAACAAAGAAACTTTTAAATAAGAGTATAGCTGTTTACATCAACTTGTCAGAAATTTTAACTGGATGAATTGTTAATGATAAATCCTTAAAAAGTAAAAAATGTTACCTTCTTTCGTGACAAGTTTAGGTTCAGTTGAATACAATTATTACTTGAAGGCAAAAGAAGTTAATCAGTAACCAAAGGAAACTTAACCGAAGTTACTAGTTATTCACTTGAGAGAAAACAGGGAGCCGATTTCGTAAATGGAGAGAAAAATGGTAGATAAAGATGATTTTCTCTATCCTCGTGGTCGCTACTATGGTCAAGTCAAGCCAGAAAACCTGGTTTTCAACGCTAACTTGCAGGAATTCGCGCAAAAAGTGAGTTACATTTGTAACTTAGAAACAGCAGGAAAAGTACCACCAGAGCAAGCGTACGATCAAATCAAGGAACTTTGGACAAATTTAAGAAACTCCAAAAAACAACTGGGAATTGGCGAACATCCTTTTGATGAAGACCAAGGAAACAGTGAATAAGTTGTCACTGACCTCTTTACAAAAATGACTAAAAATTAGCACGAGCAACCATTTCTGGGTTTAACCGAGAGATTTTCATAGGAAGCAGTCGCAGCTGCCTCTTGTAGTAGTTCTTTTTAAAAATAAAAATAGCTGGAAGGGGGTTCCTGATATAGCAACCGCCAAGGCGGTTAGGACGCAAAACGCAAGACGTCCTCAATGGCATCTCGTAAACAATCGAACTGATTCAATTTTTTGCGGATTCGACTCTTTAAGCAAAACCAAATATTGCTCAATTTTGTTGAAGTCTGGTTAATAGGGGGGTAAGTATAACAGTGTACAGCCCGCATCCTGAATCAATTGCGAAATCCGTCCACCTTTATGAAACGTCGCATTATCCATCACTACAACCTGTCCTGCTTGGAGTACAGGAAGCAAACAAGTTTCCAGCCAAGTTTCAAATATTGTTCGATTACATGCCCCCTCAACAGTAAAAGGAGCTATGAGGTTTTGGTTACACAGCGCGGCAATCATGTTAACCCGCCCAGAGCGTCGGCCTGACTTAAGTGCATGGAAGCGCTCCCCTTTTTCATTCCAACCATAATCATACTCGTCTCGACTATCCATACCAGACTCATCTAAGTACACGATCTGATCCGGGGGTAATGTAGACAACTGATCTATAAACGCCTGTCGCTTGGCTTCATCCCGCTCACGGTAGCCATAGGTCTTTTTTTTCGAGTAAAGCCAATTTTCTTCAAAGCCCGTGAGATTGTGCGTTAAGCGCAGCTCTGCCGTAGGCAATCGCTGATGTCACTCTCCCACAGTTGCGCCATCTCCACCTGGGTTTTATCTCCATGAGTCTTGGCAAACGCCCGAAACTGCTCCCAGTCTGTGATTTTGTGGTTATTACCGGGGGGCGGTTGGGCAATGCTTGAACATCTCCTGTTTCAGCTTTGCGCTGCAACCACAGGTTGATAGTGTTGCGGCTGATATTGAACAGTTCACTCGCTTCGCGTTTCTTCAGTCCATCTAACTCGATGGCTTGGATCACTTTCTGACGGAAGTCGTAACTATAGGGTTTAGCCATGGCACAGCAGACGATAGCAGGTCACGATAACACCTTTAGTTTATGTCCTAACCGCCAAGGCGGTTGCTATAACTCGTCAATTTTGGGCAAGATTAACCCAACCTCTAAGCATTGTTGGGAGTTGTTTGTGTCCTTTTGCACACGCTTACGGCGAACAGAAGAAACGGCTACAATTGGTTGATTACTTCGTCAGCATACAGTAGACACCATCCCAAGAATCACTGGGTGGTAAGTTAAGATAATTACAAGTTCTTTCTAGATGAATATCAACCGCTTGGTCTTTGGGTCGGATTTTTTTGGCGGCTTTAAAGCAGTCAATAGCGTATTGGAAATTGCGTGACAAATAAGCATCACGTCCATTTTGATAATGAAATAAAAACTCCTGAGTGTTGGTATCTAAGGGGGTATGGCGATCGCCTATCAACTCGTAGATATTGACTGCTTGATGTTTTCCTTTTACCCTTATTTTGTCCAACTCACGCACCCAAATCAGTTTGCTGCATAATTGGTAGGTAAATTCGCTTAAGATAATATCACAGCCATATTCCTTGGTAACGCCTTCTAGGCGCGAACTCAAATTGACACCATCTCCGATGACGGTATAGTCCATCCGTCTTCGAGAACCAATATTGCCAGAAACAACTTCTCCAGAACTAATTCCAATACCAACATGGATTTGTGGCTTTTTTAGGATAACTCGCCGCTGATTAAACTCTGTCAGTCGTTGGCGCATTTCCAAAGCCGACTGGATTGCTCTCCAAGCATGATTCTCCGTTAACGGTAGTGGTGCACCAAACACTGCCATCAAGGCATCACCAATAAACTTATCTAGGGTGCCTTCATGGTTAAAAACTGCTTCGACCATCGTTTCAAAATACTGATTCAGCAAAGATACTACTTCGGCAGCACCGAGATTTTCTGTTAATGTGGTGTAACCTCTAATATCAGAAAACAAAATTGTCACGTCTTTGCGTTCGCCCACCATCAAAGCATCTTCCCCTAATGCCATAACTTGTTCTGCGACTCGGGGAGTCAGGTAACGGTACATGGTCGTTTTCATGCGTTTTTCCTGACTGATGTCTTCCAAAACCACCAAACCACCTCTTACTCCGCCTTCTGGATTCGTCAAGGGGTTGACGGTGAGATTGATGCTACGTTCAATTTTCTGAACCTTGTCTGCATCAAGCAAGGTCAACTGAGGTGTTACAGGTTGATTCCAAGGAATGAAAATATTTGGGTTGATGCGATCGCGTACTGCCAAAATGTAGACAGGTGCGTCCTGCACAGACTTTACATAAAATGTCTCTACATACAGTCCTACCGTTAAACTTTGCTCTGGCACATAATGTCTTGCCCCAGTTTTTAAACTATCTTGTAGCCGCAATTGTAGATTATCAATAGGCACAACCTCCCAGACCAAGCGACCAATCAAGTTTTGTTCCCAAAGGTACTGGTTGTTTTTTGCGTTTGCTTCTCTAATGGGACAACCTAATAACTGCAATGCAGCACCATTTATTGTAACAATTCTTCCTTCCATATCCGTAGATATGACTGCATCCGAAAGACTTTGTAGAATATCTTTTTGATGCTGTTTTTCTAATAAAACACTCTCAAATAAGCGGGCATTTTCTAAAGCAATCCCTGCTTGAATGTTGAAAGCCCGCATAAATTCTTCATCTGATGCGGTAAAAAAACTACCTTGATGCTTATTAATTAACTGCGTCACGCCAATTAATTCATTTGCTGAGTTAAAAACAGGCAAACACAGAATATTGCGAGTGGCATACCCTGTCTTTTGATCTGTCGTGGGGTCAAAACGTGGATCTTTATAAGCATCGGGAATATTCAGTGCTTCACCTGTGGATGCTACGTAGCCTGCAATACCCTTGTTATCAGGCATACGAATTTCCATTGTGGTTGTACCATCTGCAGATGCTACCTTAGTCCAAAGTTCAGCCATTTCTTTACGGTATAAAAATAAAGTGCTGCGATCTGCTTGCATGAGAATCCGGGCTTGCTCCATGACTATTTGCAAAGTTGCTTCGAGATCCAAACTTTGTCCTAAAGTCTGAGTTGCGCGTAAAAGAGCAGTTGCACCTCGTTGATTGCGAGCTGCAACATAGAAAGATTGGCAACTTTCCAAGATAATACCGATAGAAGAAGCAAAGTCCCGAAAGTGTACTTCATCTTCATAATCAAATGGAGTACCCACAGTTTTATTTGCAAGTTGCACCACAGCTACAACTTGGTTTTTGCTGCTCAAAACGGGCATACATAATATATTCCGGAACTTGTAGCCCATTTGTTTTTCTAATTCTGGGCTAAAAAGGGGATGAGTAGAGGTATCAGATATGTTTAAACATTCACCTGTATTCGCAACATGACCAGGAATACCAACAGTCATAGAAGTCCGAATTTCTATAGCCTTTTGGGTGTTCTCTTGAGGAACTTTTGACCATAACTGACCTTTGTCGTAGTCAACTAAAAAAATTGTCGTGTGTTCTGCTTGCAAAATTTGACCGATTTTAAGTGTAATCGCCTCCAGCACTTTCTCCAGCATTGTTTCTAGAGCTTCGTTATTGATTAATTCGATTGCTCTAAGAAACTGCTGAAACTCGGCTGTGATAAAGTCAAGTAAGCAAACAAATTCGTTAACAGAAAGATTTTTGACGCGAGACAGTAAGGAGTGAGTGCGATTCACTTGAGTCAGTTCAGTTAATGTAGCCAAGACGCTACCAGCATTTAGGAGTGTCATGGGGATTTTAGATTATATGGTAAATCGTAGATAGTAAGTTGTAAGTAGTGGTTAGTCGGTCGTGGGTACTAATTAGTCAGTCAAAAAATAACCAACACTTAGCTACTAATAACCGGTAACTAACAACTAAGTAGTCGTCATTAACTGTGTACATTAAAACACATGAAAATATTTCTCCCAGCCCACGGCGACCTCCGATCTACTAGCCCCTAAAAGGGGCGCTGCGCAAACGTTAACGCTGCGCTAACACTCCCTCCCTCTGTTCTTACTTTCAAGCCAGGTTTGCACAATCAAACTAAAATATGTAACTTTTTGTAAAGGAAAAAGCCTTTGATCAAAAGTATGTAAAGCTGGGCAACTTTCGCGCAAAGTTCTGCGGGAGAAGTTTCCCCTGCAAGACTTTGCAAGCATAGGCTGATTAATTTGTCAATAAGACTAGTTACTGAGACTAAACTGCTTTTTTTGCAGCCACCACAGGCAACTAGATACGCACGACGATGACTCCTCATGGTAATTTCACAGTTTTACACACATTTAATCCAAGGCAAAGGGTAAAAGTCAAAGTAAAAAATCTTTTTGTGTTTGACGCTTCCTCTTTTACCGTTGGTAACATATTTTACCGTTGGTAACATAGTTCTGTTTATTTGTACTCACCTACTGAATAATCCCTATGCCACTTTTGGTAGTTCAGAATAAATCACCTTTTGATAGTAGCTTTCTAGCTGGCGTGTAGCAGCACCCCATCCCCAACGTTCTGCCTCCTGACGCGCACTTTGACGGATAGTTTCTCGTTCTTGTTGCTGTTGCAAAAGACGCTGAGTTGCATCAATGGCACTTTGAACATCTTGTTCTGGCTCAAAAAGATATCCATTAACTCCATCTGTGACAATATCAGGAATGCCACCAGAACGTGCTGCAACGACTGGACATCCACCTGCCATTGCTTCTAGGAGAACTAATCCCAGTGTCTCCGTTCGAGAAGGAAAAATAAACGCATCAGCACTAGCAAAGGCAGAAGCTAATTCTGTACCCACCAAATACCCAACAAAATAAGTATTTGTTCCAGCGAAGTATTTTTCCAGTGTTTGACGATGGGGACCATCTCCAACTAATGCTAGCCGTGCCTTGGGAATAGCTTCTAAGATTGGTTTGATACGTTCAATTTCTTTTTCAGCGGAAAGACGCCCTACGTAAAGTAACAATGGGCTTTCTGGGTGATTTTGCGACAGGCGCGATCGCATTTGCTCACTGGCAAAGTCAGGATGAAATGATTCGGTATCCACTCCTCTTTGCCACAGATCTACCCTTTCAATACCGTGTACTATCAGTTCTTGCATCATTGCTGTGGAGGTACAAAGATTTAAAGCTGCCTGATTGTGAGCTGCTTTTAATAGTTCCCACAATAATCCTTCCAGCATTGCTAAACCGTAATGCTGAAGGTATTGAGGCAGATGAGTATGGTAAGATGCGACCAAGGGAACGTTTATATACTTACTATAAAATATACCAGCTAATCCCAGAATTGCTGGGTTAACTACATGAATGATATCTGGCTTAAATCCCTCCAATGCTTCACCGATTGCTGGACGAGGTAATGCCATTTTTAACTCTGGATACAGTGGCAGGGGAAAACCCGATACACCATATACTTTAGCTCCTTTATACTCAAAAATGCCACCATCAGGGGCAATGACTAAGACTTGGTTACCATTACGCTGAAGATGGTCAATGGTATGACGCAGGCGTGTTACAATTCCATCAACCTTAGGTAGAAAGGTTTCGGTAAACAGGGCGATTCGCATAAACAACTATTCAGTACAAGCCTTGTATGAACTATGAAATGAAGGCAAAGGTTTGAAGTCTAAAGCATGTAGTCAAAAATGTTTATTTCATTCTTGATCTTTCTAAAATGACTAGTCGTCATACTGAATAACAATATGACGACTATATTGTAGACAGTCAACGTTCCTTCAAAAATAACTCAGAATAACGTTACAGCATCTACTGGAGTATTTAGCATTGAGGAAACTGTTGTGAGATTTTTAGGGACTTGCAACCTCAACTCCTCATTGGGTGGTAAGCGACTAATATTAAATTCTGAGTTGGTGAGTTATGACTCGAGTTGTTTGTCACCGGCGGTCTTCAAGATTTAGTTAATTTCTCCGCCAAGAGACTTTGGGTAGAATTTGATTTTGATCAACATGATCCTGGTATTTTGTCGCAAAGTTCAACAGAGAATCGAGTAGGGAATCAGAAAGATAGTGAGGCTGCAAGCCAAGATCCAATAATTTGGTGTTTTTGGCGTTGAAGTAATGTTCTTCTCTCTCGACTCTGGGATTATCTAAATGATTAATTTCAACATTCAATCCCATTGCATTACCGGCTTTCTTGACCATCATAGCCAAATCACCAACGCTGAATTGTTCGGTAAATTGGTTAAACACGCGGAATTCTCCAGATTCAGCTGGGTTAGCAATTGCAATCTCAACACATCGTACTGTATCTCGAATATCTAAAAATCCCCGAGTTTGGCCACCTTTACCATAAACAGTCAACGGATGACCAATGGCTGCTTGAATGCAGAAACGGTTTAGTGCAGTTCCAAACACCCCATCGTAATCAAGGCGATTAATCAGCAGTTCGTCCATCCCTGTCTCTTCGGTTAAAACACCGTAGACAACGCCCTGATTCAAATCTGTTGCTCTTAATCCCCAAATCCGACAAGCAAAGTGAATATTGTGGCTGTCATGAACTTTACTCAAGTGATACATTGAACCGGGCTGCTTGGGATAAGGAAGAGTATCTTTACGCCCATTGTGTTCTATAGTAATGTATCCTTCTTCGATATCGATGTTGGGTGTGCCGTATTCACCCATTGTCCCTAGCTTCACCATATGACAGTTAGGAAAGTCTTCCCGCATCGCATACAGCAAGTTCAACGTACCAACTACGTTGTTCACTTGAGTCATAACCGCGTGTTCGCGGTCAATCATTGAAAAAGGTGCTGAACGCTGTTCACCAAAATGCACAATTGCTTCTGGCGAGAATGCGTGCAGGGCCTTACTCAGAAATTCGTAATTAGTAATATCGCCAATGAAAAGGTCGATAGATTTACCAGTCAAATCGTGCCAGCGCTGTATACGTTGCTGAATTGGCGCGATTGGGGTTAGAGTTTGCACCCCCAGCTCATTATCCCAGTGCCGGCGCACTAAATTATCTAAAATACCAACTTCATGACCGCGATTTGAAAGGTAAAGCGCAGTTGCCCAGCCGCAATACCCATCGCCACCAATAACCAGGACTTTCATTTTCACCAGTTTTTACTCGCTGATAGCTAAATCTACCAGGTTTGTGTCCCCTCTAATCATGAAAGATGGAGCGGGGAGTGAAGCAGTGAAGGCTAAGTCGCGGAGCGCTTACGTACTTCTGCCTTTGTTCTAACGAGTTGTTGAATTTATCATCAATGATCCTGTTTGATTAAGATATGTAACAAAAAAAGCGTCAAAACGCTTTGACGTCTTGACAAGGAATTGGGGTTCCGATATGGTTATATACATACCCGGGTAAGACCGTTAAAAAGTAATATGCAAGCTAAGCAAAAGGTAACATTGTATCTGTCGCCAGAACTGCACAGGAAGTTGAAGATTCGCTCGGCAATTGACTCGGAACCGATGTCAGAACTAGCGGAACGTGCCTTAGACTTCTACCTGGCAAATTCTGAGTTAGTAGACGAAACGGAAGCATCATATGGAAGGACGCACAGAGTTTATTCCTGTCCAACTTGCGATAGTTCACTAGTACTGCGAGATGGAGAATTGCTCAGTCTGGGTCAGGAACCCGGAATGATTGGTCAGCAGGAGGAGCGTCTTCCGATGGATGAAATGAATCGGAATCAAAATCAAAAGGGTAAGGAAGAATTAGTTCCTTGCTAGATAGGGATCATGAATCTCAAGTTCATAGTTGCCTTATCTGTTACGTAGCAAAGCGAAGTCTGTACTGTCTGTAAAGGTCTCAAGTAGGTCGATGTATGAAAGAAGAGCTCAATATCCTCATTCAAGCTCAATACCCTCTAATCTACCTTGTGACCTCCGAGGAAGAGCGGGCTGAGCAGGCAATCTCCACAATCGCTCAATCGTCAAAGCCACAGCGAAGAGTGTATGTGTGGACAGTAACTCATGGCATCGTGGAGTATGGTCAACCCCGGAATGTCACTCAACATAACACCGTTTCTCCGGAAGCGGCTGTTGAATGGATTATCCGGCAGAAAGAACCAGGTATATTTATTCTTAAAGATTTACATCCATTTATAGATGCGCCAGCGACAACAAGGTCATTACGTGATGCGATCGCTAGCTTTAAGGGGTTGCACAAGAATGTTATCTTGATGTCACCGATGCAGCAAGTCCCAATTGAACTGGAAAAAGAAGTTGTTGTTCTTGATTTTCCACTTCCAGACATGGGAGATTTAAATAAAGTTTTATCAAGTCATTTAGAGCAAAACCGTGGGCGACGGCTAGCAACAGAGGCGCGTGAAAAGCTATTGAGGGCTGCTTTAGGATTAACTAAAGATGAAGCTGAAAAAGTCTACCGTAAGGCACAGGTCACAACAGGGCGTCTGACGGAAGATGAAGTAGACATAGTTTTATCTGAGAAAAAGCAGCTAATTCGGCGCAATGGTATATTAGAATACATAGAAGAAGACGCAACTATTGATGCTGTTGGTGGCTTAGAAGAGTTGAAGAGGTGGTTGAAGCAGCGCTCTAACGCTTTTACAGAGAGGGCGCGTGAATACGGTTTACCTCAACCAAAAGGTATGTTAATCTTAGGAGTCCCAGGTTGTGGTAAATCATTGATTGCCAAAACAACTTCTCGACTTTGGGGTTTACCACTGCTGCGATTAGATATGGGGCGAGTCTACGATGGCTCAATGGTAGGACGTTCAGAGGCAAATTTACGTAACGCCCTAAAAACAGCAGAATCTATTTCACCAGCAATTCTGTTTATTGATGAGTTGGATAAATCATTTGCTGGAAGTGGAGGTTCTGGAGATTCTGATGGTGGTACCTCCAGCCGGATATTCGGCTCTTTCCTCACCTGGATGCAAGAAAAGAAATCACCAGTATTTGTCATGGCAACAGCCAACCGAGTTGAACGTCTACCTGGTGAATTTTTGAGGAAAGGTCGCTTTGATGAGATTTTCTTTGTAGATCTGCCCACCCCGGAAGAGCGCCAAGACATATTCACGATACACTTGTCTAAGCGCCGGGAAGACATCTCGCGATTTGATCTAGAACAACTTTCTAAGATGTCTGACGGATTTTCTGGAGCAGAAATTGAACAAGCGATTGTTGCGGCAATGTACGAAGCTTTTGCCCAAGATCGGGAGTTCACACAATTAGATATTATTGCGGCTATTAAAGCAACACTGCCGTTGTCTCGTACGATGCAAGAACAAGTGACAGCCCTCAGAGATTGGGCTAGACAACGAGCAAGACCAGCCGCATCCTCCGTTGCTGAGTATCAGCGAATGGAGTTCTAAAAGCTTTCTCCTGCTACCACAGGGGGAAAGGCTAGCGTCAAAAAGCTAGCAGTTATGAAAAAACCGCGTCTTGGTAAACGCGGCTTCGCTTAAAACAAACTGTTGTCTTTTTCTCTACTTTCTCATTGGAGGAAACCCAAATGTCTCACTTTAGCACTCTGCGTACCAAAATCACCGATGCAGAAATTCTTAAGTCTTCCCTGCGCGATCTAGGCATCTCTGTTAAGACCGAAGCTGATGTTCGTGGTTACAACGGTCAGCGTGTTCGTTCCGACATCGTTGCAGTTTTGGAAGGCGAGTATGACCTCGGTTGGTCTCGCAACAGCGATGGTTCCTTCGATCTGATCGCAGACCTGTGGGGTGTTGCTAAGAAGCACAACCAGACCGAGCTGATCAACTCCATCAACCAAAAGTATGCCGTTAACAAAACCCTGGCAGAAGTGAAGCAACGCGGTCTGCAAAACGCCAACGTTAAGTTGGTATTGCAATAGTCATATCTCTGCGCGTTCCCAAAGCTGCACGGGTTAACCAGGTTAATAGCGGTTAGCCCGCTTTTTTTACGGACTAGGATAATTCCTAGTCCGTAAATTTTTTTATATAGCTGTTGCCACTGAGGTTAGGACGCAGCTTGTTTAAGCACGGAGTCGATGGCATCATGTAAATTATCAAATTGTCGTAAGTGTTTGCGAATGCGAGCTTTCAACCACGCCCAACACTTTTCAATCCGATTGAAGTCCGGGGAATAAGGTGGCAAATACACCACCTGAGCGCCGGCAGCTTCAATTAATTGAGCAATCCGACCGCCATGATGAAAGGTTGCATTATCGATAATTACCCACTCACCAGGGCACAGAACTGGAATTAAGCAGGTTTCCAACCACGTTTCAAACACCGTACGATTACAAGCTCCTTCCACGGTAAACGGTGCAATCAATTGACCATTCCGATAGCCCGCTATCATGTTGATGCGTCCCTGCCGACGACCAGACTTGAGTCCGTAGAGCCGTTTCCCTACTTCGGCGTATCCAAAGCCATAGTCATCCCGCTCATCCATGCCCGACTCATCGACATAGATTAAGTGAGGGGCTTTGGGATCTCCGAGTTGCGCGCTTATTTGCGGCTCGTTTGACTTCATCACGTTGGCAATACCCATAAGTTTTTTTTTACGGGTAAACCCAATCTGCTGCAAGGCTCGTGAAATCGTACGTTCACTAATATTTGTTTCCCACAGTAGAGCCATCTCGGCTTGAGTCTTATCCTCATTTTCCTTCACAAATGCCCGAAACAACTCCATGTCGGTGATCTTCCGAGTCGGGTTAGAGCTTGGTTTTGGCTTTGCTTGGACATCGCCCGTCTCAGCTTTGCGCTGACACCACAGGTTGATCGTATTGCGACTAATGTTGAACAGTTCACTCGCCTCACTTTTCTTGAGTCCATCCAATTCGATCGCTTGCATCACCTTTTGCCGGAAGTCATAGCTATAAGCTTTAGCCATCGTAGTTGAGCAGAAACGGTAGGGACACTCTCAGTCTATGTCCTAACAAGACTGGCGACGGCTATATTTTAAGTTGGTCAACAGAAAAAAACGTAAAATCTAGAAATCGGGTTTCTGACACCACGAATATTATGTTTAATTTGGCGGTTCTATTTACGGCTACCAAAATAATGAACCACAAAAGAAAGAGATACCTGCATTTTAACTGAGTGGTTATTGTTGGCGATCGCCCGAATATATGAAACTTCCTAATCCCGAACAGGCAGTGATTGACAGACAAAAACTTTCCGGTTATTGTTTGAATCCAGAACATCCAGAAGGGCGACACAAAGCGCGATTGTTTAAGTCTGTTTTAGGAATTGGTTTAGATAAAGTATTGAGCGAGGAATAAAAACTCCTCACTCCTGACTCTATTTAATAAGCATCCATTGGCAGACAAGAACAAACAAAATTCCTATCCCCATATGCAGCGTCAATACGACCGACACTGGGCCAGAATTTATGTTCGCGAGTCCAAGGCGCAGGGTAAGCAGCTTGTTCCCGTGAATAAGGATGATTCCATTCTCCGACAATCAGACTTTCTGCGGTGTGGGGTGCATTTTTCAAGACATTATCTTGGGCATCCATCTTACCTGATTCAATTTGCGCAATTTCTTGGCGAATAGCAATCATGGCATCGCAGAAACGGTCTAACTCTTCTTTGGATTCACTTTCTGTGGGTTCCACCATGATTGTACCTGCCACAGGCCAGGAAACAGTTGGTGCATGGAAGCCATAATCTATTAGGCGCTTGGCAACATCATCGATTTCGATATTTGCTGATTTTTTGAGCGATGGCGAAGCGCCTCGCAAGCTACGCAAATCCAAAATACACTCATGAGCAACTAAACCATTTTTTCCTTTGTACAAAACAGGATAATAAGGTTCAAGTCTCTTGGCGATATAGTTTGCATTCAGAATTGCGACTTTGGTTGCTTGCGTCAAACCATCTGCACCCATCATGGCAATATACATCCAAGAAATCACGAGGATACTGGCGCTTCCCCAAGGTGCAGCAGAAACAGCACCCATTTTTTGTTCACCGCCCATTTCAACAACAGCGTGTCCAGGAAGAAATGGTACCAGATGAGAAGCGACACCAATCGGTCCCATACCAGGACCACCGCCACCGTGAGGAATACAGAAGGTCTTATGCAAGTTCAAGTGACAAACATCAGCACCGATATCTCTTGGACGACAAAGCCCCACTTGAGCATTCATATTCGCCCCATCCATGTAAACTTGTCCACCGTGAGTGTGAACAACAGCACAGATTTCTTGAATTTGCTCCTCAAACACACCATGAGTTGAGGGATATGTTACCATTAATGCCGCAAGTTCTTTGCTATGCTTTTGAGCCTTAGCCTTAAGGTCATCTAAATCAACATTACCTTCAGTGTCACAAGCAACAGCAACTACCTTCATCCCGCACATCACAGCACTTGCAGGGTTTGTTCCGTGTGCTGACTGGGGAATCAAACAAACATTGCGGTGTCCTTCCCCTCGACTTTCGTGATACTTCCTAATGACGAGTAACCCTGTATATTCACCTTGAGAACCAGCATTTGGTTGCAGGGAAACTCTCGCAAATCCGGTGATTTCTCCCAACCATTCCTCTAGCTGCTGGAACAGGATTTGATAACCCCGTGTTTGTGACAGTGGTGCAAAAGGATGTATCTTGCCAAACTCAGCCCATGTGACTGGTATCATCTCAGATGTGGCATTAAGCTTCATCGTACATGATCCCAAGGGAATCATCGATGTAGTTAGCGACAAATCCTTAGCTTCCAGCTTGTGCAGGTAGCGCAACAACTCAGTTTCTGAGTGATAGCGGTTGAAGACCGGGTGGGTGAGGTAACTAGTGGTACGGGGAAGGAAAAGAGCACTGGAAGCACCACAAGCAGGGGGGAACAATAGATCGTCGCCAAAAGCGAAAATTTCCAACAGGTCGATTAAGTCTTTTTCTGTGGTGGTTTCGTCTAGAGATATACTTACAGTAGTTGTGTTTAAAATGCGGATGTTTATTTTACGATCTTCACAAGCTTGTAAAATCTCATCTAAACTGCGTTCTCCTAAATCGACTCGCAGGGTATCAAAGAAATATTCAGAATGGATGCTGTAACCCAAACGCTTTAATCCTTTTGCCAGCATCACAGTCATCTGGTGGATATTCTCAGCAATTTTTTTGAGTCCAGCAGGACCGTGGTATACACCATACATACTCGCCATTACTGCCAGCAACACCTGGGCTGTACAGATATTACTAGTTGCTTTTTCGCGGCGAATGTGTTGTTCACGGGTTTGTAAGGCAAGACGCAGCGCAGGTTTGCCCTGAGCATCTTTTGATACACCAACAATTCGCCCTGGAACTTGGCGCTTATACTCTTGTTTGGTGGCAAAGTAAGCTGCATGAGGCCCACCGTACCCCAAGGGAATACCAAAACGCTGAGTGCTTCCTACAGCAATATCAGCACCAAATTCACCAGGCGGTGTCAGCAAAGTCAGACTTAAGGGATCTGCTGCTACCGTGACCAATGCTCCCATAGCATGGGCTTTTTCTATAAAAGCGCGGTAGTCATAGATTGTGCCATCGCTGGCGGGGTACTGGAGAATTGCCCCAAAAATAGGTTCAGAAAAATCAAAAGTTTGATGGTCGCCAACAATAATATCAATTCCCAGAGGTTGAGCACGTGTTTGCAACACATCTATAGTTTGGGGATGACACTCACCAGAGACAAAATAAGCATTTGCTTTATTTTTGCAAAAACCATAGCTCATGCTCATCGCTTCTGCTGCTGCTGTGGCTTCATCTAGCAATGAAGCATTGGCAATTTCTAAACCTGTTAAGTCAATAATCATGGTTTGGAAATTGAGCAGCGCTTCGAGTCGTCCTTGGGCAATTTCTGGCTGATAGGGAGTGTAGGCGGTATACCAACCAGGGTTCTCTAGAATATTGCGTCCAATCACAAGTGGGGTAATACAGTCGTAGTACCCCATACCAATAAACGAGCGGAAAACTTGATTTTTGGAAGCGATTTCCTTGAGCTTAGCAAGTGCTGCGTACTCATTTTCTGCTTCTGGTAACTCTAATGAATCAGACAACCGAATTGCCTGCGGCACTGCTTGGTCAATAAGTTGATCAAGAGTACTATCACCCAGCACCTCAAGCATTTGCTGAATATCACTGGACGATGGTCCAATGTGCCGTTTTTGAAAAGAACTTAACTTTTGGCTACTTTCCCCTGACATCTGCCAATGGTTTGATTTAGGACGAGGAACATTAGTTACCACAAACTGCTCTCCGACGCGACTACTTCATATTTTGCAACAATTCTGTTTGACGCGTTGGGTATAATTTGTCAATTTATCAAAATTAATGAAGTTTTTTTATCAAAATTAATAAAACTTTTCCAGAAAGCGTGAAGCAGACAAAGGGAAACAGCAGCAATAGACACCACAGACAGAAGGAGGGACGGAGGGAGGCAATAGTGAATGCTCAATAAATCTTTTTCCTCCCTCCCAGGCTACGGCGGCGACCTACTACGGTCCACTAGCCCCTAAAAGGGGCGCTGCGCAAACGTTAACGCTGCGCTAACACTCCCTCACTGCTTTCTATCCTTCAACCTGCCTGCTGTATTCATTCGCAGTCAAGGCATCATCAATTTCATCAGACTTGTTGACGCGTACTTTGAGCAACCACCCTTCCCCATAAGGATCTTCTGCCAATTGTTCTGGTGATTCTATCAAAATTTCATTGCGTTCTATAACTGTACCAGTGACTGGGGAATTAAGGTCTTCCACAGCTTTGACGGATTCAATTGTGCCAAAGGTTTCTTCCTTGGAGACAGCGTCACCAATTTCTGGGAGCTCTAAAAACACAATGTCACCTAATTGATCTACGGCAAAGTCGGTGATGCCAATGGTGGCAATTTCGCCTTCAAGACGGACGTATTCATGAGTATCTAAGTATCTCAAATCTTCAGGATATTCAAAAGGCATACCACTTCCTCATCCACATAAAAAAATTACTACTACGATAGGGATTTACGCTATAGTACCCATTACTCAGCACTTAGTGACTGACACGGTTTTTGGATCGATAAAACGGACGTTTTACCACAACCGCTGGGTAAGCTTTGCCACGAATTTCCACTTCTAGCTGCTGATTCACAGTCGCTAGTTCAGTTGGAACATAGGCTAAAGCTATGGGATAACCAAGTGTAGGTGATAGTGTACCACTAGTTACTTCTCCAACGATGACACCAGTTGATAGCACTTGATAGCCATGACGGGCGATGTTGCGCCCTTGCATTTGCAAACCTACCAGTCGGCGTTGAACTCCAACAGCTTTTTGCTGTTCTAAAACTGAGCGACCGATAAAGTCTCCTTTGGTATCAAGATGAACTAGCCAGCCTAAACCGGCTTCCAAAGGTGTAGTCGTGTCGTCAATATCCTGCCCGTAAAGTGCCATTGCTGCTTCTAGCCTGAGGGTGTCTCTCGCACCTAGTCCGCAGGGAATGACACCAGCATTGAGTAGACTTCTCCATAATTCTACCCCCACATCTAAATCTAACATCACCTCAAAGCCATCTTCCCCGGTGTAACCTGTGCGGGCAAGAAATGCTGGTTTACCTAGTACTGTTCCCTGCAAGTGCCCAAATGCTTTAATAGATGTTAAATCTTCTTGCACCAAGGTCTGAAGAATGGTTACGGCTTTTGGTCCTTGCACGGCAATTAAGACTTTTTCTCGTGAAAGATCTTGGAATTTCACCTCATTTTGGTCAAGATGTTGCAAGAGCCATGCTTTATCCTTGTCAGAAGTAGCCGCATTGACAATTATGACTCCTCGTTGTTCACCAGTGGCGTCTTCGCCTTGGTAGTAAAAAATGATGTCGTCAATGATACCAGCTTGAGGATTTAATAAGACGGTGTATTGAGCTTGACCGGCTTGCAAGCGGTTTAAGTCTGAAGGAACTAAAAACTGGAGTTGAGAAATCAGGTTTTTGCCTTGTAGAGTAAATTTACCCATGTGGGAAATATCGAACATCCCTGCTGCATTTCTCACAGCCTCGTGTTCTTTGGTTATGCCAACAAATTGTACGGGCATTTCCCAACCACCAAAACTGGTGAGTCGTGCTTTGAGTTCTTGTGCAAGTTGAAATAAAGGCGATCGCGCTAAGGATAGGATAATTTCTTCTTGATTAGCCACAGGTCTATTTGTTTAGATACGTTTGTCTGTAGTATTTCACTTCTAGTATCTACAGTGTACTTAAACCTGATTCGATTTATCTTGCAACCAAGTCGTTAAATCTGCTTTTTCTGCTGCAATTCCTTGTTTTCAGTTACCTTGCATGATTGAATAATGTACTGCTATGCAGTATCTTAAAAAAGGTAGCATATGGAATTTGAGTGGGACTCAATCAAGGCTGAAACTAATTTACATAAGCATGGCATCAGCTTTCAGGACGCAATAAAGGTCTTTTTGGATGAGTGTCGGCTTGAAGAAGATTCCACCCGTCCAGAGCACGGTGAGAAACGACTGAAAGTGATAGGAATGATTGATGAGGCTTTGATTGTAGCGGTTGTTTACACACAAAGGAATGGGAGAACCCACATCATATCAGCACCCAGAGCGAGAAAAGATGAGCCAGAAAGATATAGTCAGAGCCAAACTACTTCCTGATGGTACGGTTGTTCAAATTTTTCCAGATCACTCAACGCAGCCTTTGCAGGGACAGACTCATTGGGAACGTATCAAGACGATGACGGAGGAAGAAATAGAATCTGCCGCCCTGTCCGATTCTGATAATCCCCCCTTGAGCAAAGAAGAGCTAGAGCGGTTCAAGCCCGTACCGAATCTCAAACAGATTCGTCAGCAGCTGCATATGACTCAAGCAGAGTTTGCCGAGAGCTTTTCCTTACCTCTAGGAACAATTAGGGATTGGGAACAAGGAGCGAAGCAGCCTGATAGCGCTGCGAAGGTTTTGTTACGGGTAATTGCTAAAAACCCCCAGGCTGTGTTACAAGCGTTACGAGGGTAGGCTCTCCTCTAGACTTTTCATATAAAACCTGCTTAAGGATGGATTTTTAATGAGAAAGGCGAGGTGCTTCTGGTAGACTATAATCCTACCAAAACTGGTATACAACGCTCCCAGCCAAAGTTTCCTACTCGCCCAGCTTTTTGAATCCGTGAGCAATTATCTGAAATCTTGATAACTTTTTACTGTTCACTGTTCACTGTTCACTGTTTTAATAAATTGTGGCAGTGTTGAGATTTATTAAGTTGGCATTATGAAGTATCAGCAAGTAGTCGTTGGTTTGGTTCTAGCTATAGCTCTTTTCTTGTTTCCCTTGTCAGCAGAGGGAGTCGGTTCTTCGAGTATCAGGCGTTCCACGGACGACGCATTCAACGGTAAGGATTTTTCTGGTCAAAGCTTGATTGGATCTGAATATATTAATGTCAAGCTTAAGAACGTTAATTTTAGCAATGCTGATTTGCGCGGTGGCGTTTTCAATAGTTCGATGTTAGAGGGAGTCAATCTGCATGGTGTAGATTTTACTGAAGGTATAGCCTATTTGGCAGCTTTTCAGGGCAGTGATTTGAGCGATGCGATCTTTACAAACGCAATGATGCTGCGTTCTACTTTTGATGATGTAGACATTACTGGTGCTGATTTCACCGATGCAGTTCTAGATCGTCTGGAAGTGAAAAAACTTTGTGGTAAAGCAAGTGGGGTGAATTCTAAAACTGGTGTTTCTACGCGTGAGTCTTTGGAATGTCCGTAAAGATACTGGATATTAGCTTAGCCGTCACGATGTTTTTGTAAGTAGAAGTTTTTGGCGATCGCTTCCGAGTGAGCGATCGCTTTGTTTATAGTGCAATGCCGTTCAGTTAAGGATTGTTTTTAGAAATTGCACACGCGTAGAGATGTTGCATGTGAGTCCAGCGCTGCGGGAGGGTTTCCCGACAGCCAGGCGACTGGCGGAGCGCGTTTGCGCTGCACCCCCTTAGGGGCTAGCGGAACCGAAGGTTCTCCCCGGAGGGCAACGTCTCTACAAACTCTATTCTTTTTAACCTAACTTACAATTCTAATGGCTAATGACTATTCTTTAAAACATATCCGCAGGATCAGCAGCTTGGAGTTTGCGGGTGGCGATCGCTCCAGAAATCACACACATAATGATTGTCAATATGAGCACCACCAAAGCTCGTGTTAAAGTCATGTATATGGGCAAATTTGTCGCCGTTCTTGTTAAATAATAAAGTGCCAAAGGAACTACTGTTCCTGGAATAAAACCGAGAAATGCGAGGATAAGAGCTTCTTCAAAAATAATTCCTAAAAAGTATAAATTATGATATCCCATTGCTTTTAAGGTTGCGTATTCCTTCAGGTGTGCATTAACATCAGTAGAAAGAACTTGATAAACAATAATGATGCCGACTATAAACCCCATTGATACACCGAGACCAAAGATAAAGCCAATAGGGCTTTCTGTCTGCCAGTAGTTTTCTTCAAACTGGATAAATTCTTCATGAGTCAAAACTCTGACATCATTGGGTAAGTAAGCTCTTAATGCTGTTGCAACTTGCTGTGGATCGTAGCCCGGTTCAAGATAAACTAAACCCAGATTAATACTAGCTGCTTGTCGTCCGGGAAACAGGCGTAGAAAATTCTGATCACTGGTAATCAGGTTACCCTCAGCCCCAAAGGAAGTCCCCAATTTGAATAAGCCATTAATAGTAATGGTATGATTTTCTGCTTCGGTAGTAACAGTTTTACCTTGTTCAATATCAGCAATTACTTGTTGATATTCCCCTCTAGAACCTTTGTCAAATAAGAAATTATCTGCTAACTTAATCTTATCCAACTGTTGGTTTATTTCTGGTAGCCCAAAAGCTGGTTGCTCAGGATTAACCCCTAGCAGTTGAATGGAAGCTTCACGACGGGTTTGGGGATTTTTCCAGGTGATGAAACTCACATACAATGCTTCTGCCGACTTTACTCCTGATATCGAGGAAGCTTGGTACAGTCGCCGCCGGGAAAATGTAGACAGATTTTGCATATTACGAGCTTTGGGACTGAGTAAAACAATGTCTGTTTGCAAAACTCGGTTGAGGCGAGTATTACTGTCATAAAGTGCAGTCTGAAAGCCAAGCTGCATGAACATGAGCACATCAGCAAAAGCAATACCTGATAATGCGACAAGCAGACGGCTTTTTTCATGACTCAGTTGCAACCATCCCAGAGGTATTCGCTGGTGTAACTGTTGTATGAATCCAATCAAAGTGAAATCACCACCTTAACTTGTAAATTGGTAAACTGAGCAGCTTTCTGGCTTGATGTCTGATCGAGTCGGATATGCACTTCCACAATTCTGGAGTCAATATTGGTACTAGGATCGGTATTGACGACACTCTGCCGACGCACCTGTAAGCCTATCCGCTCGACTTTTCCTTGTAATTCACCAGGTAGAGAATCGCTGATGACCCGCACATCCTGCCCTATACGGATTTTGCTGATATCACTTTGATAAACTTCTGCAACAGCATACATTTGGCTGGTTTGTCCAATCTCAACAATACCATTACTCGACACCACTTCCCCTGCACGTGTGTGTATATCCAACACCTGACCATTTTGGGGTGTTCGCACGTAAGCCTGTTGCAAATCTTTCTGAGCTTGATTCACCTGTGCGATCGCATCATCAACTTCTGCTTTTGCAGCTTCCACATCTACTGGACGTACTTCAGCTATTTTCTGGAGTGTGGCTTGAGCTTCGCTGATTTGTTTACTAAGCGTTGTGTTAATGCGGGTGAGAACAACTTGAGCCTCGCTGATTTGGCTGCTACTCGTACCATCAATACGGGTGAGTATTGCTCTGGCTTCTTTGAGTTGCTGTGTTGCAGTGTCTACATTCAGGCGCTTACTATCAAATGAAGATTTAGAAATTGCACCATTCGAGTAGAGTTGCTGATTACGGCTATATTCGGCTTGAGCGTTGTTGAATTGGGCTTGCAATTTCTCAACAGTTGCTTGTTGCGCTATTTTATCGCCTTTGGACTGTGCTTTGAGTCGGGCGATCGCCTCCTGTTGTGCTGTCTTATCACCTTGCCACTGCGCCTTTAATTCGTCAACCCTAGCTCTTTGTGCTTCAATTTCACCGCGTTTTACACCTGCTTGCACCATAGCAAGGTTTGCCTGTTTCACTTTCACTTGTTGCTGTGCTTTGATAACAGCAGCTTGAAGACGATCTTTGCTGTCAAGAATAGCAATCACCTGACTTGCTTTAACTTCCTGCCCCTCTTTGACTAACAATTGTCCAACTCGATTCTGTTGACTAGATGTTGGTGCAGAAACTTTAATCACCTCTCCCTGTGGTTCTAGCCTTCCTAAAGCAACGACTTTTATGATTTTAGGAATGCTGGGGCGAGACTTTTGGATCTCATTAGACTTGTGTGAGTGTAACTGCCAGAATCTGTATGTTGTCACCCCTGCAACAACAAATGTTATGACAACTGCCAGTATTGTCAGTGGGCGACGGCTATGCTTAAAAAATGAGGAACCGCTAGCGGTTGCATCACGCAGCATAAGGTACTTCCTGTGGGACAAAATAAACTAAATAGTTTAATTTCTTTTTTTAAACTAAACTGTATAGTACAAACTTTCAATAAAATTTTCGCCCCTCAGCTGCATACATTCCGCATAAGGGAGGATTGTTATATTCCCACAGGAAACCTTGATTGCAGGGTTGCAAACACCTATAACCCGCTAAAAGCAAGAGATGAAAAAATGAGAAAGACAGAAGCTAATAATTTGGATCGTAAGCTGTCAGACGAAAAAGTGGATGCTATTCTGGCAGGTGCAATGCAAGAGTTTTTGGCACATGGCTATGCTGCGACAACAATGGATCGAGTGACAGCAGCAGCAGGTGTATCTAAAACAACTATCTACAGCCACTTTCAAGACAAGGAAAGACTGTTTACTGCTCTTATACAGCAACTGATACTGGAAAAATATTATGCATCATTTAACCCGCAAAAAGCTCAATTGATGGAAGGTGAGGCATCTGTTATCCTGCGTCACTTGGCATTGAGTATGCTAAACAACATTATGGGTGACCAACAGGTGTTAGGATTAATCCGCTTAGTAATTGGTGAGTCTGGACGCTTTCCAGAGTTAGCGCGTGCCTTTGTTCTTAACCTTGAAAAACCATTCTTAGAGGATTTGTCTCAATTCCTCAGATCTCGTACTGAACTCAATTTACCTGATCCAGAAGTTGCTGCGCGAGTCTTTGTCGGGGCGTTAGTACATTTTATCTTGATTGAGGAAATACTTCATGCCAATGATATTTTACCAATGGAGTGGGAGCGCCTGATTAACAACCTGATTAATTTATTGACTGCAAATCAGACTCAGAAGTATTTAAGCGCAGATCAATATTCAGGTACAAGGCAGAAATCTTCTAGACGTAACCGTAAGAATTCCGGTAAGTTTGAGCGAGATTATGATTCTGAGCCGAAACGTTTAAGATCTATCAGACTCACAGATACAGCTTGGGAAAAACTGGCTCAAGTCGCTGGGAAACATGAATTGACTCGCAGTGAGATGATTGAAATCATTGCTCGTAATGGTTAACTCACGCTTAGGATTCATAACGAGTTCTCAAATTTAGCATGACTTGCAGAATTGTGTATATACATGGAAAAATCATCAGTAATACTAAGTTGCGTTCTAACCGAGTACTGAATGTGGTTGAGATTCCTAAGTCCTTCCCTTGTCCGCTACTTTGTATACCTGCGACACGCTTGCTTACACAATTGACTTATGGTGCCTGAAAATTGCAACTTATTAATGTTAAGTGTTCACTGTCAGAACGTTCATCAGTATATCTAAAATATCGTAAGCGAAATTATTACGTAGTTATACCACTCCTAAGAAGAGGGCTATAGCACTCCTAAATCATTTGTGAACAAGAAGATTCCCGACTTCTTTTAGAAGTCGGGAATTTGAGCAAGCGCGACTTATGCACAAAGCGCAAGCACTTTTTCACGCACATCAAATAGAATTGCTATAATTGCCCTTTAAAAAACTTCCAGTGGTGTATGTACCTCAGAACAGGGGTAATAACGAGCAATTGTCGCTTCGATAAAACCTTTAAATAAAGGATGAGGTGCACTGGGAGATGATTGAAATTCTGGATGAAATTGGCAAGCTATAAAAAACGGGTGATTAGGAATTTCGATAATTTCTACTAGGCGTCCGTCGGGAGAAGTCCCACTAATAAGATAACCAGAGTCTATAAAGACGTTGCGGTAAGAGTTATTGAACTCGTAGCGATGTCGATGGCGTTCATAAATAACTTCTTCTTGGTAAAGTTTGAAAGCCAAAGAGTTAGGATGTAAGCGACAAGGATATAAACCTAAGCGCATTGTTCCGCCCAAATCCATGACATCCTGTTGTTCTGGCAATAAATTAATGACTGGGTTTAGTGTATGTGGATCAAATTCGGCGCTGTTAGCATCTTGTAATCCGGCTACGTCTCGTCCCCATTCTATGACTGAACATTGCATTCCTAAGCACAAACCTAAGAATGGGATTTCGCTTCTTCGAGCGTATCTAATTGCAGCAATTTTACCATCTACCCCCCGGACGCCAAAACCTCCTGGGACTACTATTCCATCCACACCTTCGAGATAGGTTTCGGCTGCTTCAGTTTCTAATTGTTCTGAATTTACCCAACGCAGGTGCAGTTCGCTACTCATTGCAATTGCTGCATGACGCAGCGCTTCGACAACTGAAAGATAGGCATCACTCAGCTGCACGTACTTACCGACAATCGCAATTTCCACTCGATGAGTAGGACTGTATAATTTTTCTACTAGTGTTTGCCACTGTACCAAATTAGGTTGGTGCTGTCCCATGTTCAGCAACTCTAGTGTTTGTTGTGCTAGTCCTTCTCGTTCTAAATTCAGGGGAACTTCATAGATACTCTTAGCATCTTGAGATGGGATGACGCATTCTACTGGTACATCGCAAAATTCAGATAATTTGTGTTTTAGTGCTGTTGGCAGTGGGCGATCGCACCGACAAACTAAAATATCTGGTTGAATACCAATTGATCTAAGTTCTTTCACCGAGTGCTGTGTTGGCTTAGTTTTCATCTCACCCGCTGAGGCAATCCACGGTATCAAAGTCAGGTGCATATACACGACATTTTGTCGTCCTACATCCTTGCGAAATTGACGAATTGCTTCCAAAAACGGCAGTGATTCAATATCTCCTACTGTCCCTCCAATTTCTGTAATAACCACATCAGGTGTAGTATCTTTAGAAACTCTAAGAATCCGTTCTTTGATTTCGTTTGTAATGTGGGGAATGACTTGGACTGTGCCGCCATTATAATCACCTCGACGCTCCTTATTAATGACGGCTTGATAAATTGAACCAGTCGTCACACTGTTCAACCGGGACATAGAGGTATCAGTAAAACGTTCGTAATGTCCCAAATCTAAATCTGTCTCAGCACCATCTTGAGTCACAAATACTTCTCCATGCTGAAAAGGACTCATGGTTCCGGGATCAACATTAATATAGGGGTCGAGTTTGAGAATTGAGACTGAATAATTTCTTGACTTGAGCAATCGCCCCAGACTTGCTGCTACAATTCCCTTACCAATACTAGAAACAACACCACCAGTTACAAATACAAACTTAGTCATAGTACTTTTAATTTCGCGCAACTTCTAGAAATACACCCCGCCATTGTGCCACAGTCACCCCGTTCGGGAATTCAAAATTCAAAATTATAAATTTAAAATTATAAATTTATTTTTGAATTCAACCCCCATACATTTAGGGGAAGGTGCTTAACTCCGCTCTTGTTATCAATTATTCTTTTATTTTGACGTGAGATCACTTTTAGGATTAATCTTATTAAGTTCTATAGTCACCCCCTCTATCGCTTTGGCTCAAGAACAATCACTGAAGGTTGTTTTTCCAAAAACAAACTACCAGACTTCTGCACAGAAAATTTTCTTTCTTGGGACAGCACCATCAAGTGGAGAGGTTCTGATCAATGATCAGCCAGTAACTCGTAGTAAGTCTGGTAATTTTGCCCCAAGTTTCCCCTTACAGTTGGGAGAAAATCTTTTTACTGTCCGCTATCAAAATCAACAAATCCAGATTCGGGTGACAAGAGTTTCCACTCAACCGGAAGTCCCACAGGGATTAGCCTTTGCAAAAGATTCTCTCACACCAGCTGTGGATATTGCCAAACTACCAGGAGAACAAATCTGTTTTAGTGCGATCGCCCCTTGGGCGACTCCCTCTGGGAGTCTCGCCGCACCGAATGCGACGACTGTTTCTGTAAAATTGGCAAATCAAACTATTTCCCTTTTACCGCAACCTCAACAAGCACAACTACCAGCAAATTCTGCCGCCTTAACAGGGCAAAATCAACCCTCAACCCAGTCTAACGCGGGCAAGTATCAGGGTTGTACGACAGTTCCTCAGTTTAATCCTCAACTGTATACCAACAACACTGTCTCTGCTGCTATTGGCGAGAACCAGACCAAAAATATAGATTTGGGTAAACCAGAATTCCAACTCACCCTGAATGGTAAAACAATAACTCAACAAGGAACTGGAAAAATCAGCATCCTCTCACCTGCACAGTTGGAAGTCGTGGAAATTATAGCAGACTCTGGAGTTGCGCGCACTGGTCCGAGTACAGATTATTCTAGACTAACACCTCTACCCAAAGGCACACGAGCAGCAGTTACAGGACACGAAGGTGAGTGGTTGCGTTTGGACTATGGTGCTTGGATCAATAGTAAGGAAACTCGTCTTTTACAAGGAGCAATTCCTCCACACAGTATCATCCGCAGTGTTGGCTATCGTAGACTTCCTAGTGTGACAGAAATGGTTTTCCCACTGCAAGTTCCTGTCCCTGTGAGTGTGCAGCAAGATGACCAGACTTTTACTCTCACTCTTCATAACACCACTGCTCAGACAGATATAATCCGCCTAGATGATGATCCTCTGATCTCTCGCTTAGATTGGCAACAATTACCACCCACTGTCCCAGGGGGACAGCCAGGAGTACAGTACATATTTAACCTCAAAAAAGCTCAACAGTGGGGGTATAAGCTGAGATACGACAACACAAGTCTGGTGCTATCTTTACGTCACTCTCCTTTCATCTCCTCTGCTAATACTAGGGAAAGAAGGGGGATGTTCGCCATACAAAAGCCGTTATCTGGAATCAAGATTTTACTCGACCCAGGACATGGAGGTAAAGAATCTGGTGCATCGGGACCAACAGGTTATTTGGAAAAAGATGTCAATCTGGTGGTATCCAAGTTGGTGCGCGATGAGTTGGTGAAGCAAGGGGCGAAAGTGGTGATGACACGGCAAGATGATAAGGAAGTGTCGCTACCTGATCGTGTGGCAATTATTGATAAAGAAGAACCAGCGATCGCCATTTCCATACATTACAACTCCCTACCCGATGAAGGTGATGCTGAAAAAATCAAGGGAATGGCAGCCTTTTGGTATCATCCCCAAGCTCACAGCTTTGCAGTCTTTATGCAAAAGTATGTTGTTAGCAAGTTAGGACGACCATCCTATGGGGTCTTTTGGGATAATTTAGCACTGACACGTCCAGCAAGTGCACCTTCAGTTTTGCTGGAATTAGGTTTTATGAGCAACCCTAATGAATTTGAGTGGGTGACGAATGCTCAGGAACAAAAGAAGTTGGCAAAAGTCATAAGTGATGGAATTACTGAGTGGTTCCGTAGTGTCCGCTGATGCTTAGGCTAAATATGTACAGCGTTCGACAACAGGGTGGTTGTTATTGGTCATTTTGATAGCTGTATTCAATTAGATAGAACACACAGCAATGCTGTGTCGCTATCTTGTGAATTGTAATTTATACAATTCACACGTGATGTCAGAAAAATGTGCGACACAAAAGTGCACGTTCTCATTTTTAAAGTTTTCTTATACCAAAGTTTCAGTTATTATCTAAGCCATTTTTTGGAATAAAGAAGCTACAATGCAGGTAGAATAATCATTTGTGACACTATACTTGATATTATCTTCTATTTTTTTTATGTAATTGATCATACGTCATTTAATTTTATAATAAAGTGAGTTGACTATATTTCGTATTAGTTTATACAATATTTTAGCAAGCTAATTTGCTTTGTCAGTAGCATCTACAACATAGGTATTTTGCATTACTATGTAGTCAACCCAAATCTTTTCCAAAATACTTTTTCTTAACAAAGGATGAGCCATGGTACAGACTTTAAACGTTTCTGGAACAACCAACTATACGGCTGCCGCTACTCCCCAAATTGTTGCCGCCAATTTAACTATTTCTGACGCCGATAATGGCAATTTAAATGGTGTATCGGTCATTATCAACTCTAATTTCAACAAAGATCAAGACCAGCTTGGGATTAACGGACAGAACGGTACCACTGGCACTATCAATGGTCTGAACTGGAACTACAACACAACAACAGGGATTTTAAGCATAACTGGCGCAGCTTCCAGCAGTGCTTACCAGGATGCACTGCGCCAAGTTACTTACAGTAATACCAGTAACACCCCCACTACAGCAGCGCGTGGTATTGAATTTACTCTGGGAACAACCTTAGGAAGTGCAGATAACAACCACTTCTACGAGTTTGTCTCGGCTCCCAATATTACCTGGACGGATGCTCAGTCTGCAGCTGCTAGTCGTAACTACTTGGGACTCAAAGGTTACCTAGGAACTATCACCTCTGACAAAGAAGAAAACTTCATCCAAGGCAAACTTCAAGGAAACGGCTGGATAGGGGGTAGTGATGCTGCCACTGAGGGAGACTGGCGTTGGGTGACAGGACCAGAGGCTGGAACCGCGTTTTGGAGTGGAGGTGCAGATGGTAGTGCAGTTAATGGTCAATACAGCGACTGGGCATTTGGTGAACCGAACAACCTTAATGGCATCGAAAAATACGCCCACGTTATTGGTAACTCCGCCATTGGTTCAGATAAACAAGGTAAATGGAATGACCTTTCCGACGTTGTCGAAAGTGGAGAGTATATACCTCAGGGTTATATCGTAGAGTATGGTGGCTCACAAGGCGATCCAACTTTACAACTGACTGGTAGCGTCACTGTTAATGTGAGTGGGAATGCTTCAGCTAATGCGAAAAATCCCGCTAAACTTGATTTCACTGGGGACGGCAAACCAGATATTCTGTGGCGCAACTACAAAACTGATGAGACTGCTATTTGGCAGCTTGATGGTACTACATTCAAACAAGCGACTGCATTTGAGCCAACCAAAAATACTGCCTGGAGAATCCAAGGTCAAGCAGATTTCACAGGCGATGGCAAAACAGACATTCTGTGGCGCAACTATGCTACTGGCGAGAACGGTATCTGGGGGTTGAATGGTACTACTATACAAAAGCTAACTTTTCTTGACCCAGAGGCTCAGCTGAGTTGGGAAGTCAAAGGTCTGTCAGATTTCACAGGTGATGGCAAAACAGACATTCTGTGGCGCAACAAGACCACAGGTGAAAATGCAATTTGGGGGTTGAACGCTGATGCTAGCGGTAATACTGTTGTAGGAGCTAAGGTGGTGCTGGAAGCACTTCCCGATACAAATTGGGAAATCAAAGGTCTAGCAGATTTTACAGGTGATGGCAAAGACGAAATTCTCTGGCGCAATAAGAGTACTGGTGAAAATCAAATCTGGCAGTTGAATGGTACTACTGTACAACAGAAGACCCCACTGCCTACACTTACAGATACTGGTTGGGATGTTGCGGGTGAGGCAGACTTTACAGGTGATGGCAAAACAGACATCTTGTGGCGTAACTACAAAACAGGTGAGAATGCTGTTTGGGAGATGGATGGTACTACTCAGAAACAGGCGATCGCGCTCAACAAACTAGATATTGGTTGGCAAGTCGCAGGACTGGCAGACTTTACAAACGATGGTAAGGTTGACATTCTCTGGCGCAACTCTGGTACTGATGAGACTGCTATTTGGCAGATGAATGGTACTAACTTAGCACAGGCGAGCGCACTCCCCAAAACTGGTAGTCCTGCCTGGGAAATCAGCTTCCCAACTTCCTTCCCCGCTGGAACGGTTGGATAAGAGTAAATTGACTGTGTGATTCAATTCGTTTGCAGGCGTGGTAAATGTGGTGAGCGTTTACCACGCCTACGAGTTTTTATTTTTGAACAAATTCGCTTATTGTCACGCCCCAAACTCCTGATGAATACGTGTTCGCCGCCACTCGTGTAATATTGGCATAGTAAATAAACCCCACGCCAAACCAGTGATTAACCCAAAAGGTGTAACAACGTAATTATCAAAACTCCACCAACCCAAAACCTCTGCTGCCAATTCCAGTGGATAAGCCATCATTAATACACTAGCAAGCGCCGCACCACTCCAACCATACTGACTTAACCAGTAAAAACCTTTCCCACCTGTAACTCCATATAACAGACGCGTTATCAACAACCCTATTACAGTACCGTAACAACGCATACAGACAGCCATAATATACGGTGGTGACAATGCTACGCCCATATCCGGCTGCGGACATACATGAATGCCCATGAAATAAATAATATTCGCAATTACGGGTAACATCGGCAACCCAGACGCGGCAAGAAATGGAGCTACAAGTGGTCCTACCACCATCCCTGCTAATAAAAAATCAGCAATGGCACTCACCCAACGAATTTGAAAGTGCTGAGTAGAAGAACTTCTTTTGAAAACTAATCCTGGCAACATTTCTTTCTTCTTTCGTTTTTCCTTGGCGTCCTTTGCACGCCAGTTGCTACAAGTCGGCAAAGCCGGATGCCAGATACCTACGGAGGGTTTCCCTCCTGCAGTACTGGCTCAACGGACAAGTGCCTCAAGTCGGGAAACCCTTTCGGCAGTCGCTCATGGGGAGCCAGTGCGTTGCGGGGGTTCCCCCCGTTGTAGCACCTGGCGTGGAAACCCCCAAGACCGCGCTGCCTCACCCCGGCACTGTCCTCCCCAACGCACTAGCTCGTCTATGTTCTGCGGACACGCTTTGCTAAGGCGGTTCATTTTTTAAACACAAGGTGGGCAATGCCGCCCACCCTACTTTCTACTTTCTTAACTCACTTTAGCAGTATAGGGACTAGTTAACTTCTGCAATTGCTGTAGCAACAAACTCAGGAACAACCCAACATCTGTCACCACACCAACTGATTCTATAGAACCTCTGTCACTCAACTTTGTCACCACAGCTGGATTAATATCCACACAAACCATCTTCACGCCAGCCGGAGTCATATTCCCCACACCTATTGAGTGCAGCATACTCGACAGCATCAAAATCATATCTGCACCTTTGAGCAGTCGGGCGTATTCGGTTTGGGCTTTGATCAAATTCATCTCGGTATCGGGCAAAGGACCATCATCGCGAATCGAGCCAGCCAGACAGAATGGAACTCCATTACGGACGCATTCATACATGACACCACTCTGAATGATCCCAGCCTCAACAGCTTTGGCAATACTACCATAACGGCGAATGGTATTAATGACTTTTAAGTGATGGCGGTGTCCACCGCGTACAGCCACACCCCGTTTCATATCCACACCGAGAGAAGTTCCCATCATCGCTTGCTCAATGTCGTGGATGGCGATCGCATTTCCACCCAGTAGCGCCTGCACATATCCTTCTCTAATCAGTTGTGCCAGATGTTCACCGCCTCCAGTGTGAATCACCACAGGTCCGGCTGTGACAACTACTTTACCACCACCATCCCTGATTTTACGTAATTCCCATGCCACTTGTTCAACGACGAGTTCCACGCGTCGCTCGCTGGAAACTCCCGAGGACATAAAGCTGAATTCTTCAGCATTACGTTTTTCCCGTGATTCGGGTTTCCGGATGGTGCGAATACCTAGCACATCCACAACGACTTCTTCGCCGACTTCAACGTCGCGTAGTAGTTTACACTGTGCTACTACACCTTTGGGTGTCCGAGTGATGGCGATCGCCCCATCCATTCGCTGATTCTCTACCTTCACCCATTCACCGTTAATCCGCACTTCGGTGGGATAAATCGTGCTTACGTAAAAATCATCAGGAGCTACCCCTGCTTGAGTTACCGGCTCCAACTTAACATCGCGCTCATCTTGAGGCAAGTCTACCGCACCCAAATCAATCAGATGGGATATGATGCTTTCCATCACCTCATGGGAAGGCGCTGATACCTTTACCTTAGCTGCTGATGTACTTTGCCGCTGTTCTCCCAATGAGAAATTCAGCACTTGGAAACTACCGCCGTTATCGACAATTAAATCCAAAGCGCGGTTAATCAACCCAGAGTCAAGCAAGTGTCCTTCTAGGGTAAAAACGCGACTCTCCACCCACACACTGGCGTGAAGTTCTTCCCGTACTGGTTCAGTTACTCGTAGCGTCAAGCATTTAGCCGCACCACCAGCTTTGAGAAATTCCGTCAGTGGTGTTTCAATAACTCGAAAACCAACTTCTGCAAGGCGTGCTTTCAGTGGTTCGCTCGCCTTATTCATCACAACAATGCTCTCAATATTCACCGCATTGCAGGCAAAGTTTACCGCATCAGCTTCTGTAATCGCTATCCGCTTTTCTTGTGATACCCGCATTTCAATTAAGCGGTTGGAGTAGGAATCAAACGCAGGTGGATAGTATAGCAGATAACCATTAGCCAGCGGACAGAAGCAAGTATCTAGGTGATAGAAACGATCATCAATCAGTCGCAACGACAACACCTCAATATCCAGCCATTTTGCCAGGTAAGGGTGAGAATCTAATTCTGTCCGGAAACCGTATCCAGCCCAAAGCCAGCGTCCTTCCCGATCCAGCAGTGCGTCTCCTGCACCTTCAAAAGGTAAATCTTTTGGCAATTCGTGGACAGTGTAACCGTTATCTTCAAACCACTGGTTGAAATAAGGTTCTTCACCCTGACGCTCTTTGTGTAAAAAACGACTCAGTACAACTGTTTTCCCTAGTACCAAACCAGCATTTGCCGTAAACACCATATCGGGCCAGCCTTTCTGGGGTGGTACTATGTCAACAATTGCGTGTTCTTTGAGGATGTGATGCAGTTTGTCCCACTGTTCTACGGCACGCTCTTGCGATGACTTGTGAATATTCCCTTCCATCCAAGGGTTAATCACATAGTCTACATCGTAGTAATGAGGAGGACAGATTAAAAAGCGAATCTGGGAAGTCATATGGTTAGATGCAGTTAGCCTTTATTTAATACAATTTTTTACGTTATGTCGTGTATATTTTAATGCTCTGTTGTTTTATTTTAGATTAAGTTTCTGTATTTTTCTAAAAGCTGACAGGAAGACTAATCTCTATTCTATATCGCACAGGCAAAGAGGCATCGAGAAACTATGATTTTCTCATAGATTAGAAGATTTCCACGTTGACAGAATTTCACTTATGTAGTTTCTATGACTGAATTGGAGAACTTTACTTCTATTGCCTCACCACGTAATATGTTTTTGCTTTTGTTTCTTGACAGATTCAGAGGATGTCTGAGAAGTCTAAAATGTCATGCTGAACGGAGCGATAGCGTAGTGTAGACACGTTTGCGCTTGCTTGACTGCCCTGCGGGCACGCTACGCTAACAGAATGACAAAATATATCTTGCTTAATCTTTTCAGACATCCTCTCAGCGCTTACCCATCAAAGTGCACATTTATTTGTGAAAGGAGTGAACACACAACACTTAAAAGTCTAGAAGGACTCTTGAGTTTTAACTCTTGACAGCCTTAATCCAAACAAGTGCAATATATACGCGTATCAGCTTGCTATTCCTTTTGAACTAAAAAGGTATTTGACATTTCTTTGTATCGCAACCCAGTACACCCATCTTCTATAACTTCAAGGAGTTTACCACCTTCTTGTCTAATTGCTTTGAACACTTGATTTTGTGGGAGTACATGCATTTCAACCTCACCTCTTTTGGCTTTTCCTGAGAGATACTCTTGTAGGGAGAATTCGTAACCCAGTTTGTATGTCGGCACCTGAAACAGTGCAACTCCGTTTGGGTTGAGTGCCTTAATCAATTGTCGAATGATAAATTGAATAATCGGAGGAGGATTATGTTGTAAGACGATAACAGAGTATATAAAATCCACTTTCGGGAGGCATTCTACATCATTTAATTTCTCTATTTGATGCAAGAATATGTTTTGAATGTTTTTGCTATCAACATGTTGTTTGGCGATTTGCAGGTGTTCTTGCGATATGTCATATCCATATACAATATCAAAGACTTTAGCTAACCATTGAGTGATACGACCAACACCGCACCCATATTCTAAGCAAGACTTGAGAAGCGTAAAATCTATCTGATTTCTTTCGAGTGTCTCAAGGATTCGACTTACGTCATGTTCTCCACTTTCATAGAAATCCGCTATGGTGTTTGTGTTTTGAATATTCGCTTGTAAAAATTTATCTGATGTTAGCACAGACCAATAAGGTTCTGTTTTACCAAGGTGTTGCCAAGAGTCTTGGATGTGTTTGAAGAGAATTTGTAGTTCAGCTTCAGATGAGATTTCTTCAATCTTCATTTCTGGTTCATTGCCTGATAATGCTGTTGACAAATAGGATGGATTCTTCATCTTGAACTCATCAGATTGTATAAAGTCTTGTCTAAGATCTTTCCTATTTTTCAACCTAGCCATTTTTTCCAAAATGATTTTTTCATCTTCTGGATCTCTATCGAGAAAAAGACGATAACCCCAAAGAACTGCTTCTCGGCTAATAACTGGTACTTCTTGCTTATTTGTAAATTTCTTTAAGGCTTGGAATAGGTTGTGCATAAATCACCCTGGAAGATGTGTATCGGCAACCTAAATATAATATTCAACGGTACCATCTTATTAGTATTTTTGTACCAATATTCCTGGTAGGATAAGAGGGATTTTTTGTTTATTACTTTAGTACTCCATCTTCCATATGCGCTACTCGGTCAGCTAAATCTAAAATCCGGGGATCATGAGTCACAATGAGTACTGTGCAACCTTGTTCTTTTGCTAGTCCACGCAGTAACTCCATAACCAAATGTCCGCTGTGGGAGTCTAAAGCAGCCGTTGGTTCATCCGCCATAATGATCTGTGGAGAACCAGTTAAGGCACGGGCGATCGCCACTCTTTGTTTTTGTCCTCCTGACAAATCACGCGGAAGCAGCTTTGCTTTATCAGCCAGTCCAACTTGTTCCAACAAAGCTTGGGCTTCCTTGCGTGCTGATCTTCCACGAATCCCTTTAACGTTCAAGGCTGCTTCTACATTCTCAATCGCCGTTAGTGCTGGAAACAAGTTAAAATCTTGAAAAATAAAACCAATGTTCTGTCTTCGGAACTTAGCTAGTTGAGTTCGAGACATTCTCGTAATTTCTTGCCCAAGTAAATAAACATTCCCCGCCGTTGGAGTCAACAGTCCCGCTAAAATAGATAGCAAGGTTGTTTTCCCTGAACCAGAAGGCCCCATCAAAATTTCTATATCACCTTTTTGGATCTCCCAGTAAACTTTTTTCAAGATTTGAAGGCGCTGTTGTTTGGAATTAATAACCATTCCCACATTTTTGGCAATTATTGCCCCTCTTGTGGTGAAATTCATTTGATATTTGCTCTGAGCAAACTTATCAAATTTCTTTTTATAATCAGCCATCTCCTCAAATTCTTTGGTCATATATAGTTTTTAATTATTAGTTGATATTTGTTGAGTGCTTTTGAGTAGACTTTAAACTTACTATTATGATTTTGTCATAATTAACACTAAGTTTTGGTAAAGTTAATAAGTACCAATAAAACTATCCTTTAAAGACAATTGCTGGATCAACGCGTGTAACTTTTTGAATGGCAAAAACAGCGGAACCAACGCACATCAAGACTGTAATTCCGAAAACAATGACTGCTGATACTGGTGTTATTAAAATGACAATTCCTTGTGTTGTTGATGTCCAAGCCGCTACTCCTACGCAAAGAGCAATTCCTGGTAAATAGCCTAAAATTGCCATCCAGATTGCTTGCTCAATAATCACATTATAAATAAACCAATCAGATGCCCCCATTGCTTTGAGGGTGCCAAATTCTTTTATGTGATCTGTGACAGAAGCGTAAAGAATCTGACTTACCACAACTGCCCCAACAACAACACCAACCACCGCACCAAGACCGAGAATAAATCCAATTCCAGAGCGAACCTGCCAATATTCCTGTGTGATTTTAGATATTTCTTGGCGAGTGTAAGCACGGGTATCTGGCAAAGCCTGTTCTAAATCTCGCTTGAGTTTGGCGATGTTTTGACCTCGTTTTGCCTTAACCAAAACAAAGCTTATTTGGTCTGTTGATACTGGTTTCTTTGCAGAGGAACCCACGTTATTTGGAGAAGCCGTTGTCTGAGTTCCATAATTTCTATAAGTATTGGCAGTCTCTAAAGAGGTGAATATTAAAGTACCAAAGACAATTGATTGAGTCCCTTGAGTGAAACCCACTAACTTTGCTGGAATATTGTTAATTTCTCCTACTTCGCCCAACCTTTTGAGATCAATAGAATCCAGGTTAGTTTTGTCAATCATGAAACGAAACGATTGCTTCAAGTCATTCAAACGACCTTCAACAATATTTGCTCGGTCAAATAACATCCCCTGTGGATCTGCACCAACCAGCGTAATAGAACTAATCTTGTCTGTTGCAAGTTCATGCCAAAGTCCACCATCAATAATCACAGCTTCAGCTTTGTCTACACCTTTGACTTTGCGCGCCTTAGTGACTCGTTCGTAGGGAATTGGTAGAGTTAGCCCCAAATGCTGCATATTTTTTGAAGACACCCAAATATCAGCACGGGATTGATCGATTAACTGAGTAGAAGAACGAGCAAATCCATATTGAAGACCTGTTTGAATGGTGACTAGGCTAACAGCAAATAAAATTCCCGCCTGCGCCACCAAAAAGCGAGGAATATCTTCGAGTAAATTCTTACGAGCAATTGAAGCCATAAAACTTAATAGGGAATTGTTAAGTAGGTCAGTACAAATAAAGTTAACAAAGTAGTGGTCGTTATTAGTTATGAGTGAGACAAGCTGCGGCTTTGAGGATTTCCCTCTTGCCGGATCTGGCTCTCCCGATAGCCGTGAGGCGTAGCGTCAGCCATAGGATCATTAGTTGTTCTACTAATGACTAATTGGGCTAACTACCACTATTCGTTTTAGAATATACTCTTCCTTTCCAAGTTCCTCCTCGCTTTTGCCAATGACGCACAGCTGAATCTATAGTCATAAGCGTATATAGGAGCGCAATTCCTGGAAGACAGAGTGCGAACCAGGGTGAACACCCATAAAATCGGATCGTAGGCAAGTAAGCGCAACTCATAAGTAGCCAGCTTAATAAGCCAACACACGCGACAAGCCAAGTTCCGGTGAGCAAACCGAAGATTGCACTAACAGGTGGAACTATGTAGACAAGTATCATCCCGATGACTGCTAAAATTAACAGCCCTAAAGAATAATGTAACTGTGTAAAAGCCGTTCGGGCTACCATGTCCCAAACTGTTGACAGCGACGGATAAGATCGCAAGCTGTGAGTTGAGTCGTCCAGTCCTAGCCATATTTTGTGAGATGAAGCAGATGAGGAGGAAACGGGGCTTTTAGCAGGGAGCAGGGGAAGTTGAGTAAAACGGCTAGACTTGACTGCTTGCCCTAAGGCACAATCATCAATGAGTGCATTGCGGACGACTTGAATACCACCAATCCGAGTTAAAGCTTTACTAGCAATTAAAATACAACCACCAGCGGCGGCAGCTGTTGACTTTGTAGAATCATTCACCCAGGGGAAGGGGTAAAGTTTTTGAAAGAAAAAGACAAATGCTGGAATGAGGAATTTTTCCCAAAAACTTTCACACCTCAGCAGCACCATCAGAGAAACAAGCTCTAAATTCTCTTGTTGCGCTTTTGTTACCAAAAAGCGGAGATTTTGAGCATCATGTTCAATATCGGCATCTGTCAGAAGAACATAGTCTGGTGGCTGTGTCAGGGTTTGTACATATTCGATACCTTGGTGTAGCGCCCATAATTTGCCCGTCCAGTCAGGAGGCAAAGGTTGTCCAGAAAGAACGTGTAATTGCTGAGTTTTGTTTAATTCCTGGGCAACTCCAGAGGCAATATTTGCTGTTCCATCAGTACTGTTATCGTCTACCAAAACGACAGTGAAAGAACCAGGATAGTTTTGGGTAAGAAGCGATCGCAAAGTCACAGGAAGTAATTCCGCCTCATTTCTAGCAGGAACTACGGCACAAATGGCAGGGAACTTTTGTAAATCTGTTTCCTGTCTTGATAATCGTTGGTTACAGCGCCAAAATTGACCCCAAAAGCCTAGTAATATCACCCAAATTACCAAGGATACAATAGAAAGCCATAGTCCAATTTCGCCGATCATTGTGTTTTGTTTTCTTCACATAGAAAACACATTACAATGTCACGATTAGAGAAGCAAAGATTTTTCTTGTTACAGCTAACAAGAAGCAGATGTGGTTGAGGAGTAACGGAAACGGATGCAAATTCAAGATAAACAGACAGTTTCCCGTGTCAAGGATGCGATCGCCAAAAATCAGAACTATCTTCTTTCCATTCAATATCCTGATGGATACTGGTGGGCGGAGTTAGAATCTAATGTTACCATCACTGCTGAGGTTGTCCTCCTTCATAAAATTTGGGGAACAGACCAAGAAAGACCATTACACAAAGTTGAAACATACCTACGTTCTCAACAACGGGATCACGGAGGATGGGAACTTTTCTACGGTGATGGAGGAGAACTGAGCACTTCGGTTGAAGCATACATGGCGCTGAAGTTGCTTGGTGTACCACAAACAGATGCCGCAATGGTAAAGGCGCGGAAGTTTATTTTAGAACGCGGTGGTATCAGTAAAACTCGCATTTTCACTAAGTTACACCTAGCCCTGATTGGATGCTACAGCTGGCAAGGCATTCCTTCTTTGCCACCTTGGGTGATGTTGTTGCCCGATAATTTTGTGTTTAACATTTACGAAATGTCAAGCTGGGCAAGGTCAAGTACTGTTCCTTTACTGATTGTTATTGACCGTAAACCTGTTTTTGTGACTGATCCCGCTATCACCTTGGACGAACTGTATGCCGAAGGTATCGAGCAAGCCCGGTATGAGTTGCCCAGCAATGGTGATTGGACAGATTTATTTATTACTCTCGATAAGACTTTTAAGTTAGCAGAAACTCTGAATCTTGTTCCTTTTCGCGAAGAAGGTATTCAAGCTGCAGAGCGTTGGATTTTAGAACGGCAAGAAGCAACGGGCGATTGGGGTGGTATTATTCCCGCCATGCTGAATTCACTGCTAGCTTTGCGCGCTCTGGATTATAACCCAGCCGACCCCATTGTAGAGCGAGGACTACGAGCAGTTGACAACTTTGCCATAGAAACTGCTGATACCTACACAGTGCAGCCTTGTATTTCCCCTGTATGGGATACTGGGTGGGCAATGCGAGCTTTGGTAGAGTCAGGTTTGGCACCAGATCATCCAGCTGTGGTTCGGGCTGGAGAATGGTTGTTGAGCAAGCAGATTCTGGACTACGGTGATTGGGCGATGAAAAATAAAAAAGGAAAACCGGGGGCTTGGGCGTTTGAGTTTGACAACCGCTTTTATCCGGATGTAGACGACACTGCTGTTGTTGTCATGGCTCTCAATGAGGTGAAACTGCCGAATGAAAAATTAAAGCAAGCGGCGATCGCCCGTGCTGTCAACTGGACTGCATCTATGCAGTGTCAGCCCGGAGGTTGGGCAGCATTTGATTTGGACAATAATCAGGAGTGGCTCAACCTGCTTCCCTATGCTGACCTCAAAGCCATGATTGACCCAAACACCGCTGATGTCACCGCTAGAGTTTTAGAAATGTTAGGCAGTGGCAATTTGTCAATAGATACACGTAACCAAGAACGGGCAATTAGCTATCTCATACGCGAGCAAGAAACTGAAGGTTGCTGGTTTGGTCGCTGGGGAGTAAATTACATCTATGGAACCAGTGGAGTACTTTCAGCTTTGTCGTTAATTGCGCCAGAAAAGACGCAAGTCAGTATAGAACGGGGTGCTGCTTGGTTAGTTGGGTGTCAAAACTCAGATGGTGGCTGGGGCGAAACTTGTCGCAGCTACAATGATCCAGCCCTTAAAGGACAAGGTCCTAGTACTGCTTCTCAAACAGCTTGGGCAATATTAGGTTTAATAGCAGCAGGTCAAGCAACTAGCAAGTTTGCTAAGCTTGCCATTGAGCGAGGAATTAGCTACCTGTTGGAAACTCAGCAATCTGATGGGACTTGGTACGAGGCAGATTTCACAGGGACGGGGTTTCCTTGTCATTTTTATCTGAAGTATCACCTCTATCAACAATATTTTCCTTTATTAGCTCTGGGTCGTTATCAAGCGATATCAGAGTTGTGGTGAGAAGCTGGGTTACGAAACATCAAAATTAAGTATTGGGGATGCGATGGGGCAAAGCACCCATTCACCCCCTTTTTTAGGAGGTCAACTCAGACGTTCTGATTTTATCAGCACCGCATCTGTTTTCTTTATGGCAAAATAAAAAAACCCCCTTAGCTCGCGGGCTGGGGGAAAGGGCTGTAGTGAATCTAGGCACTAAACTGCCTAATGATTATATAAATACCAGTGAGATTAACTTATGCAGTTGGAAATGTTCCCAAAACCTTATCCAGATGTAATTATTGATCGAGATTTTAGACTAATTTTGAGCATAAAACGTTAAAATCTTTACATATAAGGAGTTTTTGGAGAATTACCTCATTTGATAATTAAGTGAAGGTCGCGAAGCTCAAAAGCCTTATAGAGACTAGAATTGGGAGAATATTATCAATTTTTTGTCTAATTTTTAGTTGATCCATAAAGTTTATTCATCAAGACTCGATTGCAAGTCATCACCAACGAAACGCCGCATTTCTTCTACACCCCTACACCCCTATACCCCTACACCCCTATACCCTTACACCCCTTTTTCCTGACTTTTCCTTTGTTTGCGTCAGTCGTGTATTATTGACCAGTGGCATTAATTCTCGAATTTATGAGTATTCCATTTCATCAAAAACTCGGACTCACAGTCACTTTTGCTACCTCATTATTTATCGGTTTAGCCAATAGTAATCTGTCTGCTCAGTCAAAAACTAAACAACCGGAAAATTCTGTCCCACTTCAACAGCAGAATTCCTTAGCCTCAAGTCAAAAAAAGACTCTTTTGGTTCAACAAACCTCATATGAGAATTTAGACAAACAAAACACTCGTCCCTCTGAGCAAAAGTCAGCAGCAACATCAACATATTATCAAGTTATAGACGAGTTAAAAAAATATAAATTTAGTGTTCACGGAAATCAGGTTTTCACTTCTGGAAAGTTGCCGACGACGAAAGTTAATTTCAATCAATCAGACTTACTAACAGTTCTCGTTAACACTAGAAAGTATTATCAAGATTACGCTTCCGAAGACCAAAATGTTTTACGCACAGGAGCGCTTGCCACTCAAGGAGTGACTGTAGAAGACATTCTCAAAACCTTAGACTTCATGATTAGTGTTTTACAAGAAGATATTGCTAATAATCGAGCAACTCGTTTACAAGATCCTAGTTTTATTAACACTAATTTTCGTGTTATTAAGTGGTCTGCTTATCACTCTCCAAATTCTAGTAAAAAACAATTGCGGATTACAAAATATGCTGTTTTTACTCATCCAGCTTCTCATAAAAAAACTTCTAAATATAACATACCAATTTATAGCTTAAAAGATAACTCAACGTCTGAAAAGTTCTATACAAAATATACAAAGCAGGATGTATTATCAGGTATTTATGAACAAGGTGGTAAAGAATATGGAAAAGTGGAACCTCTTGCTTACTTAACCCGAGAAGGTTTTGAAGAAGCGCTGATGGAGGGAACAATACTTCTTAATTTTACGGATGGTTCTAAAGCGCTTTTTAATGTCGATAGAAGTAATGAGATGCCTTATCTTCGAGGAGTCGCAGCTACATCACAAAAGCGCTATTGGTATTTTAGACAAGTGGATGACATCAAAGGTTATGGATATAAGATAGATGCAAAAATATCCATCAAACCAGGAGTGACTTTTGCTGGAGATGTCTTAAATATTGGTTTAGGTAGAGTGATTGTTCTTGAGTATCCTAAAGGTGGACGTAAACAACTACAACTAGGAGTCCTTGCAGATACAGGTGGAGCATTTTTACCTAATCTCCATCAACTCGATTTTTTGGCAGGTATTTTTCAAGGTAGACAAGATTTTGGGCAGCATACTAGGCAACTGCCTGAATATGCTACAGCGTATATTTTAGTGAAAAAGTAAAAAAAGGGTGTTTTCAACCACAACCTAATACTCCTGTATGAGTGGATGAAGCATCAATTCATCAACGACTACATGTGACGGTGCATTGAGCACATAGCAAATGGCATCTGCAACATCATATGCACTCAGCCATCCTTGATGTGCCGGATCTCCCTGAGGTTGCGCATGGAATGATGTGTCAACCAAACCTGGAAAAATAGTGCTTACTTTAATGCCAAATCGTCGAACCTCCTTGCGTAAAGCCATTGAGAAAGCATCTTGAGCGAATTTTGTCGCACAGTAAGCAGTTCCTCCGTCAAAAACCCGTTTTGATACATCGGATGCAACTATGACAATATGCCCGTGTCCTTGTCGTTTCATATGCGGTACAACCTCACGGGAAAATAGAAAAGTACCCGTGACGTTAGTATCAAAAAGTTGCTGCCATTCACCAAGAGAATACTGTTCAACTTCCCCAAATTTTCCTATGCCTGCATTGTTCACCAGAATATCGATTGAACCGAAACGTTCAACGCAATGTTGAACCGTGGAGAGAACAAAAGGTTCTGCCGCAACGTCCCCGGCAAATACTTCACATTCATGTCCCTGGTTTTGTAGGTGCGCTTTGAGTTCACCTAAAAGTTCACTAGAGCGAGCAACTAAAGCAAAGCGAACTGTCTTTTGTGTTTCAAGCCTCGACACCAGCGCTTTGCCAATGCCTTTTGTGGCTCCTGTGATGAGGATTGTTTTATTTTCTAGCATGAATACATTACTGCGATCGCAAGCAAGTGCAAACCATTTTTTGGTCTGGCATTGTTATCTTTCTTTTTTACAAAAAACATCTTGATATGCAATATTTCTACATTTAACGACACAATTTAACCACGAATAAACAGTAATATGAAACAGTTTCTTTCAATCTTGAAGCGAAACCTCCTCGTTGTCCTGCTGATATCTCTTTTGATACTCACAAACCCCGGAATTGTGCAAAGTGCTGCATCATCCAGTCATTCCTTTCCTCAGAACTGGCAAGGCACATGGAGCGGCACAATGTCTAATCGCCCTGTACAAGGGCGGTCTCAAAGTGTACCAATGACACTCCGAATTCAGCCAATCTCTAATAACCCCACACGCTACAGTTGGCAAATCACTTATGGAACGGGAGCGAAAAAGCTAGTACGTAATTATGAGTTGGTTGTTAAGGATCAAGGCGCTGGTCACTTTGTGATTGATGAGAAAGATGGAACTCTCATTGATGCGTGGTGGTTTGGGGACAGACTCTACAGTCAATTCAGAGTCAAAAATAGATTGCTCAATACACAATATGAGCGACAAAGTAATCGGCTTCACTATGAACTGGTTACCTATCAGTCGGTGAGTTCAGCTCAAGCGGAGAATGACCAGCAAAAAGTTCCTTTTGAGAGCTACCAATTACAGGTTGTTCAGTCTGCTGAACTATCGCCCGTAAAAGAGTAATTGTCTCTCGCCTTTTTTGCATGAATTGGGATGCTTCCAAATCAAGCTTTTTTAGCCAACATTTTTTCATCTTTCTAATACATGATTACTTTTTTGTCAACCGTCTTAAGTGTCTTAACTGTCTTAACTGTCCTAATTATCTTATGTTCAATTTCTTATAGCCATCCCATTTGATGTGTAAAAGTTTTCAATTCCACCAAACTCTCTTTATAAAAGGAACCTGGTTCATGTGTGTTCAAAAATCATTGAGGATTGCTATATAGTTATTTCTTAACTGTTGTTGCATTGATATTGGTAACTAGTATAAGATAATTTAGGTAAAAAAATTCTCACGAGGAAATACCATGTCTACAAACACAGTAAAAACATCGGATGTAAAAGCAGTACCATTCTTCGCCCGCTTCTTGGAAGAGCAAGTTGCTGAACAACCAAATACTGCTCCATATCCCAGTACTCTCAAGTTTCCTTCCGATGTGGAAGACCGCTAAATTAGTGTGAGCTTGATCTAAAATTAAGCGAGTAGCAGTTATCAAATAACTGAAAAGTACTGATTACTATCAACCAATATCCAGAAATAATTCCATGTCTACAAACGCAGTTAAAGCATCAGATGTGAAAGAGGTGCCATTCTTCGCTCGCTTTTTGGAAGAGCAAGTATCTCAACAGTCAGATAAGGATAAGTCAGATACTCCTCCTCCTCCTCCTCCCCCCTTCACTTTGAAGTATCCTTCCGATTGGGAAGATCGCTAAATAAGCGTGTTCTTCTACTCAAATCAAGGCAGTTGCAGTTATTCAATAACTAAAAACTACTTCTTAAAGCGTGATCGTTACCATTTTAAGGGTACTATTAAATGGTAACGGTCATGCTTTAGTAATAAAGTACAGCTTTGGCAAGAAGTATTTTCCAAGGAGCGGTGAAATGTCACGGTGCGTTAAGTCTCTGACTAAATCAGATCTTGCACTGTTTTCAACAACCGCCTCAGAATTCATTCTGAGGCTAATAGCTTAACTGAGATCTTGCACCTGCTTTTGGATCCGCCAATAAATAAATTTCTTGGCTCAAAGGTCAAGTAAGCTAAAGCTTACTGAATATAAATTCCAGTCCGTTTTAACTCCTAACTTGCACATTTTATAAGCCTTATATAGCAAAGCTTTTAGCCCTCCTTTGAAAAATGTACAAGTTTTATTTGTTGCTAGCGGCGAAAAAACGCGGCTAGTCGGGCGCTCACATCTTGCACCAGTTGCGTTATTGCAATTTTTGTAAGGTGGGCACTGCCTAGAGTTCGCTCAAAACCTTATTTTTACGTTGTGGACAGTGCCCACCCTACGGTTATTGAGAATGGTGCAAGATATCAGTAATACCTAACATCTACCTCCTAAAAACTTTCAAAGAAAATGTTTTTATGCACTTGTCGCGTGATGTTGTTTTATTAATTACTCACAGTGGTGATTTCTTCACAATAGATAGAGTGGCAGAAGCTTTGTCAAAAAAAGGGGCAGAACCATTCCGTCTTGACACCGATAAGTTTCCGCTAGAAGTCCAATTAACAGCGCACTTTAACAAATCCAAAACTTATCACACCTTGGAGTATGGCACTCACTTTATCAGTACAGAGCAGGTGCAAGCTGTTTGGATGCGACGCATTTGGGAGCCAGAACTGAGTAAAGAATTGGCTCCACAGTTCCGAGATGCCTGTATTAGAGAATCACAGGCAACTTTGGATGGTTTTTGGGACAGTCTTAAAGAAGCCCGTTGGGTAGATGATTTAGAGCGGATAAATGTTGCACACAATAAGCTACGCCAACTGCGGGTTGCGTCTGAGGTAGGTTTTGTCATCCCCCAAACTCTTGTCACCAATAAAGCTGAGTCAGCACGGGAGTTTTTCCAACAAGTCAACGGAAAAATGGTGAGCAAGCTATTAACTGCTCTCTCCCACAGTATGGAAGCCACCTCTTTCTTTCTTTACACCAGCACTGTTAAAGAAGAAGACTTGCTTGATGCTGAGTCACTGCGCTATTGCCCAATGGTTTTTCAAGAGCAAATTCCTAAGCAGTCGGAATTGCGGGTGGTGTATGTGAATGGAAATGTATTTGTGGGGGCGCTAGATGCAAATGTTTATACAGCATCCAAAGTTGATTGGCGTAAACCTGGTGTTGAGGTTGGTGCATGGCAACACTATGAGCTTCCTGATGAAGTGGTGCGTCGTCTCAAAGTTTTTATGGGTAAATTTGGGCTTTTGTTTGGGGCGTTAGATTTTATTGTCACACCATCAGGAGAATATGTATTTTTGGAAGTTAACCCCGTAGGAGAGTGGGGAATGCTGGAACGAGATTTAGACTTGCCGATTTCTGGTGCGATCGCAGATGCCCTACTTCAAAAAAAGGATGAAGGCTAAAGGCTGAACTGAATCTTTGTCTTGAAAGTGCTGAGTGCTAAGTTAAGAGTGCCCACCCTACAAAAATTGGTTCAGATTTACTACGTGGTATCAATATAAAATCTAAAATAAAATGACAGTTTTAATAATCACTTTTAGTAAAGACAACGAGAGTATTCCTCCGGTAATCAAAGCAATTGAGGCTAAAGGAGAAAAAGCATTTCGTTTTGACACAGACAGATTTCCCACTGAAGTACAACTAGATATTTACCATGGTGATTCTGAACGGATCATTATTACTGATGGTGAACAGAAGCTCGATTTGAGTGAGGTGTCCTCAGTTTGGTATCGAAGGATGCGCTACGGGCAAAAAATTCCCGACACGATGGACAAGCAATTTAGAGACGCTTCAATTGAGGAAACTCGCCGCACTGTTAGGGGGATGATTGCCAGCCTCAAAGGATTCCACTTTGACAAAATGTCAAATGTCGATCTAACCAATAATAAGCAACTACAGCTGCAAGTCGCACGAGAGGTTGGTCTTTTGACTCCGCGTACCCTGACTACAAACAATCCAGAAGCAGTGAAGCAATTTGCCCAAGAATGTAAGGAGCAAGGTATTATTACAAAAATGCTTTCTTCCTTTGCCATCTATGGTGATAAAGGAGAAGAAATGGTTGTTTTCACCAATCCAATTACAGATGATGATCTGGATAATCTGGAAGGACTGCGTTTCTGTCCAATGACGTTTCAAGAAAACCTGCCAAAGGCGCTGGAATTGCGGACAACTATTGTGGGACACCGTGTATTTACAGCCGCAGTAAACTCCCAAAAGTTGGAGGGATCTACTTTTGATTGGCGCAAAGAAGGGAGGGCATTGAGTAACGCTTGGAAACCCTACGATTTACCCGAAGATGTTGAGAAAAAGCTTCTCAAACTGATGGCTTATTTTGGCTTAAACTATGGGGCAATTGATATTATCGTTACACCCGATGGTCGGCATGTATTCCTTGAGGTTAACCCAGTTGGGGAGTTTTTCTGGCTGGAGATGTTTTCACCACACTTCCCGATTTCTGGTGCGATCGCAGAAATTCTACTCACTACCAAAAAATAAATCATCCCATTTTAATTTATAGCGATTGTCTTGAATTTTAAGCGAACGTCTTTATCGCAAGGAAGTAAGAGACGCACCTTGAGGTGTAGCAAACAAAAAAACCCAACAACAGAGTTGATTGAAAACTGGTATGGAAAAACATGAATAAAGCGAAAAATTTACCTCTTCAAGTGGCTCGTGGTTTTAAATCATAGAGTCAGTTTTTTTGTAAATGAGTATTAATTTTGGAGTTTAGACTAGTTCCCGGTGCGAAACTCAGAAGGCTGATTCTATCAAGCATAAAAACCAAGGTTTTGGTTCCTGGAAACATCTTAAATTCGTACCCTTATTTTTTGGAAATTTAGTTTTGCACCGGGAACTAGACTAGTTCCCGGTGCGAAACTCAGAAGGCTGATTCTATCAAATGAGAATTTACCAACCAAACTACGAGTGTATTAGCGAGTAACGAGCGTCAGGCGAAGCGAAGAAAAGCGACAAGTAGAGACAGCATTGCAGTAACATGAGAAAATGGCCAGTGAATCCGATTTCACCCTCAAAGACCATTATTCAAATACCAATTTGACTACGTGATTATTCCAATGGATCAAAGAAAACAAGTAGTGCAAGCAAGATGCTCACAAATTTTAACCAAAGTAGGCTAGAAGCCTGCACTACGAAACACCATAAATTTAAACATTTGGGATGCTTTCTTTTGCTACTACATTTCACTCAAATAAGAATAACTATATTTTTAGAATATGCCAACTCAAGTTGTTCGTGATAAAACCATAACGAATCCTTTTTCGACTTTGACTCAATTTTGGGAGGATGTCAAAGTAGTTGCTCAACCTTACTGGTATCCAACAGAGGTAGGATCAAGAGCTTTCTCAGACGTAATTCGCTCATGGGGAATGCTGATTGTCCTAATATTATTAATAGTTGCACTTATAGGGGTAAATGCTTCAAGTAGCTTCTGGAATCGCTATGTACTCGATATCATTATTGAAGAGAGAAATCTTTCTAAGTACACAAGTACGTTATGGGTTTCCACCCTTTTTATTGTCGTGATAACGCTCTTGGTAGCGTTTTCTAAATATATCAGAAAAAAAATAGCTATTGATTGGTACAAATGGCTAAATAATCACATTTTAGAAAAATATTTAAGTCGTCAAGCATATTATAAAATAAATTTTCAATCCGATATTGGTAATCCAGATCAACGCATATCTCAAGAAATTGAACCGATTACCAGCAGTGTTTTGAGATTTTCAGCTACTTTCCTAGAAAAAACGCTGGAAATGATAAGTTTTTTAATAATCCTCTGGACAATTTCCTCAGAAATCGCAATATATCTGGTTATATATACGATTATAGGTAATTTGATTGCTGTTTACTTAAATAAAAAACTGAATCAAATTAATCAAGAAGAACTTGAATTTAAAGCTGACTTCGCTTATTGCCTGACTCATGTTCGGAATCACGCTGAATCGATAGCTTTTTTTCAGGGAGAAAACGAAGAATTAAATATTATTCAACGCAGATTTAATAATGTTCTGAAAAGCGCTGAACGTAGGCTAAATTGGGAGAGAGGTCAGGATGTTTTTAACAGAGGATATCAGTCTGCTGTAACTGTATTTTCGATGTTCATACTCACACCTTTATTTCTTCAAGATAAAATTGATTATGGAGAAATTAATCAAGTTAGTTTAGCGTGCTTTCTATTTTCTAATGCTTTGGGAGAATTAATAGCTGAATTTGGGACTTCCGGACGATTTTCTAGTTATGTTGAGCGTTTAGCTGAGTTTTCGGATGCGTTAGAAGCTGTTACCAAACAACCAGAGAATGTAAGTACTATTAAAGCAATAGAAGATAAGCATTTGGCTTTCGAGAATATCACCTTACAAACACCAAACTATGAGCAGGTGATCGTCGAAGACTTGTCACTGTCTGTTCAACCAGGAGAAGGGTTATTGATAGTTGGTCCGAGTGGTCGAGGTAAAAGTTCTCTGTTAAGGGCGATCGCTGGTTTATGGAATGCAGGAACTGGTCGTCTGGTGCGACCTCCCCTAGAAGAAATGTTGTTTTTGCCCCAACGTCCTTATATAATTTTAGGAACATTGCGCGAACAGTTACTCTATCCTCATGCAAATCGGCAAATGAGCGATCGCGAACTAGAAAATATTTTGCAACAAGTCAACCTCCAACACTTGCTGACTCGCGTTAATGGTTTTGATACAGAAGTTCCTTGGGAGAATGTATTGTCGTTAGGAGAACAACAACGTCTTGCTTTCGCGCGACTATTAATTAGTCGTCCTAGCTTCACGATATTAGATGAAGCAACGAGTGCTTTGGATTTGAAAAATGAAAGTAATTTATATCAACAGTTACAAGCAACTAAAACAACTTTTATCAGTGTTGGACATCGGGAAAGTTTGTTTAATTATCATCAATGGGTTCTGGAACTTTTACAAGACTCTAGTTGGCAACTTATTTCCGTAGAGAATTATCGACAGCAAAAAGCAATTGTCATTAATTCCCCCGAAGAAGCTCAAATAACAATCGATGTTTCACCCAAACATCAATCTCAAAAACAAGTACAAATCTTGGCTGAGATAGATAAAATCAAAGGGCTTTCTCATAAAGAAATGCAGACATTAACAGACTCTTCCATTAATACCATTAGAGGCAAGGCAAGTTTAGGTAAATTCATCACTACTAAAGATGGTTTAACTTACCGCTATAACAAAGACCCAAAAGTATTGAAATGGGTAAGAGTTTAGCGGCTACCCACACTTTTTATAATCCTATCCTTTTTATGATATTTATACAGTCAAAAAATGCTCAAGTAACGATGCAGTAGATTAGACCTCTTGCAAAAGTGAGATTTTATGAGGCTATGTTCCCTGTTAAGCGTTCCCTGTTAAGCGTTTCCAACTTCTGCAAGAAGTCTATTGTAAATAGTTCAAGCTCTTAAAGCACATAATATGGAAAATATAGTTACCACACAATTGTATTTAGTACCCTTTAAGCTGGAAATAGTAAAAGCAGCAATCATTGGAAATGCTGAATTAGAAAAAGTTCTGGCGGTTACAGTTTTGCCAAACTGGTGTGAAGAAGAGTTTCTTCAAAATTTACCAGGTATTCCAGAGATCTTTTGCAAAGATCCGTTACAAGGTGAATGGGGGTGGGGAAGTTTAATCATTCAGAAAGCAGAAAATACGCTGATTGGTCATACTATGGTCAAAATTATCCCAGATAGCACAGGTTCACCCACAGGTTCATTAGAAATTGGCTATTTTATAGTTCCATCGTATCGACAGCAGGGATATGCGTCTGAAGCGGCAAAAGCCACAATAGAGTGGGCATTTTGTCAACCAAATGTGCAAAAAGTGACTGCTGGATGTGATCCAGATAATATAGCCTCAAAGCGGGTGCTAGAAAAAATTGGAATGCAGCTTATAGAATCACGAGAGAAGGTATTGGTATGGGAATTATGCAAAACAGCTACCATATAGTATTCTGTATAGTAATTCTGTCTGCTTTAAAGATAAATTTTTTTTGAGAACTTTAGTTGTATACATAGTGGTGTTTATTTATGTCCAGTTAGCAATTGTCAGAATATAAAAAGCCCGCTGTTAAGTTTAAATCTTTTCTAAGAAAAAACCAACTTCTGGCACTCCAGATTATAATATCCAGAATCAATGTTATGCCTGCCTCTGATGGCACTGCTAATCTCACCCAACCGGTATGCAAGGGAGCACACGCTTGAAGAACGAGTACCAATTAAGGGGTGTGGGAAACCTCGGTACATAACTGGATTCACCACTCGCCTGGACGTGGGAAACGCGCCTACATAGCCCTGGATTCACCACAAACGCGCTACCTCACCCTGGCACTGTTCTGGGGAACGCAGAGGCTTATGTGCTTTCTTGCACTATTTTTATTTTTATCAAGAAATAGCGTGGTATCCATCCCTATAAAAAGCAGTCTTTATATTTTTGGTAATTTTTTGAATTTTCATCAGAAAATTTATCAATACAATATGATGTTATATATAGACGAGTCACACGCCTAGTTACAATAAAGTTAATGTTGATAGATCACTCAGATTATGCTAATTAATAAACATGCTGCTTTTAGTTGAGCACCTGCATATGTTTAAGTCAAGAGTTGAAAGTATAAAGCCAAAAGATTTTTTGAGCTTTATATTTTTGAAAATTAGGAGCAGTTGAGTATATTTAACATTATTGACATTAGACGATTTTTTGTCAAGGTGATAACCTACTAGAAGTTATCTATTGTCAATTTTCCCAAAAAGACTTGCAAATTTTGAAATTCAGAGGTATTAATGAATCTTGCTGGTTTTAACAAAGAAAAAAATCAATATAAATTAGTCAAAGATCAATTACATTGGCAAGAAGAATGCCACAGAGAGATTACTGACCAAGATAAAGATAGAAAAATGTCCGTGACTAAGATTGATCAATCCATTTTCGGTAATTTAAATCGGGGTCGAGTAGCCATTTTCATTGATGGAGCGAATTTATTTCATGCAGGTTTACAACTCGGTATTGAAATTGACTATGCTAAACTTCTTTGTTGTTTAACTGAAAAGGCAAAACTTTTACGTGCTTTCTTTTACACTGGAGTAGATCGTACAAATGAAAAGCAGCAGGGTTTTTTGCTGTGGATGCGTCGGAATGGCTATCGTGTTGTTAGCAAAGATTTAGTACAATTTCCAGATGGATCAAAAAAAGCCAATTTAGATGTAGAAATTGCTGTAGATATGATGAATTTAGCTCCTTACTACGACACTGCAGTCTTAGTCAGTGGTGATGGAGATTTAGCTTATGCAGTTAACGCTCTTTCCTATCAAGGAGTTCGAGTTGAAGTTGTCAGCATACGCTCAATGACGAGCGATAGTTTGATTGATGTTACTGATTATTTCGTTGACATAGAGACAATCAAACAATACATTCAAAAAGATTCCCATTCCTGCTACAACTACCGACCTCTGTCGAATTCTAGTTTGTAAAAGACAAAGTTTTTAAGGACGGCTTATATTATTTCACCAACATTTCGATAAAATTCATTTCCTCTGTCTCTCTGTCTCATCAGAGGAAGAACTACTTACCGATATATATCAACCTTAAAGTCAAATGATATTACTATAAACTTGGCTACCAATAAAAGAAATATAACAATAAATTGTAAAATGTTTGACTATATTTTGTCTATCAACCCTGATCTTGATAGATAAATATCAGTTACAATAGCAACCTAATAAATGACCTTGTGCATTCTGCTTGCCGATAATTTAGTATGGACATTCTCATCGTTGAAGATGAACCCGAAATTGCCCAGTTAATCCAAATGTCTCTGGAAAAAGAAGGTTTTTCCTGTCGCGTTAGCAGCGACGGTTTGAACGCCTTACGAATGTTTCAGGAGCAATCACCAGATTTAATTATTTTAGATTTAATGATTCCTGGTTTAGATGGTTTGGAAGTCTGTGCAAGAATTCGGCACAAACCTGGTGCAAAAGACCCGTATATTTTGATGCTTACAGCTAAAGGTGAGGAAATTGATCGCGTTATTGGCTTATCTACAGGCGCTGACGATTACATGGTCAAACCCTTTAGCCCCAGAGAGTTGATTGCTAGAGTACGAGCGCTATTGCGGCGTAGCCTCCGCTACGGGTCACAAAATCAGGTGTACCGTACTAAACACTTTATTGTGGATGTAGAGCAGCGGACGATAAGTCGCCAAATCAATTCTCAGGAACCAGAAGTGCTAGATTTAACTACCTTAGAATTCAATTTGTTAAGCACCTTTATTAGCAATCCTGGTCGAGTTTGGGATCGCACCCAACTTATTGACAAACTTTGGGGAGATAACTTTTTTGGTGATGAGCGCGTGGTGGATACTCACATAGCTCGGTTGCGAAAAAAAATTGAGCCAGACCCTACTAATCCAACTTTTGTGAAAACTGTTGTTGGAGTTGGCTATAAGTTTGAAGATTCTTCTGTTATTTTATGAGAAAAACGGGGTGGCGTTGGGCAAAGTCATTACCTTTGGCATCACGCCTATTTATCTCCCACTTACTGGTGATGATAGTAGGAGTCGCTAGCTTCGTCATTATCAGCAAAGTCTCTTCCCCTCGCTTTTTCGTTCTGCATTTGGAACGATTGGAAAAAAGAGGATATGACTTATTTGATGTTCGTACTGAGTTAGTTAACAGCTTTGAATTTGCTTGGAGACGAAGCACTGTATGGTCGGTGTTAGCTGGTGCTACGGCGGCTGGAGGACTGAGTTACTGGGTGTCTAGATTGATCATGCAGCGGTTGACACAGATGGAACAAATCACCCAAAAGTTTGCAACTGGTGAATTTGATGCAAGACTACCTTTATCAGATATTCCAGAATTGAATCGACTTGGTGCTAGTTTCAACCGTATGGCAATAAGTATAGAAGGGATAGAAGCGCGACGGCGGGAACTAATTGGAGATATGACCCATGAACTACGAACGCCATTGACAGTCGTACGCGGTTACTTAGAAGAACTTGCTGATGGAAGTATTGAACCCTGTGCAGAAATTTATTTACGACTCGCAAAAGAAACAAAGCGTTTAGAGCGGTTGGTCAACGATTTGCAAGAACTCTCTAAGGCAGAAGCGGGTTATCTTCCGATAAAGGTACAATCAGTCAATCTACGTCCTTTATTAGAGTCTTTAGTAGAGAAATTTGCTGACCAACTGCTAGATGATGGACCTGTTCTGAACTTAGAGTGTTCATCGAAACTCCCTTTGGTGTTGGCTGATATTGACCGTACAGAACAGGTGCTGGTCAATCTACTTGGTAATGCAGTGCGTCATACCACTAAAGGTTCAATTACCCTCCGTACTTGGGCTGAAGCCTCTAAACTATGGATTGCAGTCATTGATACAGGGATGGGAATTGCCAAAGAAGATTTGCCGTATGTCTTTGAACGCTTCTGGCGAGCTGACAAGTCTCGCGATCGCCATTCTGGAGGAACAGGTATTGGTTTAACCATCTCCCGCCGTTTAGTCGAACTGCAAGGGGGTCAAATTTTAGTAGAAAGTCAGCTAGGATCGGGCAGCACGTTTCGTTTTTTCCTACCTTTGGCTTAAGTCTTCTTCTGGTGTCAGTTGGATTCTAAGTAAAGCGGGCATTGTGATTATTTCAACAATACGCCTTCTCTATAATTAATAGCAAAAAGATCTACTTTCTTTAATAATGGATGATTCGTAATTGTATTCCGAACTACGAATCACTAATAATAAATTGTTAACTTGCATTAAACAGCTCTGCGAGCAAACGAATACCAAATGAAAATAGCAATTAGTGCACCAAGAACAGCTAAACCTAAACCAGCGATGCTAAAGGTAGGAGCTGCTAGGGCTAAAGTTCCAGTAGTGAGGAAAACTCCTAAAGTTCCACCGATGAAAGCACCTACTATTCCCAACACGATAGTCGCAAGGATTCCACCACCTTGATAACCAGGATAGATAGCTTTAGCAATTGCACCGGCTAAAAGGCCTAAGACCACCCACGCGATGATGTTCATTTGTTAAATACCTTCCATTTTTGTTGCGATTAATATTAAGTTTAACACTGCAATAGTTTTAGTCATCTTTCAGAAGAAATAACTTTAAAAACCTTAAGGAATAAGTAAGCCGACACAAATAAAGTTAACTCGTTTGGGTTGTGATTAGTGATAAGTCATAACTCATTGCTCAGAGTTTCAGTACTTTCTCTCTTCGTAGTTCTGTTTATTCCTACTTAGTTTTAAAAGACTCCGCATAAATCTGTAAAAACAAGATGTTGAAATTATGGCTGAGGTTATACTTTTGTGAGAAATAGCTGAGTCTAGATAGTTCTCTGTTTGGGAGTAAAAGTATCTAATATTACTTCAAATAAAGTAAGTGAACATTGAAAAATCAAAAATAGAGTCCGTACCCTACAAAAATTGCTTTTGATTGAATCTAGATTCCTTACTCACTACGTTTCCCTCGTGGCGGACATTTTACATTTGAATAAAGTTAATCTGCTTATAAGAAGCAATGTAGAAGTCTCAACACACTAGTAGCAAAGTGAGCTTTTCTGGATGTATTCTAAGTCAGGTGTTGGTAATTTGGAATATGAACTTGCCAACATCCGACTCGAAATGGACAATCTCTCTATAAATCACCCGATTATTGAACAACTCTGGCAATCTCCTCCAGAACCGATTAACCAAATTCTGGATGCTCCATCGCCACCCGCTATTCTGCTGTCTCCCAACAGAGAATGGATGGTAGAGTTGGAAAGACCATTGTTGGTTCCCATTTCCTTGCTTGCAGAAACGGAAGTTCCTCTGGCAGGTTTTTTGATCAATCCCAAAACGAACGCACCTGCTCATCCTAACCCTTTTCAAACCATGAGAGTTAGGAGGTTCCCTTTCTTAGAGATGAGCAAAACCGTGGGGCTTCCTGACAACGCCCAGATTGGTTACCTAAAGTGGTCACCTGATAGCCGAAAACTTGCTTTTACTCTGACTCAAGCAACAGGACTGGAATTATGGTTTGTGGATGTTGCAGATTTTATTCCCAAGCAGTTAACACAGCCAGTTCTCAACGCTGCATATGGAGAACCCTATCGTTGGCTGTCAGATGAGACGCTTATTTGCAAGTTCATTTTGGATCATCGCCCCAAACCTCCCTCTGAACCAGCCGTTCCACCAGGACCGCTTATTCAAGAAAATCTCAAAGGTAAAAGCCCAACTCGCACCTACACAAATCTACTGCAAAATCCTCACGATGAGGCACTACTTGAATACTACTTAACCTCTACCTTGGAGAAAGTAATGCTAGATGGTCAACGTACTTTGTTAGTGTCTAGCAGTCTCATTCATGAAGCCATACCTTCGCCTGATAGCAAATTTATCCTACTCACCACGCTGCACCGACCGTTTTCTAACGAAGTTCCAATCTCGTATTTTCCCAAAAAAATTGAAGTTATTGATGATATAGGAAAATGGGTTTATGAGGTTGCTGACGTCCCTCTTTTTGTCCGTCGTACAACTAAATTTGATGAAGTCCGCACAGGACGTAGGGGAATCTCTTGGCGCACCGATGTAAAAGCGACATTATCTTGGCTAGAAGCTTTAGACGAAGGTGATCCAACAAAGGACGTTCCCAAACGCGATGCTTTATTTGAATTGGATGCTCCTTTTACAGATACACCAAAGCAACTCTGGGAATCTGAGTACCGCTTTGCGAACCTTGCTTGGGGTAAAGAAGATGTCGCTTTGGTTTCGGAACGATGGTACGATACCCGTAAACAACGAATCTGGCGCATATATCCCCAAGCGCCTGAAACACCGCCGCAATTACTCTTTGACCGTAGTTATGAAGATAAATACACTGATCCTGGGTCAGCCTTAATGACTATAGGACCTTACAGGTATAAAGTTCTGCGCTTTACACCACAAGGCAATATCATTTACCTTAATGGGCGAGGAGCTTCACCCAATGGAGCGTATCCGTTTTTAGATTGCTTCGATTTAGAAACAGGACAGAAGCAACGCCTATGGCAATCTCAAGACCCATATCTAGAGGAAATCGCTTATGTGCTGGATGATGAAGCACAAACTGTGATTATTCGTCGCCAATCTCAAACTGAGCCACCCAATTATTTTCTCTTAAACCGTCGCGAGAACCAAAGTCCTATCGCGCTAACTCATTATCAAGACCCTGCTCCTCAGTTGGCTGGAGTTTACAGTGAGTTGGTAAAATATCAACGGGCTGATGGTGTGCAACTCTCAGCAAAACTGTATCTGCCTCCTGGTTATGATGCTAAGCGTGATGGTCCTCTGCCGATGTTATTTTGGGTTTATCCAGAAGAATTTAAAGATAAAGAATTTGCAGGACAGATTACGAAATCTGAAAACACTTTCAGCCGTCCCAGCCGTGCTTCTGTTTTATTTCTTCTCACTCAAGGCTATGCAGTTCTTTCTGGTCCGACTTTACCGATTATTGGCGAAGGCGATGTAGAGCCAAATGATACTTATGTAGAGCAGTTGATTGCGGGAGCACAAGCAGCAGTAGACTATGTGGTAGAGCGTGGTATTGCCGACCCCAAACGTATTGGTATTGGTGGACATTCTTACGGTGCGTTTACAGCAGTAAATTTGCTAATACACACTGATTTATTTAGCATAGGTATTGGTAGGAGTGGGGCTTATAACCGAACTCTCACTCCTTTTGGTTTTCAAGGAGAGCAACGCAATTTCTGGGAGGCACAACAAACTTACATTCATATGTCTCCTTTTACTCATGCAGCTAAAATCAAAGCACCACTTTTACTGATTCATGGGGACAAAGATACCAATCCTGGCACTTATCCACTACAAACGGAACGACTGTATGAAGCGCTTAAGGGGCTGGGAGCAACTGTTCGCTTGGTAGTGTTACCTTTAGAAGACCACGGCTATCGCTCTCGTGAAGGAGTTGCTCATGCACTTTGGGAGATGGTGAACTGGTGCGATAAGTATCTCAAATAATTTATGCAACAAGTAACAGTGATCGTTACAGCGTTTTTCAATTGATTTGACCAAAACACGCGGGTGTAGGGGTATAGGGGAGGACAATGCCCTTACCACGCCAGAGGCCTCAAGTCGGGGAACCCTTTCGGCAGTTCCTCATGGGGAACCAGTACTGAAGCGCGTAGCGTGGCACTTTGTGCCTTTGTGCCATAGGAGGGTTCCCTCACGCTTGTTCTGGCGTTGGAAACCCCCAAGACCGGACTGCCTCACCCCGGCACTGGCTCCCCTTACACTCCCTTTTTCTTGACATATAGCAACGGACAGGAAGCTTAGGACAACAATAAATTCACAATATACGCGCTTTGAAGGTGTCTACCGCCGACTTGTCCTAACGGCTTTGGCGACTGCTATACAGCAAAAGAACATCTGATAAAAAAGTTGGAAAAATCCGGAACAGATGACTACGCTTTCGTTATATTACAGTACATAAAACCAAAAGCAGCAGGTAGGTCGAGATGCAACTGGCTCCATTATTTCCGATTTTCTATCGCATCCTCAAACCAACGTTTCCTAACTGTCTTTGGTGTGGTGATGCAAATTCCAAAATTATCGCACTGACATTTGATGATGGTCCACATCCTCAATACACGCCACAACTGCTGAAAGTTTTAGAGCGTTACAATGTTACGGCAAGTTTCTTCTGGCTAGGCGCTTGCGTTAACCGATCGCCAGGTATAGCCAAACAGGTGTGCGATCGCGGACATTGGATCGGATTGCATGGCTATGATCATCAAAATTTTCCCATGCTGTCCCCAACAGAACTTCAACAGAGCTTAGAAAAAACCCAAGCTGCTATTTACAATGCTTGTGATCTGACACCCGATAAAGTGCGCGATGTCCGTCCACCCAATGGTTTGTTTACACCTACAACATTAAAATTACTAAATCAATGGAACTATCGACCTGTTATGTGGAGCGTTGTACCGGAGGACTGGGTAAGACCAGGAATCGCCACTGTGGTGCAGCGAATTCTCCAGCAGGTCTGTAATGGTTCACTAATTGTTTTGCATGACGGTATGTGCGGCGGACAAGATGTCACCGCAACGACAGAAATCCTCATTCCTCAACTTATGGAACAAGGCTATCAATTTGTAACGGTAGACACTCTCTGGCAGGAAGTGAGGGGGGTGGGGGCTTTGCGGTCTCCTTTGGGGATGGGTAACAGAAATAATAACTGATGACCCTTGAGCTTGATTTTTGACTAATGACTAACTTATCGTTTTGGAACAACTTCAGATTCAAAGCTGGGAGTGAGGGAAACCTCCTCAGTTCCTAATAAATGATGTATCTCGCTTAGTGAACTAGGTTTTGCAGCAGGCTCCTCTGGTGAATCACTTATGTATTGAACTAAATCTTCCACTTGGCAATTCAGAGCTTTGCAAAATCTAATAATTCTCTCAATGTGTTCTGTCCCCGTCCTTCCGCTTTCCCAGTTCTGAATAGTGCTTTCAGTCACGCCCACGAGGCGTGAAAGCTCAAGCTGGGTCAGTCCTGCCTTTTCACGTAGAAAAGCTATCCGTGGTTTTGCCTTTTGTTTCACAGCTATAGCGCGTATATATCTAACCTTAGCCGTAGATCCTAGCACCAAAAAAAACTTGTGCCCAAAAAATTTTGTCCAAAAACTTTTGTCCAGGTCTTGACGCACTTAAAATCTTTGGTTAAAACATTAAAGTATATAATTCACTTCTATCTCTAGTCATCTCTAGGGGGGGAAGGGTGAACCAGAGGGCAAATAAACGGCTTAAAATATTTTTCAAAAATCTTTTGGATAATTGCGGAATGATGTAACTCGACAATGTAGCTCTCAATAGCAAAACAAACAGAGAAACAAACACCACAAGGAACTCCTTAAGGTAGAAATACATCTAAATACCTACGTACGGTGGCAACGGTGTTCACTCTCACAAAAAACAACAAATACGAAAACAACACACACAACTGACAAGGTTAAAAAATTATGTTGAACAAATCTATTGCTTTCGGTTTACTGGCTGCAGGTTTGATGATTGCTCCAACCGCCGCATTCGCAGGTCAATCACAGAGTTCAGACCAGTATACAGAGCAAAACGGTGCAGCAGTTAACGGAAGTGCCACAACTCAAACCTCCACAACCAACAGCCGCCAAGTGCAAAATGCAAGAAGCCCTCGCACTACTGTTATCAACCGCCACGGATATCCTTACGGTAGCAGCACTTACCGTCGTACTGGCAAAGTTAACCAAGATCAAAATGGTGTCCAAACGACCAAGCAAAGTGGTGCAGCAACTGATGGTTCTACCACTGACCAAAACAGCCGCACCAACAACACTCAGCGCCAAAATGCTCGTTAGTCGCTAGTCATTGATTTGCTGCTTCGGCGTTGCCAAATATTTGCTCAAAATGCAACGCCATACTTTCACCACAACAGATAAGTTTTCAGTTTCACCACACACAACTAATAAGGTCAAAAAATCATGTTGAACAAATCTATTGCTTTCGGTTTATTGGCTGCAGGTTTGATGATTGCTCCAACCGCCGCATTCGCAGGTCAATCACAGAGTTCAGACCAGTATACAGAGCAAAACGGTGCAGCAGTTAACGGAAGTGCCACAACTCAAACCTCCACAACCAACAGCCGCCAAGTGCAAAATGCAAGAAGCCCTCGCACTACTGTTATCAACCGCCACGGATATCCTTACGGTAGCAGCACTTACCGTCGTACTGGCAAAGTTAACCAAGATCAAAATGGTGTCCAAACGACCAAGCAAAGTGGTGCAGCAACTGATGGTTCTACCACTGACCAAAACAGCCGCACCAACAACACTCAGCGCCAAAATGCTCGTTAGTCGCTAGTCATTGATTTGCTGCTTCGGCGTTGCCAAATATTTGCTCAAAATGCAACGCCATACTTTCACCACAACAGATAAGTTTTCAGTTTCACCACACACAACTAACAAGGTCAAAAAATCATGTTGAACAAATCTATTGCTTTCGGTTTACTGGCTGCAGGTTTAATGATTGCTCCAACCGCCGCATTCGCAGGTCAATCACAAAGCGTTGACCAGTATACAGAGCAAAATGGTGCAGCAGTAAACGGTAGTTCTACAGTTCAAACCTCCACAACCAACAGCCGCCAAGTGCAAAATGCAAGAAGCCCTCGCACTAGCGTCAACCGCTATGGTCATG
>JAESFI010000113.1_pt1 | contig 78425 bp, 60 predicted proteins | sample 9269361 | NCBI WGS metagenome assembly JAESFI01 (sample SAMN14504119, study PRJNA617095) | algae metagenome | isolation source: Brasilonema angustatum HA4187-MV1 and co-occurring heterotrophs from moss... | place: USA: Manoa Valley, Honolulu, Hawaii | collected 2009-07-20
TGTCACGACTATATCCACATGAGCAAGGGAAAACCCTAGAACATCGGGAGCCGGATGCGTAGAAATACGCACGTCCGGATCTAACAGAGAGGTGCGGGAGATAATACTCCCCATCGACTCTAACAATGATAACCAATCAACCAGATTTGATATCAAAAGAAGAAATCTAGTTGGATTCGCGCTCATTACTATCTCACTGCTGCACAGTTACTAGTAGGTGCTGGCTGCTCACGTTGTGGACCAGTCTTAGTCGGATCATAAGCTACCAGCACCACCTGACCTTTGTCGTTATATATCCAACCCTGTGCTGGTATTATACGCTTGACAGGTGGCTGTTGAGATGGTTTCTTTTCTGTTGCAGTTGTTGAACTTACCTTACTGGGAACAGGTTCAACTAAATCAACCCGCACATTGTCACTACTGAGGATTTTATTGGGGTCAGATGGCAATCCGCCACGTCCGGTGATGGTGAAAGTACTACCAAAACCTTTGACACAGGGATTTTGGGCAACCTGCTGTGCGGGGTCGATTACAGTTTCTGTCAATTCAAATAATCCTTGACTGGGGTCTACATATTCAATGAACAACTGTGGACCAAGCACAGATGTGGCAGTGACATCGCTGTCTGGAGAGCGAAAAAAGCTTTTAGCTCTAACAACTACGTTTCCATTTAAGCCTGATTCGGCCCTGGCAGTGATGCCACTATTTTCTAGAACTAAGTTACCAGTGTTAATGCTTATGTTGCCTCCATCAGCCGTGCCTGTGGCGTTAGCGGTGATTTTGCTGTTGTTGCGCAAGATTAAGTCACCGGAATTGAGGGTAATGTTGCCTTTTCCCCCACGAGTGTCGGCGTTAAGCGAACTGTTATCAAGCTTAATGGTGTCAGCCGAAATCTTTAAATCACCAGCTTTACCATTACCAAAGGAGTTAGTAGTTATCTCATTTATCTTTGCACCGCTGGCTACAGTCAATGAACCTTTAACAAGAATGTTGATGTTTCCAGCGTCACCAATACCCGCAGTGGTTGTAGATATAAGTGTGTAATCTTTTGGATCTGGATTTTTTGGTAATTCCAGAGAGTTTGCGGTAATGTTGATTTCTCCACCCCGACCTGTGCTACTTCCCTGCGCCTCGCTACGAATCTCTCCTTTAAGCTGAAAAGAATTTGCATTGATGTTGATTTTTCCAGCGTCACCCGTGCCAGAGGTGTTAGTCCTTATACCTGATTTGTTGATTGTAAGAGAGTCTGCGACATGAAAGTTGATTTCTCCGCCTTGACCTGTGCTTGTGTTTGTCACACTGCTAGTGACAGCCGAGTTTTCAATCTGCGAAGAATTTGCATTTATGTTGATTTTGCCAGCGTTACCCGCGCCACTGGATTCGGTAGTTATACTTATACCTGCTAGAGTCAATGGACCTGTAACACTAACGTTGATGTCTCCAGCGTCACCTTTACCATAAGTGTCTGTAGATATAAATGCTATCTCTCCTGGATTTTTTAGTACTTCCAGAGAGCCTGCGGTAATGTTGATTTCTCCACCCCGACCTGTGCTATTTTGCAGCGCTTGGCTAGAAATTACTCCTTTAAGCCGAAAAGAACCTGCGGTGATATTAATTTTTCCAGCGTCACCCGTGCCAGAGGTGTTAGTCCTTATAACTGATTTGTTGATCGTAAGAGAGTCTGCGACATTAAATTTGATTTCTCCAGCTTGACCTGCCTTTCCCACAGTGCTAGTGACAAGCGAGTCGTCAATCTGCAAAGAATTTGCACTGATGTTGATTTTGCCAGCGCTACCCGTGCCATAAGAGTCAGCATTTATACCTGTATACGTTATAGCCATCGGACCATTGACAGTAATGTTGATGTCTCCGGCTTTACCAGTGCTAGTTCCTGTCGTTCTGCTCACAAAGCCAGTTCCGCCTTCGATTCCCAAAGAATTTGCACGAACGTTGATATTTCCGGCATTACCCCTGTCCGATGTCTGAATGTTTACACCACTGCGATTCTCAAACTTGATGTTGTTGGCTTCCAGTTTAATTTGTCCGCCGTTCCCGGAACCGAAGGTGTTAGACAGGAGGCTGGAGCGATTGAAAGCTATAGAGTCACCAACAATGCTAATTTCTCCCCCATTTTTATCAGCAAGCGTATCAGCTAATAGAATTGACTCAGAGGTGAAATTGATATTCCTACCTTTGATCGCAATAAAACCACCGCCATCTCCAGTGACATTCACGAACGATTTATTAGAAAACTCGATGTCTCTAAAACTGGGGGTGCTTTGAGAAGCAAGTGAAAAACCTTCAGATTGTGCTGGGATGAGATTTACAATTTAATTCCCATCAAAACTACCGATTTCAATACGTCCGCCTTGTGACCTGAGTACACCACCCTCAACAAAGACATTCCCTCCTACGAGTGCTAAGGTTTTTCCGGGTTCGACTTGCAATCCTGTAACGTTCGAGTCAAATTGGTTACGGTCACCTGACTTAGCAAGATTATTATAGTCAACTCCGTGCCCTGGTCCTCGTACCTGAATGCTTCCAGGATTATCCCGAAACCTCAACCCAATCGGAACATTTATCGTTAACAACGGGGGTGCTTGTGGATCAGTTGCACTAAACTCAAATCCATTGTCAAAGACAAAACTGTGCGCTGTACTCCCCAAAAACGAACCACCAATATTTAAGCTGGCATTTTGTCCAAAAATAATCCCCGCAGGATTGAGTAAAAATAAGTTTGCCTTGCCGAGTGCTCTAATCGCACCATCAATATTAGAAACAGAACCACCTGTCACCCGACCGATGATGTTTAGGACATCAGCTGCATTGTTGAAATTAGCCGAACCACCTGTGGGTACAGAAAATTCTTTGAAGCTGTGAAAAAGGTTTCCTCCTCTTCTGGTTCCGTCATTGATGTTGAAATTTTTGCCGTCAGGAGTAGTGACGGTGGTGGATACAGTTCCATCAGGAGTTACTTGTTGAGTGACTTGTTGTGCTGTGGCTGTATCTAGAAAAGTTAAACTCCCTATTGCGCATAGGGGTAAGGTGAATAAAATTAGTGAATGCCAACCCTGTTTCATGATCAACTCCAAATCTAAAATTCAGCGATTGTGAGTAAGCGAGTCTGAGCCTGTTAATAGAAGTTCTCAGTAATCTACTGGGAACGAGGCATTAGTTGAACCCTTCAGGCAAACAAGGGCGATCATTTCGTAATTTTTTTTCAAATGATTGTATTTAACTACAGATGCTGATAGATATATTGACTTGTGAGCATTTGCGTGCATCTGCGTGCATCTACAGTTCCAAGTAGCGATTAGAGCGAAAACGATGCTACATCTTGTCTTAAAAGAATAAATCTAGTTTGATCAAGAAATGATACAAATCTTAAATATTTTCTCAGAGAAGTTGAAGCATTTGCTTTTGGAGTTGATACATCAGGGCTATGATTTCTACATACTTCTTAATAAAGCCACAGAGAAATGCCAAAACGTTCTAATCTAAAAGCTGACTGGGTTAATTTTTTTTGGCAGTCTTGAGGGCAGCAATCTTAACGCATAACTGCACCAATGTGTCAAGCCTAAAAGCAACCCAGACTTAACACAAAGAAAATATGATAGGAGTTTTACAAATCCGATGAGTGTTAAGGCAAGTGGTGGAAGCTCAGTTGCGCGTCCGCAACTATATCAAACCCTAGCAGTATCAACAATTTCCCAAGCAGAGCAGCAAGACCGCTTTCTGGGAGCTGGTGAATTAAGTGAACTGGCAAGGTTTTTTGCATCTGGTACCAAGCGTCTAGAAATCGCTCAGAGGCTTACGGAAAATTCGGAGATTATTGTCTCTCGTGCTGCCAACAGGATTTTTGTTGGTGGTTCGCCAATGTCTTTCCTAGAAAAGCCCAGAGAACCAGAAGTGGTGATGGCAGGCGCACCGAAGAATGTTAGCAGTACCACAAACTCAGGAACTCTCACTTACGCAGAAAGTCGTGGTGGTTTCTTAGAAAATTTGCGGTCAGTCTTTAACAGTTCACCCAGTGGTCCGACTCCTCCGGGTTTTCGACCAATCAACGTCGCCCGTTATGGTCCGGCGAATATGGCTAAGAGCCTGCGGGACTTGTCGTGGTTTTTGCGCTACGCTACCTACGCGATCGTCGCTGGTGACCCCAGCATCATCGCTGTCAACACGCGTGGTTTGAGAGAAATCATTGAAAACGCCTGTTCTGGTGAAGCGACAATTGTTGCTTTGCAGGAAATAAAATTCGCAGCGCTTTCCTATTTCCGTCAGGATGCTGAGGCAACAGACATTGTGTCTGAGTACATGGATGTTTTGATTACAGAATTCAAAGCACCCACTCCTTCGACTAAAGTGCGTCAACGTCCTTCAAGCGACCAACAGGGCTTACAACTGCCTCAGATTTACTTCAATGCGGCAGAACGGCGTCCCAAGTTTGTCATGAAGCCTGGGTTGTCAGGAGTTGAGAAAAACGACGTTGTAAAAGCGGCATATAGACAAATTTTTGAGCGCGATATTACCCGTGCTTACAGTCAGTCAGTTTCTTACCTGGAATCCCAGGTCAAGAACGGCACTATCTCCATGAAAGAATTTGTCCGTCGCCTGGGCAAATCTCCGCTTTACCAAAAACAATTTTTCCAACCGTTTATCAACAGCCGTGCTCTAGAGCTTGCTTTCCGTCACTTCTTGGGACGCGGACCAAGTAGCCGCGAAGAAGTACAAAAGTACTTTGACATCGTTTCCCGAGGCGGTCTGTCAGCCTTAATCGATGCACTGGTAGATTCTGCGGAATACGGTGATTATTTTGGTGAGGAAACGGTTCCTTACATTCGGGGACTTGGTCAAGAAGCACAAGAATGTCGTAACTGGGGACCACAGCAAGACCTGTTTAACTACAGTGCGCCTTTCCGCAAGGTTCCACAGTTTATCACAACTTTTGCTGCCTATAACAAACCGCTACCAGACCAGCATCCTTACGGTTCTGGTAACGACCCCTTAGAAATTCAGTTTGGGGCAATTTTCCCGAAAGAAACCAGCAACCCCAATACTCGTCCTGCTCCTTTTGGTAAAGATACCAAGCGCATCCTGATTCACTCTGGACCAGGAATTAATAACCAAAACAGCAATCCTGGAGCGCGAGGCGAGAACCCTGGTACCCTAGGTCCCAAGGTGTTCAAGTTGGATCAACTGCCTGGTACAAGAGGTAAAAAGACACCAACTGGACTCAGTGTTAAGTACTCAGAAAGCTCTACGCAAGCGGTAATTCGGGCAGCTTACCTGCAAGTTTTCGGTCGTGATGTTTTCGATGGTCAGCGCCTGAAAGTGCAAGAAATTAAGCTGGAAAACGGTGACATCTCCGTACGGGAGTTTATCCGCGCTTTGGCTAAGTCCGATGTGTTCAGGAAGATGTACTGGACATCCCTGTATGTCATGAAGTCAATTGAGTACATCCACCGTCGCTTGTTAGGTCGTCCTACTTACGGTCGTCAAGAAAACAATAAGTACTTTGACCTCGCCTCTAAGAAGGGCTTCTACGCAGTTGTTGACGCCATCATTGGTAGTGTAGAGTACAGTGAGGCATTTGGTGAAGATACAGTTCCTTACGAACGGTACTTAACTCCTGGTGGTGTAGCATTACGGAAATTGCGCGTTGGTAGCATCCGCGAAGATATCACCCGGAGAATTGAGAAAGAACCAACTCCACTATTTGTTGAACTCGGTACTGTGGGAGACCGGCCAGAACTTGAGATTCAGCAGCGCATCAGCCAAGGGGTCAGCAAGAAGCGCGAACAAACGAAAGTCTTCAAGTTGGTGGCAGGTAACAACGATAAAGTTGCAGTGGCAATAGTTATTGGTGCTGCTTACCGTCAGATTTTCGAGCGCAATATTGAACCGTACATTGTCAAAAACGAATTCACAGCGCTTTCAAGCAAACTGGGTAATGGTGAAATCACCGTTAAAGAATTTCTTGAAGGCTTGGGTTGTTCCAGCCTATACCTGAAAGAGTTCTACACCCCATACCCCAACACCAAGGTCATTGAACTAGGAACTAAGCACTTCCTGGGACGTGCTCCACTGGATCAAGCGGAAATACGTAAGTACAATCAAATACTAGCGTCTCAAGGTATTCGCGCCTTTATCCGGGCAATGGTCAACAGTCCGGAATATCTTGAAGCGTTTGGTGAAGATACAATACCTTACAACCGCTTCGCGACCTTCCCAGCGGCGAACTTCCCGAATACTCAAAAGCTCTACAACCAGCTCACTAAGCAAAATCCAGATATTGTTGTCCCTAGCTTTGAGCCAGTGCAGGCGCGCATAAAGACAACCGCAGACACAGTAGAGACATCCACTGAAATTGAGAATGAACAGCCGCAGCCCGTCGAAGTTGGTCGTTCTTTTAATTCCAGTCAGGGACAGTTGGTTGAATCTGGTGTGGATACAACCCGCCGCAACCCAGCTCGTATTTACCGCATAACAGTAAATACAAATCAAGCTGAGATAGAGCAGGTGATAAACGCTATTTACTCTCAAGTAATGGATGTGTATGGCGATCAAGTTCGTGATCACTTCCACTATCCTGAGTTGGAAAGCAGACTGCGCAATGGTGAAATTTCTGTGAGAAAATTTGTGAGTGAACTTGCTAGCTCAGAAATTTATCGCCAGCGTTTCTGTGTTTCCTATCCCAACGCCAAAGTGGTTGAGTTCCTCTTCCGTCATCTGTTGGGACGTGCGCCAGCAACTCAGGTGGAAATTCACCATTACACCAACTCACTGGCAAGTAGCGGTTTAAAAGCTGCTGTCGAGGAGATTGTCAATAGCTCTGAGTATGCTCAGTACTTTGGTGAGAATGTGGTGCCATACCAGCGGTTCCCATCCTTGCCTGCGGGTAACTACCTTGGTAGCGTGAAAGCGCTTGATTAAGTGAAATCAGTCAATCGTCAATAGTCATGTAGTCATGAAGTTGGGGTGTAGGGGAGTCAGTACTGAAGGAGGGGAGCCAGTGCGTTGCGGTGAATCCAGCGCTGCAGGAGGGTTTCCCTCCGTAGGCGACTGGTGAACCCGAAGGGAGCCAGTCCTGCAGGAGGGTTTCCCTCCGTAGGGGCCTGGCGTTGGGGTTCCCCCCGTTGTAGCACCTGGCGTTTTCCCGACCTAGGTATCTGGTGAGACAGCGCTGCAGGAGGGTCTCCCTCCGTAGGCGACTGCGAACCCGAAGGGCGTGTGTAGGGAGAAAAACAGAAGCAGGGAGCACCGGAGTAGGGAGAAGACTAGTTAATGTGAACTAATTTCCCCCTGCACCCTGCACCCAAGCGTTTGCGCAGCGCTCCTCTTAGGAGCTAGCGTGCTCCCTACTTCTTCCCCCTTACACCTTTAAGAAGTAGGGACCAGGGCGCAGGGGGCAGGAAGAAAGAAGAGTTAACGTCCATTGAGATTCTTCCTCTCCCCATCTCCGGTGCTCCCCGCTCCTGGGCTTCTTCTCCTACACCCTTACACCCTGCCCGTAGGACTATTGACTCGCAAAAGGTATTCTAACCTTTGCCAACATTAGCTTTTGTGATTGTCGCTAAGGCAGTAAACATGAAAAGCAATGTTACAAAATATTAAGAGCAGTCATAATTGCTCAACATAATGCCCGAAAATAATTCCGGAAGGTAACTGAGTTTATGAGCTTATGTACTAGCCATTACGCAAGCGCACTCGTTTAGGTATTAGTTGCAGCAATTGTTTGGCTGTTGTATCTAAAAAATGAGAAAATAAGCTTAGTTAACCAATCAAAGCCGCACCAGTTTAAGATTCTGGTTTTATTTAGTACTGGAGGAATCCATTAATGAGTATCGTCACGAAGGCCATCGTGAATGCTGATGCAGAAGCTCGCTACCTCACTCCTGGTGAACTAGACCGGATTAAGGGATTTGTTACTAGTGGTGAAAAGCGTCTCCGCATTGCTCAAGTTCTCACCGACAACCGCGAGCGTATTGTGAAGCAAGCTGGTGACCAAGTGTTCCAAAGACGTCCTGATGTTGTTTCTCCTGGCGGTAATGCTTACGGTCAAGAAATGACTGCTACCTGTTTGCGCGACTTGGATTACTACCTCCGTCTGGTCACCTACGGCGTTGTCGCTGGTGATGTCACCCCCATTGAAGAAATTGGGCTTGTGGGTGTTCGCGAAATGTACAAGTCCCTTGGTACTCCAATTGACGGTGTTGCTGAAGGTGTCCGTGGTTTGAAGAATGCCGCAGCTGCACTGTTGTCTGGTGAAGACGCTGCTGAAGCTAGTTCTTACTTCGACTACGTAGTCGGTGGCTTGCAATAGGGTGAAGTTATTTCCCTGCTGAAACTGAACTAATGCAATAAGGTTGGAAATAAGGAATTAACTAACATGGCTCAAGACGCAATTACCTCTGTTATTAACTCTGCAGACGTTCAAGGTAAGTACTTGGATACTTCTGCTCTTCAAAAGCTTAAGAGCTACTTCTCAACTGGCGAACTGCGCGTACGTGCTGCTACTACTATCAGCGCTAACGCATCTGCAATTGTCAAAGAAGCTGTGGCTAAGGCTCTGTTGTATTCTGACATTACCCGTCCCGGCGGCAACATGTACACCACTCGTCGCTATGCTGCTTGCATCCGCGACTTGGATTACTACCTCCGTTATGCTACCTACGCTATGTTGGCAGGCGATCCATCCATATTGGATGAGCGTGTCCTCAATGGCTTGAAAGAAACCTACAACTCCTTAGGTGTACCAGTCGGTGCTACCGTGCAAGCTATCCAAGCAATCAAAGAAGTGACTGCTAGCTTGGTAGGTCCCGATGCTGGTAAGGAAATGGGTGTTTACTTGGATTACATTTCCTCTGGCTTAAGCTAAAAGCTAGGTTGCACTTGAGAATGTAAGTGCGGCTTTATTAAGTAAGGTCTGGAAATCAATCGTGAGTGCTAGAACTTTTAATCGCTTATCTTACTAAAGATGTATGTATGATGAGTGTTAAAAGTCTAGTATTGATGCTTGATTTCCAGCCTTTGAGTGATTAGATAAAATATGCACTCATAATTCTTTGAAATAAAAAAGTTTCCACTTCACTATAGGGAGATATCAAAACATGGCAAGGTACTTTAAAATTACTGCTGTTGTTCCTAGCAAAACCCGAACTCGTACTCAGCGTGAACTGCAAAATACCTATTTTACTAAGTTAGTTCCCTACGAAAACTGGTTCAGTGAACAACAACGGATTCAAAAAGCAGGCGGCACAATTGTTAAGGTAGAGTTGGCTACTGGTAAGCGGGGAACTAATACTGGCTTGTCTTAATCTCACTTATTGTAAGTAGCCATTTTGAATTAAATATAAAATGTAGTGCTGCCCAGAAAAGCCGCGTTGGTAATAAAATAGGGAGATTTTTGGCTCCCACTAGTGCTATCTACAAATTAATTACGGCTACTTATTTATGTGAATACGACTTGTAGGAAGTTGTTAAGAGGTCAGGTAGACCTCTTTTTTGTTTGCGCAAAACGCGGTTAAAAAACCTGATTATTCTGCTAGCTTGATGGAGGTCGCTTTGGCATGTTCTGGTGAAATTTCTCCAGTTGTTGTCGCTGTTCATCAGTGAACACTGATTTCACTTCTTCATGAGATGACTGCATAATCTCCTCAATTTTTGCTTTTTGATCATTACTAAGATTCAAGTCAGCAAAAGGACCATTTCTCCCTGCTTCTGGGGGAGGCATACCAGGGCCAGGACCACCAAAGCCACCGTTCATCCCACCTCTACGGTTTTTCATTTGAGCGAATTTTTCTTGTAATTTCTGCCGTTGTTCTGATGTGAGAACGGCATCAATTTTTTCTTTGGTTTGTTTGTCAATTTCGTTCAAACGTTGTTTTTGGTCATCACTCAGGTTTATATTTGGAGGTTGACCTGGTGGTCCTGATTGGGGAAAGTTTTGCGCATGGAAAGCTGGACTTGATGGGAAAGGTAAAGCTTGTGCGCTTAAGGGAACAGCTATCAAAGTCAGCCCAATCACTAGAGAGAACATCTTGACAAGTTTGAGTTTCATTATGACCTCGTTGCCAATTTATTGAGTTCAACATCAAAATCATAAGAATTTGCATGATTCTTTGAGATGGGGGAAAAGTCCCAAATCTCACTTTTTTGTCGTAGAGAAAAAGTACTAAATTCAAACAGGACTTTTCTCCTACTTGATCGGGATAGGGGTGTAAGGGTGTAGGGGTGTGGGGGTGTAGGGGTGTAAGGATGTGGGAGAAGAAGCCCAGGAGCGGGGAGCACCGGAGATGGGGAGAGGAAGAATCTCAATGGACGTTAACTCTTCTTTCTCCCTGCCCCCTGCGCCCTGCTCCCTACTTCTTAAGGGTGTGGGGGAAATCTGGCGGTATTTTATTTCGATGGGTAAAATCTGGGTTGACAACGTAATATTCTTCTCATACCTGTCGCAAGGTTTGAGTACTGTAATGATCGCCGCTGCTTGGTGGGAGTTCTCAGTTTGCTCAAGTCTAATTCTGAAACACAGAATCAACAACTTAATCCCTTTTGAGTGCAAGTTGGTATCATTAACGTCAACTCTAAACGATCGCACCTTACAATCTAAATTTTATTCATCGTGAATCTACGCCGCCTGACTTTATTATTTGATGACTCCGTGTCCAGCTGGGCATTAGAGGCGCGTTTATTGCGCTGGTTAACGCTGGTTTGGCTGTTTGTGGGATTAGTGATGCTATTTTCGGCATCTTATCCCGTAGCTGATGTTCGTCAACATGACGGACTCTACTACTTTAAACGTCAACTTTTGTGGGTACTAGTCGGTTTAATAGTATTCAATATTGTTGTTCATTTGCCTTTGCATAAGATTTTAAAGATATCCCATTGGTTTGTGATAGTGTTTTTGGGGTTGATTTTCGTCACCCTAGTACCGGGATTAGGAAAGAAGGCGTTTGACGCATCCCGGTGGATAGCTTTAGGACCGATTCCAATTCAACCTTCTGAATTAATTAAACCTTTTTTGGTGTTGCAAAGTGCGCGACTTTTTGGTCAGTGGGAAAACCTGAGTTGGCGTGTTCGCTTCTTTTGGCTGGGTATTTTTGGTCTAGTCCTGTTGGGTATTTTGGCACAGCCCAACTTGAGCACAACGGCATTGTGTGGTATGACGATTTGGTTTATTGCCCTTGCTGCTGGATTACCTTACAAGTACTTAGGAGGAACAGCATTGGGGGGAGTGTTGTTGGCAGTACTCAGTATCAGTATCAAGGACTATCAGCGTAAGCGGGTGTTGTCATTTCTCAATCCTTGGGCTGATGCAACTGGCGATGGTTATCAACTGGTGCAAAGTTTGCTAGCAGTGGGTTCTGGTAGAGAATGGGGTGCCGGGTTTGGGCTTTCTCAACAAAAGCAGTTTTATTTGCCAATTCAGGATACTGATTTTATTTTTGCAGTGTTTGCTGAGGAGTTTGGCTTTGTTGGTGGTGTCGTGCTGTTGTTACTGATTGCTTTATACGCCACTTTAGGATTAATTATCGCTCTGAAGGCAAAGCATCCAGTGTATCGATTGGTGGCGATCGGTGTCACAATTTTGATGGTGGGACAATCTTTACTCCACATTGGTGTGACTACTGGTGCTTTGCCAACAACGGGTTTGCCATTGCCCATGTTTAGTTATGGTGGAAATTCGATGATTGCAAGTTTGATGGCATCTGCTTTGATTATTCGGGTTGCACGCCAGAGTAGTGAAGCTGAGGTGGTACCGTTGCGAGAGGAGGGTGAGAAGAGGCGCAAACGACGGTTATTTCAGAAGAAGTAAGGCGAACCTCAGTAGTGCATAAGTAGTGTAGGGGAGCCAGTAGTAGTGTAGGGTGGGCACTGCCATTAAAACTCTCATATAGTAGACAAGATCTGATTAGCAGTGCCCACCTACGTGTGTTTCTCAGGTGGGCACTGCTACTAAAACTCTCATATAGTAGGCAAGATCTGATTAGCAGTGCCCACCCTACATGTGTTTCTCTCGATACGGTTCGGATAAGAAATTTGCTTGTTAAGGAGCCAGTAGTAGTGTAGGGTGGGCACTGCCATTAAAACTCTCATATAGTAGACAAGATCTGATTAGCAGTGCCCACCTACGTGTGTTTCTCAGGTGGGCACTGCCATTAAAACTCTCATATAGTAGGCAAGATCTGATTAGCAGTGCCCACCCTACATGTGTTTCTTCACCAGTGAACTCACCTCAGTTGTGTATAAGTTAACTTTGGTTTTATCTATAAAATAATGTGTGAGTATCAGCAAAAAATTTCATTGTGCTGATTTGGTCTACATACCATATATAGTCTATTCTGTCAAAAAGGTAATTTATCATACTTCTTGCATCTCGCGCTATGAGTGAAAACACCCGTGTCAAAACAATTTTGCTCTTGGCGGCGAATCCAAGAAATACTTCCCAGTTGCGGCTGGATGAAGAGGTACGGGAAATTGATGAGGGATTGCGACGGGCAAATAAGCGGGAACTGTTTAAGCTAGAGCAAAAATGGGCGGTTCGTTCGCGCGACTTTTATCGGGCAATCCTCGACACTCAGCCCCAAATTATACACTTTTGTGGACACGGTGCTGGGGAAGATGGAATTGTGTTGGAGGATGAGACGGCGCAGGTAGCGTTTGTGCAAGCAGATGCGTTGGCGAGTATGTTTAAGCTATTTGCTAAAAAGGGAGTTGAGTGTGTTCTCATGAACGCTTGTTACTCCCAGGTGCAAGCAGAAGCGATTAGCGAACACATTGAGTATGTGATTGGGATGAATCGGCAGATAGGGGATAAAGCTGCGATTAATTTTGCTGTGGCGTTTTACGATGCTTTAGCGGCTGGGGAAGAGATGGAGTTTGCCTATGAGTTGGGTTGTTCTCAGCTTTTTGGTTTGAAGGAAAACCAAACACCTGTGTTTAAAAGAAAATTGCTGAATCATCCCGTTGCACAGAAGACGACGCGCCAGCGTATTTTTATCAGCTATAAGCGTGATGTTGAGCCGGATGAACCAGTGGCTTTAGAGGTTTTTCAAGCGCTGTCGCAGCAGCACGAGGTTTTTATCGATCAACGAATGCAAGTTGGGACGCGCTGGGCTGAACGCATTGAAGCGGAAATTAGTCAAGCTGATTTTCTCATCGTTTTCCTTTCGTCTCGCTCAGTTTACAGCGAGATGGTGGAGCAAGAAATCCGGATGGCGCACGATATGGCGCAAGTGCAGGGAGGGCGTCCGGTAATTCTCCCGGTACGTTTGGGATATCGAGAACCGTTTCAGTATCCTTTGAGTGCTTACCTGAACAATATCAACTGGGCTTTCTGGCAAGGTGAAGAGGATACGCCACGGCTGATAGCAGAGTTGACACAAGCTGTCTGCGGCGGCGAATTACCGATTGATAAGGCGCAAGCCAAAGCGATTTTACTTGAAACAAGCGAACCTTCACCGTTACCTCGACCTTTTGCTTCAGCCCAGCCAGTAAGGTTGGAAATGCCAGAAGGGACGATGGACAGCCAATCTGCATTTTATGTGGAACGTTCATCGGATGCGATCGCCCTCACGACAATTGCTCAACGAGGAGTCACCATCGTTATCAAAGGACCAAGACAAGTTGGTAAGAGTTCGCTGTTGATTCGCGCAATTGAAGCTGCGGTGAATGCAGGTAAGCGGATTGCTTTCTTAGATTTTCAACTTTTTGACAAAGCCGCCCTCACAGATGCTGAACTTTTCTTTCGGGGCTTTTGCAGCTGGCTGACTTATGAGTTGGAAATGGAAGATCGAGTGGAGGAGTATTGGAAGACGCCACTGGGAAATAGTCAACGTTGTACGCGCTATGTTCAACGCCATATTTTGAAAGAGTTGGGCAAGACGCCGCTGGTTTTGGCAATGGATGAAGTGGATAAGGTTTTTGACGCCGACTTCCGCAATGATTTCTTTGGGATGTTGCGCAATTGGCACAATAGCCGCGCCACAATGCCCATTTGGAAGCGACTGGATTTGACATTGGTAACTTCCACAGAACCTTATGAGCTGATTGACGACCTTTACCAATCACCTTTTAATGTGGGACAGGTGATTGAATTACAAGATTTTACACCAGAACAGGTTGCTGATCTCAATCGCCGTCACGGTTCACCTTTCAACTCCAGTGAGGAAAGACAATTGATATTGCTGTTGGGCGGGCATCCTTATTTGGTGCGGCGGGCGCTTTACTTAGTGGCGAGTCAGCGAATTTCCACGCCCGAGTTGTTTGCCAATGCAACTGCTGGTAATGGTGCTTTTGGTGATCATCTGCGTCACCACATTTCACTACTGCACAAAAAAACAGAATTGATTCAAGGGCTGCTGCAAGTCATTCGCCAGAACACCTGTGATGATAAGCGTGTCTTCTGGCGGCTGCGGGGTGCGGGTTTGGTGCGCGAACAAGGACGAACTGTTTTGCCACGCTGTCAGCTTTATGCCGAGTATTTCCGGGAGAACTTGCGTGAGTGATGCTAATACTAAGTTGCAATCAAAGGTACCATCTGTCATTGCGAGCGGAACGAAGTGGAGCGAAGCAATCGCAACGGTTTGAGATTGCTTCATTCCGCTCCGCTCCATTCGCAATGACAGGCGTAGGTTGGGTTGAGGAACGTAGACGCCCGGAGGGCGGCTTCCCGGAGGGTAACCCAACAATATTAAGCGTCTGTTGGGTTTCGCTTACGCTCTACCCAACCTACCATTTTTTCTCTGCGCCCTCTGCGCCCTCTGCGGTTCGTTCTATAAATTCTATCTATGACTGAAACTCGACACAACCCAAGCATTTACACTGTTGGCGGTACTGTGCAAGCCAACCAAAATGGTGTCTACATTCCCCGCAAAGCAGATGAGGAATTGCTGGGGCTGTGTCGGGAAAATAAGTTTGTGTATATCCTCACTTCACGCCAGATGGGTAAATCTAGCCTAATGGTGCGGACTGCTGAACAACTGGCAGAAGAAGAAATTCAGACGGTTGTGATTGATTTGACTCAGGTGGGCGTGCAGGTGACTGCTGAACAATGGTATCTGGGGTTACTCACAGTTATTGAAGGAACTCTAATGCTGGATACAGATGTGGTGCAGTGGTGGCAAGAACGCTCACATCTGGGTTTTACGCAACGGCTGACTTCATTTTTTCAAGAGGTGTTGCTGCAAGAAGTTGCCGAACCGATAGTGATTTTTGTTGATGAAATTGACACGACACTCAGCTTAGATTTTACTGATGATTTTTTTGCTGCTATTCGCTTTCTCTACGTTGCTCGCGCTTCAGATGCAGAATTTCAGCGTCTTTCTTTTGTCCTGATTGGTGTCGCGACTCCGGGCGATTTGATACGTGACTCCAAGCGTACACCGTTTAATATCGGTCAGCGCGTTGACTTGACTGATTTCACTTTTGAGCAGGCAAAACCACTGGCACAAGGACTAGGGCTGTCAACTCAGGAAGCGCAACAGGTGTTGAAATGGATGCTGGAGTGGACAGGGGGACATCCGTATTTATCGCAGCGTCTTTGTTGCATTATTAGCCAGCAGGACAAGAAAACTTTGTCAAAAGCTGATGTTGACGGCTTAGTGAGCAGTACTTTCTTGGGTGCAATGAGCGAGCAAGACAATAACTTGCAGTTTGTCCGCGATATGCTGACAAAACGCGCACCAGACAAAGAAGGTGTTTTGAGTGTCTATCGAGAAATTCGTCGGGGTAAGCGTGATGTTTTGGATGAGGAGCAATCGATAGTTAAATCTCACTTGAAGCTATCGGGTGTGGTGCGGCGTGAGCAAAATGTTTTGAAAGTGCGGAATCGAATTTATCAGCAAGTGTTTGATTTAAAGTGGGTGAACAAACATTTGCCAGGAAAGTTGTGGGAAAGCCTTAAGCCAGCGTTACCCTGGCTTGCGGTAGTATGGGCAATTTCAATGGGGGCACTGGCGCAATATGCCTTTATTGCAAAAGAAGATGCAGAGAGACGACGAATTAATGCTGAAATCATCTTAAATACCCTCACCGCACAAAACTTGGCTGGTTCTAATTCACTAGATGCTTTAGTAGAAGGTTTAAAGGCAGGAAAACAGCTCAAAAGATATGACAATGATGTAGAGTCAAATACTCAAACAAAAGTACTAGCTGCTCTTAATCAAGTTATTTCTAAAATATCTAAACCCAACCAACTGGAAAAATATAGCGGTAAGGTCACAAGCGTAGTATTTAGCCCCGATGGCAAGACGATTGCCACTGGTAGTAGTGACAAAACGGTGAAGCTGTGGAATCTCGCAGGGCAGGAACTCAAAACTCTTAGAGGGCATAGCGGTAAGGTCACAAGCGTAGTATTCAGCCCCGATGGCAACACCATTGCCACTGCAAGTGATGACAACACAGTACGCTTGTGGAATCTCACAGGGCAAGAACTCAAAACCCTCACCGGGTTTAGTAGTCCGGTCACAAGCGTAGTATTCAGCCCCGATGGCAAAACCATTGCCACTTGTAGTTCTGACAACACGGTACGCTTGTGGAATCTCGCAGGGCAGGAACTCAAAACCCTCACCGGGTTTAGTAGTCCGGTCACAAGCGTTGCCTTCAGCCCCGATGGCAAAACCATTGCCACTCGTAGTTCTGACAACACGGTACGCTTGTGGAATCTCACAGGGCAGGAACTCAAAACCCTCACCGGGTTTAGTAGTCCGGTCACAAGCGTTGCCTTCAGCTCGGATGGCAACACCATTGCCACTGCAAGTGATGACAAGACGGTAAGCTTATGGAATCGTAATGGACAACTACTCAATACCCTGACTGAGCATAGGGGTTCTGTCACAAGCGTTGCCTTCAGCCCCGATGGCAACACCATTGCCACTGCAAGTGATGACAAGACGGTACGCTTATGGAATCGTGATGGACAACTACTCAAAACTCTAAGTGGGCATAGCAGTTCTGTCTGGAGCGTAGCATTCAGTCCAGATGGCAAGACCATTGCCACTCGTAGTTCTGACAACACAGTACGCTTGTGGAATCTGCAAGGGCAGGAACTGACAACCCTCAAAGGTCATAGCGGTTCTGTCTTGAGCATCGCTTTCAGCCCCGATGGAAAAACTATTGCCACTAGCAGTTCTAAAACGGTGAAGCTGTGGAATCTCTCAGGGCAGGAACTGACAACCCTCAAAGGTCATAGCGGTTATGTCTTGAGCGTTGCTTTCAGCCCCGATGGAAAAACCATTGCCACTAGCAGTTCTGACAACACGGTACGCTTGTGGAATCTCTCAGGGCAGGAACTGATAACCCTCAAAGGTCATAGCAGTTCTGTCTGGAGCGTCGCTTTCAGCCCCGATGGAAAAACCATTGCCACTGGTAGTGATGACAACACGGTACGGTTGTGGAATCTGGATTTGGATGACTTACTGGCACGCGGTTGCGCTTGGGCGCATGATTATTTGAAGTATAACCCTAGTGTTAAGGATGGCGATCGCAAGCTGTGTGATGATGTTGGCGATCGTCGGTGAGTTGGGTTGTGGGATTGGTGGGCGTGTTGCATTCATACGTGTTACCTCACCCTGCCCTGTCGGGCATCCCTCTCCTTAAGGAGAGGGAAAGATTTTTACGCAGTAAAAAGCGAGGGTGAGGTTGGATTGCGGCGATCGCGCAAAGTACGCGCTTTTAGGTGGCGATAGCTTCGCTGCTGCCTTCGGCAGATCGCTCTTTCATTCAAAGCCAAGATTCTAAAGATAACGTTCTAACTTGCTGAATGCAGTCAAAGTCACTATCAGCTGAGACTACGGTGAGATTGTATTGTACAGCAATGGCAGCAATCCAAAGGTCATTTTCATCAAATCCCAAATCAGTGATTTTAGTTTTTCTGCGCTTACTTTTCTCTGTTGGACCAAAATGGTTGAATAAAGCTGCCTTAAGTTGACCGTAAATAGTAGCAGTATCTTTATCTACATGATAGATGCGAATATCTTCAATAAATTCTGCCAACCGTGCCAGATTAGTTTGCTTTTGTCGAGAATTTTCCATCATGTAGGTAAGTTCTCCTTGGACAATCACACAAGTTGAAACATTGAACTCTCCTACCTCTGCAACTCGACGAATGACCTTTGGTTCTCCAAGGAGAATGCTGCTACAGTGATTCGTATCCAACAAATACATTACTCAAACTCGTTATCATCAAATTTTGCTTTACCGCGAGAGGCATAAACGAGTTCTAGACACTCTTGGTAGTCATCACCAGCCCATGTTCCTGCATGTCTGAGTATAGAACGCCCAGAAGCAGGAGTGTAAGAAAGTTGAGATGCTTCAGATGAAGTTTTCTGTGAATCATAAGAATGAATAGACGTTGGCGATTCGTTCTGGTGAGGTGGAGATATCGCTTCTGATGATTTCTCTTGCTGAGTTTTCAAAAAGCGCAAAAAGTCTAGTGTTTCTGCTAACAGAGATTCTGAAGTCGATTCAATTTCTTCAATAAGTTGTCGTTTAATAGTCATTATGCTTAGTCACAAAATTTCGTTATTCAACTGATATATTAACGATTTTATTGCTACGCATGCGAAGACGGCGCACGCTACAAAGAACAGAATGGTGTTGCTGAATCAGGGTATGAATTGTCATTCTGTAGACGCTTTGCGGCTTCCCGCAGGGTGCGTAACGCAGCGTAGCGGTTCCTCTTAGGAACTAGTGAAGCGAAGAATCTCGCAGATGCTTCATTTCGCTCCGCTGCATTCAGCATGACAAAGCTGAATTCATACTTCAAATCAGCAATGCCAACAGAATAACAGAATTTTGTTGTGCACAAAGTGGGCGATCGCCTTGAGGTTTCACGCCAGTCGCCTGGGGAGGACATACCCGACATGAATGCAACGCGCATATCAATCAGTAGGGGATTTGTCGATGTATAAAGGCGTCTGCCTATTGCGAGCAACTACATATACAACTTTGGTGAGATGGTGGCAAATTAACCAGTCATCAACTCATACTTTTCTAGTAACTTTGGTAAAATACATAACTTTATTCCAAAGAGAAAAGCGGGTAATCTATTAATACTTTAGAGGGATGCAGATTTTATATCTGCTTTACCACGGGAAGCTGAAGTATGAAAAACTGGATAACAAGATTATTAATATATATAGCCTTATTCTACAACCTGTTGCTAGGAGCGAATGACGCGGCAGCTAACCAACTTTCAGATGTTTATGTACAGCAATTAAATACAATTCCAGGAATGGAAAAGTTAGCAATTGCTGACAATCTCTTTAAAGAGAACAGAAGAGACGATTTCCGAAGATTTCGCGAGATAATTAAAGGTGCAGATAAGTTAGAGGGACTTTTTACGCTTTATCGCGCTAAAGATTCTGGCGAAATCTATTGGGAAATTAAGCCAGAACAACTCAACAAAAATTACTTGGGTATCGTGACGTTGGAGTCAGGCGTTGGGGAAAGCGGACTTTATAGTGGACTCCCGTTGCAAGATTTTCTGTTCTACTTCCAGCGAGTTAACAATAATTTGCACTTTGTCATTCGTAATGTGAAGTTCCGTACAGAAGCGGGACAACCAGAAGAGCGATCGCTTGCTCGTTCATTCAGCGACTCTGTTCTCTATGCAGTGAATATAGTTTGTATCGACCCATACAGTAAAAATCTTATTATTGATATAAATGACCTGCTGATGCAGGACTTTCCGGGATTAACTCCTCTATTAAAATATTTTTTGCAAACTGAATATCAGTTAGAAGAAAATAAGTCATATTTGGGTGATGTCAACAGCTTTCCTTTCAACCTAGAGATTGATTCTATTTATGGTTTCTCATCACCAGAAGGAGCAAATTTAATTACTTTACCTGACAGCAGGGCACTCACGCTCAAAGTACATTATAGTTTTTCTCAACTCCGAGAAAACAACGGTTATATTCCCAGACTTGCTGACGACAGAGTTGGATATTTTATTACTGCCTTCCAAGAGTTTTCTGGCAATCATAGCAAAGAACCATTTGTACGTTACATCAATCGTTGGCATCTGGAATTATCTGATCCAAATGCTGCTTTGTCTCCACCTAAAAAACCGATTGTGTTTTGGATTGAAAATGCCGTACCCTTGGAATACCGCGACGCAGTTCGTGAAGGCGTTTTGATGTGGAACAAAGCATTTGAAAAAGTAGGATGTCTAAACGCCATTGAAGTCCGCCAAATGCCAGATGATGCTGATTGGCATCCCGCAGATGTGCGTTACAACACAATTCGCTGGTTCAATTCTCTAGATGCAGGTTTTGCCAGAGGACCAATGCGCGTTAACCCATTCACTGGGGAAATATTGGATGCAGACATCATTGTCGATGCCAATATGGTGCGTTCACTTCAGCAAGATTATCACACATTAATAGAAGCAAATTCAGACGACCTCTACTCCACGAGTATCTATGCAAAGTCTGGAGTTGACCCCGAGCGGCTTGCCCTGAGCGTAGTCGAAGGGAGCCGAGGGGTCAAAATAAACCAGCCTTACGCGACTGGAATTCATAAATCAAGAGTTGAAAACAGAGAATCTTGGTCTAATGATTCTGACTTCTACTACAGTATGGAGTCATCTTTTCAAGCCGCAATGGGAGCATTAACGCTCTCACTCGTGCAAGATGCTACACCAAGTAGTGACCAAATGAAAAAGTACGTACATCAATATTTACGTTCTCTGATCGCTCATGAAGTTGGACACACTCTTGGTTTACGCCACAATTTTCACGGCAGCACAATGTTAGCGCCACGGGAATTAAACGACACACAAATCACTCACACCAAAGGTTTGGTAGGTTCAGTGATGGATTATCTACCTGTGAACATAGCACCACAAGGAGTACAGCAAGGCGATTATTTTCCAGCGGTTATTGGTCCCTACGATGAATGGGCTATTGAGTACGGTTACAAAAGATACTCAAATTTCATGCTTGAAGCAATGACTCCTGTTACTGAAAAGCCCTTTTTAGAGCAAATTGCTTTAGCCTCGCCTCAACCAGAATTATCCTACGCAACTGATGAAGATATCTCGGATATCAATCCTCTGGCAAATATTTGGGACATGAGTAGTGATGTGTTAGTTTATTCTCAATGGCAAATGGATAATGCCCGGATGATGTGGCAGCGTTTGGATAAGGGTTCTCCATTAAGAGCAGAAGGTTATGGTGATCTACGTCTGTTATTTAACAGAATACTGAACTACTATTTCCGTAACGCCACCTTGCTGACTCAATACATTGGTGGGCAGTCTTTTAGGCGTCACCATGCTTTAGATCAGACTCATGCTCATTTTGTACCAGTTCCTCTAGAAAAACAACGTCAAGTATTGACAAATTTGCATGAGTATGTGTTTGAAGAAAATGCGTTCAGTTTCTCTCCACATTTGCTAAATCAATTAGCACCATCACGTTTTTCACACTGGGGTAACCCCATACCTGTTTACCGTCTCGATTATCCAATTCATGAGCGGATTTTGTACATCCAAAGCGTGATATTGCAAAGCTTATTAAGTGGCGATCGCCTAAATCGTTTACGGGATCTAGAACTAAAAACTTTGCCTGGGGAATCCCTGACAATACCAGAACTGTTTGACACATTGCAAAAAGACATTTGGACAGAAGTTTTCACTTCTGAATCACATATGTCAATTTCTAGCATCCGCCGTTCCCTGCAACGTGAACATCTGAATATCTTACTAAGCATGGTGTTGCGTAAGACTTATGTGCCTGAAGATGGTCGTACAATAGCTTGGTATGAATTGCGTCAACTGCATAAAGCAATCGATGCTGGTGTTAAACAACACAGTGGCAACTTGGATATTTACACGCTGGCTCACTTGGAAGAAAGTGGCGATCGCATTACCAAAGCTTTAAACGCACAATTGCTTTCATACTAACTTTGATATCAGAATACAGAATTCAGCAATATTAAGAGTTAACGAACGTTAGCTCTTTCTTCTCCTGGCTGTTGAGTAAAGAACCTAAAACTTGCTGCATAAGTTGATTTGACTGACAACTATTCAAGATTTAGGTGAGCAAACAATTAAGTAGCCATCATGAATTAACTATTTTATACAAAAACTGTATTCCAGAACACATAACATGATGAAAAAAATTTTAATATTATCAGCCAATCCTAAAAATACAGATAAACTGCGCCTAGACCAAGAAGTGCGGGAAATTAAGGCGGCGATCAAACGTGCTAACAATCGAGAGCAGTTTGAAATCGTTACCTCCCTTGCGATACGAGTTGAAGATCTGCGCCGTGCACTGTTGGAATACCAACCGGCGATCGTTCACTTTTCTGGGCATGGTTCAGGTAGTACTGGCTTAGCTTTAGAGAATAATTCTGGGCAAGTGCAACTCGTGAGTACAGAACCTTTGGCAAGGTTATTTGGATTGTTTCAAGACAAGATTGAGTGTGTTTTACTCAATGCCTGTTATTCACAAACTCAAGCAGAAGCTATTCACCAACATATAGATTATGTCGTCGGCATGAATCAGGCAATTGGGGATGTGGCTGCTATTGAGTTTGCCATTGGATTTTATGATGCACTGGGTGCTGGCAGATCTTATGAGGATTGTTTTGAAGTGGGTTGTGCTTCTGTTGATCTACAGGGAATTCCAGAGTCAGATACACCAGTACTCAAAGCAAGACGGCGATTGCTCCGTTGGGGAGAACAAACGAGTGGTGAACAAACACAACCCAAAACCAACTCCAGAGATGTCGTACTGGCAAAATCAGCAGAAAACAACTCACAGCCAAAATACTATGGTGGAATTTCTCAAAGTCTGAGTGGTGGACAAATGTACGGTGGGATGCAAGCGGTACAAGGCGACTACAACCAACAAACTATGAGGATTAAAAATACTGCCTCTGCTAATGAAAAACAGCTTACCCAACAACAAGCCGTTCACTTGCTAGTGCAAATTGAGCAGATGGTAAAGGAATTCCCAGAATTGCCAACTATCACAAAAGAAAAATCACTCAGGTATTTGGCAGCATCTATTGAAGAAGTTCAATCAAATGATCCAGATAAACAGTTCGCAGCTGGAAATCTCAAACGCATGGCTGAAACATTAAAAACTATAAGTGAAACCTCGGCATCTACTAAAGGCTTATGGGAGAATGTAAAAGCAATACTCATGCAACTATCGACTTGGTTAGGTATCGCTCAGAATTTCTTCCCAGAGTAGGACTAACCTATGAACCAGCCTTTGGATCCCAGAAGCAATCTACCATCCGCGCAACAGCCAGGAATTTCACAGCAAGTTGATGGTTCCACATTAGGTGGTGGAATGCTGGCTGCAATCGGCGATGATAATGTCCAAATTGAGGGTGACAGCAACATTGTTACTTTTAACAAGACAGAGATTTTACAAATCGCTGTTGAAGAGATTAAAACCCGTCAATTCATAGAAACCTCACCCTACAAAGGCTTAAAGAAATTTGAGCCAGAAGATAAAGATTTATTTTTTGGTCGTGACCAATTTCTCACAGGTTTGGTCAATGAACTAGAACAAACTAACTTAATTTTACTTTTAGGAGCTAGTGGTAGTGGCAAGTCATCAGTCGTGCGAGCGGGTTTAATTCCCTGGCTGTCACAGAAATTGGGTTCGCGATTTGTACACCTGACGTTTACTCCAGATGGTGATCCTTTTGAATCTTTTTATGCTAGTTTACTCAGTAAATATAAGCAAGCACAAGTTCAAGGTGCTCGTGAGGCGAAACTAGGCACGCTCACTCAGGTAGTCACTCGGCTCAAGCAGCCTGATGATTATTGGTTCATCTTGATTGACCAATTTGAGGAGTTGTTCACTACCACTCAACCAGAAAAGCGTAACCAATTTATCGCCAGCTTGGTGCAATTGAGTAAAACTAAGCAGCGTTCTGTCAAAATTGTAGCGACAATGCGGGCTGATTTTCTCGATCAATTAAGTCCTTATCCCCAGCTTGTAAAAGCTACAGATAAACATCGTCCATTTATTGCTGAGATGCAACAAGATGAGTTGCGGTTAGCAATCGAACAGCCTGCGGCTCAGCATGGAGTGGTATTTGAAAAGGGATTGGTAGAAGAAATCATCAAAAATGTACAAGGACAGGCAGGATATTTGCCGTTGTTGCAATACACACTAAATTTAGTGTGGGAAACAGAGGTTAAAAATCACGATATTGGCGATCGCACTCTCAATCTTAGTACCTATCGGCAGTTGGGTGGCGTGTGGGGCGCACTCCACCAACGAGTTGAGAAAATTTACAACAACTTGACAAAAGAAGAGCAAACGTGCACAAAACGCATTTTTCTGAGGTTAGTTGAGATTGGTGGGGATGAAGAATCGGGAACCGAGTGGAAACCCGTTCGTAGACGGGCGACGCGATTTGAGTTTAGCGAAGAACTCGAAAAAAAAGTGTTGACTCAGTTGATTGATCAAAACTTGTTAGTCAGTAATCGTCAACCTCAGTCTGAAGTCTCCACTGTGGAAATTGCTCATGAAGCTTTGCTAACTTCTTGGACACGGTTGAATGAATGGATTGGAGAAAACCGTCAAGCGATCGCCCTGCGCAACCGTTTGAATGAAGATGTCGCACGCTGGCAAATAAAGAAAGCAGATGATGAATTGTGGAGCGGTTCGAGACTAGAGCAAGCTTTGGAACTTAGACTGAATGAGGTATTTAATCAGGTATTGGGTGGGTTTTGTGATATTGCCAATCAGTTTATTGATGCTAGTGTACGAAGGCGCGATCGCATTCGACAACGAGAGATCAGGCAAGCTAGGAGGATTGCAACTGGTGCAGTGAGTGCTGCGCTATTAATTAGTGCTGTAGGCATTTTTGCATTCGCTCAATGGACAGAGTCCCAAAAACGCAACATTTTAACCTTAGTCCAATCAGCAAAGGCGAATCTACTCGCTAATCAGCCGCTTGAAGCGATGATAGACGCTGTGAATGCAGAGCAACAAAGTAGGCATCTGTTGTTTGGACGCAAGGATGTAAATGATCAGACTGTTGGTATGCTGATTTGGGTTGCGAGTGAGATCCGAGAACGCAACCGATGGCAAAGTATGCAGAAGACAAGTATTCGGAAAGTGGTGTTTAGCTCGGATGGTCAGCGGTTGGCAATTGTCGGACTTAACGGCGATGTAAAATTGTGTGACTTGACAGGCAAACTTACTGTCAAATTTACCACGCACCAAAAAGAAGTTTATAGCATGGCGTTTAGTCCAGATGGTCAGCGTATTGCCACTGCTGGCAACGATGGTACGACTCTGTGGGATTTGGCAGGCCATCCCCTTGTCACGATTGCCACGCAGCAGAAAAGTGTTTATGGTGTGGTGTTTAGTCCGGATGGTCAGCGTATTACCACTGCTGGCAACGACGGTACGATTAAACTGTGGGACTTAGCGGGCAAACCCATTAGTTCGATTGCTACACAGCAGAAGAGCCTCAATGAAGTAGCATTCAGTCCAGATGGTCAACGTATTGCCACTGCTGGCAACGACGGTACGACTAAACTGTGGGACTTAACGGGCAAACCCATTACTTCAATTGCTACACACCAGGGGAGTGTTTTTGATGTCAAGTTTAGTCCGGATGGTCAACGTATTGCCACTGCTGGCAACGACGGTACGATTAAACTGTGGGACTTAGCGGGCAAACTCATTACTTCAATTGCTACACAACACGAGCAAGTTTGGAGCTTGGCGTTCAGTCCGAATGGTCAGCGGTTAGTTACTGCTGGACCTGACGCCACTATAAAACTGTGGGATTTAACGGGCAAACCCATTACTTCGATTGCTACACAGCAGGGCAGTGTCTTGAGTGTGGCATTCAGTCCAAAGAGTCAATGGCTAGCTACTGGTGGATCTGATGGTACTACTAAGCTATGGGATTTGGGCAAACCTGTGACTTCGATTGCCACACAGCAAGGACCTGTCTATAGCGTGGTCTTCAGTCCGGATGGTCAACGGTTGGCAACCGGTGGAGATGACAGCACCGCAAAACTGTGGGACTTAGCAGGCAATCGCACTGCTAAGATGACCACACAGCAAGCAAGTGTCTGGAGCGTGGTCTTTAGCCCAGATGGTCAAAAGCTTGCTACCACTGGATATCAGGACACCGTAAAACTGTGGGACTTGACAGGCAAGCTCATTGCCAAGATAACTACACAGCAAGGGGAGCTCTATAGCCTAGCGTTCAGTCCAGATGGCAAACAATTGGTCACTGCCGGAAAAGACAGCACCATAAAATCGTGGGACTTGACAGGCAAGTTCATTACCAGCATTGCTACACAACAAAGAAGTGTCTATGGCGTAGTCTTCAGCCCAGATGGCAAACAATTGGTCACTGCCGGAAAAGACAGCACCATAAAATTGTGGGACTTGACAGGCAAGCTCATTACCACCATTCCTACACAACAAGAAAGTGTTTTGAGCGTAGCGTTCAGCCCAGATGGCAAACAATTGGTCACTGCCGGAGATGACAGCACCATAAAATTGTGGGATTTGACAGGCAAGCTCATTACCACCATTCCTACGCAACAAGGAAAAGTCCGGAGCGTAGCGTTGAGTCCACGTGGTCAACAACTGGCTACTGGCGGAGATGACGGCACCGCAAAGTTGTGGGATTTAACGGGCAAACTTATCGCTACCATCTCTATGCAGCAAGGAAGTGTCTATAGCGTGGCGTTTAGTCCGGATGGACAATGGCTTGCTGGTAGCAGAGCGGATGGCACAATAAAATTGTGGCAAATTGGTGATACCAAAGAACTGCTTACAAAAAGCTGCGATTGGCTATGGGACTACCTGCATAACCCCAGTGAAAATCGCAGAGAGAAAAACAGGAATCTCTGCGATGATGTTAGAGAAAGTCGAATCAAATAGACATCTCCAGAAACTATAGTGCCTGTCACTTTGTTGCAATACAGTTGAAATCCGCTCTATATTTTTTACACATCTTTGAAAACTAATCTCAAAGCCTTAAGCTGTCTGAACTAATGTTTATTTTGGAGGAATATTTTCTAATTTGTTGACACTTCCTTGCCTTTAGGCTGCAAACCACGACCTCCTAGTCCTGGAGGTACACCAGCTACATTAGAAGATGGACTTTGGGATTTATCGGAAGGGGAAGGTTGATCATTCACTTGGATAGTCATAATTTCACCTAGATAATATAGAATATTTTTGGATGTGGAACAACTTTGATAGAAGTTTTCCTTCTCAATATTTAAATAGGCTTCACTCAAATCAACTTATGCACTTTTGAAAGCGTTGCTAAATCAAAGTATGAATTAAGCGATAAGCCGGAGGCTTGACGCTACGCGTACGCGCGGAGCGCAGTACCGTTACGGGCAATTGTAGGAATCGAACCATACTTTATTCACTAACAACCTGAATTTCATCAAGTCGATTTATCACCACATCCGCACCTTTGACATTCTCTGCCTTCCCCACCCAAGTGATACCAATGCAACCAGCAGCTTTGGCATTACGTGCCATTTGCATATCACCGACAGAATCTCCTACCATCAGCGTGGCACTTGGTTCGACTCCTAAAGCTTGGCAAGCGTTCAAAAATAAAACTGGATCTGGTTTACTTGGTCCCTTATCGACTCCCATAGATAATTGAAGGTAATCACCTAATTGATGATGCTTGACAAAAGCACGCACTTCTTGGGTTGTCGCCGCCGAAAGAATTCCTAATTTCAATCCAGTTTCCGACAAAGACTTTAGCACTTCCAAACTACCTACAAACAAAGGTGAAGGCGTATTGCCAAGGTATTTTTCAGCATCGTCCAAAGCTTGACGGGCGATCGTTAACGACTCAAACCAACTCCGTCCAGTTTCTGCAATATATGCTGCAGCAGCGATTTCTGTTTCGCGACGACTCCCCACCGAGATTAAACCTGCTGGATCGAGCTGATCACCATTAACGCCAAACGCCATTAACAACGGTTCCCCAGTTCCAGGAATTTGGGCATCAATTATCCGTGCAGCTTTTTGTGCGAAGGCACGTAAATCAGCTTCTGAGTCTTCTAACGTACCGTTTTTGTCAAACAGAATCGCTTGGATATTGGAAAACGTTACATTTCTACACTGAATAGTTGCCAAAACAGACCTCTGATAAAGGGGCATAGCATATAATATCGCGACGAGGGGTAATACTATAGAATCAGTTTCTGAGCAATACTGATAATGCTTGCTGTTTTGCCACAAATGCTATGGATGAGGAACTGTTATCCTGCTTAGTTGACGAAGCTTGTCAACACCTACCCGGAAGCCCAGAACGTCAAAAACTGCTGACGCGAGTTATTCGCTTAACCTCAAGCAAACTCTGGAGGGAAACGACTCCTTACTATCAGGATGCATTGCAACAAACTTGGTTATATTTTTGTCGCAACATTTGTGAAGGAACAACAGGTCAGAGGTACGATTCTTCTTTAGGTAGTGTTATAACTTGGCTGAATGTTTATCTCAAACGCAGACTGCAAGATTTTTACCGTGATCATCAACGACAACAAGCCAGAATCGTTTCTCCTAGTATCAATCAGTCTCGTTCGGGTGAAGCAAGTGAAATTGTTAATCCTGTAGATAACCTTGCTGCTGAACCTGATATTCCTCCTATTTTAGAAAACGTTAGATCCTGGGCAAAGAAAGACGCTGATGGAGAACTGCGCCAGACATACATTCAAGGACATCCGCAAGTGAATTGTCAAATGTTAATTTTGAAACGTATGCCACCAGAAGTGAGTTGGAAGGAACTATCAGCGGAGTTTAAGTTGCCTGTTTCCACTTTGAGTAGTTTTTATCAACGGCAGTGTCTTCCCCGTTTACGAAAATTTGCTGAGAAAGAAGGGTATTTTTAGAAAAAATTACACAACAAACTTGCTAATATAGCTATCCAGTTCTTCGCAAAGCCGCTGTAGCAGGAGTGACTGGGATGAGTACACAAAAAAATGATCTCCAGGAAACATCTGTAGTGAAAAAGCACCATTAGTCTGTTGTTGCCAACCTGCTAAATTTTCACGAGTGACTTTCCAATCTTGTAAGCCCCCAAAGGCAGTAATGGGAAAATCTAGTGGCGCAGAGGGAGTGTAGAGGTAATTGTCCAGAACAGCAAAATCTGCGCGCAGGATTGGAACAAGCAGTTCCATGAGTTCGGAGTTATCTAGTACTTCTTTGGGCGTGCCGTTATAGCGGCGTAGTTCATTTAAGAATGCTGGTTCTGGCAAATCGTGAATAGGTGGTTCTGGATCGGGAATTTGTGGAGCGCGGTGACCAGATACATATAAATGTAATGGAGTCAAGCGATAATTTTGATAAAGTCGTCGGGCAAGTTCAAAGCTAACCGCTGCGCCCATGCTATGACCGAAGAAGATGAAAGGTTTATTGAGGCTTGGCAACAGGGCTTTTTCTAGCGCCTGAATTAAGGGTTCAAACTGAGTGAACAAAGCCTCCTTCATCCGTGTTCCACGTCCAGGTAGTTCAATCAGACAAACTTCCACAGAGGATGGTAAATAATTTAACCAGGGGCGAAAGCTTAAAGCCCCACCTCCAGCATGATGGAAACAAAATAGCCGTAGTTTAGCTTGAGGATTTGGCTTGGGACAGGTAAACATCAGTTAGCAATTAAGAATGATAAGCAAGCTGCTAAGTGTTATTACAGAGATTGGATTAAACAAAGAAACTCAACTTTGCTTGGTCAGTTCTCATATATTCAACCCAACCTACAAATACAGTTACCAGTGAGCCAGCACGGCGCAGGAGGGTCTCCCGACCTAGGCGACTGCGTTAGCGCAGCGGAACCGGAGGTTCTCCCCGATAGCCGTAAGGCGTGGCGTTAGCCATAGGGTTATCAGTTATCAGTTGTTCCCTGTTCCCTGTTCCCTGTTCACTGATTTCATGACGAATGAGTAATCATTCCATCATCTGTGCTGTTTTCTCCTTATCTAACTTGAGGATTAATACTCCCAAGGGTGGCAAACATAAATCCAGCGAGTATGAACGATTGTGAAGTGACCAATTATCCGTCCACTTACCGCCTAAGTTACCCATATTGCTACCGCCATACTGACGAGCATCACTGTTGAATAGTTCAGTGTAAAATCCTAGTTCTGGAACACCGATACGATAGTGGGAATGGGGTTGAGGTGTGAAGTTGCAAACCACAACAACGAAATTATCGGAATCCTTGTCGTGACGGATAAAAGAAACTACGCTGTGGCGGTTATCGCTACAGTCAATCCACTCAAACCCTTCGCGGCCAAAATCTTGGGTGTACAAAGCTGGTTCGGAGCGGTAAAGATGGTTTAGCTCTTTGAAAAACTGTTTTAGCTGTTGGTGTGGCTCATGCTGGAATAGCTGCCATTCCAAGTCACCCCAGACATTCCACTCACTCCACTGTCCAAATTCCATGCTCATAAACATGGTTTTCTTACCTGGGTGAGTAAACATATAAGCAAACAAACAACGCACGTTAGCGAACTTCTGCCATCTATCTCCAGGCATTTTGCCGATAATATTGCTCTTACCATGCACCACTTCATCGTGGGACAGTGCCAGCATGTAGTTCTCGCTGTGGTGATACCACATACTAAAGGTGAGATTGTTTTGGTGGAATTGGCGGAACCAGGGGTCCATGCTGAAGTAGTCCAGCATATCGTGCATCCAACCCATATTCCACTTCAAGTTAAAACCCAAGCCTCCGGTGTAGGTAGGCCAAGATACCATTGGCCATGAGGTGGATTCTTCGGCAATTGAGACAATACCAGGGAAATAGCTGAAAATAGTGTGATTGACCTGACGCAGAAAATCTGCAGCTTCCAGGTTTTCTCTACCGCCGTACTGGTTGGTAACCCATTCTCCATTTTCGCGGCAATAGTCAAGATAAAGCATTGAGGCGACAGCATCAACGCGAATACCATCAATATGGAATTTGTCAAACCAGAAGAGGGCATTTGCTGCCAAAAAATTTCGGACTTCGTTGCGGGAGTAGTTGAACACGAGAGTACCCCATTCCTTGTGTTCGCCTTTGCGGGGGTCAGCGTGTTCGTAAAGGTGAGTACCATCAAAGAATGCTAAACCATGACCATCTTTGGGGAAGTGAGCGGGAACCCAATCTACAATCACCCCAATACCATTTTTGTGGCATTGGTCAACGAAGTACATAAAGTCTTCTGGTCTACCAAAACGGGAGGTGGGAGCATAATACCCAGTGACTTGATAACCCCAAGAACCATCAAAGGGATGCTCAGCAACAGGCAGCACTTCAATGTGGGTATATCCTAAATCTTTAACGTAAGGAATAAGCCGTTCTGCTAGTTCCCGGTATGTTAGGAAGCGTGCGCCTGGCTTGAGTTCTGAAACTGTGACGACTGGCTGGGTTTCACCATTGGGCAGTAGTGGTGGTTCTGCACTAGATCCATGTAACCAAGAACCTAAATGCAGTTCGTAAACTGAAAGGGGTTCGGTGAGGGGATCGCTGTTACGCCGTTTTTCCAGCCACTGTTGATCACTCCAGGTGTAGGCATCCAAATCAGTGACAATGGATGCGGTTTTGGGGCGGGGTTCTTGTTGAAAACCGTAGGGATCAGATTTTTCGTAAATGTGTCCTTCAAAGTTTTTAATTTCGTATTTGTAACTCTCTCCTACACCAAGTTCGGGAATGAACAATTCCCAAATCCCAGTGTGACCTTTACGCATCTGGTGTTTGCGACCGTCCCAAAGATTGAAATCTCCTAAAATTGACACATTACGGGCGTTCGGTGCCCAAACAGCAAAATAAACGCCTTTAACACCGTTGATTTCTGTGGGGTGTGCTCCCAGTTTTTCGTAAATCCGGTGATGGTTACCTTCGCTAAACAAGTGCAAATCAAATTCAGTCAGGCGGGGAGAAGGGAAAGCGTAAGGGTCATACATGACTCGTTCGTGTTCCCCTTCTTTTATCCGTAACTGGTAGTTCGCCAGTTCATTTGTTTCTATCGTGCATTCAAAAAAGTGGGGATGATGCACCGCTTCCATTGGGTATTCCTTCCGTTCTTCAGGAAGGATAACCCACGCCTCACTCGCACTTGGTAGGTAGGCTCGCACAGCCCAAAAGCTTTTACCATTCTGTTCTATAGGATGGGCACCTAGTACTTCAAACGGATCTTGATGTTGATTCCAAACGATGCTGTTAACTTGTTCTGGGGCTATCGTGGTCATAGACATGGAGCTACCTACGTTCGTTGAATAAAGTGATTAAGTAAATTTGCTTTGTAAAACGTCTATATATATTCTTTACATTCTTTACATTTCTTTGCAAATTTTGTTGTGATAGTGATCGTACCTTGGAAGGAGTACCTTTGGAAGAATGTGCTTCATCGGTTGAGTGAGTAGTGAACGTGGGATGATGTGCACTCATTGTTTTATCCCCATACCCTTCATATCGTGTCCGGTTAAAGACTTATCATTAAGACTCTTCGGGAGCAGGGGGAAAAGAGCACCGGAGAAAGGGTTTTCGGTTTCTGCATAGATTTAGGAATAATAACTAATCAACTGGACTTGATATCAAATATCTAAAAATGGGAAAAGCTGAAGCAATGTCTTACGCAGTCGTATCAGAAAAACTTGATCTTGAATTCGCGGATCAAGTTTTGGTGGGGGAGCTTTTTGCAACTGGGCTTGCAATTGAGCGTATTCTCCAGCAGTTAGGGGCTTACCATCAACAGGCGATCGCGCTGTTGTAATAACCTGGGTTCGCAATATTTCTTCTGGTAAATCTTGTTCTGGCGGTAATGCCATGACCAATGCTCCCTGTGAAGTGCTTAACCCTACCAATATGCTAGTACAGACAATTAAAAGCAGAAACTTTATCACTTTTCTCATTTTCCCTCTATTCCCGGTCATAAGCTAATACCGTTTTGAAAAAAGAATGCGACACATGATGGCTCATATATAGGTTCTATCTGTCGCAATCTTTTTAAGTATCAAAAACAACATAATAAATACGTACAGTCAACTGGCAGGATGCTTGATCGAAGAAAGTTTCTTCTTTTTGTGAGCCTAGAGCGTGGCAGAGGCATATTTTGAATGCATGAATTTTGAACAGATCCTAGTCTTCTACTTCCTATATTTTTATCTTTCCAGCAGCTTACCTGCCAAGAAACCCGGTTTCTTTATGAAACCGGGTTTCTTGGGGAAGTTGTTGTCAAAGTCTAGCAAGTAATGGTGCTACTGGCTGGGCACTTTTCCAGATTAGGTAGGTTAATACAAATTGTGAGTAGCGCACCTTTGGGAATTCTCTATGAGGCACTCCCGACCTAGGTATCTGGTGAGACTAGCACGGCGCAGGAGGGGAGCCAGTGCCGACGCCACATGCCGTGAGAGCGGGAGACCGTCCTACAGCAGTGGCTCGTCTTGGGGTCTCCCCAAGTAGAACACAGCGCGTTTTCCCGACCTTGGCGACTGGCGTTAGCCGTAAGGCGTGCGCAAAGCGTATACCCGAAGGGCGTCCGGCTTAGCCGACATTCACGCACGTGCCGTCCCGTTGAAGCGACTGCAAACCCGTAAGGGTCAGCGAGCGTGATTAACTTAATGCACTCTTAAAACATAGCCGTCTAGATCTATGAGTTTGAGAGTATCAACTCAACCAATGTAGTGCTCCTCACTACAACAAAGTGTTTTAGCTGTTTTGAGACTGCTATTAAGGAGTCTTGCTTGGCGTAGCAGGAGTAGTAGCAGAGGTGGGAGGAGTAGCTGTAGTGCCACCAGCTGCGGGAGGGGTAGTTGTCATACCACCACCAGAAGGGCTAGCACCGTCTGATGGCTCAGCAGGCGTAGTAGCAGTACCTCCAGCACCTCCAGCACCTCCAGGACTGGCTTCGGGTGCTCCACCGCCACCCTCACAAGCTCCGAGAGCTGCGGCCAGACCAAGAATTAATGCAAGACTAACGATTTTTACTTTCATAACTCCTCTTTCACCAATTGCGGCAAGAACTATTTTAGTCTGTTGATTAAGATACCCTATCTGTTGCTTTTTTTTAAGTGACTTGATATCACAGATTTAAGCAAAATTCCTGAGTTTATTGTAGGGTAACTTAATTGTTTAGGGTAGCATTACCAAATTAAGTCACGGAGCGCGATATCATACCAAAAATTCCGATTTTATTCGCATACTCTTGCTTATAGTGACAATGCGTTGTCATACTTTTAAATACGATACCTGAGCACTCAAGATATTCAGGGTTGATTCCAAAACTATCAAGAAATCTAAATTTCTTTAGGAAGCCATGTTTCTTAAGGATACAAAGATTAGTGCGCCTACCTATCACAATATATTGACCGAGTTAATGGTGTTATTTGTGGTTATTGTCTGATGGGCAATAATAACAAGAGTAAAAACAGACAATGAGCATACAGTAAAGTCTCATAATCCAAAAATTCCAAACAATTATGGCTGTAGCACGTAAATCAGATGTTTATCCGACGGGCGGTAGGCTCCCGACAGAAGTGAAAAGTCGCAGAAAACGTCGCTCTGCTCAACAAAAAAAAGCGTCCACCAAACCTGAAAAAGTCCCAGAGGCAAAGCAGTTAAAAACTTCAAATGTTGATCTGCCTGCTGTGTATACACCAGTATCCACCAGAAAACAAGGGGTTTCGTCAAAAAAATCGTCACTCTCTCCACAAGAACTTGCAAGGGAAGGTTCTAGCGCCAAGAAACAGACAACAACATCAGTGTCAGACCCCGGCAAACAAAAAGCGTCAACTGTGCCCGTGATGCCATCTGCTGAGTCCGTACCTTCCTGGCTGCTGCGCTTGTATACTTTACATCGTTATTCTTCAATTATGGCGTTTGCACTGGTAAGTGTAACACTTGTGGTTTATGGTTGGACTGTGTATTCTCAACAACTCTGGAGTCAAGCATACCGTAAAATGCAAAACTTGCAACGCCATGAGCGCCAATTGATGACCACTAACGAGGTACTAAAAAACAAAATGGCACAAGAAGCAGAACGTCCACCTGCCAAACTCGTATCGCCTTCTCCCGATAAAATGATTTTTTTGAATCCAGCACCTGTTGAGCCTAACTCAGTACCCACCACAGCACCAAATTCCGAAATACAACAGCATACCCCTAATCCACTGGGATATTAGTTATTTGTCATTTGTCATTTGTGAGACCAGTGCTGCGGGAGGGGAGCTACTGCTCGACTAGGCTTTCACAGGCTTAGACGCGCACCAGAAGGTGAGGGGGTCGCAGTCTTGGCGGTGAGCGTCGATTGCGAAGAGCGAAGTTCCTCTGAAAGAGGCACCCCCGCTCTATGGCGTTCCGCCATGCCTTACGGCTATCGCAGCGTGCCCGCAGGGCATAGGTCATCCCCGGAGGGCTTCCCGCAATCTGTCGCATGTGGCGTTTTCCCGACAGCCAGGCATCTGGCGTATCTCCTCCACCAGACGCTGCGCTAACGCCGTAAGGCGTGCGCTTTGCGCACACCCGAAGGGTCATTGGCACTTAGACAAAAGACAAAGGACAAAGGACAAAGGACTATTTTCATGCCAAAATCATCAAGCAGAACAAAATTAAAAAACTTTAACTTTCCGAAACCATCATTCAAGAAGCGACAACAGAAGGGTTCGAGACGAGAGGCGAATGGCAAACTTGCTGACTCCACGCAAGAGCAACCACCCAACATAAAATTTAGACTTCTCATTGTTTGGAGCTTTCTGATTGCGGCTGGATTCGGTTTAGGTGTTAATTTATACAATTTACAAATTATACGGGGAGCAAAGCTAACAGAAAAGGCGCGAAACCAACAAATGGTGAATTTGCGACCTTTTATACCCCGTCGCCCAGTGGTGGATCGCAATAAAGATTTGCTGGCAATTGACCGTCCGGTATATACTTTGTATGCTCATCCCAAACTCTTTGAAAAGTCTAACAACCAGATGGCAGAACTGCTCTCGCCAATACTGGATCAAGATGCTGATGAGTTAGAAAAAAAGTTTGACAGTAAAAAAAGCGGTATTACACTTGCTAATGCCTTGTCAGAAGAAATTGCAGATCGTATTTCTTCACTACATCTCAATGGTCTAGAGTCAATTCAAAAATACTCCCGATTATACCCACAGCAGGATTTAGCTGCAGAAGTAGTAGGTTATGTTAATCTTGACCGTCGTGGTCAGGCTGGTGTGGAGTACAGCCAAGAGAAGTTGCTAGAACGTTCTATGAATATGGTACGGCTCAGCAGAACAGGTAACGGGTCGCTGATGCCAGATTATGCTCCAGACGGTTTATTCAATTCTGATGATCTGCGACTACAACTGACTATAGACAGCCGTCTACAAAGAGTTGCCCGCTTTGCTCTTAAGGCACAAATACAAAAGTACCGAGCAAAACGAGGGGCAGTGATTGTTATGGATGCGTGGGATGGTTCGCTACTCGCTTTGGTTTCTCAGCCCACTTATAATCCAAACGAATACTCTAAAGCCGATATCTCTTTATTTAAAAACTGGACAGTAGCAGATCTCTATGAACCAGGTTCAACTTTCAAACCTTTGAATGTAGCTATTGGTTTGGAAGCTGGCATTATTAAACCTGAAGATATGTTTAATGACCCTGGTTACATTCAAGTAGGTGACAGAACAATCAAGAATGCTGAAAACAAACGTTACGGGCGGATAAACATCGCTCAGGTTTTGCAGCACTCCAGTAATATAGGCATGGTGAAAATTATCCAAAGAATGCAACCCTCTGTCTACTACGGTTGGTTGGAACGTTTGGGTTTAAGGCAAAGCGTTGATACAGATTTACCCTTCACTGTTAGCAGTCAGCTTAAAAGCCAGCAAGAATTTCTTGCTACACCAGTTGAACCAGCAACGACCTCTTTTGGTCAAGGCTTTTCGTTGACACCGTTGCAGTTGGTGCAAATGCTTGGTGCTTTAGCGAATGGGGGTAAATTGGTCACACCCCACGTAGTCCAGGGATTGGTAGATACCAAAGGGCAGATCCACTACTCACCCAATCGAGCTGCACCCCGTCAAATCTTCTCATTGACGACTGCCCGAAAAGTTGTAGAGATGATGGAAACTGTGGTTGATGACGGAACAGGGAAAGAATCACAAATTCGTGGATATCGCATCGCAGGCAAAACTGGCACAGCCGAAAAAGCTAGTCGCGCTGGTGGCTACATCATCGGAGCTAAAATCACTAGCTTTGTGGGTATTTTACCTGTGGAATCTCCCCGCTATGTTGTGTTGGCATTGATTGATGATCCCAGGGGTCAAAATGCCTATGGTGGTACTGTAGCAGCACCCGTTGCTAAGTCAGTGATGGAAGCACTGATTACTATTGAACAAATTCCACCAAGTAAACTAATGACTCAAATACCTGCCAATCAAGCACCTACCAGTCCGCGTTGAACAAAAGCGGAGCCAGCCTTTGTGCCAAGAGTTGTCCCTTGCGGAGGTGTCCTCCGCCCTTCTGGACTGGCGTGACAAGCAGCATATCAACTCAAAATTCAAAATTTTGAATCTCCCCATCTCCTGATCTTTGTATGCCTGTATACTGAATTTTTTATCAATAACTTAATTTTTCTTTATCACTCGTGGGAGATGTACTTAAATTGACTTAATGGAAATCTAGATAGTAGACGCTGAAATAATTTCATGCCAGCCTTTACTAGTAAAATGTTCCATGCAAAGCAATTTAATGATATCTCCTCTCGCCGAGGTTGAAGCAAAGAGTACGCAGATACCAGAAAAAGTAAGTATAAATTACGATATTGTTGAGCAGCAATTTATAGAACTGCTGGCAACAGAAAATTTAGACAAAAAACTAGATGCAGATCCCTCACAGAAGAACGAGTTTGAAGACACACTCGGTGTAGCAATTTCTGCTGCTTATCAAAATGGCGCTGGTGATGATGCAGCCCATCGTTTTCTCCAACGCATACTATATCGCATTAATCGATTAAATCTGTTTTGGTACGATGATCTACGCCACTACATAAACGAGCGTTCTCCTTACTTACATAAGGTGCGTGACCAAATTGAGACAGCTTGGCAAGAGTGGGAACTTGGACAAATCGATGTGGCTGCATTGCAACAACTAGATGTTAAGCAAGCTCTCGTTGAGCGTGGTGCTTACGATTTAGAACCGCCTTTATCAGAAGATAGTCGCTACATCCGGGAGGAAATGAGCGAGGCTGGCTACCGTCACTTACTGGCTATTGGCTCGTTTGACGGTTTAGTGGAAGGTAGTCGTCTTTCCCGCATTTTGGGTGGCGCTGCTAATCAAGTACAGTGTACTTTGGTGCGAGTCCTGTTGGAAGAGTACGGCAACGGTCGTTTTTCTCGCAAGCACTCTACATTTTTTGCCCAAATGCTGACTGAATTTGGGATGAATACTGAACCAGAAGGATATTTCGATTTAGTTCCTTGGGAAGTTCTGGCCTGCGCTAATCAGAACTTTCTACTGACTGAGTGCAAGCGTCATTTCCTACGGTATAGTGGTGGGTTAACCTATTTTGAGATAGCAGGACCTGCGGCTTATAGAAACTATCTTGCTGCAGCACAAAGACTTGGACTGTCTGACGCAGCGATGGGTTATTGGGAATTGCACATTCGGGAAGATGAACGCCACGGACGCTGGATGTTGGATGATGTGGCTTTACCTTTAGCCCAAATGTATCCCAATGAGGCGTGGGAACTAGTGTTGGGGTACGACCAAGAAAAGCTGATGGGCGATCGCGCGAGCTTTGCTGTTGTCCAATCAATACGTGAAGCAGAACAAGCTGCCTCATCTATCTAAAACATCTTAAAAGTTAGAAACTCATTAGTCTTTACCTAAGAGCAAACTATTTCTTTAGTCATCAATTGCTTGGCTTAAGAACAGTTTGTGCTTGCCTTTTTGCAAAATTTCCTAGGGTGAGCACTGCCCTTCATAACAAATGTAATCTACAGATAGTGAAAGTCAAATGAAAAACATTTTTTCTTGCCCTGAAGAATCTAATTTCTATTCCCATTGCTTGGAAAACTTGGTTTTGAGAAATTGTAAAAAATCGGAATGTGTTGTTGAATTTGGCTCAGGAGATGGCAGTCCAGTTATTAATTCACTCTTGAAAAACCGGTTTGATGGTGTCATACATGGATTTGAATTAAATTCTTCTGCTTGGAAAGCCGCTAATTCAACGATAGATGAATATAATCTTGGTCATAAATACATCATCTATAATTCCAGTTTGTTTGATTTTTCTCAACCCGAAGCAGAGTATCTAGTAGCTAATCCACCTTATCTCCCTGCACCAGATAATGATATTTATATGCCTTTGTTATTTGGTGGAGAAGATGGAGCAACAGTTACCAACGAACTCTTATCATTAGGTTATGATAATGTATTACTTTTAGTCTCTAGCTTTTCCAACCCAGAAAGTACGATTCATCATGCAAGAGCCAACGGTTACCATGTAAAGAATTTTGTGGTTTTACCTTTGCAATTTGGCTACTATAGCTCTGAGCCAAAAGTGAAAAAACACATAGAGGAATTACGAGAAAACAAAATGGCATTTTATTCTGGCGATTATTACTTTTTAGCTGGTGTTTTATTTCAAAAATCTCAAGAATCTAGGGTGGATTTATCTAAGGAATTAGCTCAAGTCATGACTAGTCTGTAAAATAGGCTGTGAAAAATTCATCAATAAATTTCACAGCTAACTATGAAATAAAAACTTCTTGAAGTGTTTCTGTCTTGCTTCAAGAAGTTTTTTCACAAAAACTAAAGATTAGGATTTAACGTACCGAGGAGGAGCCAATAAATGTCCAAGTTGCCATATATGTTCCAGCGTACTTATTGGAATAGTCAGCGCTACTATCTGGAACAAACCAGTCAGGCGTCGTTTTCTGCTGTCGAATCTTTTTATCCAAGCCGAGCAGCAGAGAAATATTCTCGTAAACAATTTTTGCCTTGGCAGTTTCCAGCATTTCTTCTACGGAATTTTGTAGCCATTCTGCTCGGGTATACAGATTATGAGATGGATGATCGCCGTAGGCAAAAGGTACAGTGATGACCAAATATCCTTTGTCACTTATTATTTTGCCCAGACAAAATTGAATGAATTCCTGATCGTCTTTTTTTTCTAGGGTTTCCTTGTCAGTAGTATGAAAAAGGAGTCCGCATAAAACAACTGCATCAAATTTTTTGTTCTTTGCAACAAGTTCAGGCAGTACAACCGATAGATCTTTAGCAACGAAGTTCCTGTTGGGGTAGAGCTTTAAACAGTATTCAATAGCCAATTCACTGTGATCGACTCCGAAGTAGTCACAGCGCTCAGGTAAATACTTACACAAAGCACCATTACCACATCCCAGATCCAATAATGAAAATGACTGTTGCTCAAAAGCGTCACCCAGAAAAGAAACTGCCGGTTTATATCGAGGGGCATTTTCCGGCGACTCAAAGTAGGAATAATAGTCATCTTGAAAACGTTCTTCTTCAGACGTATTGCGCTCAGGTAAATGTTCTCCCATAAGTACTATCACTGATAACCATAATTTTTTTAAAACATTCATCCAGGAATTTCATTAGCATTTATAGTCATTTCATTTATACTTAGTAAAGTTGCTCAATCAAGTTACCTGCTAGATGATAATAATCATTGCATAAATAAATTTGAAAGAACTTTGCATAAATTTTGTAACATGTCAAATATATCTGTAGGACTCCTATTTAATTTTTGTTGCCGCAGCCTGCGCTTTGCGCTTAAAAAACCCCGTACACCTTTATTGCTTCTTCCCTATTCCCTGTTCCCTGTTAAGCGTTCCCTGCCCTGACTTTGTTAGTTCACAAATAAAACCGGATTCCTATATTTGTACATACCTCAAACATGTAAGTGTCGTCATTGCCTAAGTACCTAAGCTTCTGTTCTGATTGAGCATGAAACAAAAAGATCATTTCCACTAAAAATTCTATCTAAAAGTAGATGTAATAATTTTATTCTTCTTCTTATAACCATAGAGTGTTATTTAGGATACACAGAATGTTATATAGTAAATTTGAAACGAGTCACAATTTGGATCTGGTTTTTAACAGGATATGACTGTAACCGCTTTAGCAGCCAGTAATTAGTCAGTTCAAAGGGCTTTTTGACTCGCATTGCACAAGTAAATTGAGTGTCTTTAAGTACTTGAGAAGCACAACACCATATTAAGAAGATACATTTTTTCAAAAACTAACCTTTGAAGATCTATCAAAGAAAGATGAACTCACAACCCCCACTCCCTAACAATGAATTGGATAGACTCAATGCACTGCGCCAGTACCAAATTCTTGACACTCATCCTGAAAAAGTCTTTGACGATTTAACCTTCCTAGCTGCACAAATTTGTCATACTCCAATTGCGATCATTAGCCTTGTTGATGGGAGTCGGCAGTGGTTTAAATCGAAGGTGGGTTTAACAGCACCTGAAACAAGTCGGGATCTTGCATTTTGCGCTTACACCATTTTGCAGCAAAAACCATTAATCGTCAGAAATGCGTTGGCAGACTCTAGGTTTGCAACAAACGCCTTGGTACTCGATGATCCCAATATTCGTTTCTACGCTGGCGCACCCCTGATTACACCTGAGGGATTTAGACTTGGATCGCTATGCGTCATTGATGTTATGCCTCGAGATTTGAGTCTTGAACAGGTGGAAGCACTACGGGCATTGAGTAGTCAGGTCATGGCACAATTTGAGTTGCGACGCCATGCGATAACTTTATCACATACTATTATTCAACAACAGCAGGCAGCAGAACAGCTTCGTCAGCAACAGGATTTTATTGAAGTTTTCTACCGCCGAGGAGAAGAAAAAGCTCGAAAAGGAGACTACAAAGGAGCCATTGTAGACTTTAACGAGTTCTTGAGACTTAATCCTAACGGCTTTAAGGCTTACTATAACCGAGGGCTTGCCCGTCAAAAGTTAGGAGACTACCAAGGTGCAATGATAGATTTTGATCAGTATCTGCAATTCAATCCTAACGATGTTGAAGCTCGCCAAAATCGGGGATTGCTCCGCTTTGAGTTAGGAGACTACAAAGGAGCAGTTGCAGATTACAGTAGCGCCATGCACCCTCATCCTCACAATTTGATTCCTGGTGATATGGGGTTTACTTACTCTGATGTTGACAAAAAAGAAGCAGTTGTAGAACACACCCATTATTTGGAACTCCATTCCACTGATATGGATATGGACAGTGATATCAATATCAGCCAGACTCACACTCACTCTATCTTGGAAAATAACAGTAACACATTTGAGGATAGCATCCAGTATCTGCCATTTAATTCTGACGATGCGGAGAGTTACGTTACCTTAAGTAACACCCAATATCAGCCTGAAGAAAGTACCGCTACTCTGTTACTAAGTTCTGATCAAGCCAAGTTATATATTCAACGGGGTAATGCTCGTTGTGATTTGAATGATTATAGTGGCGCGATCGAGGATTACACACAATCTTTGAAGATGAATCCTCACGATCCACAAGCATATGTCAGCCGGGGAAATGCTCGTTTTCTACTCAAAGATTACACTGGTGCAATCGATGATTATACTCAGTGCTTGTGGATAAATCCGAATGATGCTAAGACTTACATTAGCCGGGGCAATGTTTATTGTGAGTTAGAAGATTACACTGCCGCAATTAAAGATTACACTCGGTGTCTAGAATTGAATTCCAACGATGCTGAAGCTTACATCAATCGAGCTAATGCCCGCTCTCGGCTAAAAGACTATCATAGTGCAATTGAAGATTACACCTACTTTCTACAGCTCAATCCTAACGATCCTAAAGCTTATATTAGCCGAGGTAACGCTCGCTCTAAGCTTAAAGATTACAGCGGCGCAATTGAAGATTACAAAAGAGTTTGGTCAAAAGCCATTGAGCAACTACCTAAGCTTTCTAGCGAACAAATGTAAGTAGAAATTAAACTGAGAGGATTTTTCAATCGAAAAACTCTCTCAGTTTAATTTCTCACCCAAGAAAAGCTCACCAAAATGAAACAAGAGCTATTTCTGATAAAAATAGAAGTTCCTGCCGTAAATTCTTCAATAAATCTAAAGTTTTTTCGTATAAGGTGGTTTGTCCCAAGTTTGCAAAATATTTAACCGCTTTTTGTAAGTCTGGTATTGCAGTCTGTTCATAACCAAGCTCATGATAAGCTATACCCCGGTTAAAATAAGCATGAGCATCGTTAGGATTCAACTTCAGTGACTCAGTAAAATCCTGAATTGCACTTTTGTTATCTCCGCTTTTGCCACTAATACAACCTCGATTAAAGTAACCTCTATAGTCCTGAGGATTGAGACGAATTGCTAGAGAAAAGTCGTGGTTGGCTGCTTGGAAATCTTGCAACTGAAAACGAGATATCCCTCTATCATTGTAAATATCTGCAAGTAGAGGACTTGGATAAGGAGAAATTTGACTTAAGGCTGAATTATAGTTTGCTATTGCTTGTTGGTGATTTCCTAACATAGCATTCGCGATCCCTCGGTTATAGTAGGCTCGGAAATCATAGGGTTTGAGTGCGATCGCCTGACTATTATCAGCGATCGCAGCCGGATAATTTCCTTGTCTGTACTGGGCAAGTCCACGGTTCACATAAGCCTCAGCACCGTTTGGTGCATTTTTTATCGCCTGGTTGCAATCTGCTACCGCCTTCTGATAATCTTCTAATTGAAGATAAGCGAAACATCGATTACTATAAGCCGCACCAAAACTGCTCTGGCGCTCAATTGCTTGAGTGAAATCTTTAATGGCTTGCTGATAGTTGTCGTTCAGCACATTTTTGACTCCCATCTTAAAGAAGTCATCCCCTGTGACTTGGGTGCTGGCTGTAGCTGACAAGTGTATTGGTGAAATCAGCACAAAATAAGCAAGTACCACAGCAACACCAAACTCAAGCGTGAATCGAAAACAGCGATTCAAGCGATTCATAAGAATGTCTCACATTGCTAGCAGAACAAAATAGTAGGTAAGGCAAATGCCCTACCTATAAAGCTGATATTTGTACGTAGATTACTAGTACTGATTTTTACTTCCAACCATTATCAGCTTGTCCGAGCACATATGCTGCTACATCTCCAATTTGCTCAGGTTTTAAACGACCTTTGAAGGCAGGCATGGCACCTTTACCTTTTGTCACTTGGGTGATAATAGCTTCTTCTGAGTACATATCAAACTTTTGCAAAGCCTCTTTTTTTAAGGTTTTGGCACCGTTAACTAGGTTCTTTCCACCTGCATGACACTGAGCGCAATTGGCACTGAAGAGTTTAGCTCCCTTAGCAGCGTCTGCTGCAAGAGCTGGAGAATTGAAGGCAAAGGTAAAAATTACCATCACCAACAACAATACTGAAAAAATCTTTTTCATCCCGTGTTCTCCCGAGAATTGGCATATTCTTTAAGAATCACCATAATTTTGATGTTTCCAGCAGTTGTTGTCAAAAGACAGGCTGTCAAACTTAGGTACTACAAAATGACTGCCAATATCGAAAAACTTCACGAAATTTTAACTTGGATTTCAAGACGCAATGATGAAACTGTCTCTTCGGTGAAAGTCAGCCTCAGTTCCTCGATGAGTCAACGCCCAGTAAGACACTTCATTTCTATATTTAATGACGGTGGTGATGGCAATTTCAAGGGCTTGGTTTGCTGCAATGATTTTATCTAAATTGACATCCAACCCAAGTGTGAAACTGTCCGATAGATACTCAACATGAAACGGGAGTGTTGTAAAAGCTGTTTCTTCTTGCATTCCTTGACGATACGCTTCAAACCGATAGACATTCCAGTCTCCAGCTGGGGAGAGATTGAATTCCCAATACCTGTCAGAATTCTTGACACCAAGGAAGAACTCAAAGCAGGTGTCTTTCCACAGTTCGTGCTTTCGCGCTGGTGTGTCTGATGGTGTAGGAATGACAACTTCTTTTAAATCACCGAGAAGCGCGTAGTGGATAGTGAATTGATTCGCTTGTCGGGCGATATTGCCTGTAATCTTTAAATTAGGTATTGGTTCAGCAGAAGGAAAGGGTTGCAGAGAAAACGTCTGGTTGCTCATTTCAAATCCTCAATTATGTTGCGAATCGTTGTTTCCTGAGATTCGATGCTTTGGGTGAGTTGAAATTGGACAAGCGCCCTCGCAAGGTTGTGTTCTGAGTGTTTTACCTTGAAGTAGACATTCCCTGCTAAATAGTCAGTAAAAAATCTCAGTCCCAACTCAAACGCAATCAGACGGATTGCATCGTATATGTAAGCATAGTCATTCTCGGTGAGAAACGCCTTTGCCACAGAGAGATAGCCTTGTAGAATTCCCTGACACAAATCAGTATCGAAAGAAACGCTTTCCCACTGCTCGGTTTCTTCTCCGGCGAGATTGCAGCCCGATCGCAAACAATCGCCAATATCGTAATGTACCAAACCTGGCTTAACAGTGTCGAGGTCTATCACGCTGACAGCTTGCTGGGTTACAGTGTCGAACATAACGTTATTGATTTTTGGATCACCGTGCATCAGGCGCAGTGGTAGGTTACCTGTGGCTTTGGCATTTTCAAGGACATGTGCGACGTTAGTGCGATCGCTCACAAATTGTAAGCAGTAATTCACTTCCGGAGATTGGCGCGGACTAGTTTTCGCCAGAACTTCCTCGTAGTGCTTCAGGTACAGCGGCGTAATGTGGAACCCGAACAGGGTGTCAGCAAGTTTTTCCGGCGGCAAGTCGCTGATAAGATTGTGGAACATCCCCAAAGCGTAGCCAATTTCTTTGGCGTGTGAGCGATCGCGCATCGTGTCGAAAGACTGTGCACCTTCAATAAAACTGATTGCCCGCCAAAACGAGCCCTCCGGGGAGAACCTCCGGTTCCGCTGCGCTAACGCAGTCGCTTCAAGCCGGGGAACCCGTCCAACGCGCTGCTCACCGTCAGCATCTCTCCAGTGATCTTGAGCATCCTTGGTTAACAACACCCGAGGTACTTCCCAGCGACGGCTGAGACTTGCATTTTGTAGCCGTTTATGAATATGCTCAGTGAAGGTACGCATATTCTGCATGATCAGTTGTGGCTGACGAAATACCTGTGTGTTGATGCGTTGCAGAACAAAATGCTGTTCCTCTGGAGAATCTAGACTCACTAAAAAAGTATCATTAATATTACCACTTCCCAAGGATTGGACGTCCGTAACCTTCCCTTGTAGGGTAAATTGCTTGGCAATGGTAACAAGATTGTCTGTATTCTGTGTCTTGAGTTCTTCTGTCATCTTAGTCTTTAACCTGCGCGACTCCCCACGTCATTGCACGAGGCAATAGGAGATATCGTAGCTTAACTCATCCCACCGTTAAATTACTCCCTCCCCATCGTAGCGCCCCTCTGGAGCCAGATGTGCTGATAACCTAATAACTGATAGCAAATAACTGTTACAAAAATGGGGTTTCGCATCAGAACTCATGAGTGCTAAAAAGTCAATACTCATGAGCAATAACTAATGATTAAAGAAGTTTAGTCAAGGATTTTTTGGGATACCTTACTGATATAAAATCAGATTAACAGGTGTGCGAGGGATAATGTTAGCCAAAGACCGATTCTACAAAGCACTCAAAAAAGGTCTTGAGAAAGAACAGTGGGTGATCACACATGACCCTTTGAGGATTTTGTTTACTGAGGAAGATGAAATTAGAGTTGACTTGCTTTCAGAACGGCTGTTAGTAGCTGAGAAATTCGGAGAAAAGATTGCAGTACAAGTCAAAAGTTTTTTGAGTGACTCAGCATTTTTTGATTTCCATATTGCTCTGGGTCAATATTTAAATTACCGTTTAATTTTAGAATTAAATAAGACAGAATACACCTTATATTTAGGTGTTCCTATTGCTGCTTATGAGTCATTTTTTCAACATGATTTACCCAAAGCGTCAGTGAGCAAATATCAAGTCAAACTGATTGTATACGATCCAGTGGATGAGGTAATAGTCAAATGGAAAAATTAGAATTTTATCGTCAGTGTATCCAAGAACTCTTGAGAGAATACAGCAAAAGTACACTGAGTAATGACGAAATTGAGGTGCAAACAATTTTTGATACACAACACGACCATTATCAAATTGTTGATTTGGGATGGGATAAACATCGCCGCATCTACTACTGCGTTATGCATTTAGATATTAAAGACCGTAAAATCTGGATTCAACGCAACCAGACTGATAAATTGATTGCTGATGAATTGGTAGCAATGGGTGTGCGAAAGAATGATATCGTGTTGGGTTTACAACCTGTGTACGTAAGAGAGTATACGGGGTATAGTGTGTCGTAAGAGGTAAGGAAATCTTGAATAGTTATTACTCATCCGCACATTCGCACAGATGGGCGTAAACGTAACGCAGCTTAGCGCCAGTCATCGTACAAAGTTTTAACGCTTATTGATGTTGTGTGCGTTGGCGTTGAGCAATTTGCATTAATAATCGTAATGCTTCGTTGACAGACTCATCAGTTGGAAATGCTTGTGCTACGTCAGGATCAAGTAATACGAGATTATTTCCAGCTTTATAGCGTTCTGCATACTTCCCCCGAACACCACCTGTCATTTTGGAAAAGTCGTATTCAGGACGTAGCTCATCCTCAAACTCGTTTTCAGTCTCCTTCCTCATAGAATCTCCGCTCTCGCCGTGTTGCTTCTCTTGCACTGATAATCCGGATACGCTCATCTTGATCGGTATGAGAAACCAGCAGCAAGCGATCATACCTGGATAATCCGATAGTAACGTATCGACTCTCTCCTATCGAGTGATCAGGATCTGGAAATGTTATCGATAGGCGATCGCCAAATACAGTAGCGGCTTCCTGGAATGAAACGCTGTGCTTTTTAAGATTTGTGTCTGCTTTATCAGGATTCCACATTTATTTGTTGAGACATTTGTTCTTTCTCTTACACCCCTACACCCCCATACCCCTACACCCCTTTCTTGGTCAGAAGCGCTATGCTCAGCTTATGTCTTCGACTAAAATAACTTAAGAAGCTTGCTACCAAAGTGCATGGACTCTTTAAACGACGATTCCAAGTCAAGATCCCTAGAAGATTTACAATCAGGGGTAAATAATACCGAAGATGACAACATTCTGGATATGAGCGTATTATCCAGTACTATAGAACTTATAGAAAAAATTGTCACCCGAATCAGTCAATCTGCTCAAACAGGTGATCAAAGCGAAAATACTAAACACAAAAATAGTCTGACAATAAGATCCCTTGAGCTTAACTATAGTGAAAGACCAGAAATGGAAGAGACACTAGAGCTTTTGTGCGAGCAAGTAGAAAGTTTCAAGCAACTGCTGTACCACAAAGAATTAGAACTGCAAGAGATACAGCAAGAGTTGCGTGATACAAACGAGGATTTCTTAACTGCACTTAATTCACCGTGCCTAACACTTAATTCGGCGAAAAAATTAGTTAAAGAAATTTTGGTCAGTAAAAAGCCGATAATTGGTGAAACTTTAGCAACACTCCTTAGCGCTATTTATAATTCGACTGTCGAACTACAAGAGTTAGAACAGAAAGAAAAATCCAATTATTCTAAACATTTGATAAGCGCTCCAGGCAATTGTATGCGTACCAATAATAAGGTGTATGAAATTCAGAGGACAGCGGTGAGAAAGCAAGCTACTGAAAATCGGGCGAAATTTATAAAGTTGCAAGCTCAATTCATGGAAGTGGAAATTAACTTTATTGGTTCTCAAGCTCAATTCAGGCTCCGTGAGCAGAATTTTAAGCACAAACAAAAGCCGAAAACAATTGATCTGGCGGACGTTAGTCCGCCAGATCAATTGCTCGATTTTGGAGTTATAGATATTCTTTTTTATAACTAATCAACCGGACATAATATCACTCACCAACCGCACCCTCTGGAAAAATCCGACTCAAGTTCAAGAAAGCATCTTCAAACCCAGGAATTGACACTGACTGATTCGCCAAAGAAATCTGTTTACTCAGATAATTAAACTCACCTTGAATATTTTGATAAGGCTGACTGTAACGCTCTAGTTGACGAGCTTGCAAATTCACGATCCAGTAATCAGAAATTCCGGCTTCTGCATATAGCTTTAGTTTCGTTGTTTGGTCATAAGTCAATGTGGAATCGGAAATTTCGACAACAAGCAAAATATCTTCGGGATAGGGATGGTGAGCAAGATAGTCAGCCTCATCTCCTCGTGCAATCACTGCATCTGGTTCAGGCTCACTATCTGACGGGAGAATGATAGGCTCTTGACAACGCACGACAGCTCTATCGCCTAGCAATCGATCAAATTGACGGCAAAGTCGAGTTGTACAAAATGTGTGAGGTGTGCCCTTTGCAGTCATTTGGATCAGTTCTCCCCGAATCAATTCAATCCTGTCTCCCTCCGTCAGAAATCCAATTTCAATCAGTCGATGATATTCGTCGATTGTGAATCGCTTTGGTTTGACAACAGTCATGGCGTTTATTCAGATATAGCGGCTTCCACTTTAAATTTAATAAATTTAATTTCCACTCAACGCCTCAAACTGCTGCCAACACAAATACAACGCACGCGGGACGTGAAAGCAACCCTTCCATTTCCCACCTTTAAGATTTAACAACACTTCTCCACGGCGATTGAGGTATCCAAACCACTCAGCGTATTCTGGATCGGCAAAGTGCGACCAAGTGTAATCGTGGATCTTGTGATACCATTCCCGACACGCATTACGCCCTGTTAGGCGATCGCCGGAGGCGCAGCTATGCTTAACGCCCATCGTCAATGCAACCAAAGTTTCTAAATGAACCCACCACAATTTTTGATCCCATTCCAGTTGCTGTGGCGGATGACCATCTGCATCCATAAAATAATACAATCCGCCGTACTTACTATCCCAAGCAAAATTCAGGATATTTAGCACCACATCAACAGCTTGGTTAATCGTTTGAGTATCGTTGCGACGACGAGCAATGTCCATGATGAACCACATCGCTTCAATACCATGACCGGGATTTATCAGACGTCCCTCAAAACAATCAATGTGCGAACCGTCCGGAGCAACATTTTCAAACATCAATCCGCGTTCTTTGTCAAGAAAATCGCTCATCACTTCCTGAACGGTTGCAGTCAAGACGTTCTCAAGGGTTTCGCTTGGTAGTAGCCATTCCATTTCCAGAGTCAGATTGGCTAAAATCATCGGTACAGCCAGAGATTTCATCGGACGTGTACCAGGATAGGTTTTGGTATACTTGCCTTTGGGGTTATCTTGGCGGCGCAAAACATTGTTGTAAGCTTGCATAGCTACATCTTTTGCCCATTCTTCACCAGAAGCGAGGGCATATTGACTGAAAGCCATTGCTGCAAAGCAATCCGAAAAAATATTGTAAGGCTGAACCAGAGGCTTCCCTTCACGAGTTAGCGCAAAGTACCAATTTCCGTCAGCATCTCGACCATGTTGTGCGAGAAAATTCGCGCCATTGCTGGCAATTTTCAGCCAATTTTCGCGTTTTTCTAGTTGGTTGTAAAGCATGGAGAAAGTCCACACCTGACGGTTTTGCAGCCAGATAAATTTATCTGTGTCATAAACTTTCCCCTGACGATCAAGACAAGTGAAATATCCGCCTTGCTCCCAGTCAATCGAGTGTTTTTCCCAAAACGGGAGTACGTCATTGAGGAGCGCGTTTTTGTAAAGTTCAGCAAGCTCTTTAAAGTTGTGCTCCATGAATTCTGTTACTTATCCTTTTTCTAGTCAACCCAAGCTTTGAGCTTAGGGGTTAAAATTGTTTGAATTTTTTGTTGTACAGCTTCCTGACTCAAGCTAGCATCCACACGAACAATTTGCTCTGGGTGAGAGTCGGCTAAGTGTGCATATCCTTGCTGGACGCGACGATGAAAGGCTATTGTTTCTTTTTCAATGCGGTCAAGTATATCCCCGCCTCCTCGTTTTCGAGCAAGTCCCACCTCAACATCAACATCAAACCACAAAGTTAGGTCACTTTCTAACCCGGATGTCGCAATGGTGTTTAGCTGATGAATTAAATTGATATCTAAACCACGTCCCCAGCCTTGGTAGGCAATGGTAGAGTGAGTGTAGCGATCGCACAAAACAATCGCCCCATCTGTTAGGCTGGGCTTGATAACTTGTTCTACGTGTTGCGAGCGATCGGCAGCATACAAAAGTAATTCGGTTTTATCTACAATAGAGTGAGAGCCTGCTTCTAACAAAAGTTTTCGCAGATACAACCCTAACTCTGTTCCTCCTGGTTGACGAGTCACAACTACCGAAGTCTGAAAACTTTGTAACCACTCTTGCGTGAGCTGTATTTGACTAGTTTTTCCGCAACCTTCCACTCCTTCAAATACAATTAATTTACCCTTCATATTTTTTGGAATTTTTTGAAATTTTTATTATCTCATGATGACTAGCAGTTTACCTAGTCATCCTCGATATCACCCGATTGGGTGACCCAAATGGATGAAGTCTAGTTAATGACAAACATTGTATTGTTTGTATCAACGAGTAATAACAGTAGCAATAAACAAACTTAACTATGAGTAACCAACAGGAAGCAGATATTAAATTAGCATATCAAGCAGCGGCAGAAATGACATACATTGTAGCCGTTGGTTTGAGTAAAGTAATGGAAAACCAGAAAAAAAGACAACTTATTAGCAAGCGACAAAAGCGAGTGAAATCAAAACCAGAATCTTCTACCGTTGCAAGTTCTATTTAATACAGATTTTGAAATATATAGTGGTTCTGTTGTTGCACCCCACCAAGGTAGGGGCACAGCATGCTGTGCCTTGGATAAATCCTGCTCACCCGTTGGTCAACCATTATCATTCTAGATAGGTTATATCCGGCTTTTCGGCGGCATTCAAACCTAACCAAACATAACACTGTGCATCAAAAACGAGTATTTCAGTTGGCCATTTTGACTCTTGTTGACCAACGCGTGAGTAACTTTCATCAAGCCCTCTACAAACAGCTGTATTAGACTTAGATCAACTATCCGCACTAAACTGCAATCAAGATTTTGGAGATGGACTGGTTACGGGTTTAGCAGTACCAGATGCTGGTTTTGAACCCGGTTTCTGGTAATAAGCTACAACTTTTTTTACATAGTCAGCAGTGAAGCCGCTGTTGCAGCCTGTGTAGTTACCAGTCATCCACCAACAAGCAACACCACGCACAGCAGCCGTTTCATTGTTACCACTAGCAGCCAACTGCTTACTTAACTCCCGGCGTGTAATACATGAGACCACTTCGCGTGCTAACCCAGCATCACTGTCAAACTGCGCTGGTGTCACTTCCTTCTTGAGACAATTTTTTGACCAACCTTTCAGGGTTTCTGGTTTGACTCGCCATTCACTATAATATCCATCATCTTTAGTACCACTTTTCGGCGGTGCTGCTTGCCGCAGTGCTTCTACCATCGCGTTTATTTGGGTTTGCGACGCTGACGACTGTGCTTGAGCTAAAGATGAATCTGGCAAAACAAGTGAAGACAATCCAAAGCTCAGAAGGACTCCACTTAGTAGTAATCGCATTAATTTTCTCCTCACGACGTTAAACTTCTCTGTTATAGCAGAATTCGTAAAACTGAAAACTTCGAGGGTTGCATAAGTCTTTTTTAAACTTTGTTTCAACCTAGGAATCATTGCAAAAAATCTCGATATCTTAAAGAGAGGGCTTTATATAAATCAAGAAAGTCGAGATAGCAAAGCGAAAATATCATGAACTTTGCTCTGGCTTATCTTGCATTTAAACTTATTTTTTTGCAATAAGTAAAACTCTTGGTTGGAGGTGAGCACAATGACAGGAATACTTTGGTTTGTGGGTTGCTGCTTTCTTTGGCTTATTGGTATAACCCTTTTAGCAGAAATTTGGTTTTTTGAGGAAGAGCAGGAGTTTTGACGACAAATTGTGATGTTTTCTTTTACAGAAAACGGTGAAAAAGCTCCGTCCTTTCTAGTACTTCACCACAAAAACTTTCATAAACTTGTTCCCAGTCTCAGACTAAACTTGTTCCCAGTCTGAGACTGGGAATACAGTTATCGAGGCTCCGCCTCGCATTTAGCAGAACCAGAAGCTTCACACATTCAACACTCGTTTTTCTAACTTCACCTCAAAACGATCGCCTGGTTTAGGATTTATCACCTGTGTTGATAAATTGTTCTTTTCTAGTAACGAACGAAATTCCTCAATGCTTCCTTTCGTCTGAAGAAAAGAGCTAAGTAATCCTTCAAAAGTGACATCACCTCCAGCTGCAGTTGATACCATGACTTGAGGTTGCAACCACTGAGCAACTTCTAAAGCGTATTTATTCCCCTTGATAAATGCGCCAACTAAAGGTAAACCCAACTCAGTTAACGGAGTGATAACGACATCCACTGGAGGAATTTCCTTGAGTATGGGGGAATGATTTCCATGAGGTTCGTAATAAAGAGTCAAACCGCTTTCCAATTCTTTGAGGAGATAACCATTTTCCACCAAATTTAGACCAACCAGTGAGCCAGGAGTTGCTTTAATTTCAACACTTTGATTCAGGGTGAAGCTTTCCCCGTGAGCAAGTTTTGTGACTTGAGTGTAATTTAACTGCTGTACAACTTTGGTAGCATTGGGAGAAGCTACGACTGGAATATTGTGGTCAAGTTGCTTCAGCGTTGGTGGATGAGCATGGTCTTCCAAACCTTGAGATAGTAGAATTAAATCTATGTTCTCTGGTATTGGGCGTTGTTGCGATCGCGAGCCTTTGAAGAACCAATCCTGACCGCTAAAAGTTAACGAATCAACTAACCAAGGATCAAGAAGTATCCGTTGTCCGCCGATTTCAATCAGCCAAGAATTGCTGTCTAACCAAGTTAAATACATAAACTTTTGTAAAGATAACACCTAAATTTATTATGAACTAACCAAGGTAACCTATGTCCTGAAGCATTTGGACATGCTTGTGTAAAGGTGCGAGTGTATTTGCAGTCGTCATCCCACTCGCGGCGACTGCAGGTAAACCAATACCAGGAAAAGTCGAGTCTCCACAACACAAAAGCCCTGGAATAGGTGTACCAGAACCAGGAAAGAAACCTTTTCCAGCCTGAATGGCAGGACCATATGAACCTTTATGGCGTCGCAAATAGCGCTCGTGTGTCAGTGGTGTACCAACTAGTGTGACATCGCAACGCGATCGAATATCTGGAATAATTCGTTCTAAGGCTTGCCACATAACTTCTGCACGCAACTGCTTTTGTTCCGCATACTCCTCACTTTTTCGATTCATCCCTTGCCATAGTTCATAAGGTTCGTTACCAGGAGTGTAAACATGAATAACGTGCTTTCCTGGTGGTGCTAATGAGGGATCTAAAACTGAGGGAATAGACACCAATACGACGTTCTGAGGAGCAGTGACACCATTTTCCCAATTATTAACAACTATATAATGACAAGCAAGGTCCCAGCGCAATCCTTGTGCATCAATACCTAAATGGAGATGCATAAAACTATCGCACTCTGGAGTTGCTTGTCGTTCCTGAAACTTTTTTGGTAATGCTTCTTGTGGAATCAACTTGAGCGTATCCCATACCGAAGCATTAGAAATGACTGCCCGACGCGCTTTTATTTGTTTCCCACCACGCAAACGCACACCCACAGCACGCTTGCTTTCTACAAGAATTTCCTCAACATGAGCGTTCAACATCAATTCACCGCCGTGACGTTCCAGTCCCCGTACCAAGGCGTTTACTAAAGCACCACTCCCACCTATCGGATAGTCAAGCTTAACGCCCGGTCGATACCAATCTGCAAACATAAACGCCATCTCTGCGGCACTTGTTCCATCTGCTGGTAGTCCAGAAAGAAGAAAACACAGCAAGTCCAGCCAGTTGCGTATGAAAGAGTCTTTGATAACGCCGTCCATAATTCGGCTAAACGGTCCCGTGAGCTTGCCTATGTCTGCAATATGTTGGAATAAAGACGGGGCAAATCTACTCACAGTCATAATCGCGCCGACATCAAGCCGCAAGGCTGCTGGCGGTAGTGCAGTTGCAGCACGCGCCAATGGTTCCATCACACGCTGTAGTTCACGCCATTCGGCTATAGCCTCAGCACCACTAAACCGTTGTAGCACCTCACAAAACTGGTCAGTGCCAACTGAGGTGTCAAAATCTCCTTCTGGTAAACAGCAACCCCACGTATCGTAGGTGACGCAAGGTAACTCCTCACCGATTGCATCTAGTACTTGTTTGAGAGGATTAGCAGAGGGACTGTAGGATAAGCCAGAATAGAGTGATGGACCTGAGTCGAATTTGAATCCATCACGCTCAAAAGCATGTGCTGCACCACCTGGAATTGAGTGACTTTCGCAAACTGTGACATCAAAGCCATACCGTGCCAGAAGAGCTGCACAGCTTAAACCGCCAATACCACTACCAATGATGATAAAATCTATCTCTTTCTGACCTAAGATAGATGCTGTATTAGAAGAAGTTTGCTGTACCACTGAGCGTACCTTGTGCTAGTCTTGCGTCATTCAAGGATATTGTAATGCAACGTAACAATTCTTAAAACTGCACATAATGCCAAAAACCCGGTTGTTGTAACCGGGTTTTCCATAGAGATTGGGGTTATATCCCCTGCGGCTCATATAGATGTTTAGTTATAGAGGAGTCAACTAACAATATCTACAATCAGAGGTTTATCTTTTCCGGAAAATCACAATATTTTTTTTTGGCAGTAGGTTATATGCGCGTCTGGTACAGGTTCTAGGAATTGACGCTAAATTAGTGCTAGGCGTTTGAAGATATTTTTTGGCATTACAGGTGCACTATCGCCCAAGAATAGCTTTACTTCCATCAAGCAATGCATTATCGATACAAAGTTTACACACGGCGATTGTTACTAGCTACCGGGATAGGTTTACTAGCTCTACTATTATCACCACTCATATTCTACGGCTGGCGGTGTTTTCTGCGTCCCCCCCGCACGGATATGGAGCAAGTCTTGTTTCGTGGAATTGTTTACAAACGTTATCCTCTCTCGACACCACGCCCAGGAATGATCCACATTGTCACCATTGACTTAAAAACACCAGGAGTTAAACCACTTGTCACTCCAGGAGAACCAAAACCAACGGATAGAGAAACAAGCGCACGGAAAACCTCTGATTTTCTCAAAGAATTCAAGCTGCAATTAGCAATTAATGCTAGCTTTTTCCATCTTTTCCACGAAAAGTCCCCTTGGGACTACTATCCTCACAGTGGTGATCCTTCTCATCCAATAGGCGAGGCTATCTCTAATGGATATCGTTATTCACCACCCGAAGCAAATTTCCCCATGTTGTGCTTTTCTGCCCAAAATCGTGCTCAAATCTTGAAAAGTCCTAACTGTCCTGAAGGGACAATTCAAGGTGTTGCAGGGAACCAGCTTTTGGTTTATGACGGTAAGCCAATTAATGACAGTTTAGAAAATAATAAGCCGTATCCACGTGTTGCTGCTGCTGTCAATCGAGAAGGGACAAAACTGTGGCTGATTTTGGTAGACGGGAAGCAACCACTTTACAGTGAAGGAATCACAATGGCTGAATTAAGAAAAATTGTCGCCGATTTGGGGGTTCATACAGCACTAAATTTAGATGGGGGTGGATCAACGACATTGGTGATGGGAACTAATAATGGCTCAAAAATATTAAATGCTCCAATACATACCAGAGTACCAATGCGTGAGCGTCCTGTTGGTAACCATTTGGGATTTTACGCGGCTCAGTGAGTCCTACACTTTTCACTACTTCTTGCGCTAATGGGAATTCTAATTGCAAGACACTGCAAATAGAGGAAAGCTTTATGAAAAAAGATTTTGAGGGAATTGATTACACACAAGTGAAAAGTTCATCGCAAGTCGAGAGTGAAAAGCCAGATGTTGGAGTGCAAACAGACAGGAGTTTCGTTGTAAGGGAAATTGAACACTCCAACAAAGAACACATTAGATCTATAGATTTAAGTAAACTTGAAGCATTTAACGAGTGAAAGAGCCTGAACTATTGTAACTCGAAGCTTACGACAACAAACAAGGAAATCGTTACCCCACATCTAAACTACTTGAAAAGTAGGTTTTCAAATTTCCTGATCACAAACAGGGAACTCTAAGTTTGAGTGTAATCAGGAAATTTGAAAGTACTCAAAAACAGAATCCAAATTTATCCCCATCTTTTCCATCCACAGCTTTGTAGGTAGGAATAGTGGGGATTTCTTTTGTTTGATATCAAAAGTATGGTTTTCAGCAATTTAAGCAACATCCTTTGAAGCTATATTTACCAATTAAATGGATTGCCGAGTTTTTCTCAAAATCTTCGACTTCATAAGTAAATTCACTATATATGGTCTAAAATAAAACTAAAAAACTCCGATAAATGGCGAACCCTAGTAACCTCAACGACATTATTCAACGCATCCTCAACGGAACTCAAACCGATTCCGATGTTGAAGCTTTGCGTCAGTGGTTAAATAGTGGTGGTGTTCAAAATGTGGAAGTAGGAAAGTACAACGTCAATATCGGACAGGGACAAGATATTCATATAGGCGATCGCACTTACCAAGGGCTTGATGCCGAAGCGATTCGAGAAGTTGCTCGTTCTGTCCTTCAGGGTTCTAACGCCGCAGATATTCGAGAAATTGTTCGCTCTATGTTGAAAGAGGAATTTCCGAACTTGGCTCAACGAGAAAATCCTCAAAGTAGTTCGGGTAATTCTCGTACTCCTGAAGACAATTTGCAAAGTATTTTAAATAATGTACGGGTTGGCGGTCACTTATCTATCGGTCATATTACACAAATTTACGGTGCTGGAGAGGTTATTCAACCCGTCAATACATCTGAAGATTCGCCTTTGACGAATACAGGAAACTCGGTTGATGACTTGGTGCAACAAGTGCGATCGCATGGACACGACACCATCCAAAGCTTACACGGTACGATGCCGTTATGGGGAAGAGACAATTGGGTGCCTTTGGGAGAGTTATTTGTAGACGTAAATATCCTGGAGTCACTTAGCAGTAGCCGCAGGTCGGAACTGGATGATTTGTGGCAGGATTTTACAAGGGGTAATTCCGACTACCGCAGTTTGGATCGAATTGGTTTGGGTAAGAAACAGCAGCGCATGTCAGGTTTGACTGTACTGGAGCGAAATACTAACCTGATGGTGCTGGGTAAACCTGGTTCAGGAAAAACAACATATCTCCAAAGAATTGTAACCGAGTGCAATGCTGGAAAATTACAAGCACAGCGAATTCCTATTTTGATTAAGCTGCGCTATTTTGTGGACGATGGACGCAAGTATACATATAACTTGGAGCAGTTTTTGGAACAAGAGTGGGGGTTAAGAAATACAGATATAAAATTGGTGCTAAATCAGGGACGAGCATTGGTGTTGCTGGATGGGTTGGATGAGGTAACGGGAGAAGCAGGCAAGCAAATCGCCAAGGAAATCAAGCGGTTTGCCCGTGTTTATCCGCAAATGCAGGTGGTGGTAACTTGTCGGACGCAAACTCTACCAGATTTATTCGATTGGAAATCAATACGTTTTACTTGTGTGGAAGTGGCGGATTTTAATGAGGAACAGGTAAGGGCGTTTGCACAGCATTGGTTTGAGACGGTGTGTGCAGATGGGAAAGGGGAGACGCAAGCGCGGGATTTTTTGTCACAGTTGTTTCGAGAGGAAAACAAGTCGATTCGGGAACTAGCAATTACGCCGATTTTACTCAGTTTGACATGCAAGGTGTTTAATGACACAGGGAAATTTTACTCGAAGCGTTCCGAGTTATATGAGGAAGGGTTCAAGTTATTGTTGGAACAGTGGGACAAATCGCGGAATGTTCAGCGGGATGAGATTTATCGGGATTTGTCGGTGAAACGGAAGTTGGAACTTTTAAGCTTTTTGGCGGTGAAGAAGTTTGAGCAGGAAAAGTATGTGTTGTTTGAGCAGGAGGAGTTGGAGAGATATATTGCGGAGTTTTTAGGAATTGAGCGGCGGGATAGTCGAGGGGTTTTGCAGGCGATCGAGTCGCAGCATGGGTTATTGATTGAGAGGGCGCATAAGGTTTGGTCGTTTTCGCATTTGACGTTTCAAGAGTATTTGGTAGCGAAGTGGTTTGTTGAGAGTGCAAAGTGGGAAAATTTAACTAACAGTCTAATTGATTTCCATTGGAGTGAAGTTTTTCTTCTTGCAGCAGAGATGTCATCTAGTGCTGATAATTTTTTCCTAAGAATTAAATTTGCCATCGATAAATTGCCTCAATATGATACTCTACTGAATCAGTTTCTTACTTGGTTAAGTAACAAGACTTTAACTGTACTAAACGAACTAGAAACTCCTTATTCTCTAATAATTATTAGAGCTTTCTATTTTGAAAATTTTGTATTATTTGGGTTTAAGCGGCAAGGACTTATGCGTCGTGCTGGATTTCAGGATATGTATCTCAAAAATACAATGACTCTTGATAGTACGCTTATCCACTACTTTTTATCAGGGTGTTCGTGGATAGGTGGTCGTGACTACATCAGTGGAGAAGTTGAGCAAAGTGCCACTGACTTTGCCCGAACCTTTGATATTAATACTTGTAAAAATGCTTATGAGGGTAGCCTTAAGCAGTTTCTTGAAGAATTAAGAGACAGATTGCCAGTATTTGATGGAAATCTGGATAATTACTTTGATTGGTGGGCAAAAAATGGTAGCATTTGGCTTAAAAATTTATATCAAGTAATGCAATATCGAAATCTAATCTGGATTGATGGGAAAAGGTTAACAGAAGAACAAACGGAAGTTTTCAAACGTTACCACACACTAAACTGGATCATACTTGATTGTTTGAATAGTGGTTGCAATGTTAGTCAGGAAGTAAAGCAGGAAATAGAGGATACTTTACTATTACCCATTGCCGAAATCGAAAAACGCAAACAATTTGCTTCGCTATAAACAGACGCTCAAGACGGCACTTGCACCCGTTGAGCTAAATCTTGCCCAAGCCGAGTGAAGTGGCTTGGATTCAGCGTGAGTAGTATATCGACCTCAGCTTTGAGAGCAGCTTGAGCAATTAGCGCATCAAAAATTCCGCCACCCGGAAGATTTAGCCTAACCATGCAGGCGATCGCTTGTTGGTAATCATCAGCAGTGAGGGAAATTGCTTCAAACAAATGGAGGTTCTCATTGATCAACCGTTGGGCGATCACCGGAGAAATTGGCGGTTTTACAGGTAAGCGAGTCAGAACGGAATAGAGTTCAGCAAGGGTATGGGTTGAGAGGTAGCCATCAATTTCCTTTTCTTGTACCCGTTGCAACCACGGTAGACAAACACCATGCCGAGGATGGCTCACTTCAAACGCTGCTACTAATACAGATGTGTCAAACAGGGCTTTCATAATCTGCGATTAAGCCACTGAGTCGTTCTTCCCGCATTTGGTTAACAGAGGTTTCCAGATTGCCAATTGGGGTGGATTGAACGACTAAGGCAGTTCCAACCCGGTATACCTGGGGTTCAGCATTCAGTAAATTTTCAATCGCGGCTTTCAAAAACGCTTCAGGTGTTATGCCCTGTGCTGCGGCTTGAGCTATCAAACGATCTTCAATTTCTGGAGCTAATTCAAGGGTAATTGTCATAGAATCATCCAATCTCCATCGATTTAGAAAAACCGAGTCTTTGCTTAACCTCTTCCCAGTTTGTTTCTATGTTCCTATTGTAGGGGCACAGCATTGCTGTGCCCTCATACTTTACTTTATAAATTAAGCGATCGCAGTTGTTGAAAAAGCATCCTTGTCTGCTGATGCTGGGCAATTATGAACTACCGCTGCTCATGCAAAACCTGTTGCAGTGCTTCTAAAAGTCGGTCAACACTTTCCTTACGACTGTTGAAGCCCATGAGTCCGATGCGCCAAACTTGACCTGCGAGTTCGCCAAGACCACCCCCAACTTCGATATTATGTTCATTGAGCAACTGCCGTGCAACTGCTTTACCATCTACTCCTTGTGGAATCCGGACGGTGGTGAGAGTGGGTAATCGGAACTGTTTGTCAACGTGCAAACTCAGTCCAAAGTTCTCTAACCTCTCCCAAAGATACTCTACGTTCTTTTGATGGCGTTGCCAAGAATTTTCTATTCCCTCTTCGGCAATCAAGCGCAGTGCTTCTCGCAGAGCGTAGTATAAGTTAATGGGCGCTGTATGATGATAGGTGCGTTCTTCGCCCCAATACTTGCTCAACAACGTCATATCCAAATACCAGTTAGCCACCTTGGTTTGACGCCGATGCAATTTCTCGATCGCACGAGGACCTAAAGTCAATGGCGAAGCACCAGGAGGACAACCCAACCCTTTCTGGCTACAGCTATAAGCTACATCAACTCCCCACTCATCTAAAAATAAGGGAACTCCACCTAAACTCGTGACTGTATCTATCAACAGCAAACAGCCGAATTCACGACACAACTCACCAACTCCTTCCAGTGGTTGACGTGCTCCTGTGGAGGTTTCTGCATGGACAAGAGCTAAAATAGCTGGACGATGAGTTTGTAGGGCAGTTCGCAACTCATCAAGTGAGAAGACTTGTCCCCAAGGTTTTGTGATGGTTCGGACATCGGCATCATATCGAGAAGCCATGTCAACTAAGCGATTGCCAAAATACCCAGCAACACCAATCAAAACGACATCTGTTGGTTCTATTGTATTGGCGATCGCCGCTTCCATTGCTGCTGATCCTGTGCCGCTGATTGCGATCGTCCACTGATTTTTGGTTTGCCACACGTAGCGCAGCAAAGACTGAATCTCATCCATCAGTGCCAGAAAAGCTGGATCAAGATGCCCAACTGGGGAAGTATTCATCGCTTCCAGAACTGCGGGGTGGGCATTTGAGGGTCCTGGTCCCAACAGTAGGCGTGATGGTACTGTAAGGGGGGAAAGTTGTAACCGCTCGCTGTTGTCGATAGAGAGTGTTTGCATAATTATTTTTTCTACAGAACTCCGTACAGTTTATGTTAAGGGTTCGGGTGTTCCCTGTTCCCTCTTCCCTAGCGAGACTAGTAACTTCATAAACCAAACCAGATTCCTATAGCAGATTTCATTTGTTGGCTTGACATAGCATTCAAATTACGTTAAAACTTCTCAAAACTCAGTTCATTTGTTGTTACCTAAATTACTCTTGTGCAAGTGGTTCATCCAATTGGGTGAATGCGAAATTAAACTCGGGAATATAACCTGAAAGAAGAACGACTTTTTAAAATTTTGTTTGGTTGCTATCCAAATACCGGATAAACTGCCAAAGAGTCGATAATGGTCTTCCGTGATACATTTATTACTTCATGAGAAAAAGGTCAGAGTGTGAATGAAACCGTGAAAGCACTGCAAACACCAAATTCCCAACAAGGAACTTTACCCCTGCTGGAAAAAATTGCTGCCAATTTGCCAGGAATGATTTTTCAATTCCTGAAGCTGCAGGATGGATCTCAGTTTGTGATATATGCCAGTTCTGGGTGTAGAGAACTGTTTGAATTGGAACCAGAAGTGCTGCTTCAGGACTTTCAAGTACTCAACAAACTGACTCATCCTCAGGATATCAAAGCGTTTGAAGAATCTATTGCTGCTTGTTGTGCTACGGGAGAACCTTGGCATTGGGAGGGTCGCATCATCACTCCTAGTGGTAAACTCAAGTGGATTCAAGGTACTTCTCGCGCCGAAAAACAACCACATGGAGACATGATTTGGGATGGTTTGCTCATCGATATTACAGATCGCAAATTGGCGGAGGAAAAATTACGAGAAAGTGAAGCACGCTATAAGGCGATTTTAAATGCTATCCCTGATTTAATGTTTCGCATAAGTCGCGATGGCAAGTATCTCGATTTTAAAGGTGAGGGAGCAAATGTCACTATTCCCAGACATGAAATTGTTGGGAAAACTTTGCAGGAATTATTACCTCCAGATGTTGCTTTAAAAAGCCAAGAGGCTATTGCCAAGGCTTTGGATTCAAAAACTTTACAAACCTGTGAATATCAACTGCCAACGCCTTTGGGAATCAGAAATTATGAGGCGCGATTGGTTGTCAGCGGACAAGATGAAGTTGTGGCAATTGTACGGGATATTACAGAACGCAAACAAACAGAAGTCACTTTGAGAAATTTGGCTCAAAAGTTTGCGACAGTTTTTCATTGTAGTCCTAATCCGATCTCGATCAGCACTCTTGCAGAAGGACGCTACATAGAAGTTAATGATAGTTTTGTCAAACAGTCGGGTTATGAACGAGAGGAAGTTCTTGATCGCACTGATTTTGATTTACATATTTGGGTGAATCGGAGCGATCGCACCACTGTGTTACAAGAATTGCAAAAACATGGGGTTGTTCGCAACATGGAATTTGAATTCCGCCGCAAGTCCGGTGAAACACGCACTGGACTGTTCTGTGCCGAAGTCATTCATTTAGATGGCATCCCCTGCTTATTATCAGTGAATCACGACATCAGCGAACGCAAAAAAGCAGAGCTTGCCTTACGCGAGTCGGAGGAAAAGTTTTCTAAAGCTTTTTGTTCGAGTCCTAACTCAATGACTATCGTGACTCTTAAGGATGGACGCTACGTTGAAGTTAACGATGCTTTTGTCCAAATCACTGGCTTTACCAGAGAAGAAGTGATTGGTCGTACCCGCAGTGAGTTAAATATGTGGGTCAATCTTCCTGACGATACCATACAAACGTTACAAGAGCAAGGGTTGATTCGCAATTGTGAAACAGAATTTTACACAAAGTCTGGTGAACTCAGAGTGGTGCTGTTCTCAGCCGAGGTGATTACTTTGGGTGGAGAAGCTTGTATGCTTTGTGTGACCAATGATATAACAGAACGCAAGCAGGCGGAAGAATTACTGCGGCTGTCTTCAAAACGCGATCGCCTCTTGACTCAAACACTATCGCGAATTCGTCAATCGCTGAATCTAGACCAAATTCTGCAAACGACTGTTAACGAAGTTCGGCAATTTTTAGAAGCGGATCGAGTTTTTATTGTTTTAAATGATACGAATCTTTACTCAGGAATCTTTGCTGAATCAGTAGATCCCAAATATCCATCAGTCCTGAATTGGAAAAATGAGGATAAAACTCTTATAGAAGAACTGAAAACAATCTTGAGAAGCAACCGGGTGCGTATAGTTGAGGATACCACAAAAATATCAGCATCTGCGAAATTAAAAAGGCTGTACAAACAATTTCAAATCAGAGCTAACTTAGCTGTACCGATTATGCAAGGTAAGGAATTGTTTGGCGCGTTGATTGCGAACCAATGCAGCAAACCACGCCATTGGAGTGCGATAGAAATTGACTTGCTCCAGCAGATGTCTGAACAAGTGGCGATCGCCATTCAGCAAGCACAGCTTTATCAAAAACTAGAGCAATTTAACACGAATTTGGAGCGTCAAGTAGAAGAGCGTACTGCACAGCTACAGCAGAAAATGCTGGAACTTCAAGAATTAAACAGCGTCAAAGATGTTGTTTTGCACACCGTTTCCCATGAACTGCGGACTTCAGTGATGGGTAATTTGATGGTATTGAATAATTTACTCAATAGAGGACAACAGGAGGACACCTCTGTGCGCAAGTCCACGACTTTGAGGGGAATAAACAAGGGACTCAGGGGAGGACACCCAGAAGTTGATGGGAGTATCCCAAGACTTGGAAACCACGCCTCCGTACTCAAGTTTCCTCGGTTGAGGGGAATGTTTATAGACAAAAAGCACTCTTTGTGCATTTCCCCAACTTCCACCCTGACTGCATTCTCTATCCCAGTATCTGGCTCAATTATTGAGCGGATGATTCAAGGGAACGATCGCCAACTGGAAATGATAGAATCACTGCTGGAACTACATTCAAGCGAAGCACAGGGGATTGTCCTCCATCGTGAGGTAGTTTCTTTTCACTCATTGATTGATAAAATTATTAAAGATTTGCAGCCAATGCTGACACAGCAAAAATCAAGTGTGAAAAATTTGGTTGCAGACGATTTACCATCAGTGATTGTCGATCCAGCTCAACTGCAAAAGGTTTTTGTCAACTTATTAACTTATAGTTGGCAACACAATCCACCAGGAGTCAAGTTTACCCTAAAAGCCACAGTTGAGACAGGAAGGATTCGCTTACAGATTCAAGATGACGGCGTGAGTATGAGCAAATTCGAGTGCGATCGCCTTTTCGATTTGTATGTACGCGCACCGCAAGCCCCATGTTCCACAAGAATTGGCTTAAAAATGTATCTTTGTCGGCAAATTATTAAAGCACACGGTGGTGAAATTGGCGTCTGTTGTAATCGGAAACGCGGTTTAACCTTTTACTTCACATTACCTCTAGCAATCTCGTCTTAAGATAATAAGTATCTGATTGACTTATTTGGAATTTATGAGGTGATGAATACAGATCATCCGCAGTCCAAGTTACATAAGAGGGTGCGATGCCAAAAATGAAGAAGGCAAAAGCTTTCCTTGCTGTGGGAAGATTTGGTCAGAGGTTAAAGGCGACTGTCTTTAGAACAGCACAAAACTGTTGGAAAAAAGCTTCTGTCTTCACCAGTTCTCTACCTAGTTATAACATTGCATCGGATTACGAAGCTTGGCGCGATCGCTTTTTATGGCAGAGATTACATCTGGCGTTGTGGGTTGCGATCGTCTTAGTCTTGACTTTTGCCTTCCGAGATATTTACGATGCCTTATTTCACCTCAAGGAGTTGGCACAAATTCCCAAGGAAGCCAAACGCCTTTTTTTTGTCCTGTATGCTGCGATGGTGCTGAGTTTATTGAGCTGTTTGGCTATCCATAAAACTCAATTCGGTCGTCGTTATCCAGGGTTTGTGTTTCTTGGCTTAGGCTGGTCGATAACTATTGTCGAGCAAATTTGGGCAACACTCAACAATTTCGCTCTACCAGATATTTTCGCTTGGTTCGTGATGTTCCTCAGCCAAGCCACCCTCATCCCGGTACGCTTTCCTTTGCATCTTGTGTCTCAGTTGGGTGTACTGATATATTATTTTGGCGTGAATACAGCACTGGGACTCAAGCAACCGCCACCGGACAGTAATAAGCCAATTTACAGTGTGACGATGAGCTTAGCTCTGTTTTGGTTCTGTTTTATTTGTAATTTTGGCGTTTATCTGTATGACCGTTTGCAACGTTCTGAATTTTTTGCCCACAAAGAACTAGAAACAGCATATCAGAAACTAGGAGCTACAGAAGAAAAATACCGCAGCATTTTTGAAAACGCAGTCGAAGGGATTTTCCAAAGTACACCAGATGGACATTACATTACGGCAAATCCGGCGCTAGCACGTATTTATGGATATTCTTTTCCAGAAGAACTCACCGCAAACTTGACTGATATTGAACATCAAGTGTATGTTGCTCCCAATCGTCGTACAGAGTTCATGCGCTTAATTGAAGAGCATGGCAGCGTGTCCGAATTTGAATCTCAAATATATCGCAAAGACGGCAGTATTGTCTGGATTTCCGAAAAAGCATACGCCGTGCGTGATCAAAACGGAAAACTTCTTTACTACGAAGGAGTGATTTCAGATATTACTAAGCGCAAGCAAGTGGAAGAAGCGCTACAGGAACAATTAAATTTTTTACAAGTATTAGTTAATACTATCCCAACCCCAGTATTCTATCAGAATGCTCAAGGTTTATATGTTGGGTGTAATAAAGCTTTTGAAGAAGACTTAGGTTTGAGTCAAAAGCAGATTCTGGGGAAGACAGTGTATGAAATTGCACCAGAAGAGTTAGCTGAGAAATACTATCAAGCGGATAAAGAACTCTTAGAACAAGGGGGAGTTCAAACTTCTGAAGGCTCTGTTATTTATAAGGATAACACAAAACATGATGTCATATTTTATAAAGCAACTTTTTCCAAAGCAGATGGAACCCTTGGCGGTTTGGTGGGAGTGATTTTGGACATCAGCCAACGCAAACGGACTGAGGAAGCATTACGAGTCTTTTTCCATGCAGTTTCCCATGACTTACGCAACCCAGTATTGGGAACTTTGATGGTGCTGAAAAATTTGCTTTCTCATCCAGAAGAAAAAATATTGCTGACTCGCTCAATTTTAGAGCGGATGGTGCAAAGTAGCGATCGCCAATTGAACTTAATTAACTCATTGATGGAAGCTCATGTTAGCGAAGTACAAGGTATTGTTTTGCAACGCCAAACTCTACAATTGCACATAGTGGTGGAAGCTGCGATTGCAGATTTAGAGCCAATGTTGAAAGAAAATCAAGCTTTCCTGACAAATTTAGTTTCACCTGATTTACCGTCAGTCAATGCCGATTCTACACAATTGTGGCGAGTGTATTCTAACTTAATTGTTAATGCTATTAAACATAATCCCCCTGGATTAAATATTACCCTTGATGCGATCGTTGAGGGTGATAAGATATGTTGCACTGTTGCTGATAACGGTGCTGGTATGAGTCAGCAGCAGAGTCAGCATCTATTTGATCTTTATTTTCGGGGTAGTAATGTTCGCAATTCTTTAAGTTTAGGATTGGGGTTGTATCTGTGTCGGCAAATTATTACAGCACACGGTGGGGAAATTGGTGTGAAAAGTGATTTGAGAAAAGGGGCAACTTTTTGGTTTACTTTGCCGCTAAACGATAGTGTCAAGTCTGCTGAATGACAGTAGTCTTACGTTATATCATGTCCGCTCAATTACCCATAATAAATTGACCCCATCCGCGCTACCGCGCACCCTCCCCGAACTCCGGCTATACATTGCCCGGATCTTTTTAAACATTGCTGTAAGTTAGACAGCAGAAGAATTTTGGCATAATGATGGAATCAGAGGACTTGACAGAAAAGGAAAAAAGTGTGTGCAAGTATTGTTCACAGTGTTGTACAGTAAACTAATTTGTAGTTGTTGAAAAGTCATCAAAGAATTTCCATTGACATCCTCCCACCGCGCTCACGGAGTACCCTTACAGCGGGGGATTCCAAACATCACTGATTGGGCTTGCTCGACGTAATTATAGTACAGAGATTGCTAAAACCACCACTGTTCTACTCCCCCGCAATAATCGGTCGTAGAACGTGGTGGTTTTAAGCCGCGATTCATGAGCCAGTGCTTGATGAGGGGAGCCACTCCGTTGGGCGGCTCTGCCGACTTGTAGACGCCCGGAGGGCGGTGAGGGGGTCGCAGTCTTGGCGGTGAGCGTCGATTGCGAACCCCCGAACCCGGAGGGCTTCCCGCAGGGTAGGATGTGGCGTTTTCCCGACAGAGGTATCTGGCGTCCTCACCGGCAAATCAAAGATTATGGCGGGAGCCTTCTCGCGGAAATAGGTAAACTTTTGCAAAGCGCTTATAGCGCTTTGCAGCTTGCACAGACTTTCTATACGTTAGCCTTTATTGCTGTGCCGACAATCGTGTCGTAACCGCTGTATGATACACCACCAGGACCTACATTCACCTTCGTACCTCCCCCGATTCCATCCGTCTGAGTGGACAAACCGTTTTTGTCTGCGCTAGCAGTCACAATACCTGCTGGACCTATAGCGCTCAAATTAAGACCACCAGAGATAGACGCTAATTCTTCGTCTGATAACTCTTCCCAACAATCAAACTTCTTTGTGCTTTCCATTGTTACTTTTCCTTTTGTTCTTTGAATTTTTGAACCCTCCCCTGCCGGCATGCTAGGGGATTCACGCCACATCCCCATCTGACTTTTCGCCCCTTCGGGAACGCCAGTCGCCTGCGCCAGGGTTGCCCTACCAAGAGCGCTGGACTCACCTTGTTGGCTATCTGGTCAGTGGTTAGTAGCTTGTTGGAGACCCACTCTGAGGGAGAATCAGACTGCCTGCTTTCGGACGTGCTTACTTGCTCGCGGGTTAACCCTTCGGCTAGCCCCTATTAGGGGCTAGCCGAGGCTTTAAATAACGCTGGTATGCCTCCAACAGGATTGGTTCCAACCCCAGATATCCGTTTTGAACATCTTGCAATACCAGCTTGTTCTGATTAACTGACCTACTCAAAAATGCACTGAACAAGTCACGGTGATGTTCCGGAATGCCCGTTACATCCCGGTGAACTCGTTGAGACAAGGATTTTTTGATGCGCGTCCCGTCCAAATGAGTTTGGCTCAGTGCCGTTGTTTGAGTAGAAAACTTGATAACTGTACCGCCAGCATTTTCAGCTTTACGGAGCAGTACGTAGGGTACAAAACCTGGGGATTTAGCAGATATGGCTTTACCATGACGTTCTCAGTTTTGATATGTTTGCCATGCCTCAAAATCTTATTAACAACACGACGATTCTGAGTCTTGGCATAAGCAACTTTTCGTCGTTCTATTTCACGTTTCTTATTTGCAGCTTTTTTGAATGCTGAGCTACGCTCTTTTTTCTTGGTTCTAGGCAACTGTCTAGCCGTCTGGTATGGTTCGGAGTTACGGACCAAATCAAGTAGCTTCATCGCTTCATTAAGGCACGCATTGTATAGTTGCCTTCCTGCTTGGAAACGAGACAAAAACTCTGCTTCCTGCTTGCTGTCTACAGTTAACTGCACTTCTGTTATGAACGACAATGTTGTACTCCGAGCCAATTAAATCACCCCCTATCTTTTTTTTATTTCTGTTAGTAAATTACTCTAAAATCACGTTAATTAATACATCTTAATGAAAACTTTACGTGACGATTGTTTTATTCATCGTGTCGCATTTCCACCCCGATATAAATAACGTGAATCTATCAATTAAGTAGAACGGCGCAAAAAAACCGAAGTATGTAACGGAAAGTAAAGTTGCCCAAAAAGCTCTTCTCTTCTGCCTTCTGCCCTCTGCCTCCTGCCTTGTCATAACGACAATTTTCAACACCGACCTACTTAATTTAATTTCTTGATAGATTAACTTCGGGGCTATCATGCTCCCGCGTGAATCAGCGTATACTTTTCATCTTGCTTATAAGTAATATAATTTAGTGCTTAGTTATATAACTTCTACCTAAAGGGATAAAAAGCATGTGAGCCTTCCATAAACTACAGCAATAATTATTGCGGACGAAAGGAAAAGATAGTTTCCTTGAACTACTTGAAGAAGTATTTTTTTATCTTCTCTTGTACAAAAAATCAGGTCTATTAATGGCAATTGAAACATACAGCAATTATCATCCTTGTTTGACTGGATTCTTGAAAAAATTAGACTTTTTGAAGTCGATCAATAAAATTATTCTGGGGGTATTGCTGCGATTCCAAACTTCATGCTCAAACGTATCATCAAAAACTAAGCACTTGCCTTCTTCCCAGGTTTTCGTTTCATGCTCCACCCGTATCTCACAGTCATCAGGCACAATTAAACCCAAATGACAACGGAGTACAGTGTTTATATATCCCTTATGAGGAGCAATGTGAGTTCCAGGTGCAAGGCAAGAAAAAGTCGCCGTGGTCATTCCAGGAATAGATTCTACTAATTTTGTTGTTTCTGGACAAAAGCGGCAGTTATCCTCTAATTTTTTCCCAAAAGAATGCAAACTAAAGAGATCCCAGCCTTTGTTATAAAGAAACTCTTTTTGCCAATGGCTAGAATTAGCATGTTGCAGTCTGTTTAACTCTTCTTTGATGAGCAGCCAGTTTGATTCTAGGCTCTCTATAAATTTGAAATTAGTAGTTTCGTAAAACATTTTTTATTTGATTATGTTACGTTCGTTGGCTTGAAGGTAATGGGGAGAGCCTTGAGGCTGCGAAAAGCAACTTTGTTTCGCCACTCAAGGTTGTCTTGTGACAGCTTTATGTCAGGTAATTGTTGCACAAGAGCATTAATAGCAATTTCAGCTTCAATCCGCGTCAATACTGCACCCAAACAATAGTGGATACCATCAGCGAAAGCTAAGTGACTATTATTAGCGCGTGTAATATCGAAGCGATCTGGATCGGGAAATTGTGCAGGATCGCGATTTGCAGCGCCTAAAACAACAACAACTTTCTCACCAACTCGAATAGTGACACCATCTAAATCAACGTCTTCAGTTGCCACTCGTGTGGTGATTTGGATTGGGCTATCATAACGTAGTATTTCTTCCACAGCACTTTGAATCAGCATTGGTTGTGTCTTAATCTGTTGCATCTGCTGTGGGTGACGCAAGAGGGCAAGCATCCCGTTACCGATGAGATTCACTGTGGTTTCTTCACCAGTAAAGAACAATAACATACAAACAGAGATAATTTCTTCTTCACTTAGCTTGTTATTTTGTTCTTTAACTGTAATCAAAGCACTCAGTAAATCCTGTTGCGGGCTTTTTTGTCGTTGTGCAATTAAGCTTTTAAAGTAATCTGTAAATTCCAGGGCAACTTTATTCATCTGCTCATAGTCTTCCAAAGATCTGAGCGGATCTAAAATATTAGATAGTTCATCAGACCAATGATACAGCTTCAACCAATCTTCAACAGGTACCCCCAGGATTGCGGCAATAACATTGCAAGGTAATGGGCAAGCAAAATCGGATACTATATCCATGTAGCCTTGATGGCGAATTTTGCTAATTAATTCATCGGTGATTTGTTGAATTTGGGGACGCAGAAATTTGACGCTTGTAGAAGAAAACGCTTTACTAATTAGCCCTCGCAATCTAGTATGCTCAGGCGGATCTAAAAATATTAACCATTTGCTAATGGCTTGTGCAAGTGTATTGAAATCCTTCTGCTTCAAATAATTGCCTTTGTGTTTAACATTGTTTGGCATTTTATCAACACAAAAGCGAGGATCGCGCAAAACTGCTTTGGCATCAGCATAGCGAGTAACTACCCACATACCCTTAAAGCTCTGGTGTATTGGTTCAACAGAGCGGAGTTGGTGGTAGATGGGATAAGGATTCGCTTGAAACGCTGGGTGATAAGGATTAAATTTGACAGCTTTTGCAATCTCTGATTTTTGAGTCTTATTTGTATGAGCAATTGGCTCCATTTGACACATCTCCTGTCAATAACCAAATTTAACAGAAATTACTTAGCAAGTAAAACTTACAGGGAGAGCCTTTAAGCCACGTATGACTATACTCTTTTTCCACTCAATCTTGTTTGAAGCTAACTTTATATCAGGGAATTGTTGAATTAGTGTATTAATAGCAATTTGCGCTTCCACGCGTGCTAATGCTGCTCCTAAACAATAATGAATACCATCAGCAAAAGCAACGTGTTGATTCTGTCCTCGATTAATATTTAGCTCGTCGGGTTCTGGGAACTGGGCTGGATCTCGATTAGCAGCTCCCAAGCAAAGAACTATTTTTTCACCTGCTTTTATTGTTCGGTTACCGACTTCTAAATTATCAATAGCAATACGCGTTAACATTTGAATTGCACTATCGTAGCGAATTATTTCTTCTACAGCACTTTGGATTTTTGTTGGTTCTGTTTTGAGTTGTTCTATTTGGTTAGGGTGTTGTAGCAATGCCAGTATTCCATTGCCTATTGTATTACCTGTGGTTTCTTCACCTGCCCCGAATAACAATGTGCAAATTGCCAATATATCCTTTTGACTTAACCTGTCATTTTGCTCTTGAGCTGCAATCAAATTACTAATTAAGTCTTCTTGTGGATCTTTTTCTCGTTCGGCAATCAGAGTACGTAAATATTCCTGAATCTCTTTTGTAGCTTTATTCATCGCTTGATATTCTTCTAGTGACACAAGTGGATCTAAAATACGAGACAAAACATTAGTCCACTGATGAAGCTGCTGTTGAGCTTCTTTTGGTATTCCCAACAGCATACTAATTACACTGACAGAAAGTGGACTGGCAAGATCGGCAACAATGTCCATACTCCCCTTGTGCCGAACTTTGTCAAGCAATTCATCCACAATTTCCTGAATATGAGGACGCATACGCTCAACAACTACAGGAGAAAAGGCTTTACCTACTAACCCACGTAATCTCGTATGGTCTGGCGGGTTCATATAAAATAAAAATCGGCTGGTGGTATAAGCAAGAGTATTTAAATTCTTTTCCTTGTCTTTGAGATATTTGTTTCTTTCTTGTATTGATTTTGGTCTATCATCAGTCCGAACACGACCACTTTTTAAAACTGCTTTGACATCGGCATAGCGGGTAACGATCCAATCACCTCCAACAAAGTATCTATGTACCGGATCTGACTCTCGGAGGCGATGGTAAGTTGGATAAGGATTAGCGTTAAACTTAGGGTCAAAAAGATTGAATTTGAATGCTTTTGCTGACTCTACTTTTTCTGATGTTGTAGTACTAATTGCTTCTTTGTTCATATTAATGTCTCGGCAATTCCATTTTTTTCAAACACTAACTGAAGATTGGATTGATGGCAATGAATTATATTCCTCTGCTAAATACTGCGCTAGTATTTCGATGCTAGGGTATTCCCAGAAAAGAATAATTGCAAGTTCACAGCCAATCCATTGACCTAATTCACCTGTCATGCTGACTGCCACTGCTGAATCTAAACCATATGCAGTAAAAGGTTCTTGAATATCTATTTCATCAGGAGGTATGTTCAGGTACAAGGCAAGATGAGAAATCAGCCAGGTTTGAATCGCTTCTTTTGTAAAAGTTGGCTTTAACGATTTCTGGTCAACCTCAGATTTATTAATATTTGAATTAACATCTGAAGAATGCACTTGTTCCCAAAGGTCGTCTACTTCTGCTTGAAGTTGTTGTAAGTCTTTTTGTTCAAGATTCGCTGTCCAATCTCCGACAACATCCAAATTTCCATCTAGAAATCCAACTCGACAAGCGTGACGCTGAATCTTACCACTAGAAGTTTTTGGGATGCTCGCCGTCTTTAGCAGCACAATGGCATAAACTTGTAACTGGTGCTGCTCTGATACTGCTTGACGAATAGACTTAACGATTTCATCTACATCCAACTGACGTAAGTAAGTACGCTCTATCTCTTGAGTAATAACTAGCTGCTCAACACCATTTGTCTCCACAGAAAATGCTGCGCCGCAGTTTGCTCGCAGTGCGGGATGACTATTCTCGACTGTCAATTCAATATCCTGGGGATAATGATTTTGCCCTCGAATAATCATCATATCTTTGAGGCGACCTGTGACAAATAGTTCGCCATCAAGCAAAAATCCTAAATCTCCAGTGCGTAGATATGGTCCTTCTTTTATGTTTTGCAGTTGGGCATTGAAAGTTTGTTGAGTTTCTTCCAGTTTCTTCCAGTAGCCACCAGCCACACTCGGTCCTGCAACCCAAATCTCTCCTATTTGTCCATCTGAACAGCGAGTTAATGATTCTGGGTGAACAATGACAATTTTTTGGTCCAAACTACTATGACCAACACCAACAATCGTTCTTGCATCTTCATCTTTGCTATTAGTAGTCACAATCAGATTCTGCTTAAACGCTTTATCTTGCAGAAAGCCAATCACTGGTGGCTCTTTTTTCAAACCCCCAGACACAATCAAGGTTGTTTCCGCCATTCCATAGCAGGGGTAAAAAGCACTTCTTCTAAAGCCACAATCTGCAAATGTTGCTGAAAACCTCTCAATAGTTTCCGCCCGTACAGGTTCAGCACCATTGAAAGCAACCTCCCAACTGCTCAAATCAAGCTGTTGGCGTTGTTCAGGAGTAATCTTGTCAACACACAAATCATAAGCAAAATTAGGTCCACCACTGGTATTCGCCTTATAGTCCGAAATAGCTTTTAGCCAGCGAAAAGGTTTTAGTAGGAAAGACTCTGGCGACATCAGTGTAACTGAACAACTGCCATATATAGGCTGTAGCACTCCACCAATCAACCCCATATCGTGGTAAGGAGGAAGCCAAATCACACCTCGACTGTCAGGTGTATGCTCAAAAGCCTGATAAATTAAAGCAGAATTATACAGTAAATTGTCATGATTCACCATCACCCCTTTCGGGTTTCCTGTCGTACCAGATGTGTACTGGAGAAGTGCCAGTGAGTTGTTATTAATTTCAGGAAAATACCAATCATCTGCTAAATTCTCGGCTATATTATCAGTCGTTATACATCGCAAAGCTGCTAATTCTGGTTCTTCTTTGAATGTTTCTCCCAATTTAGTCATTACAGATGAAGTGGTGAGTGCAAAAGTTGCCTGTGCATCTTGTGCAATAGCTTGCAATCTTGTCATCCGCTGTTTACCTCGTGGTGGATACACAGGCACAACAGTTACACCTGCATACAAACCTCCAAAAAAAGCAGCAATAAATTCCAGTCCGGGCGGGTAGAGAAGCAGCACTCTTTCTCCAAAAGCTTTCATGCTTTGAAGCAATGCGGCAATGGTGCGTGCTTTTTGGTCTAATTGTTCATAAGTGAAGCTAACTTTTTCTGTTTCTCCATCTACCAAAAAGGTATATGGCACCTGGTTTGGTTGTTGTTGCGCTCTATAACGTAACAGGTTAACTAAAGTCGCTTCTTGCTGTGAATGTGGTGAAAATAAATCGTGATACATACCTATGTTTGTACTTGAAGTAGTTAGAAATTTCTGAGAAATGTTCTTAAATAGTTTGACTGACTGATTGATAAAAGAATCTTGTTATTTTTTACAGCCAATGCCTAGCACTGCTTAGAGTTCTGGCTATATTTTGCTAAAAAAGCGTGCTATTTAATCATAAATAAAATAGGTCGATATGGATTGCTCCTAATACCTTGAAGTAAGCTCATAAAATCTGACATAATCGTGTTCATTGTACTTTCTAAAAAAATCGACATCGTATTCTATCTCTCCAAAAATGTATTTTTTTGAGCATGATCAGATTCACTTTTAAACAAGCCCAACTGGGTTTGTAATTGTTGAGCCAGATCAATCAGGGTCATATCTTCAAATAACAGCTTGATTGACCAGTCAAAAGCAAAGTCTTGTTTAATGCGGTTTACCAGTTGAATTAACATCAACGAGTTCAACCCCAAGGTATTGAGCGGTTGTTCAACATCTAGCTGGGATGGAGCCAATCCCAACACTTTAGCAATCTGTTCTATCAAATATTCTTCAAGCAGTTGCTGCTGTTTCTCTGGAGATGTTGCAAGTTGTACTCGCCTTAACTCAATAGTCAATTCAGGGGCAATAACTTCAGGGATGGGTAGGTCTCGATTTGTGGTTTGGTTAATCAAAGAAAATTCATGTTCATCGGTTGAGAATGCAGTTTCCTGGTGATGTCGAATTAGAGCGGTGATTAGTTTTGGTAGGAGTTGCACTTGCTCTAATGAAAATGGTTCGGTTTGGGCAAGAAGCTGAACAATCTGTTCCGTCGAATCTCCCCGGTCAAGTAAGCTAGAAATCAAAGAGCGGTGAGGTAGTGGGGATAGATCGCTTGATTGCGACGAGCGACTACTGCTGAACCAATAACTTTGTCGCTCAAAAGGATAAGTGGGCAGTCGTAGGCGATGACGGGGATAGTCACGATCAAATCCTGACCAATTAACAGGTGCTCCTAAAACATAAAGTTGTGCCAAACTGGACAACATCTGTTGCCAGCTTGATTGCCCCGGACGTAAGCTTGGAAGCCAAACCCCAACTCCTTCAGGTAGACAACGGATGCCCATTGACAATAGATTAGGCTTTGGTCCGATCTCGACAAATACCGTGACTCCCTGCTGGAGCATGGTTTGCATCCCTGTGAAAAACCTCACGGGTTTCTGGATCATCGTCCTCCAATACTCTATGGTGGTCATTAAATCACCAGACACCTGCCCTGTGACACCAGAAATTATCGGGATTTGGGGAGGAGAAGGAGCAAAATCTACCAGTGGTGATTCCATCAAAGGCGAATGATACGGGTAGGATACACTCAGTCGAATCGTTTTGATTCCTTCTGCTTCCAAAGCAGCCATAACGGCATCAACTGCCTGTTGCTCACCGGAAATCGTCAGCAATGGTTCGGCGAAAAGACCAATGACAACTTTGTCAGCGTAGGGTTGAATTGCAGCTGCCACTCGCTCTTCATCTGCAAATACAGCGCCTATCGTCCCTTTCTGGCTTTGAGATTGAACCTGCTGCTCTCCTCTGATTGCAAGCTTGAGCGCGTCTTCCAGACTCAAAATACCGGCAACACAGGCAGCGGCATACTCTCCCAGGCTTATTCCCATCACAACCGACGGTTCGATACCCCAAGATTTCCACAACTCGCAAAGCGCTATTTGCAGCGCAAATAATGCCGTCCAGTTGTCAACTGGATCGATGACAGTTTCCTTAGCTGCACAGATATAAAGAACGTCGATCAGAGATTTTCCAAGCAACGGCTGGGCGATCGCATTACAGCGATCAATAACTTGGCGAAAGACTGGCTCTTGTTCGTACAGTTGACGATCCAGTTCTAGTTTGCCGTAAATCAAGCCAGTGAACAAGAATCCAATCTTGGGAACTTTCTTTGGCTTGACAACGCCACTCACCAACTCCGCCGACTGCCCAGTTACAGCAAACGCCTCCAAGCGTTCTGCAAATTGTGCTGTAGAGTCCCCAATCACAGCCAGCCGATAATTAAATGAGGTTCTGCCAGTATTGGCACTAAAACAAACATCAGCAATTGGCACATCAGGATGATTAACTAGAAACTCGTGATAACTGTGGGCTAGCGATCGCAATGCCGTTTCTGTTTTGGCAGATAAAGTCAGCAGATGTAGGGGACGATCAATAAAAGAGGACTCCTTGACTTGATCGGGGGAAGCTTCCATCACTATATGAGCGTTTGTGCCGCCAAAGCCGAACGCACTCACGCCTGCAATGCAAGGGCGATCGCTCTTGTAAGGCTCCAAGTTTTGCTGCACTTGCAATGGCAGTTTATCGAACCCCACATTCGGATTTGGCTGCTGAAAATGCAAAGAGGGCGGTATCTGTCCATACTTGAGGGACAACGCCACTTTAATCAATCCGGCAATTCCACTAGCTGCCTCTAAGTGTCCAATGTTGGTTTTGACGGAACCAACACGACATTTATCTCCAACAGAGCGATTTGCTCCTAAAACGGTTGCCAAGGCTTTGAGTTCGATCGCATCCCCCAACAGAGTTCCAGCACCTTGTGCTTCGACATATTGTACTGAACTTGGTGAAATTCCAGCATTTTGATAAGCTTGCTGCAGTAATGCCTGTTGTGCTTGCAGATTAGGAGCAGCCAGTCCATTACTGCGTCCATCTTGGTTGACTGCACTACCCCGGATGACAGCATAGATTGGATCGCCGTCTGCCAATGCTTGAGACAGCAATTTTAGCACTACAACACCAACTCCTTCACTGCGCACCAAGCCATCGGCCCCTGCATCAAATGCTCTGCAACGTCCTGTTGTTGAGATCATCCCTGCATTTGTTAGGCTTGTTGTCACTTCCGGGAATAGCATGATGTTGGTGCCTGCAGCTATTGCTAAACTAGACTCAAACCTATACAAACTCGCAATTGCAAGATGAACTGCCACTAGAGAGGAGGAACAAGCCGTGTTAATTGACAAACTCGGGC
>JAESFI010000114.1_pt1 | contig 78161 bp, 63 predicted proteins | sample 9269361 | NCBI WGS metagenome assembly JAESFI01 (sample SAMN14504119, study PRJNA617095) | algae metagenome | isolation source: Brasilonema angustatum HA4187-MV1 and co-occurring heterotrophs from moss... | place: USA: Manoa Valley, Honolulu, Hawaii | collected 2009-07-20
TTGTGTTTTTGAGTTCATTTAAGTGGCGGTTGCGCGACGCGCAACCGCACACTTCGTTGTGAACGATCGCACGACTATTCAAGTGCAAAGCACCCACAGGTTGATAACCCGCAACTTGGGTTAATACAAAACATAGTTGTATAACCCAGATTCCGCACCTTGATCTGTGAACTGTTACAGAGCATAATTACTGAAAAAATTTTTCAAGTAATTAATTATGCCTTGATATTGGGGGCAAATTTTGTTGGAAATACACTTGATCAGTACGCCCAGTATTTTAGATAGCATCCTTGCATCTTTAAAATAGTGAAAACCTTTGACAGCCAGTTGAGGGGGCGGAAGATGGGTTATAAATCTTTCTGTGTGGCAGATCTGAACCAGCCATAGCCGTATTCATTGGGACAACAGACACTTCACCCAACTCAGCTACAGCAGGCAAATTATAGCCACAAATTTTATCACGACAATGTACCTCACCCTGTGGAAAAAAGCTGTACAAAACGTGAAGCGAACTTCGTTCCGCTGCGCTAACGCGCATGGTCATAGGACTTACGCACGCGCTACGAAAAAGAGTGGGTTGCGATTGCTTCCCTATGCCCTCCGGGCACGCTGCGCTAACGGTCGCAATGACTATAACTACGTTGTTCGTGCGTAAGTCCTGTTAATCATTATTCCAAGTTTTGTAGTCCCATTGCAATCTTGCTGTGCTTCTCAATTTGCCCCATCACTTGTTTTGCCCGTGCAATCACAACCTTTGGTAAACCCGCCAACCTTCCCGCTTCAATCCCATAAGACTTATCCGCACCTCCTGGTTGGACTTGGTGCAAAAAGATAATTTGGTCAGCTAATTCCTTCACCGTCACTTGGTAATTAGCAACATTTGGTAACAGCGAAGCCAATTCATTTAACTCGTGGTAGTGCGTCGCAAAAATCGTCCGCGCCAGAATCTCCGTTGCAATGTACTCCGCCACCGCCCAAGCAATAGAAAGACCATCAAACGTCGCGGTTCCCCTGCCAATCTCATCCAACAACACGAGTGATCTTGACGTTGCATGGTTGAGAATATTCGCCGTCTCATTCATCTCCACCATAAAAGTCGATTGACCAGTCGCCAAGTCATCTACTGCACCTACACGAGTGAAAATGCGATCGCACACTCCCAACCTAGCAGACCCAGCAGGCACAAAACTACCAATCTGCGCCATCAGCTGAATCAACCCCACCTGACGCAAATAACAACTCTTACCACTCGCATTCGGACCAGTGAGGATAATTAAATCAGGAGATGAGGGAATATTTTCTCCCCCTGCTCCCCTGCTCACGCCAGTCGCCTCAACGGAGGGAACCTCCGCACGGTGAGACAGCGCTGCAGGAGGGTCTCCCGACCTAGGCGACTGCGTTAGCGCAGCGGAACCGGAGGTTCTCCCCGAAGGGCGCTGGCTCCCCTGCTCCCCTGCTTCCCCTCCCAGCTGCGTCGAATTCGGCACAAAAAATCCTGCAGGCAAAGACTGTTCCACCACCGGATGACGTCCATCCACAATCATAATTTCTCGTCCTTCCACCATCTCCGGACGACAATAACCTTGATAAACTGCCAACTCAGCCAAACCACACAACACATCCGCCGCTGCTACCGCACGGGAAATATTGCGAATAACTTCCGCCTGTCCCCCCACTTCTTCCCGCAACGCCACAAAAATCTCATATTCTAACTGATTCAAATCATCTCGCGCCGTGAGAATCCGTGCTTCCCGTTCCTTCAACTCAGGCGTGATGTAGCGCTCCTCATTAACCAGCGTTTGCTTGCGTATATAATTAGACGGCACTTGGTTGGCTTTTGCACGAGAAATGCTAATGTAGTAACCAAAAGTTTTGTTAAATCCCACTTTCAGCGTCGGAATTCCCGTCTTTGCTCTCTCCTCAACTTCCAAATTGGCAATCCATTTTTGGTCGTCTTCGACAGTTGCACGTCTTTCGTCCAACTGAGTATTTACCCCAGGGCGAATCAACCCGCCTTCTTTGATATGTATGGGTGGTGACTCCACCAGATGGGCGCGAATTTTCTGTGCCAGTTCTTCTAAAACAGGTGGTACCTTTTGCAATGCTTTCAGAAATGGAGAACGAGCACTACCCACCAAGCGGGATAATTCCGGTAAACGAGAGAGCGAGTCTGCCAAAGCAACTAAATCCCTTGCATGAGCAGTACCAGAACCAGCCCGTCCCGTCAGGCGTTCTAAGTCATAAATTTGACGTAATAACTGCCGTAGATCTTGACGAAGAGTTGTATTTTCTACCAATTCTTGGATAGTCTCTTGCCGGGAACGAATACCCTTAACATCAAGTAACGGTTGTAATAACCACCGTCGTAACGCACGACTGCCCATCGCTGTACTGGTTCTATCCAAAGCCCACAAAAGCGAGCCGACAAAACTACCATCGCGGACAGTTTGCGTAATTTCTAGGTTACGACGAGTTTGATAATCAACAATTAAAAAGTCAGTGAGGGTATAGGTGCGTAACAACTGTAAGGGAATTGCGTTTTCTTTTTGCGTATCTTCTAAATATTCCAGCAACCCACCTGCGGCGCGGACGGCTAGCGGGAGTTGGTCACAGCCAAGTCCTTCTAGGGAGCGTACTTTAAATTTTTGCAACAATCTTGCTCTTGCTTCTGCTTGAGAGAAGGGAATTTGCGATCGCAAACAATAACAAAAAGATGGCGGCAAACATTCGGGTAGATGTTCCGATTTTTCTCCTGCACGCAGTAGTAAACTTCTCAAGTCTGGTGCATTGGTAGGAACGAGAACTTCCGCAGGCTGCAAGCGCATGAGTTCCTGTGTCAAATGTTCTAAATTGCTACCTTGCGTAGTGAGGAATTCACCGGTAGAAATATCTGCATAAACCAAACCCCAATGCTCTCCAGCCATGACCACAGCCGCCAGGTAATTATTGCGACTTGACTTGAGCATTCCTTCCTCTAGCAAAGTCCCAGGCGTCAAGATACGGGTAACTTCTCGCCGCACCAATCGGCCAGCAGCTTCTGCTGCATCTTCCACTTGGTCGCAAATCACAACCGCATACCCTTTTTCCACCAATTGCGTCGCGTGGCGTTCCCAGGCGTGATGCGGTACACCACTCATCGCCACTCGTCCTACGTCGCCTACAAGCTTGCTGGTGAGGGAGAGTTCTAATTCCTGCGCTAAAGTCACAGCATCTTCAAAGTAACATTCAAAGAAATCTCCCACTCGATACAGTAGCATCGCGTGAGGATACTTATCCTTGATATCCACATAATGCTGGAACATTTGAGTCAGCTTACTGCGATCCACTAGCCGATGATCGGCGTGAGGTGCAGTTGGGTTACTGGGTTGGGTTGTTTGGGATGCAGAGTAAGAAGCGCTCATCGATGTCTACCAATACACATGACAACCTGCCAATATCCGATGATACCTTGATATCGAGGATACTCTCAAATTGTTCAAGGTTTTTAACTCTTCGACGAGTTCAGCTAGGAATCTGGATAGAAACTGTTAATTCTTAACACTCCCCACGGCTATCAAAACAAGGCGTTAGCTCGTTTTAACTTAAAGCTGGGGGATTCTTGGCGGGGGCGTCGGAACTTGCAAGGGACTGGCTGGCGGCTATTATAGCGATACTCAATTTCCTTCCTACAACTGACAAATTGCTTTGAGAACTTGTAACAATAAGATTGAACGCTGTCTTTCCATCAAATTTAATTCGCTCATCAAGTGATAAGTTTGAAGATGTCCCTGTTGGATCTTGACAAACTGATAACTTCTTCCATTGGTTGTCAAACCCCAAACTGATTCTTGATGCTCTAAACTTTTATAAGCGTATGTCAGCAGTTGAGGTAATCCTGTTGATATGTCAATCTGACTTTTTTTAGATTCAATTAATAATACCCAGAAAAATGCATTAACTTTTGTACGTTTGGCTTTGGTAATAGCTAAGATATCGAACCTACCTTTGATTTTTGTATCTTCATCTTCAACTTCTATATCAGCTATATCCTCTTCCAAAATAATCTCTATAGGGTAGCGGTAAAAACCAGCCAACCTCATCAAAAGAGCAAGGACAAGAAACTTTACCTGCCCTTCGGAAACTGTGCCAGTTGTGAGGTAACGCCGAAAGTCATCCCGTATTTGCACAAGTTCTTGCTGTTCGACTTCTGTAAGTGGCTCGATAATAAGGGTGTGAATGAGTCACTGTAATGTTATTGGAAGCCTAAAAGGCGCTGAACATCTTCCAATGATAAATTGCTATCTTTGAGGATTGTCATAGTTATGTTGTGCGTATTTTGAAGACTTATTTTCCTTTAAATTTTATAGCAACCAGACTTTTAACAGTTATCAAGTAAGTGCAGTATCAGTTCCATTCCTTAATGAACGGTCGGTTCACTACTCGAAACATTCACGCATCATAAACTTAAAAGAAAAATCTTTTTTTGAACTTAGATCCAAAGCGCTTTGCTGAGGACGCGATCGCTATTATCTAAGCGCAAAGCCCATGAATCAAGCGTGATTCGCGCGTTTTTAGTGGAGGAAATACGCGCTTCGCCATGTGGGAATACTTTGAATTAAGCCCAGCGAGTGGCAAGTTGAAATCTTCCAACGCGAAAGCCCAATGTCCGCAGCACGCACGCTCCTGCAGGACTGGTTTTACCAGCTAGCTGCCTGGTAGCTATTCACTGATTTCACGGAAATTTCTAAATTTCAGATTTTTCCTTGCGAAATGGACTAATCAGGCGGTGATTCTAAGCATACAAACACATTGAGGAATAACAATGACCATTACAAATGAAGCTGCTTCTGCTCAACTTAATAAACCTGTTCTCAAGGAAGGTTCAAAAGGTGACGCTGTTAAAGAACTGCAAAAACTGTTATTAAAATGGGGTGCTTTTGTATCTCTTGATGACGAGGGTGCTTGTGTATTTCCTGGTGAAGAAGTTGTTGACGGTATATTTGGTCCCAAAACAAAAAGTGCGGTTATACTCTTCCAAGGTAAAGTGTTTCTTGTACAAGATGGAATTGTTGCAGATAAAACTTGGCGAGCACTTTTTCTGAATGCGCCAGTTGATATGCCTATCCTCAAGAAAGGTAGCAAGGGAGATCTTATAAAGAAGGTTCAAGAAAGACTGGCGATCGCCGACTACTATAACGGTAAAATTGACGGTGATTTTGCTAACAGTACAGAAAGAGCAGTCAAAGCTCTGCAAAAGGAGGCAGAGTTACCTGTGGATGGAGTTATTGAAGCTCGCACCTGGTTTGCGGTAAGCCAAATTAATACAATTTTCTGTTAATTAATTCGCTTTGAAAAGACCCAGTTTCTTTGAGAAATTGGGTCTTTTTGATTGTGGGACTTTTAGAAACTAACACCAAGTTTGTACAACTCGACCTGTTAATTGCTGTCCCAGCCAAAATGTATTACTAGAAAGTGTATGTAGATTTTGCTTTTCGACTTTCCAGTTTTGCTGCGGATCAAATAAAGTGAGTTCCGCTTTTTGACCTGGCGCGATTGCACTTATTCTCTGTTGTAAACACTCTGCCGGACGAGTACTAAAAGCTTTCCACAATTCTAATGCTGTAAATTCTCCTGTTTCTACTAGATGCTGCCATAAAAGAGGTAATGCTAACTCGTAACCAATTGCCCCTGGTGGTGCTTCGGCAAAAGCAACGGTTTTTTCTTCGTAGGTGTACGGTCTGTGGTCTATGGCTATTGCATCTATTACACCCGTCCGTACTGCCTGCCGTAACGCTGCTACGTCATTAGGAGTTCCCAAAGGGGGCTCTAAACGAAGACTTGGATTATAGCTTTTCAGTGCTTGCATGTCAAGTAAAAGATGCATCCAAGTGGTACTGACGGTAATCGGTAGACCTCTGGCTTTGGCTGATGCAATCAGTTCGACACTGCGAGCAGTGGAAACACGCATGATATGTACTGGCGTACTTGTGGCGGTGACTAATTCCAACAAAGCGGCGATCGCAGAGGTTTCCGCACTAGAAGGTATAAAAGGCAGCCCAAAACGGATAGCATCTGGAGCTTCCCGGATCACGCCATTTCCCATCAATTGGCGATCGCAACACCAAAATGCAACTGGTTTCCTCAAAGGTTGGATATATTCCAACACCCGACGTACCAGCCCAAAATTTTCCCAAGGCTGACTATCAGTAAAGCCAACCACCCCAACTGCTGCCAAGTTTGCCAATTCAGTCATTTGCTTGCCAGCAACATCTAAACTAATTGCACCCCAGACATTGACCTGGGGAGAAGACAATGAGGACAAAGGAGAATTTTGCTTCTCCCTCATTTCTACACCAGTCACCTGCTCTGGTAAATCTTCCTGGAGTTTACGCTTACCCTGGCGCTGGCTTTTCATCTGGCTCATCACCTCCAACTCCCCTCCTCGCTTCTGCAACTGTGCTACCACAGCCGGATTATCAATCACGGGTAGGGTATCGGGTAAGATACTAATTCGTGTAAAGCCCCCAGCAGCAGCAGCTTGCAGGAGAGACACGAAGGTTTCGCGTTCTTCAAATCCTGGTTCTCCAGAGTGGCTATACAAATCTACCAACCCTGGTCCTAATATCAACCCTTGACAATCTCTGACACGAGTGTTGCTTGGCACATCAGAAATGTGATTCGTTACAGACTTGATATAGCCATCATCAATGAGCACATGAGCAATTTGGTCAGTTCCAGAAACAGGGTCGATAACCCTGACTTGTTGTAGCAGTTCACTTGTCATTTTCGCTATCAACCATCAGCTATCAGCTATGAGCTTTTTAACTTTTATATATTCTTAACTGTGCGCTTGTGTTACGTAACCCAAGAATCAACTCGCGGCAAAAGGCTGAGGGGGCAAACATTACAATGCTACAATGCTCCCGCCGCTGTTTTATCAAGTACGCCACCACCTAAATGAGCGGTAATGTTCATGGCTTGCAGTACTGGTTTGCCACTTGCTTCCAAGGGGTAGTCAATAACACTTACTGCACCGTTACCCTGACGAAAATTCCAAAAATGCTCTGACGATAAACCCAGAACGTGACAAAGCAGGGTTTTGTTAGTAGCATCATGAGCAACAACTAATCCAATTTTGAGTTCGTTTGCCAATGCAGTTTGGACAATTGACTCCCACGCTGCGACACTACGTTCCCAAACTTGTTGTAAGTTTTCTCCTTCTGGCATTTGGACTTGTGCTGGGACTGTTCGCCAGCGATCCAACTCTCCTGGAAATTCCTGCTCTATTTCTTTTTCTAATTTACCTTCCCAAAGTCCGTGACTAATTTCCCTTAAACCATCCTGTAATTCCAAATTGACATCAGTATGATACCGCAAAATAATTTCTGCAGTTTCTTTAGGACGCACCATTGTGCTACTGAGTGCAAAATCAATCTCTACGTCTTTGAGAAACTGAGCAGCTTTTTGTGCCTGCTGTTTACCATTGTCGTTGAGGGGGACATCAATTTGCCCCTGAAATCTGGTTTGGCGGTTCCACTCAGTTTCTCCGTGACGCACCAGCAACAACCTTACACCTTTGTGATTTGGGCGAAATGAGGGCAGAATATCTCCTAAATGTTGCGTCTGATTCAGAGATTCTAGTTGGACAGGTTCTCCCAATCCTCCAGAAAAATTCAGTACACTGATGCAACAGTTAGATTGTTGTATGGAATGGTAGCGTTCTGGAGGGATTTCCAGTGCCGTGCTCAAAAGAGCACGATTAATGCCATTATGTCCCACAACAAGTATTGTTTCGTTTGGATGGCGAGCTAAAACTTCTTGCCAAAACTGCCGCGCCTGTTCGTACAAAGCCACAACAGGAAAATGTTCTGTTGTTTGCTCACCGTCTTTTACAGACATCCGCAGTAGCTGAGGAGTTTCCTGCCAAATACGGTAGTCTTCACGAAACTTCTCTTTCACTTCAGCAGAAAGCATTCCCTGCCATAAAGGCAGATCAATTTCCATTAACAGATCAGAAGTTTGGGGAATAGCAGACTGCTCAGTATGAATTGTCAACTCACGGTGAATAATATCTACTGTATCTTTTGCACGTTGCAAAGGACTGCTATATATTGCATTAAATAGGAAATTACTGAGGGCTTTGCCTACTTGAGTAGAATCACTACGACCTTTTTCAGTTAACTTAGAAGCATCCAAGCGTCCTTGTACGCGTTTTTCGGTATTATAAGTACTTTGACCGTGGCGCACGATAATTACACGAGTCACGTTTTACCCTCCTGTATCTAAAGGAATCATTCTACTGTAAAGTGTTAGCAGAATAATCTCTTGACAGAAGTCTACCTCATGTGTTGACTACTCTTGCAATTACCTGAAAATGAAGATCCCTCCAAGCTTATAGGCATTTTAGCCCAAAATCTGGAGGGTATTTGAGTTTTTGGATTGTTATGGAGATTTTACCCAAAAATTTCCGTAAAACAACAAGAAAACTCATTATTTCTATTAATTTCCATCTTTATCTAGATCAACCTGTACTTTCACCCCATCATTACTGTAAAACGAGTCATCTCCTTGGGGGAAAAGCAGATTGTTTGGAGTTGTTAACGGTTCTCTACGACGTAATTCGACTTGATCCCCAAGTTGCAAAACATCACCTTGATATACACTTTCTGCATAATTTTTTTGTGGGACATTATTTTGAGAATTTAGTCCTGTAAAAAATCTTGCGAAATCACCTTCGGCTGTTCTATTACTTACGCCAGTTAAGGAATTTCCTTGAATTGTGTAATTCCCAGTTTTTGAGTTTGATGAGACTGAGGACTGTGCGTAAACTTTGGTTTGTAATCCGGCAGTTGCCGCTAGTATAGCCAAGGCAGAGAATATTTTGAAGTTCATTGTTTTTCCCCAAACTTTAGATTATTTTTTGCATAAGTATGAAAAAGCTTTTTGACTTAGCAGTATAGAGTCAGCTTTATACAACAAACGTCTTGGAATAAACGCTTTTTGAAGTTTAAAAAATTTTCTAATAGCCAAAAAGCTAAACCATAGCACGTTATTCAGAGTTTATGTTTGAGAACGCATTATGGAACAAGCACAATTTTTTATGATTGTCGAGCTTGATTAAGCTCTACAGGTTGAGTTTACTGCTGTGCCCCTAATTAGCGAGGTATTAGATACTCACTCTTAATAATTGCTGTTGTCTGTTAATACAAATAAACAAGTACTTTCTAGGATATTAAAGATTTGTAGATTTTTCCTCTTATTTGAGAGATATGTCTATAAGCATAGATGAAATTTGCTAATCTCATTAGCGAACCAACAACGCCAACACTATTGTTTCGTAGATTTATGGTTGTGGTTTCACAGATACATCCCTGGCATATTCTGATCAAAAAATATGCCATGAATTCTCAGGATTAAGAATGGGGTTATAAAACAGATATATACGAAAAAAAACCAGCAATGTCCTTTGATACCCAACTGCTACCCCGCATCAATGCCAAATCAATGCGGGAAGATGGTAAACAATATTACGTAGATACTCAGGGAAATCGCTTCCCTAGTGTGACGACAATACTTAACGCCACCAAACCCCAAGAAGACCGTGATCGGCTGTTAAATTGGAAAGCGCGTGTTGGAGGTGAAGAAGCCACCCGAATTACAACAGGAGCCAGTCGTCGAGGAACGCAAACCCACAAACAAATTGAACGTTATCTACTCGGAGAAAATCCTACTTGTCCTGAAGCCAGTCGTCCTTATTGGGAAAGTATCAAACCTGTTTTAGAAGAAATTGATACAGTCAAACTTGTGGAAGGCTCAGTCTTTCACTACAACATGAGTTATTCCGGCAAAGTAGATTGTGTCGGAAGTTACAAAGGTATTCCCTGCATTTGCGAGTGGAAAACAGCAGACAAACCTAAAGGTTCTATTGAGCGTTTATATGAACATCCTCTGCAATTAACAGCTTACATAGGAGCAGTTAACCAGTGTTATCTTGAATATGATATTGAAATCAATCACGCCCTGTTGGTTGTAGCAATACCAGACACAGAAGCTGAGGTATTTTGGTTTGAGCCAGAAGTCATGAAAGATTACTGGAAGCAATGGGAACAACGAGTTGCTGAGTATTGGAAACGTAGAAACAGTTGGAGTTGGTAAAGCAGAGTTCACACATTAACTACGCAACGAAATCCAATATGACAAGTTGAGGTATCTACTGTTTCTGGATGACGTGCGGCTGGTCGATAACGCTGGCAGTAGTTAGGGGCACACAGAAAGGAACCACCTTTGAGTACCTTTCTGGGTATTTGGGAGGGTGTATTTGGGTCAAAGCTCTCTTCGCGTGTTCCACCTCTGGGGTTGACCGGAATACAGCAAGATTTTGTCTTATTTTCCGGGTGAGAATCTCGATACCAGTCAGTTGTCCACTCCCAAACGTTGCCGATCATATCGTACAAACCATAACCATTTGCAGGATACGAGCCGACAGATTCTGCTCCTGGAGAGCGCGGCTTTAGGTTTTGCCAAGGAAACTCACCTTCCCAAGTGTTAGCCATCCGCTTACCTTTAGGAGCAAATTCATTTCCCCAAGAGTAGACAGCACCCTCCAGCCCACCGCGAGCCGCAAATTCCCACTGTGCCTCTGTTGGTAACAATTTACCAGCCCAAGCTGCGTAAGCTTCAGCATCTTCATAGGCAATATGTACCACAGGATAATTGTCTCGCCCTTTGATAGAACTTCCAGGTTCGGCTGGATGTCGCCAGTTTGCACCCGGCACATAAACCCACCAGCTACAAGTTTGTAAATTCACTGGATGTTTCGGCTGCTGAAAGACAGCCGAACCAGGTACTAAAAGTTCCGGTATAGCTCCAGGATAATCTTCTGGCTTTGGTGGACGTTCTGCCACTGTCACATAGCCAGTTGCTTTCACAAAACGTTGAAACTGTTTGTTAGTAACAGCATAGCGATCCATCCAAAAGCCATCTACACGGATAAGATGGGCTGGAGCTTCCTCTGGGTAATGGTGGTCAGACCCCATCACAAAAGCGCCACCTGGTATCGGGACCATATCTTTATCAGGTGCTTTACCAGGACGCTTGATCGCGATTTGTCTACCAGATTTACCAGATGAAACCTCGTGATGTACTGTACGTTCCTGCATGAATGACTTTTCCTTAAGCTGGGTAAGGCAGTACTTGTCCGTTCCATTCCTCAAAGCGATCGCGCAACTGCTGGAATACTTTGGGATTGTTATCCTTAAGATCAGTTTGTTCGCCTTCGTCAGCAGCAAGATTGAACAGATATTCCTTCTCTCCCTGACGCAAGTACTTCCAATCCCCACTTCGGACTGCTGCTTGGAGTTGCCCTGAAGGACGCCCACCAACATTAGATTTATAGCGCCAGAACAGCGTTCGAGGATAAACGGGTTTTTTGCCCACAAGAACTGGAAGCAAATTCCGACCATCAAGTGGATAGTTGGGGTCGGGTGAAGTACCTGTTGCTGCCAGAATTGTTGCTGTTAAGTCGAAAGTGATAAGAACTTGGCTGTTCACTTGGTTTGGTTGAATCACTCCGGGCCAGCGAATAAAAGTAGGGACTCGTATACCACCTTCATACAAACTGCTTTTTCTCCCTTGAAAAGATCCGATATCAGAGTATCTCTCACCCCCGTTATCACTGGCAAAAATGACTATGGTATTATCAGCCTGCCCAGAATCTTTTAAAGCTTGCAAGACTTTACCAACTCCCTCGTCTAGCCTTTTTAGGATCGCAGCGTAAGTTTCTTTTGACCCTCCGGCAGTATAATCGTTTGAATTGTAGAAAGTTCGACTCAACTCTTCATCTTCTGGTCCTTCCCAAGGCCAATGAGGTGCATTGTAATGAAGGCTCAGGTAAAACGGTTGATTGCGGGGTCTGGTGAGGAATTCAACAGCACGCTCAGTATACAAGTCTGTAGCGTAGCCTGGTTTATCTACAGGCACCTCACCTTCATAGAAGTCAAGTTCTCCAGCTACACCTTTGTGGGTAAAGTAGTCGATCCCCCCACTGTAATTTCCAAAGAATTCGTCAAAGCCACTCTTGAGTGGACCGTAATCTGGAAGAAAGCCAGCGTGCCATTTACCAACCAATGCTGTCTGATAACCATTGGCTTTTAAAAGCGAAGCGATCGTTGGCTGTTGAGGCGGTAATCCTACATTGTCACTTTCAACTAGAGGTTCTTGAAGACCAACTGGCAATCGCGCTGGATAACGACCTGTAAAAAAGCCGATCCGTGTTGGCGTGCAAACTGTTTGCGCTGCATAAGCATTGGTGAAGCGTGTACCTTCGGTTGCCAACTGGTCTAAATTCGGCGTCTGATAGGTTTTTCCATAAATACCAATGTCGCCCCAGCCCAAGTCATCCGTCAAAATAAACAGTATGTTCGGACGCTTTCGTTTGGCAGCGACAGCAGAAAACACACTCGATCCTCCTAATGTCAAGACTGTGCTGGCAAGTGCTGTCCCCACAAACTGACGACGACTAATTGGTGGTAGTTTGCGTTTGTTCATTGATTTCTCCTGATCAGTTTTTGATTACCTAGGTTAAGCATGGTGATTCGAGCCTGAGTGATGAAACTTCAGACTTGTTGGACACACATTTGTGATCTATAGGCTACAAATTGATTGGTGCTATGTCCCTGCTTATATTCCGGCAATAGGATCGGCTAACAGTATTTTTACTAAAGACATAATTGCACATATAGAATGCGCAAAGCAAGTATTTTTATAACAAATTGTGTCGAAGATGACAGGAAAATAGATTAGTAGCCTTCACTCCTATTTTCAAGTTAGGCTGGAGTGGATTGTGTTTTAGAAAAAATTGCCTTTCAAGCCCTTGCCGCAAATTTTCTCTGAAGGTAGAGATATATCCATTGACAGAAAACAGAAATAATAGGAATATAAGCGCCGGTCAAGTCAATAGTAAGCTGCTTGACCATCAAAGGTCAGAGGTTAAAGAGGAATGGGGCGATACGAAAGGCGACCAGATAACCCACGAGAAAAAGGCGATCCATATGGGACAGCAGAAAGTGCCTTACGGGCTGTCACTGAGGAATTGCAAATTCTCCAACGGAATTTGCTTAGGTCTTTACAGGAAGATACCAAGCGGTTGCAAGCAGAAAAAGACCGCTTAACTGAAGACATTAGACGCCTGGAAGAGGAAAAAGAACATCTTCAACAGGCGTATCAAATTAATGAGCAGCAAACGTTAATTCGTCAATTGTCACAAGTATTAGCTAATCATATATCAACGCAGCTGCAATCTTCTTTGGGAACTTTAGCTACCCAAGCTATGGAGCGTGTTTCCCAACCACTGGGAAGTTCTGAATCTGTACAAACCAGTCGCTCCACCAGTGAAGCAAATGAGTATGCAGAAAAACTTTTGGGTTCTTTGGATGACACCCTTACTATTACCTTTAACTCACTGCAACAGGAGTTGAAAAACTATCAAAGCGGTCTTTCTCAGCAGTTGTCCCGAATGATAGTCCAACAAAGGGAAGGCGAAGCAATTTTAATAGAATTAGTGAATAGTCTGCGTAGAGAACTGGAACAAACAACACAACATTCACCATCTGCAATTGCACCAGTTCCCTCTGGTGAGATTGAACAAATTCTACAACAGCAACAGCTGAGTTCTGAGGAAGTACCAACAAAGTTGCAAAGAGATATTCCTCCAGAAACTACAATTTTACCTAGGAGTTTACCCCAGGAAGAAACCCCTGCTTGGAATTCTCTTTCCCAAAGTATAGTCTCGCCAAGCGAAACAACTCAGTCTCCTCCTGTGTTAGAAGAACCAACTCCGGTAGCATCTCCAAGACGCGCCGTTTTAGAGCCAGAAACATCTCCTCCACCAGAACCACAACTTACACCAAGGCAGAGGGGAATTTCTTCTTTACAAATCACAGGAATTATCCTGCTTGCATTGTCAACAGTAGCAACAGCGCTGTATAACGTAGCTATTAAGGTAATTTTCCTGCCTGGCTCCCAAATTTTGGGTGTGTTTGATGCACAACGCCTGATCTCACCAAATTTGGGTAATTCACTTTTCATTTTGATGCTCAGGATGCTGGTGGTTCTACCGCTAATGTTGCTTTTGGCTCCCATGCTACATTCACGAGTATGGCAAGATCTGCAATACCTGAGTGACTCAGTTCGAGGAAACTCCAGTAATCCGAGTACAAAACAAGTGTTGATACTGTCAATTGTCAGTGGATGCTTTTTGTTCCTCTCTCAGGTACTCATCTACCTTGCCATCGGTCAAATTCCGACTGGGATGGCGATCGCACTTTTCTTTGTGTATCCAATTATCAACGGACTGGTGTCATGGTTTTTGTTCCGCGATCGTCTAACTTTATTCAGTTCTGGCGCTATAGCTGTTATTGGCATGGGTGAATTATTGGTTTTAGGAAGTTCTAACAGTAGTGTCATTGGTAATACTCGTATCGGCAGCATTGCAGCAATTGCTTCAGGAGGTGCTTTTGCTGTGTACCTCCTAGTCTCCCGCATGTGTGCAGCCAAACTTCATCCAGTGTCTCTTACCTTAATCAATTTTGCTACGATGTTGCTGTTGTCTGTCTTCGGTTTGATACTGCCTTTACCCACAAGTTGGAACTTGCAACTAAACCGTGGTTACCTGCTAGAACTTGTTTTATGTGCTTTCCTATTGGGTGTACTAACGCTCTTCAGCTATCTGTTCAATAATTTTGGAATTCGTAAAATTGGTGCCTCACGCTCAGCAATTATCGGTGCCAGTATTCCTGCTCTAACGGTCATTTTTGCTGGGTTGATTCTTCAGGAAACTTTGCAACTTGAGCAAGTTTTGGGAGTGCTGCTGGTTAGCTTTGGAGCAGGGGCTCTCTGTTTTGAAAAAATCCGCAGGACTAAGCCTTTTCATCAGTCTTCGCAGTGAATGAGTCCCCGTCCCAATACGGTTCGGTTTAACGGAACCGTATTGGGCAGGTGGATAGTGTGGTTCACAATTGTTGAAATGGGCTGCAAGTAAGAGTCAGAATGGGCTTTGCCCGGCTGCGCTAGTACCGTTTCACTTTTAGGTTGATACAAATGGGCAGCACTTGGGTGCAGGGTGCACCGGAGCAGGGGAAAATAATTGCAGAAAAATCATTTGTATCAAGCCCGGTCGTGAAATCGTATAACAGCAATTCTGATTCAGAATATCCCCACGCATAAATCCGGGGGCTTTAGACCATTATTCATTCACTTTAGTGGAAACGGCCACGCCTTACGGTGAGTAAGCGCGCTATGCAGCAGGTTGTCGTCACCTGCTGCATAGCGCTGTATCACTAGTTCCACAGCTCGTTCGTTCTGAACACCCTATGGCTAACGCCACGCCTTACGGCTATCGGGGAGAACCTGAGCCCTATGGCTTACGCCACGGCTGCGCCTAACGGGGCACGGCCCCGTGCCGAACGGTTCCGCTAGCCCCTAAGGGGGCCGGAGCTAACGCTAACGCCAGTCGCCTCTGTCGGGAAACCCTTCTGCAGCGCTGGTCTCACCAGACACCTAGTAGGTCAGGAAATTCTCGTGCGTAGTGCTGGCTCCTCGTGGCGACTGACGCCTCTATTGTTCTGAGGTAAGTGTCCTACATAACCTAACCATCTGTCGCATTATTTTTTTAAATCAGTATTACCCATTATGGCAGCAGGGGAAGCTTAACCGAGCAGTTCTTCAACTCCGGAGAAAAAAAGGAAATCTTATACCGGAAACCCACTAAGCATTTAGTTAATAAACAGTTAGCTCTAAATTCTGAACTTTACTGCTCAATCCGGAAAATTTACAAAAAAGTTTGTCTTTTAGACATTTCATTTATGTACTGTTAGCAATTTAATACTTATTACAAGGAGGGTTTTATTCAGAATTTTGTCTTTTTAAGACTGAGGGGTTAAACCCCACACCCTTTTATTCCACTTATTAAGATATACATTTATGTTGTTGGCTCCTAAAAATGCCTACAAGTACTGATAAGTCAAGCATTTATTAGACAAATAAGTTGTTATTTAGCACCTTTTGTTGATATTTTTTTAAAAATCTGAGTTACATTTATACCATAAATTAGACTTTTTATTTAATTAAAATATTTAATTATATTTAATACTATAAATTAATTGTCAATTTTACTGTTCTAACAAAAATACTTGAATATTTTGTATCTTCTCTAACATTCCTATATCAGCCAGATTGATAAAATTAACAAAAATTGTCGAAACAGGAAGGTAGTTTGAACCTTGGATTATCTTTTCAACGTAAGGTCAGCGATTTTCCCGAAAAGAAGTTGCTTTTACACCCAAAACATAACTATCAGTTTTGAGCAGCACAGCAATTTGCAAAGAGCCGCACCACCTGTTACTGTGTCAACTTTATTACAAAGGCAGGTGAAACACTGAAACCTGCATTCTATCGGGATCTATATTGAGGCAGACTAAAACTGTAGGGAAGATATCGAATAAATGCGGGAAGGGAGTAACTCGCTTACAATTATCTTGCTCTACCCAGTACTACCTAAATTCGTAAGAACCCCACGAAAATTACCTTTGTTTGAAAGATACATCATCCATTAGCCGTAGGCACTAGCTAGTTGTTGAACTGAAACAATCCCTTCAAAGCAGGCATTCTCCTTGAAACCATGCCTTCTTTGTCGGAACTAATTTTCTACTGTGTCGGTTCAAGCCTCTAGAGGAAAGGTGCGCTTACGAAATGGTTGGCAGTTTATCCTGCGTATATGCTCTATATGATACCTACGATTAAGTGACAGAAATTTTCGGTTTTTTCCTAAGGGAATTCTACATATAGAGTGCAAGCTCGGATTTATTGCTTGAAAACACGGATGAATTACCAACCATGACTACCATCAACACTCATACTTAACGCATAATAGATGATCTAAGGGAAACACATTACCCTAATGTGGGTGTATACTACTTACTTTCCATTGACTGACAATTTTGTAAACGTGCTATTCAACTGTTTGTAATATGAGTAACGACGTAGATCTGATCAAACGTCTCGGCCCCAGTGCAATGGATCAGATCATGCTATATCTAGCTTTTAGCGCTATGCGCACAAGTGGGCATAGGCATGGGGCATTTTTAGATGCAGCAGCAACGGCTGCAAAGTGTGCAATTTACATGACCTATCTGGAACAGGGACAAAACCTGCGAATGACAGGGCATTTACACCACCTTGAGCCGAAGCGAGTCAAAATCATTGTTGAGGAAGTTAGACAAGCGCTAACTGAGGGTAAATTACTGAAGATGCTCGGTTCTCAAGAACCGGGCTATCTGATTCAGTTACCTTATGTATGGATGGAAAAACATCCTTGGCGACCAGGGCGATCGCGGGTTCCAGGGACAAATCTGACATCAGAAGAGAAAAAACACATTGAGCAAAAACTGCCGTCTAATCTGCCAGATGCTCAGTTAATCACCTCTTTTGAATTTTTGGAGTTAATCGAATTCCTGCACAAGCGCTCTCAGGAAGATTTGCCTCCAGAACATCGTATGGAACTGAGTGAAGCATTGGCGGAACACATCAAGCGCCGTCTGCTCTATTCTGGTACGGTGACACGCATTGATTCACCTTGGGGAATGCCTTTCTATGCTCTGACTCGTCCTTTTTATGCTCCAGTTGATGAGCAAGAGCGGACTTACATCATGGTCGAAGATACTGCTCGGTATTTTCGGATGATGAGAGATTGGGCAGAACGCAGACCAAACACCATGCGTGTTTTGGAAGAACTGGATATCCCACCAGAGCGATTTGAGAGAGCGATGGAAGAATTGGATGAAATTATACGTGCCTGGGCAGATAAATATCACCAAGACGGAGGAGTTCCGATGATTCTACAAATGGTGTTTGGCAAGAAAGAAGACTAAAAGCCTGTTAACAGTTAACAGTTAGCAGTATTAAAGTTGATTGATAGCTGATAACTGACTGATAACTGATAACTGTTAGTAGAGCTTATTTGCTACTGGGATTTGCCGGGGTTTGAGATGGTTGAGATGGGATTGGATTAGACTCAAAAGTTGGTCTGAAATCCGTAGGTTGCCGATTTGACGGGATAAAAGAAGGCAAAAAGCCGCTAACTTTGTCGCTGGCGTCGATACAAGTCTCCATTGCTTGAGTCGGGGTAAAATCTACTTCAGTACGCAAACCGACTACACATTGAGCAAAACGTACAGGTAACAAGCTACGACCACAATAATTTAAAACTTCCTGACCAACACCCTCACGAGTGTAGCGGCTGATACCAACAACACAACTCCCTAACTCTTCAGGACGCCGTGCTTGCCGACAAGTTGCTAGGGCTTCAGATGCTGCAATTTGTGTTTGTCGTCCAATTCCAGTCACACAGGCAGACAAGTCCCCAGGACGTACTGCTTCAGCACAAGCTTGTGACGCTACTTGTGCAGCTACACCCACACTCAAAAGTCGTCCAGCACATAAACGAAAATCATTTGTGTATGTGGTAGTGACAGCCAACGCTGATGAAGTCATTGCAAAGCATCCAGCCACAGCAAACATTGGTGTGGCTAGCACTACAGTAACTCTAAAAATAACTGCTTTTAAGGCGTCTGCGCTTCTTTCAAGACGCTGTGCAGTATGTCCAGATCTTTGCCCAAGCGTGTGGGTATCTTTGCTTTTTCTCTTGCCTAACATTATTTTTCGTTCTCCAAACACCCAAAGGTATGCTACCTCATGATAAAAGCCCACTTTGATGCTTGCAATACAGAGCAGGGAAGATGAGGGAGGGAGAGAGTGAGGGAACCAGATACAATTTCCTATCTTTCCTCCTTCCATTCTCATTGCCTTGATTTCGCAATCTTATTTAGGACTGCTATATAATTGTATGTCTGGGTAAAGTTAAGCAAGATTAAATTTAGGAAACTCATGTCCCGATACAGAGGACCACGCCTTAGGGTTGTACGTCGCTTAGGCGACTTACCAGGATTAACTCGTAAAAGCGCTAGACGCGCCTACCCGCCAGGTCAACATGGTCAGAACCGCAAAAAACGTTCTGAATACGCCATCCGGTTGGAGGAAAAGCAAAAGCTCCGTTTTAACTACGGTGTGACTGAAAAGCAATTGCTACGCTACGTACGCAAAGCGAGACGCGTTACCGGTTCTACCGGACAAGTGCTGCTGCAATTGCTGGAAATGCGCTTGGATAATACTATTTTCCGCATGGGTATGGCTCCCACTATTCCGGCGGCTCGCCAACTGGTGAATCACGGTCATGTTACAGTTAATGGTCGCGTTGTCAATATTGCCAGTTACCAATGCCGTGCCGGAGAGCAAATTGCCGTCAGAAACCGGGAAGCATCACGGAAGTTGGTGGAAGCTAACCTACAATACCCTGGTTTGGCAAACTTACCCAACCATCTGGAGTTTGACAAAAACAAGTTGCTTGGCAAAGTCAACAGCGTTATTGAACGCGAGTGGGTGGCGCTACAAATTAACGAACTGCTTGTGGTGGAATACTACTCACGTCAAGCTTAAGTCAAGAGTCAACACTCAACAGTCAACAGTCCAAAGTCAAGAGTTAAAAACTCTATGAGTTTGGACTACCGACTGGTGGACTAACCACCAATTTGTGACATGGTACGGGTGTAGATACCAGTCGCCGTACCTGAATAACGTTGCTTAAAGTTAATTTCTGGCTTAATTGCCAACAAGTCCCTAACCTGAGCCCGCAATTCGGCAGTGCTGATACCTCCACGCAGAGCAGTTTTTAAGTCAATTTGATCAGCTTCATTTAATAAACAGGGACGTAACCAACCATCGGCGGAAAGACGCATCCGGTTGCAGCGATCGCAAAAACACTCCGACATCTGACTGATAAATCCCAGTGTCCCTTTCGCTCCCGGAATTTGAAACACATCAGCAGGACCATTACCACGAACTTGGGATTCTGTCAATCCCCAACGTTGGCGGATGCATTGGCGTAACTCTTCTGAAGATATCCAACTGCGATCGCCAAACAACTGCGAATTACCAATTGGCATAAACTCAATAAATCGCACGTGCCATTGTTTATCAATCGTCAACGCCGCAAGATCCAGAACTTCGTGGTCGTTGACACCAGGAATGACCACCACATTTAGCTTCAACGGGTCAAATCCTAGGCGATAAGCTGCATGAATCCCCTGCCAAACTTGTTCCCAGCGTGGACGACCGCGATTATTTATAATTTGGTCAAAGGTGTCGGAATCAAGGGAATCTAGGCTAATATTGACTCTTCGCAAACCAGCATCGTACAGGTTTTGCGCCATTGGAGCGAGTAAAAAGCCGTTTGTTGTCATTGAGAGGTCTTGAGTTTGGGGGAGAGAGGCGATCGCTCTCACCAATTCCACCACACGGGGACGCAGTAAAGGTTCTCCCCCAGTCAAACGAAACCTAGTAAATCCAACGGGGATAAACACTTCTTGAATAAGGGTCAGCAGTTCCTTATCAGTCAACAACTGCTGCTTGAGGATGTAATCAAGCTCCGCTCCCTCTGGCATACAGTATTGACAGCGGAAGTTACAGCGGTCTATTAAACTTATGCGGAGGTAATCTACCTGGTTCATGGTTTTATAGAATTATTTTATCGTCTACTTTCACAAGATGATGTTTTTGTCAAGCTATACAAGCTTGCTTTACGAATTTTATTTATATTCTTTTAAGGTAGCGTGTACTAAATATATTTGCGAAATAGCAATCTCAAATCATTAATTGGATAGAGGAGATTTTCGGCTCAACATTGGGATACGATTATCTATGCCGATAGGAATTCCTCTAGAGTCGCCTTCGTCAGGTTTTGCAGACCGTCCCAAACTAGGAGGTATAAAAGGTTTCCTGTCACCTTGCAGCTTAAGTTGACCTGCTTGTTGGGAACTGATGAATTTGGGTGTGATGCTTTGCTGTGGTTTTACCTGTGCTTGTGCTTGTACTGGTGTCCAATCACGACTAGTAATAGTTGTGACACCAAGAAGTCCAGCCAACAAGAGGACGAAAGATTTTTTATTCATTGCTGTTAACACTCCAAATTGAAATATTTGATACCAAGTTGCGACTCAAAACCTCACCCTCGCTTTTAGCTGCGCTAAAATCTTTCCCTCTCCTTACTAAGGAGAGGGATGCCCGACAGGGCAGGGTGAGGTAAGACCAGTGCGCATAAGGAGGATCTCCCTCCGTAGGCATCTGGCGTGCGTGTCCGGAGGACATACCCAGAGGCTGATACGTATGCGTGTAATATGAACTACCATTACTTGCTCTCATCCTTTGCTTAAGAACCAAAAAACCTCATCTCCACTCACCTTGCAAGGTAAAAGCCGCCCAATAGTAAGGGTTTCGCCAATCTTTTTGCCTCCACAGTTTAAGTTGTGCCTCACGCAGAGCAATTGTGGGAGATGTCTTTTGCTGCAACATCGCTGTGTAAAATAGGGGCATTAATTTTGATGTTGCAGTGTCATTAACTTGCCACAAAGACACCACAGCACGTTTTGCTCCTGCATACATTAATCCTCTTGTCAAGCCCACTAATCCTTCACCTTGGACATCTTTACCTAAACCTGTTTCGCAAGCACTCAGCACAACTAAATCTGCACCTAAGTCCAAGTTAAAAATGTCACCCAGGCGTAGAGTACCTGGAATATTAGGTTTGCCTTGTTTGTCTATTTGAGAAAGTATAATTCCCGATTTTTCTGGGTTGATAGGGTCAGCAAAGCCGTGGGTTGCAAAGAGTATGAATCGATATTGTTTGAGTTGTTTGCTAGTTGCGAAGTTGTAGTTAGCATCAAAATCAAAAGCGTACACACTTTCCAAAGGCGAGACAAGTTTTAAGATTTGTTCGGCTTCTGTGCGCGTACCCGGTAGCCGTCCCCATCCTGTACGTTTAAGATTTCTCGCGGTTTGTTTGAGGCTGGACTGTTCGAGATTGATTTCAGGACCGAGGGAAGGGGGTTTACCTGTGAATCGCTCGTCATCAGCTGCAAATATGGGGTCAGCAAGGACGGCTAGGGTTTTGGGTGCGACTTGGTGTTTGTTTAAGTCGTTTCGGTGGATGGCGATCGCCGTGACGGAAGGTAGATTTACAATCTCGTGGTTGACTAGCAGAGGCTGATATAGAACCTCTCCCCCAGCCCCTCCCCTACTAGGGGAGGGGGGTTTATCTTGCTCCCTCTTCCCTGGTAGGGAAGAGGGTTGGGGAGTTAGGTCAGTTAATGCTGCAAAGGGAATTTCTTGCAATCCACCATCCGCAACAATCACCAAGCGCTTTTTCCCCAACTTCTGTGCAACGGGTGCAAGGATAAGCTTGCTGAGTTCAGTTGCAGCTTGGGTGATTTCTTGAAAATCTTTGGCTTTTTGTTCAGCGGGTAACTTCTGGCAGTTTAAACCTGGGTTTTGACATTTTCTCAATAGTTCCTGGAATGTGGCTGCTGATTTTTCTATCACTTCGCGTCCAGGGAGTTCATAAGTATTGAGAGAATTGGGAGTCACCGCCCAAAGATAACTGCGTTCTTTACCCAAGGAATATTGTAATAGCAGGGTGTCTTTATCGAGTTGTTGCTGAATTTGGGGTAACTTGAGGATGTCCCGTTCGGGGTCGGGATACTTCAGTTCAGCATATTTAGGGCTAGTCGTGCGGATTTTGGTTTCTAGTTCTTTTTGTTGAGTCAGGAGGTCTTCGACTTCTTTTTTGAGCTTTGCTTCTGCTGGTTGAGTTTCTGGTTTTTTAGGTAGGTCTTGTAGTCGTTTTGCTCTAGCATCAATTAACTGCTGCAAGCGCTTTTCTTCTGCCAAGAGTTTTGGATCAGCGCCTTTGCGGATATTAGCATGAGCTTCAGTTAAAAGTTCGATCAAACCACGAGCGCGGGAGCGTTCGCTGATGTGCAGTGCAAGAGCATCATATCCTTTTGATGGATTCTTTTTGTGCAACTGCATCAACAGGTCGATGTAGAATTTGTAATAATTTTGCACTGAGGCGAAGTAGGAAGTTCGTAAGTCTTGGTTGTCAATTTTCGTGCGTAAATCTTCGATAATTTTGATTGTTGCTTCGATTTGTTTGCGGGATTGTTCTAAGTTGCCTCGGTAGCGTTCTAGGTAAGCTAGGTTAAAATGGGTTTTAGCTTCTCCATCCCTGTCGCCCACCGCGCGAACCAGTGGAAGTCCTTGGTTGCAGAATTCAAGTGCTTTTTGTTTTTCTCCTAAATCGTCGTAAACTAGCCCGATATTATTGAGTGTTGCGGCTTCTTTACTCCTGTCGCCCACCGCGCGAACCAGATGGGCATTATGAACTGCATGGTGGAGTCATTGTTAAAATGCCGCAACCATTAGGAGGACATGAAGAAATCACAGGTTTTTTATCGATACAACTAGGTGTCCAATGTTATCAATTAGGTCTTCCTTACCTCATCCCCAAAACAGCATTGGTAAAACCACTAGAAAGTGAATCAGCTTATTCACCAAATGTAGTGTTAATAAACCGTGAAAATCTGATCAACGAAGAATTATGGAAACACGAATCGACTGTTACTCAAGCTGCATCTATTCCTTTAGTGGTTGAAGTCGTTAGTACTAACTGGCGTGATGATTATCTCAAAAAATATGCTGATTATGAAGAAATGGGAATTCCTGAATATTGGATTGTTGATTATGCAGCTAATGGTGGCAGAGAATTTATTGGCAAGCCTAAGCAACCGACTATCTTGATTTGCTCTTTGGACGAGGGTGAGTATCAAATTAGCAAGTTTCGAGGCGATGAGCGCATACACTCACCAACATTCCCACAATTGAATTTGACAGTTCAACAAATTTTTGAAGCTGGGAAATGATCAAGCAAGAACTCACCAACTCACGAGTCGTTTTAGTTGAAACTTTGGCACGGTCTTCTTGTGCAACTTAACCAAAACAGCAATTAAAATTGACATATCCCTATTCTGGTTGCTAAAGTGTCTGACTCTCTGCCGTTGCGCGAAAAGTATCTCGCCCTCATCGACGAAATTATCCAAACCACCCTCAAGGGCAAGATTAGCTCTCAAGAGCAGGTTTATCAAATGTTGATCAAAGGTGTGACTGCTGATACGGGGGAAGTTTTTGAACTGGCTTTGAGCGATCGCCTCAATTCCACTCAGCAACAGGTAGACACGGAAAAAGATGAACTCAAGCAAGCCAAAGCAACCCGCAGTCTCAGGGCAATCAAAACCATTCAAAGTCAATGGCAACGCGCTCAACAACAAAATAAAACTACAGAAGCCATTGTCTCAGCATTTAGAGAAGTGACGACTGCGGAAGTGGGAAGTCGTCTGGCTGCATTCTTACGTACTCTTGACTTCAACCGCAAGAATGCACTGAATTTGCAACAAATGCAGCAAGTGTCAAAGTCTTTACAACAATTTGCCCAAGCTGATTCGGATTTTCAGGAAATTTCAGATGGTATAAACCGTGGCATTGTTGGTTGGCAGCGACTGCAAGACCACTTAGTCAGTTGGATGTACGAGCAAAGCCGGGAATCACTGGGATTTGGTGGTGTACCAGGAGAACGTGGTCCTTGGGCAACTTGGGCAAAGCAAGTGAATAGTGAGTTTCCCAAAACACTTTTTAGCTACTTGGCTTTAGAGAAGTCTGCAATTGAATTTGCACAACAGCATAGCAGTGTCAGCCTGAGCAATTGGGTGGAGATGGCAGTTATTTTGCAGTACTTGCAACGGGGATTAATCAACTGGTTTGACCAACAGCCTTACAATGTCAAAGCAGGCTCTAAGTTGTCGATTTCGACTTTCTTGACATTTGCAGTGATTTGGAGTCAACTGGCAAGTGGCTTTGGTAGTACTGCATCAATATACAGCGCTGGTTGTTCTCAAGTCATGGTGCAAATTCTGCGAACCTTTGCACAGCGTTCATACTTTCCTTTGTACGGCGGAATTTTTGCTTCTTTTTCTGGGAAGTACTTACGAGATGCGCTGAATTATTTGGATGAACCGTTGCGTCAAGTAGAAGGAACTCAAGAAAAAGCACGGATTTTGACACTTTTAGGCTCTTCTCAACGAGCATTCGGGCAATATAAGCGTTCTGTGCAATTTCATCAACAAGCTTTGGAGATAGCACGCAGTGCAGGCGATCGCGCTTGTGAAATTGCCAATCTCAACCACCTCAGCCGTACCCACGTTGCCCAAAAAATGTATGCTGAAGCAATTGACTTTAGCCAACGCGCCTTAATACTGAGTCGGCAAACAGGCGATCGCACTGGCGAAGCAAATGCCCTTGTAAACTTGGGATACAGCGAAGTTATGCAAGCCCAGCAACTGGAACAATTAGAACCAGAAGTTTATGAGACAGCAATTAACTACTTGCAACAAGGTTTAACACTCTCAGAACGACTGGGCGATGTTCAAAGTAAGGCTCTGTGTTTTAGTAGTTTGGGTGTAGCTTATTTAATTATCGAACAACCTCAAACAGCGATTAAATATTTTGAAGACGGCTTTCAAGCAGCACAAATTTCTGGTGATTTGTATCTTCAAGGTTTGAACTTATCGAATTTAGGCGAAGCTTATTATTATTTACCCGACCAAGAAAAAGCAATTTATGCTGGTTGTTTGGGAATGTATTTATTAAACCAAATCGCTTCAAATGAATGGCAAAAATCTGCAGTTTGGCTGACAATTTTACAAGGACAAATAGGGGAAGAATCATTCCGAAATTTATTGCAGAAAAATCGTTCTAAAATAATTGCTGTCATTGGTGTAGATGGGTATGATTACATCCCACAACTGTTGGAAGAATATAGGAATCCTAAAAACTGATTTTTGAAGAAGACGGAAGTCACAAGTCAGAACAAAGAAAAATTCTTGCTCCCTACTCCCTACTCCCTGACTACTTCTTCACCAGCATATTCGCACACAAAATACCAGACGCTGCTACAGCAGGTACACCAATTCCTGGCGTAGTGCTATCACCAACGCGATATAATCCTCGTATTGGTGTGTGTGGTCCTGGAAACATGCCCTGTCCCGCTTGAATAGCCGGACCATAAGTTCCCTGATATCTTCGTAGATAATAAGCATGGGTTAAAGGTGTGCCAATAAGTTCTAACACAACACGCTCCCTAATATCTGGAATAATTTGCTCTAAAGCACGATATAAAGTTTGCGCTTTCTCTCGCTTTTTGTGTTCATATTTGTCGTTCCGTTCCCATCCCGCATATGGTTCTAGGGTGTAAGCGTGAACCACATAATGTCCCTCTGGGGCAAGTGTTGCATCCCACACACTAGGAATTGATATCATGCAAGTATTTCCCGGTACTGTGATATCCTTATTACTGTCGTGAACGACAACATGATGTCCGATCAAATTTTCTAAACCATCTGCACGAATACCTAAATGTAAATGCATAAAACTATCAACTACTGGTGTATTCAATGCAGCTTTGCGAAAAGACGAGGGCAAATCATCGGGACGTAATAACTTAGTGTAAGTGTCCCATATACTGGCATTAGAAATAACAATGGGTGCTTTGAGGATTTCACCTTTTGTCAACTGGACACCAATGACTTTGCTATTCTCAACTAAAATTTGCTCTACATGATGTCCCAAAAGTAATTGACCGCCCCAACGTTCTAACCCTCGCACCAAAGCCTTGACAATAGCCGCACTCCCACCCACAGGATACTCAACCCCAGCGCGGGAACGTTCACCTAACATAAAAGCTACCTCTGGAGCAATCGTGCCATGTGCTTTTAAACCAGATAGTAAAAAGCATTCTAGGTCGATAAGCCGCCGTACCCACGGCTCTTGTACTGTTGCATCCATCACATTACCCACAGATGCTTGTACAAGAGACAAATGAGGTAGCATCTTTAACAAAGAGGGTAAGTAACGTCCGAGCAACACAGGAATCACTTGCCAATCTCCTCGTAAAGCTAGTGTAGGAATACCTTTCATCGCGTCGTACAATGGCAATAAGCGTTCCTCAAAGCGCTTGAATTCCTTCGCTCCTTGGGGCGTAATTTTCGCAATTTCTTCACGGTAATGGAACTGATTGCTATAAACAGGTAAACTCGCTTCAGGAAAATGGTAGAGTCCAAGGGGGTCGTAAGGTACAGATTCTAAAGATTCGCCCAAAACGTCAAGAACTTGTTTGACGGGATTCAAACTTCCGGCACTTGTCAGACCACAATAGAATGAGGGACCGGAATCAAATTCAAATCCCCGTCGTCTGAAGGTATGGGCAGCACCCCCAGGTATTGTATGGCTTTCACAGACAATTACCCGCTTACCGTAACGAGCAAGTAATGCAGCAGTAGTTAACCCGCCAATACCACTACCGATAACAATGACATCACTATCCTGCATTTTTCTTATTTGTCAGCTGCTTTGTAAAGTCCAGGGTCAAGAGTTCAAAATTTAGAGTAACTTATTTTAACTAATGACTAATGACTAATGACTGAACCTTTGATTGAACTAAAAGGCGTTTCTAAATCCTTTGGTAGCAATAAGGTTTTAGATAACGTAGATTTGACAATTTACCGAGGCGAAGCACTAGGAATTATAGGTCCTAGTGGTACTGGAAAATCAACAATTTTACGGGTAATTGCTGGATTAATTGCTCTTGATTCTGGAGACGTTTTTATTAAAGGGGTGCACCGAGAAGGATTGATTGAAGATGGGACAGATCCAGTTGGTATTGGTATGGTGTTTCAGCAAGCAGCGTTGTTCGATTCTTTAACGGTGGAGGAAAATGTGGGTTTTTCACTTTATCAATACTCAAAACTGCGGCATTCTCGGATTCGAGAACTTGTTCATGAAAAATTGGAGATGGTGGGGTTATCAGAAGTAGGCGATCACTATCCAGCTGAACTCTCTGGAGGTATGCGAAAACGAGTCAGCTTTGCTCGTGCGATTATGTCTAACCCCGATAATCCCAAATCGGCTCCAGAAGTTTTACTGTACGATGAACCAACAGCCGGACTTGATCCCATTGCTTCCACTGTGATAGAAGATTTGATTCGGCAGTTGCAATGTATACAGGGAATTTGTAATACTTACGCTATTGTTACTCATCAACAAAGCACTATTCGTCGCACGGCTGACAAAGTGGTGTTTCTCTACCAAGGTAAAGTGCAATGGCAGGGTAGTGTCAGTGAAATAGACACTACAGATGATCCTTTGATTCGACAATTTATTAGTGGAAATGTTTCTGGACCAATTCACGTTGCTGGTTAGGGTAATTTTGGATTTGGGATTTTAGATCGAAAAAAACCTACAACCTCAAATCTAAAATCTAAAATCCATAGGTGAGGAAAAATAAAATGCGAGGTTTATTGACAAGCCGCTTCGCCTCTGGGCGAACTTTTCGAGAAGGTTCTGTTGGGTTGTTGCTTTTATTGGGACTGGGAGTGTTTGGGTTAATTATATTATGGCTAAGTAAATTCACTTTTGGTCGTAATTCATACAAAGCTATTGTGGAATTTGCAAATGCGGGCGGTATGCAAAAAGGAGCACCTGTTCGGTACAGAGGTGTAAAAGTAGGCACTATTTCTGCCATTCGACCAGGAGCAAATAACGTTGAGGTCGAAATTGAAATTACCAAACCCAAGCTGATTATTCCTAGCAATGTCGCAGTTGATGCTAATCAGTCTGGATTGATTGGCGAAAGCGTTCTTGACATCACACCAAAAACAGAGCTACCTCCTGGAGCTGTAGTAGGCAAACCCTTAGAAAAAAATTGTAACCCTCAAATTATTGTCTGTAATAATTCTCGATTAAAAGGTCAAATTGGAATCAGTACAGATGAACTGATTCGTTCAAGCACTCAGTTAGCAACTGTATACAGTGACCAGAAATTCTACGGTAATGTGAATAGAGCTGTAGAAAATACTGCTCTTGCTGCTGCAAATATTGCTGAGTTAAGTCGTAACTTCACAGTTTTAAGCAAAAACCTTCAACAACAACTAAACTCCTTTTCGGCGACGACTAATACAGTTCAAAAAGCAACAACTCAACTGAGTGCATCCAGTACCAAAACTCTAAGTCAATTCGGTAATACTGCAGACCAATTTAGTTCCACTGCTAAAGAACTTCGTTTAACAAACACTCAAGTTAGTAAGCTGATTAATAATCTTGATAATCTAGTTACTAGCAACCGCTCTTCACTTGTTGCAGCCTTAAACAATATCACCGAAACTAGCAATCAGTTACGTAAAACAGTTAGCAGTTTTTCACCTGCTGTTAATCGTGTAACTCAAGGAGAATTAATCAAAAATTTAGAAACTTTGTCTGCAAATGCTGCACAAGCTTCTGCTAATTTGCGCCAAATCTCCAACAGCCTTAACAACCCTAATAACGTGGTGGTTCTGCAACAAACTTTAGATTCTGCACGAGTCACATTTGAAAACACCCAAAAGATCACATCTGATTTAGATGAATTGACTGGAGATCCAGCTTTTCGGAAAAATTTACGACAACTTGTTAATGGTTTAAGTAGCTTGGTTTCCTCCACGCAGCAGATACAAGAGCACACGCAAATTGCCAGTACTCTAGACTCAGTCAAAGCTGTTGTTAACAATTCTAATGTGGCAATTTCCGTACCCGAGACAAACCAAGAGCAGACGTCATTTAGTCTGCCATTGACAGCTACCAAAAGTGCTGAGAAAACGTTTCAACCTACCACTATTACTGTGGCGAATCCCACACCAAGTAATCGTCCACAGCAGATGATGTTCGATCTCTCACCTGGTGCGACCAAAAGTGCTGAGAAAACGTTTCAACCTACTACCATTACTGTGGCGAATCCCACCCCAAGTACTCGTCAACAGCAGATGATGTTCAATCTCTCACCTGGTGCAACTAAAAGTGCTGAGAAAACGTTTCAACCTACTACCATTACTGTGACTTCTTCCACTCCAAACACTGAACAACAATCATCTGATACTAAAAGTGCTAGTAAGCAGCCTCAACGTACTAGTGATCAGGTGACTCCCTCTTTAGCTCAAGAAAACCTTTTGAGGAAACTGAGGGAACATCGTGAGCAGGGGAAATTAGGTGAGTAGAGAATACGACAGAGCAAACGCATCTAAGTTACCCGCCTTATAACAAGAGCGCTAAACGGAGTACCGTTATAGCGTGGGGCGAGGGCGCGAAGAAGCTAAAGCTTTTCCCAGAACTTGGAAGCTTAGCAGCATGACACCAACAAAAGCTATCACGGACGCGATTACCAGTCTGGCGGACGCAGAGAACCGCTTTGGGTTCGTCCGCATTGAGTCCGAGGGGTTTTTCTCGGAGTGGTGCGAAAAATTACCAGCCCTAACCGAAGCTGACAAAGCGAACCTCGATGTCCTACGACGCAGGTATCTTTACCACCGGGCTAGCGGTAATTTGCTAAAGGGGACGGTTATGCTGTTGCTGGTTTCCCCGTTACTGGCGCTTGCTGGGTTTTACGATCCGCCGTTCCGCATCAAGGCAGAAGAATCAGTGAATGTCGTAGTGGATGATGGTGAGGAGATTTTGCGCGGACGGATTGATGTGAAGTCTGCCGGACAGAAGATTCTGTCCGGCGAGCTTCACGTGCTGGTGCTGCAAGATCGCTTTTGGGTGATGGTGCTGGAATCTAAAAAAACCACGCTGTCGGTGTGGTCGGCATTACCGCAAGCCCTGGCGTATCTGATGGCGAACCTAAACCCCAATCTACCCGTATTTGGTATGGTGACGAATGGCGATGATATTTTGTTTGTCAAGGTGGAACAGGCGGATACGCCACAGTACGATTTGTCACGGGTTTTCGCGCCGTTTACTTCTGTTAGAGAACTGTACAGCGTTTTGCAAAGCCTCAAGCGGTTTGGTCAGGCAGTTACCTGTGTGTAATTACCCACAGTGCTATGAGTCATCTCAAAAGAGCGAAAACGCTTATTCCAATTCTTGCCAGCCAATCACGGGAAAATCTCACAACCAAACATAAAAATGTATTTCCCCTACACCCCTTTTTCAAGCCAGTACTAATTCCAATCTTCTTCTTCTTTTTTGCCCCGACTTTTGTAAATACCCCCACGACTGTGTAAGGCGCGTGTTTTCTCAAAAAGTTCTTCTTCGCTCAGATTCCACTGCAACAAAATCTTATCCAAATCGCTTTGAATATCTCTTGCCCCAGGAAAACTGGAATAGCGAATTCGCAATCTAGCTAATTCTGCTAAATTATAATCAGTCGCCTCACCAACCAGTAAGTTTTCAATGATGGGGCGATCGCGATTGTACAACGGGTGCTGTTGGTCTTTATTTGCTTTACTCATCTTGATTTTAGGTTGTCAATTCGGACTCGTAAGTGAAGCGCTGTTTATTGTGACATAAACTACCGCTAACCGCCAACGAATGACTACTAATAATTATCCGTCTCTTCGCTTGTATTGACGCTCCTGACGGGTAACACGCCTAAACTCTTACGGCTCTCACTACTGTCACTCGACTTAAAATAAAGATACATTATCCATAAGAAAGTACACAAAAATTCAGGTGAGGGTGAATCTTAGATAGTGATGAGTGCGAATTGTGTGCTGAGTGACGAGAACCGAGTGCTAAATACAATTTCCTAGCACCCGCCATTCATATTCCTCAGAACTACCGTCAGGCTTCATTCTCTATACTACTGAAATCACCATTAGCCCAAGCAGCAAGGGAGCAAAAACCCAATATGTTTGAACACTTCACATCCGAAGCCATTAAAGTCATTATGCTAGCCCAGGAAGAGGCGCGTCGCCTGGGACACAATTTCGTAGGAACGGAGCAAATTCTCCTAGGGCTGATTGGAGAAGGATCAGGGGTTGCTGCCAAAGTGCTGACCGACTTGGGCGTTACCCTCAAAGATGCACGTCGCGAAGTCGAAAGAATTATAGGTCGGGGTTCTGGTTTTGTACCCCCGGAAATTCCTTTTACTCCCAAGGTGAAAAGTTTGTTTGAGCAAGGCTTTAAGGAAGCTCGCAGCTTGGGAAATAATTATATAGGTACTGAACACTTACTCTTGGGATTAACTGAAGCTGGTGAAGGTGTCGCCGCTAAAGTCCTGCAAAATTTGGGGCTTGATTTGTCGCAAATCCGCACTGCAGTTATTCGTCAGTTGGGTGAGGCGACATCTGTTTCCGGTTCCCGTGGCGGCGGTTCAAGACGTACCCAAAATTTAACTTTAGAGGAATTTGGTAGAAATCTTACCAAACAAGCGCAAGAAGGCAATCTCGATCCTGTTGTCGGTCGCGAAAAGGAAATTGAGCGTGCAGTCCAAATTTTGGGACGCCGCACTAAGAACAATCCTGTGCTGATTGGGGAACCAGGAGTTGGTAAAACAGCGATCGCCGAAGGTCTTGCCCAACGCATTGTAAACCAAGATGTTCCCGACATTCTACAAGACAAGCAAGTCATCAGCCTCGACATGGGGTCAGTGGTGGCTGGTACTCGCTTCCGTGGCGATTTTGAAGAACGCCTCAAGAAAATCATGGATGAAATCCGCACAGCTGGTAATATCATCCTGGTAATAGATGAAGTTCACACTTTGGTTGGTGCTGGCGGCACAGAAGGTGGTATGGATGCAGCTAACATCCTGAAGCCCGCATTGGCACGAGGTGAACTCCAGTGTATTGGCGCAACCACTCTTGATGAGTACCGTCAACACATAGAGCGCGATGCAGCCCTAGAGCGTCGTTTCCAACCGATTATGATCGGTGAACCATCGGTTGAAGAAACTATCCAGATATTATACGGGTTGCGCTCTGCTTACGAGCAGCATCACAAAGTCCAAATCTCTGATGCAGCAGTCGTTGCTGCAGCTAACTTGTCAGACCGCTACATTAGCGATCGCTTCTTACCTGATAAAGCTATTGACTTGATTGATGAAGCAGGTTCTCGTGTTCGCCTACGGAACTCTCTCAAGTCTGCTGATCGCGAACTCAAGCGCGAATTGGCGCTAGTGAATAAGCAAAAGCAGGAATCTGTCAAAACTCAGGACTTTGATAAAGCTGGTAAACTGCGCGATCAAGAGTTGGAACTTGAAACCAAATTGCGTGATTCACAAGAAGACAAATCTGTCAATAGCCCAATTGTTGATGAGGAAGATATTGCTCAGATTGTCGCTTCTTGGACTGGCGTTCCAGTCAACAAGTTGACTGAATCTGAATCAGAGATGCTGTTGCATTTAGAAGACACTCTTCACCAGCGTCTCATCGGTCAAGAGCAAGCAGTAACCGCAGTTTCTAAATCCATCCGTCGCGCTAGAGTTGGGTTAAAAAATCCTAACCGACCGATAGCAAGCTTTATCTTCTCTGGTCCCACAGGAGTAGGTAAGACAGAATTGGCGAAAGCATTGGCTTCTTACTTCTTTGGTGCTGAAGATGCGATGATTCGTGTGGATATGTCCGAATTCATGGAACGCCACACCGTTTCTAAGCTGATTGGTTCACCTCCTGGTTTCGTTGGATACGACGAAGGTGGACAACTCACTGAAGCAGTACGTCGCAAACCTTATACGGTAGTGCTATTCGACGAAATCGAAAAAGCGCATCCCGATGTCTTCAATATGCTGCTGCAAATCTTGGATGACGGTCGTCTCACCGATGCTAAAGGTCGGACAGTGGACTTCAAGAACACACTGATTATCATGACTTCTAACATCGGTTCTAAAGTGATTGAAAAAGGTGGTGGTGGTTTGGGCTTCCAGTTTAGCGAAGATGAAGCTGAGGCTACTTACAACCGGATTAAAATGCTGGTGAATGAAGAACTCAAATCATACTTCCGCCCAGAATTCCTCAACCGTCTTGATGAGATTATTGTCTTTACTCAACTTAAGAAAGATGAAATCAAGCAAATTGCTGATATAATGTTGCGCGAAGTCGCAATCCGCTTGACTGAGAAGGGAATAACTCTGGAAGTGAGTGATCGCTTCAAAGATCGTGTGTTGCAAGAAGGCTACAACCCCAGCTACGGCGCAAGACCGTTACGTCGGGCAATTATGCGCCTCTTAGAAGATTCTCTGGCTGAAGCGATCCTCTCAGGTGAGATTGGAGAAGGTGACACAGCTATTGTGGATGTGGACGATGACGGTCAAGTCAAAGTCAACAAGTCCGAGAAGCGAGAGTTGTTACTGGCAAATCTTGGCTAAGATTCGGTATAATGTCGCTTTTTGACTGATGGCACTTTTTAATAGTAGGGTGGGCATGGGTAGTGTCCACCCTACTGTTGTCAAGGTGACTTTTTTGCAGTAGCTAAAAGTTGAGCGGTGGAGAGATGATGATGCGGTAGGTCGTATTTTGGAGAGTCTTTCTTTTCAAAAATGATACCAATTAAAAAAAATACGACAGATGGAATGCTAAAAGCAATTACCAGTAAGTCTTTTACAATCACGCCAGTTCGCTCAAGTCGGGAGACAGGCTCACGCGACTGGCTCCAAAATCTAAAATCTAAAATCCAAAATGGTATGACTATTCTAAATTATAAACTGCGAGCCAACAAGCATTGTACCGATACCAACATCAGTAAAGATTTCCAGTAGCAGTGCGTGTGGAATACGACCATCAATGATATGAGCTGCACGAACTCCTTGAGCGAGCGATCGCACACAACAATTGACTTTGGGAATCATCCCACCACTGACAACACCTGTTGTAATTAACTCGCGGGCTTGTTGAATGTCTACTCTTTGAATCAGGGTAGAAGGATCTTTATAATCCTTGAGAATTCCCCTCGTATCCGTTAGCAAAATCAACTTTTCCGCCCCTATAGCTGCTGCTATTTCTCCTGCAACAGTATCTGCATTAATATTGTAAGGTTGTCCTGTCTCGTCTGCTGCGACGCTAGACACAACAGGAATATAGCCATTATTAACTAGTGTCTCCAAAATTTTGGTATCGACAGAGCAAACTTCTCCCACAAAACCTATGCCTTCTTCACCTTGAGGTCTAGCCTTGATTAAGTTACCATCTTTGCCGCACATTCCCACTGCTGAACCACCAGCTTTGCTAATCAAGGTAACTATTTCTTTATTAACTCGACCAACTAACACCATTTCCACAACATCCATTGTGGGAGCATCAGTCACTCGCAAACCATTTTTAAATTGGGCTTCGATTCCCAGTTTACTCAGCCAACTATTAATTTCTGGTCCACCCCCATGCACCACAATTGGTCGTAAACCAACACAAGATAGGAATACGATGTCACGGATGACTTTATCTTTAAGATTACTATCTTTCATTGCCGCGCCACCGTATTTAACGACAATAGTTCGACCACTAAATTGTTGAATGTAGGGTAGTGCTTCGCTTAGCACTTCTACCCGGCTGGCGGCATCTTGCTTTATCATGTGCTCAGTTTCGCTGACCATTATGGGAAGCTATTGTATAGATATCGCGGTTTTAGTTTCGGTCAATAAAATCCTAATATTGTAGTTAAAGTATTATCTACCTACAAAATAGAAATTTTTATCTTTACTAAAAATTGTTATCATTATTAATAGTAGACAATACTCCAGGTTTAAGAACGCTAGGAATTTGCTCTATAATTTTTGTGGCAATTTCTTCTGGGGTTTCTCCTTCGTTTACGGTAATTCGCAAATCTGCTTGTCGGTAAAGATGTTGTCTTTGTTCCAGGAGAAATTGCAGCTTTGCTTTGCGATCAACATTTTGCAGCAGTGGTCTTGTTGTATCTTCTGCTAATCGATCGCAAATTATTTCCACTGATGCATCCAGCCAGACAATTAAACCGTGGTGTAGGTAACTCCAGTTTTGTTGTTGTACAACAATACCTCCACCTGTTGCGATGACAAGCTTGGTGAAAGCACAAACTTGTGACAGTACCTGAGTTTCTAATTGGCGAAACGTTGGTTCTCCAAGTTCTGCAAATAATTGAGTTATCGATTTTCCACCAGCAGCCTTCTCTACACAAGCGTCAATATCAACGAATCCGTAGCCCAAATTCTGTGCCAAGAAGCGTCCTATAGTCGTCTTGCCAACGCCCATAATGCCAATTAGGTACAGATTAACCCCTTTTAACAAGTCAATAGTCATGATTGTTTGTAGTTGCCCTTCAGCATTAAGACTAACTACTTCTGACTTTACTTTAAATCTATTTTTAGCTTCTGTAAATTCTTTGTCTAGTTTATTCAAACCAGACACCATAACTACCGTTATTTATTTCAAGTTAGCGAAGAAAACACTATAACTATCTTTTATCTTAATTCACATTATATAAATAATAAACTTATATTAATTGAGTAACATTTGTTAGGGAATTTGCCTATTGTTACTTACGTATTTTTGGGCTTATATGCAAATTTAAGAAATCTTGATTGAAACTTTATTGTGATTATGTCGGTCAACATATACGAGCTTGACTACCACTGAATTGCACATTTTTGTGTACAAAAATACACTATTTTTCTCAAGCACTACATCGGTGTCACACTAATGAGTTGCAGTAAGCTGTAGTCAGCAAACCAGTGTTTTCGATCAAGGTGTAAAAGATGACAATTTCTCATGACAAATACAAAAAATATCTGCCAACTAAGCCGTTGAGGTACAAAGCCATTGCATATTTTATCGAGAACAACCTGATTAAATAACTGTGCCATAAGTGTGGTCGTTTGAGGTTTCAACCATGATTCGGATTCGAGATGTTGTGCAAAAAGCTTTAGCAACCGGCTATTTGACCGTTGAGGCAGAAAATCAACTGCGACAGCTGCTGACAACCCGCTATGATCTTGAAGATTTAAATGCTTTCATGAGCTTGCAGGAAGCTGCTATGACCGGAAAAGTTAAGCAGGAGTCACGTGGGGGATGTGGAATTTAATAGGGAGTATTCTATTGTACTCAACGACGGGGGCGCTTGTCGGGATCTTCAATATCCTCATCGAGAAATCCCCAATCATCATCCTGAGCTTGATTGGTTTGAGCTTGATTGGTCGTTGGTGGTTGATAAGGGGGGATAATAACTCGATAATCAGCATCGTAAACTGATTCAGTTTTCCCCACTCCAGAATTTTTCGGTTCGCGGTAGCTGTAGGAGTAAACTGAATCTGACTTGTTACTGCTTGATGGTTCTTGCTGACGTTCGTAAGTCTTAGAGTCCCTAACCTGTGTGTTTTGAGAATTGGGTGTAGGTGCTTGTTCTTTTTTTTCTTCGAAGTCCCAATCATCTGTGCTGTCATCTGTTTCCCAGTCATTAAGTGGATCACTAGTTCGTGTTGACTCAGTTTTACGATCTGATGATGAGGGAGAAGGACGGGGTGCTGGTTCTTCCTTAGGAGTTTGACTCTTTGCTGTCGAAGTTGCGGCTGTTCTCACCGGAGTTTGAGGTTGTTGTCCCGCAAAATAGTTAGAAAAGTTAAATAAGCTTGTGACGAATACAGTGGTAAAAGCACCCGCTGCAGTACTGAATAAAATCCAAATCGCCAGTGGTAATGCTTTAGATTTCATTCCCAAAAAGACCAGTGGGAGGACAGGTGACAGGTTTTGCACCAGTAAAAGCGTTAGTCCTCCTAACACCGTTAATAACAAAAATAAACGAAATACAGCCATAGTTGTTTAGTCATTAGTCATTAGGAGGCAGTGCGGTGAGTCCAGCACTGCGGGAGGGTTTCCCTCGTGCCGGCTCTGGCGTATGCGCAAAGCGCACGCCCAGAGGTCTAAAGCGCAGCGAGACCGCGGGGGTCTTCCCCGTAAGGGTGGACAGGTTTCACAGGCTACAGGAGCCAGTGCGTTGCGGTGAATCCAGCGCTGCAGGAGGGTTTCCCTCCGTAGGCGACGGGCGTTCCCGAAGGGAGCCAGTACTTGATGAGGGTTTCCCGACAGAGGTATCTGGCGTTTGGGTTCCCCCGCTAGTAGACGCCCACCAGAAGGCTTCCCGCTTGGCGTCACCTGCCGTTCATTAGTCAAAAAGTTTTTGAGTGTTGACTTTTGACTTTATCTTTATTACCCCATATTCCCTATTTTGACTAATCTTGACGACCTTGCCATCTTTGAATAGGTATACAATCAACATCTAGTTGATCCAATGCACGGGCTACCACAAAATCAACTAAATCCTCAATGGTTTTGGGATTGTGATACCAGGCAGGAATGGCAGGAACAATTCTAGCTCCGGCTTCGGCTAAAGTCGTTAAGTTACGAAGGTGAATTAAGCTAAAGGGAGTTTCACGAGGAACGAGAATCAATTTTCGTCCCTCTTTGAGTTGGACATCCGCCGCCCGTTCGAGTAAATCGGAACTTAAGCCCGCTGCTAGCTTGGCTACTGTAGCCATACTGCATGGCATCACAATCATTCCTAGGGTGCGAAAGGAACCACTAGCAATGTTTGCCCCAACATTACCCCAAGAATGACAACATAGTTTGCCGCTCCCTTCGACTCCAGCTTGCTGTCGCCAAAATTGCTCTTGTTGAGTGGCTTCTGCTGGCATACGAATATTCTGCTCAGATTGCCATACCATGTAAGTTGATTTGGAAGCAACTAGTTCAATTGCATACTCAGCTTCTAGCAGAAATTTAAGAGCACGAACAGCGTAAATCAGACCAGATGCACCTGATACGCCTAAAATCAGTGGTTTTGTATTAATTGACACGTATTTTTATAAAGGGACTTACCGGAGATTGGGGATTAGAGATGTTGTCATTTCTTAATTGTTAGTTGTTAGTTATTAATTATTAGTTAACCTTTGTAATAACCTACTAACAACTAACTCATATGTCGAGCGCGCAAATCAACACACTATTGGACAAAATATCAAAAACCTAGAACACAAAATTTTTGGAATTTTGTAAAATGTGTGCCCATAACGCTTAGGGCATATTTTGAATTCCGCAAAGCGGTGCTCGTCCCTTTATTCCTCGTCAGGATACAGTTCTAAGTCATCAGGATATTGATCCTCATGTGATAAGTAAAGATTTGTATCTTCTCCATTTGAGAGGTTGACATCCTTACCAAAAACTGGCAAACCATCGCTGCCAACAGTGACTAAATCGATTTGCTGGCGATAATAATCAACACTCTTAACCTGTACGGCTACGCGATCGCCTAATCTATAGGATGCACGATTTTTGCGACCAAACAACGCCTGCTGTCTGGCGCGATACTCATACCAATCGTCTTTGAGAGAACTGACGTGGACAAGTCCTTCTACCCGTAGAGGTACGCGAGGATTGCTAACTGAGTTTGACACAGTTGGTGGAACTTCAATTTCTACAAAGAACCCGTAGGACTGGACACCTGTGATCACACCAGTGAAAACTTCGCTGATACGCTGTTTCATCAGTGAGGCTCTTTGCAATCCTGCTAAATCGGCTTCTGCTTCTTGAACTTCTTTTTCTCTATCGTTGAGCTGAATAATCACCCTTGTCAAATCGCTTTGGAGTTCTTGTTGCAATTCTGGCGGTAGGACATTCCAGTTAATTTCACTCTCGCTATTTGAGTGGCGTAGGTTGACACGCTCTTTGACACGGGTGGTGCGGCGATCGCGTCCGTGTTCAAGTAATGTATAAAATACCCTTTGCATCAGTAAATCCGGGTAACGTCGCAAGGGAGCAGTGAAATGAACGTACTCTGGTAATGACAATCCAAAGTGAGGTCCTTTGGTTGTACTATACGTAGCTGGCTTGAGTGTGTCTTGCAACAAATAGGTCAGAACTTGCTCGGATGCTGATTCTGCAAAAACTCTGGTCAACTGTTGATAGTCGAGGGGTTGAACATCTATTTCTGGATCTAATGACAGCTCGACGCCCAAGTTAATTGCTAATTTCAACATTTCTTGGACATCTTCGGCATCAGGTGCGCTTTGAACTCGCCAAATAGCTGGGATACCTAAAGCATTAAAGTGGGTTGCTATAAGTTGGTTAACGAGTAGCACAAACTCAGTTAACAATGAGTGCACAGGTAAATCATTCACCATCACACACCCCATAGCACCTTCATCATAGTATGGGTTTTGGTTTGGTGGCAGATTTAACTGCAAGCACCCACGGTTCGACCGTACTTCTTTTAACAAGTATCGCAAACTATCGAGTTGTTGCACCATCTCTACAAAGGACGATGAGATTTTGGTAGACTCCTTTGTGAGAATTGCCTCTACTTGTTCTTCACTCACTGAGGCGTCTACTTTGACAACGCTGGGTTGTACTTCCCACTCCAGTACTTGTCCTGATTTTGAATCAATTGTTATTAAGAATGAAATGGCTAAGCGATCGCTTTTGGGTAATAGAGCACAGCGTTCGGCAACAGCTTCTGGCAACATTGACAGTACCAATTCTCCCAGATAAACTGAGCGACCGCGCTTGAGTGCTTCTCGGTCTAGGGCTTCGTCTGGTTGAATATAATGGGAAAGATCTGCAATATGAAAGCCTAAGCGCCAATGTTCTTCGCTTGTTTTTTCCAAGGTGAAAGCATTTTCGAGCATCGTTGAGTCATTACTGTTGCCAATAATGCTCAAAGTCAATTGCTGACGTAAATCGAGGCGATTCTTTAAATCAGCTTTTAGCAGCTTTTTCGGTAATTTTGAGGCTGCTTCCTGTACGGATTCTGGAAAAGTACGAGAAAGGTCATGCTTACAGGTGACTAAATCGATGTCCGCCGCCGCTTCAGCATCACTGCCAAGAATTTGTACAACCCGACCAAGTGGAGGATATTGTGCTAGTGGGTAACGTAAGACCTCGACATGAGCCAGATGGTCAATTGCTTGTTCCAAGTTAGCGCTGTTTAGTTGCAGTTTGAGTTCAAACAGTAACCTATCATCCAAAGGTACCGCACGAAATCCACTTTCTACTTGCTTAATCCGCGCTAGTAAAGTGTGATTGGAGCGTTCTAAGATTAATTTAACCTCTCCTTCTGGGGAGCGACGACGACTACCTTCTTTGAGAACTCTAACCAAAACGCGATCGCCATTCCACGCGTTACTGAGATGACTTTCGCGGATATAAATATCTTCTGAACCTTCCACATCTTGAATTGCAAAGCAAAAGCCTTTACTGGAACAACGGAGTTTTGCTTCAATCAGCCCTTCTTCTGTGACTCGACGATACTTGCCACGTTCTTTGACTAAAACCCCAATTTTTTCCAGTATCTCTAAAGCAATATGAAGTTTTTGTAAACTAACTTCATCTTCGCAACCAAGTTTCTTTTCTAAGAGTTTACGAGCCACCAATTTATCATCAGTGAAATTGGCGAGAAGTGTAGCGATTGAAAATTCCATGCAGTGAACCGGCCTTTGGTCAAAAGATCATTTTTTTTTTCTGGTTTTTTGCTCGTGTACCCTCACGACTACAAACACCCTTTGGCAAACGAATTGCCCAATCATAGAGGGCACTGCACGAACATTTCAGAGTGTTGATGTGTCCAAGCTCCTTGTCCAAGACTATCTTCCAAAGTACGCCCGTTTGAGATTTTGCCCCCTCGCTAATAACGTAACGGGTTTTTGAGTGACGTACGTTGCACAATTCTCCACGCTGCCCAAAAGCTCTCTTTAGGGGAACTACAGGTGTTCGATTGTCTTGTGTGAAGGTACTTCTACGCCATGTAACTCTGATTTTTAACTAGGAGAAACTGCCGATATATCTAATTGACCCATATGTAGGATCGGAAACAATTAGCTCAGCAGTCCATAATAGGTGAGGATGAACCATTACTTCATTATTGTAGATATATAGCGCACTTACAGGAAATACTTCCACATCACTAATTAGGTAATTAGTATAGCAACAACCATGCAATCGCTCTTCCTCAACAAGCAGTCAGGAAAAATTTACCTGAACCAGTAATAAGGCTCACATCTTACCGCGAAGCGTTCGTTAGAGATGAATTGCGAGTGAGTTGACGACAGTCCTCCGACCAAGTAGTCAATGGCGAGGGAAGAGAACACGTAGGAAACAAACAAACTTTTTGTTTTTATGGTCATGTCTTAAATATTTTTGTTACCATGAATCCAGAAACACGGTAATATACCAAGACCCTCCGGGTTCGCCAGTTTGGCGGGACGGAAACCGACACCGCCAACTGGACTCACCATGTATAGGGCAGTTAAAGTTAGAATCTATCCTACTGATGAGCAAGAATCTTATTTAGCTCAGTGTTTCGGTAACACTCGCTGGTTGTGGAATTATATGCTTAATGCCACAACCACAGCATACAAAGAAACGGGCAAAGGTCTTTCTAAGGCTGCGATGGACAAGTTGTTGCCAGGATTAAAGAAGGAATACGAATGGTTAGGACTTGCCTACAGTCAAGTATTGCAACGAGTGACCTTCAATCTTTCAAGTGCGTTTGTCAATTTCTTTGAGGGACGTGCTAAATACCCCAACTTCAAACCCAAGCATGGTAAGCAATCGATCCAGTATCCCCAAAATGTAAAATTAATGCCAAACGATTCTGTTATTAAATTTCCTGGTAATTTGGGGATGCTCAAAGCCGTGTTTCATAAAGACCTTCCACATGCAAAATTCACAACTGTAACTATATCGAAAAATGCTGATGGTAGATACTACGCTTCTATTCTGTTTAATCAAGAGGACAACCCAGTAGTTGCGGTTAATGAAGCTATTGGGGTTGACCTAGGATTAAAGAACTTCGCAGTAACTTCCAATGGGTCAAAATATGATCTCCCTAAGAAGCAACTGGCTTCCTTAGAGAAGAATAGAAAGCGTAAACAGAAGAAGCTATCTAGAAAAACAGCCTTGACTTCAAAGGCGCGTCGTAAGGCAAAGCGTTTAGTTGTAAGGATTTCTAGCAAAATAGCTAGAGTTAGAGAGGATTTTCTACACAAGCTATCTCGCAAAATAGCATACGAAAACCAAGTGATTTGTGTGGAAGACTTGGCAGTTAAGAACATGGTAAAGAATCCTAACTTGGCAAAATCTATTACTGACCAAGGGTGGGGAATGTTTTTAACCATGCTGAAATACAAGGCTGAAAGATTTGGGCATACTTATCAACAGATAGGTCGCTTCTTCCCATCTTCTCAACTATGTAGTGAGACTCTACTACCAGTCCCAATGTTGCAAAATGGCTATGATTCTTTGGGTGTCAGGTTTGTAGACTGTCCACACTGCCACCAAAAACATGATAGAGACATCAATGCTGCCATAAATATTAGAAACGAAGGTTTGCGATTATGGGCGTTAGGAACTAGCGCTTCTGCCCTTGGAGGGGATATAAGACCAAAATCTTCTGGACGAAAAAAATCCACGAAGGCAGAGGCAATCCCCAATGAATTGGGAAGCCCACACAACCCGTTAGGGTAGTGTAGGTAGTTCACTCCAAAAGCTCATGCTACAATCAGAACACGGATGAAATGAGTCGTCGGTCATCGGTTATCAGTGAGCCGTTGGATCAAACTCGTAACTGATAGCACGTAGCTGTTCAAGCTTTAGACTTGGCAAAATAAAATTGGAGTTTAGTCGATAACGGGACGAGAGTCAAAGCTTGGACTGATAGATAATAGTAAACTGTTTGTTTGACAGATTTTAGATTGGTAGCAGTATTATGTTGGCTCAATTTCAGAGCAAATATCCCCAGGGCAGTCTTATTTCTGAATTAGTACAAATTTATCACGGTAAGTATATTGTCCGGGTAAGCATACAAATTGATGGTGTCACACGTGCCACTGGAATGGCTGCAGCAGAAACAGTGGAGGAAGCAGAAGACCAAGCCAGGAACAGAGCACTTGTCGTTTTGGGAATGAGTCATTCGCCAGATTCGGTTGTCATTTCCCCAGAACCTATCAAACCGGTTCAGCCAACTCTGACAACAACCAGATTTAATGAGTCTGCCTATCCCGCTACTGTCAAGACTTTTCCTCAAACAGAAGCAACCCCAACATCACCAGTTATCTCATCCGTTGTCAGTAAAAAGGATATTAAAAATGAGGAGATAATTGAGCGGTTTCCTACAACTGACAACCAGGAAACTCAGTTATTGGAGACCCCGTTCCAAAATTTGGAGATGATGTTTGGTAATCAAACAGAAAATGATATGATGCCGGAGACTTCTGCGAGTAATGTGACACCCTTTCCATCACGTAATTACAGCACCTCAGCAGAGGATGTGCCAACTCAGACACCCACAGGGAAGAAAAAGAAGAAGAGCGAACCTGTGGATCAGTCCGACGATATCGCAAAAATTGGTGTTGAAATGCAGCGCCTAGGTTGGACAACAGAACAGGGGCGAGATTATTTGATAAAAGCTTACGGCAAGCGATCGCGTCATTTACTAACTGACGAAGAATTGCACGATTTCCTCAGATATCTAGAATCTCAACCCACGCCCCCAGATCCATTAGCAGGATTTTGAAACAGTGAACAGTGAACAGTTATCAGTTATCAGTGAGCCAGCGCTGCAGGAGGGTTTCCCTCCGTAGGCGACTGGCGTTAGCGCAGCGGAACCGGAGGTTCTCCCCGAAGGGTTATCAGTAAATCACTGATATAGCTGTTGCCAGGTGTTTGAGGACAGAAACTGAACATAAAACTCAGACACTGAGAGAGTTTCAAGCCTGTTCCCTGTTAAGCGTTCCCTGTTAAGCGTTCCCTGACTACACCATAGCCATTGGACGGCTACCAGCAGCGTGACGGTCAATCACTTGGTCGATTAATCCATAATCCTTTGATTCCTCAGGCGACATAAAGAAGTCCCTTTCTGTATCCTCAGCAATTTTGTCATATGGCTGACCTGTGTGTTCGGCTAAATATTCATTTAGCTTGCGCTTGTGGTAAAGGATTTCGCGCGCCTGAATTTCGATATCAGTCGCTTGTCCTTGAGCGCCACCCAAAGGTTGGTGAATCATAATCCGAGAATGAGGTAAACTCATCCGCTTACCCTTAGTCCCAGCGCTGAGGAGAAAAGCGCCCATACTCGCCGCCAATCCGGTACAAATTGTACAGACATTCGGGCGGATGTGCTTCATAGTATCGAATATCCCCATACCCGCCGTTACCGAACCTCCTGGAGAGTTTATGTACATATAAATGTCTTTCTCCGAGTCTTCTGCATCCAAGAACAGCAGCTGGGCAACAATCAAGTTAGCTACGTTGCTATCAATCGGCTGTCCCAAAAAAAGGATGCGCTCACGTAACAGCCGTGAGTAAATATCAAAGGCGCGTTCGCCACGACCTGATTGCTCAATAACGATAGGAATCATGCAGACTGCTTGTTACTAATTTACATACATTTTATCGATTGCAACGGCTGATTGTTTTCAAAGAACCACAAACCGAACTTTTAAAACGAACCAAGTTTTTAGAACTTACACACTGTACAAAGAGAAAATAATGTGGATTAACTCAAGTGCAACCTGAATGACGTTTTTCTTTAAAACAATTTACAAAATACTCACAAAGTCCTCATATTTCCTATGTATGTTGGAAATGACAATTCTCATTGAGCCGAAATTATGCGTCTTAAAAAAGTTCAAACCGAAGATTTGACTCAATTCACATAATCATTTTTTGACAATGCGCAAGTCCTAGAGATCAAATGTGGATTGGTTCCACCTTTGTTTGAGCGCACAATACCAGACATTGGTCAATGCGTAAGCTCTAGTTTTTATACAGAAGGTTTCAGTTTGTGACTTTTTCATAACATTGTCACCATTTTTACAGCCTTTTCCGGAATCTAACTACTTCTTGCGGTAGATAGATAATATCAGGAGTCATCTTATTACATAAATTCTATTTGAGATGTCACCCACCAAAAGTTAGAGGAAGTCGCCATGCTAGAAAAATTTGTGCAAGCCGCCATCATTACCTTTTTACTCCACCTACTGGCAGGTCTTAGCCCAACAACTATCAAAACACAAGCGACACCATCTTTAAGTACGCTGTCAGCACCAATCGCCAGAACTCTGTCCAACAATCTTGAATAAGATGAATAATTATTATTTCGTCTAAGATGAGAAAACTGTTAGCTTCTAAGGTTATAAAGGTATATTACTGCGGAGTGGTTTAAGGCTGGTAAGTGAATGTCTCTCAAACACAAGCTAAACTGAGCAAAGAAGGCTGTCATCAAGAATCCTATCATGACTAATCGTCTAGCTCAAGCTAAAAGCCTCTACCTCCGCAAACACGCCGAAAACCCTATTGATTGGTGGTCTTGGTGCGACGAAGCACTCGCCACGGCAAAGGCACAGAATAAACCGATATTTCTTTCGATTGGTTACTCCAGTTGCCACTGGTGTACTGTTATGGAAGGTGAAGCTTTTTCTAACCTAGCTATAGCCGAGTACATGAACGCCAACTTTCTTCCGATAAAAGTAGATAGAGAAGAAAGACCAGATATTGACAGCATCTATATGCAAGCTTTGCAGATGATGAGTGGTCAAGGCGGTTGGCCTTTAAACGTTTTTCTCACCCCAGATGATTTAATACCATTCTACGCTGGTACTTACTTCCCAGTTGAACCACGCTACGGTCGTCCTGGGTTTTTGCAAGTCCTGCAAGCAATTCGTCGTTACTACGACACAGAAAAACAAGATTTAAGTGAACGCAAAGCAGCTATTGTTGAGTCACTTCTGACCTCTGCTGTGTTACAGTCAGATGGGATCATAGAATCTCAAGATAAAGAATTGTTGCACAAAGGTTGGGAAACCTCAACAGGCATTATTACACCCAATCAATACGGTAACAGCTTCCCGATGATTCCCTACGCCGAACTCGCATTGAGGGGAAGTCGGTTTGATTATGAATCGCAGTATGATGGCAATAAAGTTTGTACCCAGCGAGGACTAGACCTGGCATTGGGTGGAATTTATGATCATGTCGGTGGTGGATTTCATCGCTACACGGTTGACCACACTTGGACAGTACCGCACTTTGAAAAAATGCTCTACGACAACGGACAGATTGTAGAGTATTTGGCGAACTTGTGGAGCGCAGGTGTAGAACAAGCAGCTTTTAAAAGGGCAATCGCCACAACTGTCCAATGGCTGAAACGCGAAATGACAGCGCCATCTGGATACTTCTATGCAGCGCAAGACGCAGATAGTTTCACCACTCCCACAGAAGTAGAACCAGAAGAAGGCGCGTTTTACGTCTGGAGTTACAGCGAATTGCAACAACTGTTGACTCCGGAAGAATTAACAGAATTACAACAACAGTTTACAGTCACGCCTGACGGTAACTTTGAAAGTCAGAATGTCTTGCAAAGGCGTAACGCTGGAAAACTGAGTGAAACCCTCGAAAGCACACTCGCAAAACTGTTTGCAGTTCGCTACGGTGCTGCACCTGAGTCCGTGGAAACTTTCCCACCCGCACGCAATAACCAGGAAGCGAAAACAGAAAACTGGAAAGGACGCATTCCCGCAGTCACAGATACAAAGATGATTGTCGCCTGGAATAGCTTGATGATTTCCGGTTTAGCAAGGGCGTATGCAGTCTTCCAACAACCAGAGTATCTGGAACTTGCAGCGAAAGCGGCGAACTTTATCTTGGATAATCAGTTTGTCGATGGGCGTTTTTACCGATTGAATTATGAGGGACAAGTTACTGTCTTAGCTCAATCTGAAGATTACGCCTTTTTTATCAAAGCACTACTGGATTTACACAGCAGTTCTGGTGAGCAAAAAAACTGGTTGGAAAGAGCGATCCCAATCCAAGAAGAATTCCACGAATATCTCTGGAGTGTAGAACTCGGCGGATACCACAACACATCAAGCGATGCTAGTCAAGACTTGATTGTGCGAGAGCGCAGTTATATGGATAACGCGACACCTTCGGCAAATGGAGTGGCGATCACCAACCTTGTTCGTCTTGCTCTTGTCACCGACAATCTTCATTATTTGGATTTAGCCGAGCAAGGCTTAAAAGCATTTAGAAGCGTCATGAGCCAAGCTCCCCAAGCTTGTCCCAGTTTGTTTGCAGCGTTAGATTGGTATCGTAACTGTACTTTAGTCCGCACCACCGCAGAGCAGATACAGTCTCTTAACTCCATGTATTTACCGAGTACAGCGTTTGTTGCGGTGTCGAAATTACCTGAGAGTAGTGTCGGGTTAGTTTGCCAAGGTTTGAAGTGTCTAGCACCAGCGGAAAGTTTGGAGAAGTTGTTGCAGCAAGTGCAGCAGAGTCAGGTGAGAGGGTGAAGAACCCCTCCCCTTACTAAGGGGTGGGGTACTTTGGCGTAGCTAAAAGCGGGGTGAGGTTCTCCGCGATGTGTTTTCTCGTTCCCTGGCAAAGCCTTACTCTCACCTTCTCCTGTAGAGCAGCGATAGCTTCGCTGCTGCGCTCCGCGCAGATCGCCTCCTCACGGGTTTGAGCCAATGCCACACAATCAGCCAACTCTGGCACTGATGCCATAAAATACCCCGACTCAACCCGTTCAACCAGAACATGAAGGGACATTTTCTTCAAACTTGCAATGGCTTGAAAATTCATAGACGGCGATACCAGCTTACCTTTCACTATGATAATGCCTCCGCCACCCTTATTATAAACTCGCTCAGGCTACATCATTCAACGGAAGTTTAGGTATTTGATTGTAAACTTCTGCATTCTCTTCAAGAGCTTGACGTAAATCGTATTGTGTTTGTAAATTCAACCAAAACTGAGCGCTGTTACCAAAATAGCGAGATAAACGTAAAGCTGTATCTGCTGTAATACTGCGTTTTCCAGATAAAATTTCACTAACTCGTGTCTGAGATACACCGATATCTTTGCTCAATCGATAAGGGGTGATACTGAGTGGCTCTAAAAATTCTAGTTGCAAGATTTCGCCAGGGTGGATATTTGGCAGACGGTTGTTGTTCATAATTATTGACCTGCGGAGCGTGCTCATCTACCATTTCAACTTCCAAAGCATTGTTCTCATACCAAATCCGGATCTAATACCCCCTTTATTATTTAGTCCGCGTAGGCGGTGAGTCCAGCGCTGCGGGAGGGTTTCCCTCCGCAGGCGACTGGCGTATGCGCAAAGCGCACGCCCAGAGGTCTTCCCCGAAGGGACTTTGTTTGTGTAGCCGCGATTTCTAATCGCTTTGTTTGTGTAGCCGCGATTTCTAATCGCCTGGGTTAAAAGGGGGTTATAAAAGCGGATTTGTTCTCATCTGTCCAAACAAAGCAGATTCGTCATTGATCGTTATAGCAATAAGTAACGCATCATGATGACAACGTTAAAATAAACCCATCAATACCTGATACCATACAAGCCATGTCCCTCGCCAAAGAAATAGACTTTCCTCAAGATATCCCAGAAGATGTTATCCTTCCTCCATGTGATTTATATAGTGACGAACCTCCCTTAGAAACAGAACTACATTTCGAGCAAATAATTCTACTTTTTAAATGCTTGGAATGGTTGTGGCGAGACAGGACTGATTTTTACGCTGCTGGCAATCTGACTATTTATTACAGCCTCAGCAAACGCAAATCAGAAGACTTCCGAGGGCCAGATTTTTTCGTCGTGCTAGACACAGAACGCAAAACCCGCAAAAGTTGGGCAGTCTGGGAAGAAAAAGGTAAATATCCTAATGTTATTCTAGACATGCTTTCGGAATCAACTGCTAATACTGACAAAGAACTTAAGAAAAAACTTTATCAAGATACCTTCCGTACTCCCGATTATTTTTGGTTTGATCCATACACACTAGAGTTTGCTGGATTCCATTTAGTGGATGGCAAGTATCAACCCTTAGAAGCAAATCATCAAGGGCATTTGTGGAGTCAGCAACTAGATTTATATCTAGGAATTCATCAAGGTTTATTGCGATTTTTTACAGCATCAGGACAGTTAGTTCCAACACCAGAAGAAGAGGCTGAGTCTGAACGTCAACAAAAAGAATTAGCACTCAGTAAAGCTGAAAGATTAGCCGCTAAATTGCGATAATTAAACATTGACCCTAATACAATTTAGAGCATTTTCAGTTAACAGTTATCAGTTATCAGAAATATACGTAGGGTGGGCAATACTCACTATATCTGGGTTATATCTAAATTTTGGTGAGCATTGCCCACCTTAGAGATACTTAAATTTTTTCAAAAATCAAACCGGATTGCTATAGTTCTCAGTTATCGGGTAAGCTAATGCACCTTTCAAGCATAGTCTTAGCAGGCGGAAAAAGTTCTCGCATGGGACGGGATAAAGCATTGATTCCCATTCAAGGCGTACCCCTGTTGCAATTGGTTTGTCGAATTGCTGAAAGTTGTGCTGATACAGTGTATGTAGTAACACCCTGGCAAGAACGCTATCAACATTTGTTACCATCTACAGTTCAGTTTATCAAAGAAGTGCCTTTGTCTGGTGAAACTGGCAATCAATCGTTACCTCACGGACCAATTATTGGATTTGCTCAAGCACTGGAGTATGTACAAACAGATTGGGTGCTGCTGCTGGCTTGCGATTTACCTAAGTTGCGCGTTGAGGTGTTGCAAGAATGGGCGGCTGTATTGGATAGTGTGGAAGGTGAAGCAATCGCTGCTCTAGTTCCTCAAGCTAAAGGATGGGAACCACTGTGCGGTTTTTATCGCCGTCGCTGTTTACCTAGTTTGGTGGAGTATATCAATCAAGGGGGGCGATCGTTTCAGGAATGGCTGAAGTGTCATCCCGTGCAAGCATTACCTTTACCAGATCCAGAAATGCTTTTTAACTGTAATACACAAGACGATTTATTTCGATTCCAATCTCAGGTACAATAAGGGATTACAATTGCAATCTTGTGCAGGAGTAGGTGTAGCTTAGCTACATCCTAGGTAGGTCAACATTGAAAAACGTAAAATAGAGTCTTTGCGATTACGTAATGACATTTCACGTTTAATTAGGTTGAGCGACTTAATATCTGTGTTACTTATAACTTACTTCCTCTAGCCTGTGTTGGCGACGATGAAACATACCTTATCAGTACTTGTCGAAGATGAAGCGGGAGTTCTTTCCCGTATTTCTAGCTTATTTGCCCGTCGCGGCTTTAACATAGAAAGCCTTGCCGTTGGTCCTGCTGAGCAATCAGGAATTTCTCGGATTACAATGGTAGTCCCTGGTGATGACCGCGTGATTGAACAACTCATTAAGCAACTATATAAACTGATCAACGTTTTGAAAGTGCAGAACGTTACGGAAATTCCTTGCGTGGAACGAGAATTGATGTTGCTTAAAGTGAATGCAACCAGCAGCAGTCGTTCAGAAATTGTCGGAATAGCTCAGATTTTTCGGGCGAGAGTCGTAGATGTGGCAGAAGATTCTGTTACTCTCGAAGTTGTGGGAGATCCAGGTAAAATGGTGGCAATTGTACAAGTGCTGCAAAAATTTGGCTTAAAAGAAATCGCTCGCACCGGCAAAATTGCTTTAACTCGTGAGTCTGGTGTAAATACTGAGTTGCTGAAGTCTTTGGAAGCAAAGGTTTCCTGAGAAGCCGAATCGCCCGTTTTGCGTCACCCTCACGCTTGTTCTGGCGTGTGTAAGGGTTTGAACACCTACAACGCGCTTGTGCCTCAAGTCGGGGAACCCGGACGCCAGATACCTACGGAGGGAGACCCTCATCAAGTACTGGCTCCCCACGGCACTGGCTCCCCTTACACCCCTATACCCCTTGCCCAAACCCTTGATTTCTCGTTTCCATGCGTAAGTCTTAGTTACTTCAGATAAATCAACAAATTCAATCCCGGAATTGTGCGAGACAGAGTCCACAAAAGTAGCGTGATGTAGAGTATACCCAAAATCCACTGATACCAAGCAAGTGTGGTGATGATGCCTGGGAGGTGTTCATCTCGCAAACGAATGTCATTGAAGCCCAATTTTAGTAAGTTGTTAAGGCTAAAGTCGTAATAGTTAAGCCAATTCCAGCGGCGATCGCACAACAAAGGCAAATATCGCTCACGAAACATTTCATACCTAGGTATGACTGGCAAACGTCCAATCAGTAATCGTAACTGCCGCAAAGTTCCATCTTCTTTGAAGTAGGAAATGTCCATTAAGTTATGGTAGCGTCCTTGTTGGTAAAGTCGGAATAATAAAGTTATTGGCAAGGGGACAATAATAACGAAAAGACACCCTAGTGTGAGCCAAGGTTGTTCTGCACTCCAAAAGATGGCTAAGATCCCAAATAGTGAAAGTAGAGTGAAACTACTTAGCATCCAAATAGTTTCGTAAGCTGTGGGAAGAATTGGTGCTGGAAGCAAGCGACGGAAACGATCAAGAAGCCAAAATAGGAATCCAAAGTAGGCGATCGCAATCAACCCCACACCAATTACCAGCCAAAAATCTGTACCATACCCAGAAAGCAGCAGCAGTAAACTCAACATCAACCAATTCCATGCTTGCAGTAACCACTTAAATGGTGAAAGGGGTTCATCAACTATTAACAGTGAACTGACTCGCGTGTATGTGTCATAATCCATATCAGCTAAAGTGAGTAACTCAGTTTTGTGATGAAATAGTTGTTGAAAACGCTGGGTGGCGATCGCTGTTGCTTGAGTTTCCGAAAAACCCAGATTCATCAAACGTTCTTGGGAAGCAGTGTTTATGTTCGTACCTATCAGACGATGGCTTAAATCCTCTAATTGCAAACGCTGCTTTTTATACTCCCACTCATTAGCATCACTGATTTGCTGTAACTGACGGAAATTTTCTCCTAAATTCCGCAAGACGCTTTGATTCCCTTGTAATCCAGATATCACAAGCTTTTTACCAATTTGACCTGGATTGCCTAAAATCTTTGCTTGGTTAGAGTTAAAAATCAGACTGGAGACATTCACATAAGCACTCTTTGCAAATCCAGCATCACTAAAATCTGCAGAGTTGATAATACTAGCACCTTGCAGATTGATATCTTTGTTAAATTGTGTGTTTACAAAAGTGACAGCTTGCTCAAATGTTGTTTCTACAAAAAAGAGAAACTGTCTGAACATAGCTTTATTAAACTGTGCTTGATCGGAAAAACGTGCATTAGAAAAATCAGTATTTCCTTGCCATTGTACACGACTAAATTTAGTCAATTGCTTAAAATCTACCTGGGTAAAATTGGCTATATCCTCAAAAGTGCTGTCTTGGAAATTTGTACTTTGCTGAAATTTCGCTTGCTTAAAATTAGCTTTATCAAAAAATATACTGCCTTGAAACTGGCTTTCTTTCTTAAAAGTTGCACTACCAAAGTTAACTGCACGACTGAATCTTGTTTCAGTCCAATTTACCTGTTGATTAAAAATAGCACCTTGAGCATCTACAGGCTGAAGGAAAAATGTATTCGCAAACTGCACAGTTCCGTCGAAGCTAGTTTCCAGCAGTGTCAACGAACCACGAAAAACACTGATTTCACTTGATAAAGGTAACTGAGTTGCTAAAAGCGACTTACAATCTTTAGAACTAGGAAAAGCCAAGGCAAGTGACTGCAAACAAATTTCGCGTAGACGTTCTAATTGTTCTTGTTCGGTTGAGATCAAAATGGGGGCGAGTGCTTGAGTATACAAAGGCGTTCTCAAACTCAAATTACTACCAATAAAATCTCCCTGAATCAGAGAACGACTTAAGTCTAAACCCAAAGGTTTTGAGCCTGCTTTTTGCAATTCCTTTCGCAAAATTTGATAAAAACTATCTCGGAAGCTAGCATTTTCTGGTCGTAAATCTATCACCATCTTCTGTAAATCTACCACAACACTACCTTCACGAAGAATGGGTGTATCCAGTCGTTCTTGCAACAATTCTGGAGTTAAAGGAGTACGTTCTATTTGTTCAGGTGCACCCCATGCGGGTAGAGGTTGTAACAACAACAGTAGCGCACATAGACTCATCAACCAGCCAGCCGTTTTCAGCCAATCTACCCAAATAACCTCGTTACCAGGCTGCAGCCTGGTAATGCATTCAAAGAGGCTCCGCCTCGTCATAATATAAAAATGGAGATAAAAATGGAGGTAGAACCTCCTAGTTTTTACTCCCTGGTAGAACCAGAGAACAAGGAAAACGCTCCTGCACCACCACAGATTCTTTCGGAGGGAAACCCTCCTCCGAACTGCTAGCTGTCTGACCAAAATAATTTTCGTATCATTTATCTTCTACTAATAAGATAATTTTACCTGTTACAGACCCCGTTTCGAGCAAATGGTGAGCTTTCGCTGCTTTTTCTAGCGAAAAAGTATGATTAACTTGGATTTGCAATTTGCCTGCATCAATCCATTTTGCGCACTGTTCTAAAATTTCTGCTTGATGTTGCTGCGCTTCTACAATTCCTTGCAACATTGGTATTAGCATGAATTCTAAACCAATGCGGAGATTACGTTGTCTGGCAGATTTCCAAACGGTATTGGCATCTGGTTCTAGTATTGTGACTATGTCACCATAAACTCGCACTGCTGGAAAAGTTTTGTGCAAAGTCTCTGAGCCTACGGTGTCAAAAGCTAAGTCTACACCTTCCCCATTTGTCCAATCGAGTGCGGCTTGCACAAAGTCTCTCTGTTTGTAAAAAATAACATGGTCTGCACCGAGCTTGTGAACAAAATCTGCTTTCTCCTGAGTACTTACAGTCGTGCAGACATTAGCACCTTTGAGCTTTGCCAATTGAATTGCTACATGCCCGACGCCGCCAGCACCTGCATGAATCAGTACCCGTTCTCCAGGTTCCAAGCGTCCCCGTTCGTATAAAGCTTCCCAGGCGGTAATCAGCACCAATGGTGCTGCTGCTGCTTCTGCAAAGGATATAGAAGCGGGTTTACGAGCAACAAATCGCTCATCAACAGTTGTATACTCAGCATAATTGCCTTGGTGTGCGCCCAAGCCACCATGACAAAAATAGACTTCATCGCCTACGCGAAACTTTTGAACGCCAGCACCCACAGCCTCAACAACACCAGCACCATCACATCCTAAAATAGCAGGCATTCTATCGGGATAGAAAGTGCCACGTTTACGAAGTTTGGTGTCAATGGGGTTAATGCCTGCTGCTCGTAAGTGTACCAGAAGTTCAGTTTCTCCTAAACGAACGCCAGGGTTTTGCACATCCTGTAGTTGCAGAACTTCGGGATCGCCAGCTGCTGTCATTAAAACTGCTTTCATGACTTCTTCCTCTGTGTTAAAGGTAGTTGCACTTGACAATTTACCGCAAAGGGGAGGGCATTATGAGCAATTCAAAATTCAAAATATGTCCTACGAGTACGCTTGCTTGAAAAACTGTACAAATATATACTATTATTTTTTCTTACGTAGATAACTTGCTGTAGAGTAAGGACAATTCATCCTTTAACATCTTTTGCAAAATTCCCGCAACCAATGCGGTGGAGATAGATAGCGGACTCCTTGAGCATCTCTATATTTCCGAGAATAAAACATCTTCGTAAACCTCTGCCAGGGAACAGGAAAAATTTACACTGGTTAACTCTAAATCTTGATTTCTTCTATAGCTGTAAAGCACCCATCTTCCTTCAGAATTGCGTCGAAAACAATCAACACGCTGGCGTGTTTGACTGATTAATACATATTCTTGCAATGTTTCTAATTCTTGATAGTCACTAAATTTATCGCCCCGGTCAAAAGCTTCTGTCGATGGTGATAAAACTTCTATAATTAAGCTGGGATAGCGTTTGAAATATTCAAATTTTGTATCTCGTTGGTCACAAGTGACCATGATATCAGGATAGTAGAAAATATTCAGTGTTTCGATGCGGGCTTTCATGTCAGCGACGTAAACACGACACCCTGTTCCTCGGATATGATTTCTTAGCAGGGTAACTAAGTTAGCTGTAATTGTTACATGAGCATCACTTGCACCAGACATTGCATAAATCTGCCCTTGAATATATTCATGTTTAATCGGGCTAGATTTTTCGGTTTCTAGGTACTGTTCTGGGGAAAGATAGGGATGAGATTGACTAAGAGTCATTGAATAACTCCAATTGTATGGCTGTGGTTTCTCGTTGCTGGGGTTAGAAACTGTAACTTAATTTATACACATTTCTTTTCAGAACTAGTCAATTTTGAGTAGGTATTGCTGAAAAGGTGCTAAAATATTACCTATAGTAACGGTTAACTACCGTGCCGTCAGAGGATAACCCTTCCAGCATAGACTGGCGTTTGATAAACGTGCCGCAGGCGAAGTGCAAGCTCCATAGACAAGCGAGTGCGGTCTTGGGGTTTGCCCAAGTGAAGCAACTCGCGTAGAGGGTCGTTAGTAGCGCCTCAAAAGAAGTTTTTTTATAACTTCGACACATATAGCGGTCAGTTAGACCGTTTTAGCCTGTGGACTGGATAATGCCGACATTGCCAGAATGAAGCAGGAAGTAAGCGTCAAGCTACACATGAGTAGATTTGTCTAGTTGTGAGTAGTTATGAATAGGTCTTATGTAACGGTTGTTTCGTTTCTATTTTAAGTTGGTACTTTGATTTATTTTCTGCTTAGTGGGACTTGAGAAATTTTGGACATAAAAAGTACCTGAAACCCTTGCTGGGCAAGGAGAATACGTCAAGCAGGAAAAAACATCTCAACTTCAGTTAAATCAACAAACAGTGACTAATCGATGTAAAACCTCTACCCAATCTATGTTTGAGGCTATTTGAGCCTAGTTTTTTACAAAGTCCCATTAAAGCGAAACGGTGTAAGGGTGTAAGGGAGTCAGTACTTGATGAGGGTCTCCCTCCGTAGGTATCTGGTGAGACCAGCGCTGCAGGAGGGTTTCCCGACCTAGGCGACTGGCGTTAGCGTTTGCGCAGCGCCCAGGGGCTAGCGGAACCGTTCGGCACGGGGCCGTGCCCGTTAGGCGCAGCCGTGGCGTTAGCCATAGGGCTCAGGTTCTTCCCGAAGGGCGTGAAAAAGGTGTTTGTTTCATTCATCACGGGTGGTGCGCCGCCTGTGTGTCGCTATCAGAAAACGGGCTTGGCACTGTGCCCTTACTGGAAGCCTAGGATGTTGGTGAATGGGGAGAGTTGAACCCTGGTGGATCCATACCAAAAAAACAAAAGCCATGAAACTGAATGTTCCACGGCTTTTGCTGTAGTGTGAGGAGCTAAACTTTTTATCATCATAATGGTCACTGACGAGTATAAACACGCTCGTAACGATTTTGGTAACAAGAATTTTTCCGCCAGTATTCACAAGACATCTCGCCTGTGGTAAATTAACACCCTTGCGTATCATCCTCACATTAGGTGACTTTGTGTTTACATTGGATAAAAAATAAATAACCGTGGAAGCTGAGATGAGTCCACGGCTATGAATGTGGTGTGAGGAGACTTAACTTAAAATCATCATAGATCTATTCGAGTTTTGGTAAGGCGCTCGTAACAGTTTTGGTAACGAGATTATTATCAAGCCGCACAAATCACTTGCTCAAGCTTTTCCCAGACAATCAAAGGACTTCACATCAAAGCCCCACCACAGCTCGAACCAGTACCGGCTGTACAGCCATAACAATAAGCTGCTGTCTGTACCTGATCTATCAAGTCCAAAGAACCAGCTTGTAATAACTTGGCGACTGTCAGGTTTTCCCCATCGCGAGTTTTTGCAGGTAAATTCATCATTTGGTTGAAGTCGCAGTCATACACATAGCCCAGATAATCAATTGATATCTCATCCCGACACATCAAATGTTCAACTGTACCAGTATTGAAGTGAGACTCTAAAAACTGCAAATAAGGAGCGTATAATTTCTTTCTTTCTAAATACAGTTTTGTTCTTCCAACTGGTAAGTTGGTAATCGTAAATAGGTTGTTAAAAGTAATACCAAAGTGTTCTTGCAAATATTGCTTATAATCTCTTTCCAGCTTTGTTTGATTTGGAGTTAAGGAAAATTTCTCATCTTTGGGTAATTGTGGATTATAAACTAAATCTACGATTAAATCTGGCTTTTTACCATAACCTTGTTGATTCAGCAATTGCAGTGCTTTGATGGAATCATCATACACACCCGCACCGCGCATTTTCTCCACATTATCTGATAAATAGCAGGGCAGAGAAGCAACAACCCGAACTTTATGTTTGGCAAAGTATTCTGGCAAATCAGCAAAGCCATCTTCAAAAAAGATAGTCAAATTAGACCGGACAATCACCTGTTTACCTATTGTTCTTGCTGCTTCTAGCAATGGTTTGAAACCATAATTCATTTCCGGTGCGCCACCAGTCAAATCAACAATTTGAATTTGAGGAAATCTCTGAATAATCTCAATCAATTGTTGGCAAGTTTCTGGAGAAAGTTCTTCTGTGCGTTTTGGTCCTGCTTCTACATGACAATGGTTACAAGCGAGGTTGCAGCGCTTACCTAAGTTAATTTGTAAAACAGTGATTTCTTTTTTTGTTAAAGGTTTAGATAGCTTCTTTTTAAATGGTGTTAAGGCTGTATCTACTGGTTTTGTCTGCATGGTTGACAACTATCCTCCTATCATTCCTCAAATATTCACTTTTCTCTATCTGTGCAACAATCCATAAGCGATCGCGCTAATAATTGCGGCAGTAGGTAAAGTTAATATCCACGAAAGTAAAATCTGATAAAAAACACCTACGTTCGCTTTTTTTGAGATAAGTCCAACACCAAATATTGAACCAACTGAAACATGAGTTGTAGAAACGGGAAGCCCAAACCAACTGGCAGCAATTACCAGTATTCCTGTTACTATATTGGCAGATAATCCCTGAGTATGATTCATTTCTGTAATTTTTTTACTCATGGTTTCTGCAACTTTCCTGGCGTTCAGTAAACCCCCAACCGCCATTGCAATTGCTACAGCTAACATTCCTCCTTGAATCGAAAGACTCTTAATCATTAAGATCAGTGAAACTATCTTAGGAGTATCATTTAAGCCTCTAGCAAAACTTACGACGCCAGCACTGATAAAATGACAAGTATCAATAACTTGACGGTTGCTTTTTAAAGAACTCTCTGTCGTGGTAGGGTTGACGACTAAACGACTCGTAGTCTTGAGAAATAAACTATAAATCACGCCTCCCAAAGGGATAGCAATAACTGGACTTAGCAATAAAGGCAGAACAAACGAATTTCCCAAAGCTGCAAAATTCACTTTTAGACCAATTGCTACTAACCCAGCACCAACCAAAGCACCTGTTAAACCATGAGTCGTTGAGATCGGAAATCCAGTTATTGTCGCTATGATAACTGTTAAACCAGCCGCGATCGCTACTGCTAAATGAAAGTCTGCAGCATTGGCGATCGCATCTGGAACCAGTCCTTTTCCCGAAAAGTTTTTAATTAGTGTTTCTGCTAGGAAAACTGAGGCTACTGAACCAGCAAAAGTTGTGATAGTCGCCCACAATATTGCTGTTTTGTAGCTTGTTGTTTTACTACCAAATAGTGTGGCGACTCCTTTAAAGTTGTCATTTGCACCGTTTGAGTAAGCTAAAAAAAGCGTAGCCAGAAGTAGAGCAATTAAAAACATTTTTGTTTCTAAATACTAACAGCACCCACCACCAGTATAATGCCAAGTAGAATCAGTAATTATTACGGTTTTTGGCATTTTTGCGGCAAGTTTGACTGCAGTCTTATCACACACTGAGGCTGGAATTCCACGCTGAAGAATATGACCTGCATCATCATCAAAAAATGATTCTGATCCAGCATAAATAGCGGTTTTTCCTGTAAACACACAAGCGCCATCTTCAGGAATGATAACCTTGAAAGCCACAGAATCTAGACTTTCTAAAAGAAGATTCTCTTCTAACTCATAAGTTTGGGTATCTAACAAGCGGTAGGGGCGACGGGCGCGAATTTCTACTTGCCCAAAACCTACATTTATAATACACTGAATGTACTCTTCATAAGTGAGTGCGCCTGATAAACACATTGCTCGCAGCTGCTCATCTTTTTGCAGATGTTGTGGAATGGGACGAGTTGCAATTGGATCACTCATCTGCAATTTTCCCCCTGGTTTTAACACCCGGTATGCTTCTTGCAAAGCACGTGTTAAATCCTCTGGTTCAAAGATATTGAACAGGCAATTTTGGGCTACGATATCAACAGAATTATCAGGAACAGGTAATCTAAAGGCATCGCCTTCGCGAATTTCTACAAAGCTGGCGTCAAACCAAGGATTTTCTTGAGCAGCAATTTCCAAGTTACGTGCAGCAGCTTGACGCATTTCTGCTACTGGATCAACAGCAATCACAGCACCAGGACGTTGAGAAAAGTAGGCAAATTGCAAAGCTTCTAAACCACCACCAACTCCAACATACAGTACTGTGGGTTGATTTCCAAGTTCGGTGGGATGAACAGTCGTCCCGCAACCATAGTTCATTTGCTGCATTTTGCAAGGAATTTTCAACCCTGGTAATTGCAAGGGTGTGCTTTGCACACAACAAAGTCCGACTTGCGGTGTTTGGGCGACTTCACTGTAAAACTGCGCCGCTGTTTCAAGATAACTCATTGCACTCGCTGATGTTGACTACCGTCTTTAAGTGTAGCGGGAACTAAATCGGTAATTTCATATCAATTGGGTAATTTAATTATCAAACAAATGCAGTAAGTAGAACGGCGCAAAAAAACCGAAGTATGTAACGGAAAGTAAAGTTGCCCAAAAAGCTCTTCTCTTCTGCCTTCTGCCCTCTGCCTCCTGCCTTGTCATAACGACAATTTTCAACACCGACCTACTTATGGGGCGTTCAGATTATTCTGGCAGTGCGTAACCAACTCCACGCACAGTTTGAATGAGACGCTTTTCCTGATTCGCCTCCAATTTCAGCCGCAAGTCGCGAATGTAAAACTTATTGATGCTGTAAACCAGGTAGCATCCAGTTTAATATCACTAAATCTGGATGAGACTCTCGTGCAGTCGTTATAACCCTTTCACAACACAACAATCAAAATTAGGTTAAACTTTTTTCAAAAACTTGATTTATTTACGCCACCAAAAGAGCGATGATCTTTTGTACTATATGAAGCTAACAGATTAGAAAAGTTCTTAAAATAAATCTTGCTATGTACAAAACCGCAGATGTTGCGGTTCTAAAAAATAGATATTAATGAATTCATCACCTAAATTCTGCCTTTGCTGCAAAATATGTTAGAAGCTATCGGACGGAAAGTTGATTTTGAACCAGCAATGAATGAGGTGAAAGTAGAAGGAGCAAAGAGAAATGAAAACAAGTATTTATTAATCTTGTGTGGAATGTATTTGAAGCAATTCCAGAAGCAGAGACTGTTAAATCGGAAATTGAGAGTAACACCAATTTAAATCAAGTCTGTATTCATGTTGACAATGGCACTGAACCTATTTTTCCAGAGATTTTAACCGACCTAACCCAGCAATTTTACTCTACAAAATATTTTGAGACCGGGTTAGGACTTGCTATTACCAAATACATTCTAGAAGTTCATAGTGGAGAGCTTTTGATGAAATAAAATCTTGCGGAAGGTACTACACTCAGTGTGTAATTGCCTATAGTGACTGCATGATATTACTACCAGACGTACTATTAGCAATAGGCGGTTACATCTTCACCACATTCATCAGCAAGATAACACAAAGCTTTGAAACGTAAGGTCACCAGTTCTTCATAAAGAGGATTTAACTTACACATAGGTGGAATGTGAAATAGCTTGCGACCAAATAGTTTAATGTCACGTTCAAAAGGACATTGAGCAGGAATTAGCTTGCAGAGTGAATGAGCTAATTTGGCGTTATGAATTTCTATCGAATCAAACCATTGACGAACAGGTTGCAGAAGGTCGTGTTGTGGGCGGACTTGAGTAAAGCTAGTCATAAGATTTACCATCACTTGATAATTGCAAAGTTGGTCTTATTTGTTGGGTTTGAACCCTTTCCTATATATCTATAGGGAGCAGTTGTCTGTCTTATGCAGTTGTTTTTTGTTCTCTTGTTTGGGAACACTCATTACTACAAACTCCAGTTCTAGTGTTCCGGACGATTTCCCCGACATTTTTGTTGCACATAGAATTTTTCGTACTGAAGGGGTTTGACATCCTCAGCTACACAGGTAAAACGTGCCTTTTCTATTCCAAATTCTTGGTTTTCTCTCAGTCCACGTAGGTGGTGAGACACCAAGCACTTCAAAGTCCTTGTTTCCCTCCGGAAGAAACAAGGACTCCTAATGATCCTGAAGCAGGGGGCGCGAATGACCAATGATTTCTTTAGGACTTACGCAAAAATAACGCAATTATCGTCATTGCAACCAAAACGGAGCGATCAGCAATGCTAGCGCTCCCTGCTGGAGCATCGCAAAGCCTTATTTTTCATCACGAGTGCGTAAGTCCTATTCTTGATAGTACAAGTCCCCTAACCCGTCCGTGGAATCAATTCTTTAATCCGTCTTGAAAAGCTTTGATGCCTGCAGCAAGCCGCAAAACGTCTACGGAGGAAACTTCCCTCCAGGTTCGCCAGTCCCCCAATCTCCTGCACAGGCTACGCTAACGTGACGGAAACCGGAGCCACTGCGGTGGACGGGTCTCCCCGCATAAAGGAGCCAGCGCCGGGGTGAGGCAGCGCGGACGCCACATACCTACGGAGGGAAACCCTCCTGCAGCAGTGGCTCGTCTTGGGGGTTTCCCCCATGAGCGACCTCCGTTAGGGTCTCCCGACTTGAGGCGTCTGGCGTCAAGTGGCATCCAAGACGGGGGCTGGACTCACCGCTCAAACTTTTCGCAAAATCCAAAATTCCCAAGAAAGCGGATCAGTCCGTGCGGTCAATTCCATTATCCAAAATTGTCTGACAGCTTTCGATCCGCCAGTAGCTTGTACCGTAAACTGGGTAAAACCACATCTGTGAAGCGGCGATCAATGGAGCGGTAGAAGTTGTATCTACCAACTGCGAGGATGACTACATTAATAAGCTAGACTACTTAGCGATCTGCACTGCGCGCAGATCGCTAAGCTATCGCCCGTATGTTGCCGAGGGGTAACTTTTGCCAAACCCATGGTTCTTGGTTTTTACGCGGGAGATTTATTTTTATGGATCTGCCATTAGCTGTGAAAATCTGGGCAACCCTCCGGGAATGCCCGTCGCCTGGCTGTCGGGAAAACGCCACATGCTACCCGAAGCCTTCTAGTGGGCGTCTACAAACCGGGAAACCCATCTAACGCAGTGGCTCCCCTACCAAAAGCGCTGGTCTCGCCCTTGCTGAGTGACGTGACGTGCGCGTCTGGTTGGGTGGATTTTTCAGTGGTGATACCCTCACCAAGCACAGGATCTATTCGTTAGATGCTGGCGATTTTTGATACGCTTGCCCAGACTTACCTACGGTAAAAATGAAGGGGAGTTTATCAGCCAAGTGCTTACTAGTGATTTATTGATTCCAGCCCTCGAATGAGTTCTCGAATCACATCTGTTGCAGGTCTTCCTGTTTCATCACAATACTTTTGAAGTTTTTCAGCTTCGGCTGATGCCAGATTTAAGGTCATTCGCTTGACCGCCCATTTTTTCTTGAATATCATTTCTTGTGTCATTTGTCAGCTCAATAATTATTACTACGAATTTAAGTTGAAGCAGTAGTTATGCACCTAATAAAACCGGAAATTAAGTCAAATAAATAAATAGACGCTGATTGTCTTACTTGATTTAATACTAACTCTTTATCGCCAAGTATCTTCCTTTTGAAGGAATTTATCTTAAGAAATTATGTATTGCCCTATACTCTAAAGGTAGTTTTTAGCTGAATTTTATTATGCTATTAGCTAAATTTTATCATGCAAATATAGGAGAAAGTATGCAAAAAGCTAAATCTGTCATATTGTCAGGAAATGAAAACGGTAACTCTACCATTTCTTTGTGAGGCTGCGGCAAATTTTGTTGACTTCTTCTTTCTTTCTTTCTTTGTGTCCTACCCTACGAGAAGCCGCTCCGCGTCTATGCGATTCGTTTCTTATATCATTGGGTGCATCTATGTCACTTTACGGGCAGGTTATCATACAGAATTGGTATTACGGTAAAACTAGTAATCATCCCACCTCCAAACAATAAGTAGCTCAACCTAATTAAACGTGAAATATCATTGCGTTAGCGCAGCGGGCAAGGGACGGCATACGGAATGCAGTGTAGACGCGTTTGCGCAGCGCCCCCTTAGGGGCTAGCGGCTTCCCGATAGCCCTCCGGGGAGAACCTGAGCCCTATGGCTAACGCCACGGCTGCGCCTAACGGGCACGGCCCCGTGCCGAACGGTTCCGCTAGCCCCTAAAAGGGGCGCTGCGCAAACGCTTTAGACCTCTGGGCGTGCGCAAAGCGCATACGCCAGAGCCGGCACGAGGGAAACCCTACCAAGAGCGCTGGTCTCACCGTAAGGCGTGGCGTCAGCCATAGGGTAGCGAAGCAATCGCAAGAATCGTATCTTATGTTTTTTTATGTTGACCTACTTAATTGCAACTAATACCAAATCCAGGTCAATAACACCTCATTTCCCCTATAATCACAAAATGTCATAAAATGTATAAACATATACTTTTTAAGTATATGTTTTACTCATAGAACTTTTATCTACTTTCCATAGTGAGTCAGATTTTTGACTATAAACTTTATATAGTTTAAATTTATATTTTTTTTCGATTCCTTGACGCAAAGTGCTTGAAGGATTCAGTAAAAATACATGACTATAACCATTGGGAATTTTAGGAATATTTTTGTCCTTCATCAACAAAAATCGTACCTTTGGCTCTACAAGATAACTCAGAGAAAAGACGTTTCCAGGGAGTATCCCCAAAGAATCACTTATCAAAAGCGGACGAGAAGCCTGATTGATGATTTTGGCGATTTCTGGATTCCCAGAACTGACACCCTTACTCAACCAAGTTTCTGCTTGGGAACTGACAGCACAAGAAAGCACACCACAGACAATAACGACTACAAATATTATTTGCCAAATCCTCCGGAGTGCAAGAATCCCATCATAAAGCTGATAAGCAAACAGGTAAGCTACTGCTAGTTGAATGCCCAAATAAGAAGGTATTAAATACTCATATACTGCTGTCCGCGTTCCTCCAAAAAATAAATCTGGAAGCATTAAAGGTAGTGCTGGAACAGCAATCAATAACACGAGAAATAACCAGATTCTTGGGTGAGTTGTACGACAAAGAAAAGAAATGGAATATCCCACTATAATCAAACAAATATAGGTCGTTGAATAGCTGAAGGGATTCTCTAAGCCAAAGTTGAAATCAAAAAATATATGGCTTAACTTAAGTAGCCAAGATTGGATTAAAGTAAATGGTGACAATTTACCTGTTGTTTCTGCTATTCCACGATGAAATTGCAACAGGTTGGTCAGAATAACTAAAATCCAAGGTGTAAAAGCTAAAAAGCCCAAAAGTGACGCTGTTGTATAAAGTCTGGCTGTTTTAGTCCAGCGAAATCCTGTCATTGTCATGACATAAATTCCATGAGCAACCGCTACAAATCCACTAAGCAAAGATGTATAAAAACTGAGGGCTAAAGCAAGTGTGTAAATTCCCCATGTGACAGTGCGATCGCTCACTTGTCGTTTTGATTCTAATCGTAAAGCTCTCAGCAAAGAAGCGTTAGAGATTAATATTGTGACAACCCAAAGAATATATTCTTGTGCTTCTTGAGCGTAGATGAGATGAATTGGGGAGATCGCTACGAGTGCGATCGCCAAAAAAGGTACAGAAAAAGGTACGTTAAATAATTCTCGACACAGCCAATAAACACAGGGAAATACCAACAAGCTAATAATGACAGATAAACTTCTGATAGCTGTCACCGAAGTGCCAAAGATTTGTGCCCACAATCGTGCTATGACATAATAAAGCGGAGGATGCTGAGGGTCTTCTGTTGCTAAAGACTTGAGTGTATCACCTAAATTTTTTTCAGGATTAATACGCTGGAACGAGAGCAACGCTTCTTTGTTAACGACACGACCATTAAAAATTTGCTGTCTGATTTCTGTCTTTGTATATCCAGAAATTCGCAATGAGGTGTAAGTTTCATCGTGTCCGTAAACTTTGCCATCAATATTGAAGAAGCGAAAAAACACACCCACCACCAACACCACGATAAAGAGAAACCGCAACCAATTTGGAGCGAGTTTGATATGGCGCATAATTTGGTTTCTGTTTTATAAGGAACCGCAGAGGACACACAAGGCAGAAAACTAAGAAAATTGAGCGAAGACAGCGCACGCTGAGTCCTGCGGACACGCGTAAGGGACGCGAACACAACTCAATTAAGATTGCTATAGCTGGATGAAGTTGTGCATGATTTAGCAATGAACACTTTACTATTATCTAGCCTGGAGAGAATTTAGCAAAGTTTTGTTGAACTGATTCATGCTTGAGAACTGTAAATTTGGTAACTGAAATAGTGATGGATCTATATATTAATGTGCTTGCGATCCAAATAACCAACGGTTACAGGTAAAATTTCCTCTGTGAACGTTTAGCCATAGCATACTATGCCAGTCATGCGCACTTTTTCTGGTACTTCTTGGGAATCACAGGTAGGTTACTGTCGAGCAATAAGAGTTGCAAACCATATTTATGTTTCTGGTACAGCACCAGTCGATGAAGCGGGAGAAGTATTTGCTCCTGGCGATGCATACGCGCAAGCAAAGCGTTGTTTTGAAATTATCCAGAAAGCTTTGCAAGACTTGGGAGCAGACGTAAGCCATGTTGTGCGGACGCGAATGTTTGTCACCGATATTAGCCGTTGGGCTGAATTTGGACAAGCGCATCAAGAATTCTTTATAAAATTTCCGCCAGCTTCAACAATGGTGGAAGTGAAATCCTTAATAAATCCAGCGATGCTAATAGAGATAGAGGTGGATGCCGTTTATGTGGATGATAGGTCAATACGGTTCAGTTAAGACATTTATTCGTTGAGACAGCAGGGGAGATGGGGAGATGGGGAGCAGGGGAGATGAAGAGTTAACGTCCATTACCATTAGTTCTTTCGCCTCTGCTCCTGGTGCTCCTCTGCTCCTGTGCTCCTCTGCCCCCCTGCCTGCCTCAACAGATTAATTTCCTTAACTGAACTGTATTGGATGATAGGTGTTGAAAACCTCAACTACTGATTATTTGGAGTATACAAACAAAGCCTGCAGAAGCAGGCTTGTCTGGTAGTTGAGATAAAAAGCTCTATTGAGAAACTAGAAAACAACCTCAATTAGCATGACTCGCACTACTGTAGCGAATTCTTGTTCCTGCCCATAGCAACTTCTCTCGCAGTGTCTGATAATACGAGTTGTTCTCCCGTAAAATTATAAACTTAGCCCGACAATCTGCCATCCGCACATCAACACGGTGTCCAGGCCAAATTGAAGTGGCTAACACCCCATCAGTCCACAACTTGGTACTTAAATCGTAATCACCTAAGGGCCAAATACTGACGACAGAACCAGGGGGTAACACGAGAGGACGACTAGAAAGACTCATTGGACAGATAGGAGTGATGGTAATTGCTTCCATACCATCATGTATAATCGGACCATTTGCAGAAACGGTGTAACCCGTAGAACCAGTGGGAGTAGAAATAACTAACCCGTCCCCTTGGTATTGATCAACGACCTCACCATCAATTTCCATCTCTAGAATTGAGGTAATCATCCGGTCAGCGGAAGCGGGTTTAACACACATTTCATTTAAAGCCAGGTAGCGTTCAGACACTGGTTCCAAATTTGTCCTATTCCCCTCAAAGACCGAAGCTTGCAACATCATCCGCCGCTGCACAGCGTAACGGTCTTCTAAGAGTCGATCCCAAACTCGTTCGGTGTCTTGAAATTCGTCTACAGATTCGGTTAAAAACCCCAGATGACCTCCCACGTTCACTGCTAGTATTGGGATGCCAGCTGGGGCTAGATGTCTTGCACCAGTTAAAACAGTACCATCACCGCCAAGTACCACTGCCAAGTCAATTGGTTGTGCTGCTGAAGCCAAAAATACCGGATATGGGTTATCTTTCGGTCCACTTGGCCCCATCAAAACCTGGCATTGGCGATGTTCTAGTTGCTTTGCACAGATTTCTGCCCAGCGCTTACTTTGGGAATCTCGTGCTTTATAAGCAATAATGACCTGTTTGAGCTCCACAGAATTACCACTTGAGGAGATTAAACTGCTCCATATCGACAGTGTCGCGGTTACGATAAATGGCAAGCACGATCGCTAAACCTACCGCTGCTTCAGCTGCCGCTACGGTAATGACAAATACGGTAAATACCTGACCCTTTATTGCTACTGAGTCTAGGAAGTTGGAAAACGCCATTAAGTTGAGATTAACGGCATTGAGCAGCAACTCAATCGACATCAGCACTCTGACAGCATTACGGCTAGTAATTAAGCCATAGATACCGATGCAGAACAAAGCTGCTGCAAGTAGTAAAAAGTATTGGATCTGCATGAACGTTGGTGTCCCCCCATTGTCAGTTAACAATTATCAGTTATCACTTCGCGCGTTTATTAATAACCCTAGTGGGAACGGCCACGCCTTACGGCTATCGGGGAAGACCTCCGGTCTCGCTGCTATAGCCGAATGGCGTGCCGCAGGTATAGATCGCCAGTTACCTGCGCCAGGGAAACCCTCCCGCAGCACTGGTCTCATCACTGTTTACTGAATATTCCGGCTCGATTCACCGATTGATACCAATTCTCTGGGACGTTCTGGTAACGTCAAAACTTGCTGTTGTTCTGAAGAAATTGTCTGTTCAGGCAGATACTCACGACGTGCCAAAATGATCGCGCCTACCATTGCTATTAACAGCAAAATGGAAGCGAGTTCAAAAGGCAATAAAAAGTCAGTGAAGAAATGTTGACCGATTAAAACAATAGTGTTGCTTGGAGGTATGTCAGTAGACAGTGACCAAGGAGTTGCCAACACCATCGTACTTAAAAGTGCAAACAATCCCAAACTGACTACACCTGTGAGTGCTTTGCGTAACCAAGCACTAGGGAAGGGCGCAAAAGCTTGCCGCTTGTTTACCAGCATAATGGCAAACAAAATCAACACGTTCACTGCGCCAACATAAATTAGCAATTGCGCTGCTGCTACAAAGTCACCATTTAGCAATAGATATAGTCCAGCAATGCTAACAAATACGCCTCCTAGCATAAAGGCTGAATGCACGATGTTTTCAAACAACACCACACCTAATGCTGTCCCAATCAACATCACTGCCAGTATGCCAAATGAAACAACTTGTACTCCTTCCGCAAGATTCACTGTTTTTTGTCCTCACTTAAAACTCAACAATTAGGGGTGTAAGGGGAGCCAGTGCCCTAGTGGGAACGGCCACGCCTTACGGCTATCGGGGAAGACCTGAGCCCTAGTGGGAACGGCCACGGCTGCGCCTAACGGGCACGGCCCCGTGCCGAACGGTCTCGCTGCGCTAACGCAGTCGCCTAGGTCGGGAGAGCCGTCATTCGCGCTGTCTCACCGTGGGCGGGTTCCCCGACTTGAGGCATCTGGCGTGGTAAGGGTGTGGGGTGTAGGGGGAAGAAAATAAAACACTCTTACCTTTGTTTTTCCAAAGTCGTTGGAACCAACAAATAAATCATTCACTTACACCCCTAGTTACTCTCCCTCACACTCCTACACCTGCGTGTTTGGGTCCAGAGTCAAGAGTCAAAAACTATGCACTGTTGACTTTTGACTAATTACTTTTACTTTTCCTGCTCTACAAGGTCTTCTGGACGCGCACCAGGGCGAGGTGCATCAGCAGGTAAACCGTGGGGATCTGTAACGCCCTTGGGTAAATAAACAAGCTCACGCAAGGGTGTGACCATTGGATCTAGAGTCACCTTGTAGGGCAAACGACCAAGCGCCACGCTGTCATAGTTCAATTCATGGCGATCATAAGTAGAAAGTTCATAATCTTCTGTCATTGATAAACAGTTGGTGGGACAAAATTCCACGCAGTTACCACAAAAGATACAAACTCCAAAGTCGATGCTATAGTGTTTGAGCTTTTTCTTTTTGGTTGGCTTATCGAAATCCCAATCCACTACTGGCAGGTTGATCGGACAAACCCGAACACAAACTTCGCAGGCAATGCACTTATCAAACTCAAAGTGAATCCTACCGCGAAATCGTTCGCTAGGAATCAGTTTTTCGTAAGGGTACTGCACAGTGACTGGACGACGCCGCATATGATCAAAGGTAACAGACAGACCCTGACCTATATAGCGACCAGCTTGCACCGCTTCTTTGGCGTAATCACCAACTTGCTTGAGGAACTTCAACATATTGTGTCTCTCTCTTTTTAAGCTATCAGCCTCATTTGTCTTTTGTACGAATCGTCATTTGTGTAAATCTGGATAACTTGTGACTCGTGACAAATGACTAACCACCAAAGGCAAAGGGAAAGGCAAGTTTCAGGGCTGCAGTTAGTAGCAAGTTAACCAAACCAACAGGCAGCAAGAACTTCCATCCTAAATCTAGCAATTGGTCAATACGAACACGTGGTACTGTCCAGCGCAACAGAATTGCCAGAAAGACCAGGAAGTATGCTTTAAGTACAGTCATGGTGATTCCCAAGGAGGCGGTTACAACCTGCAATACGGGATCTGTTTCACTGATTCCCAAAGTGCTCGCTATCAGGTTAATGGGAATTGGAAAATCCCAACCACCCAGATACAACACTGATACTAGCAGGGCAGAAAGCACTAGGTTAACGTAGGAACTCAGGTAGAAAAGAGCGAATTTCATACCAGAGTATTCAGTCTGATAACCAGCAACCAGTTCTTCTTCCGCTTCAGGTAAGTCGAAGGGTAATCGTTCACATTCAGCAAGGGCTGCTATCCAAAAGATAATAAACCCCGCAGGTTGCCGCCATACGTTCCAGCCAAGAATGCCATAACCAGATTGCTGTTCCACGATGTCGATGGTGCTGAGGCTATTGGACATCATGGCGATCGCCAGCACCGCAAGTGCTAATGGAATCTCATAGCTAATTGACTGCGCTGCTGCCCGCAGCCCTCCCAAGAGAGAGTATTTGTTATTGGATGCATAACCAGCCATCAACAAGCCAATCGGCTGAATGCTAGACAAAGCAATCCACAAGAACACGCCCATCCCAACATCTGTAATTACCAGATTCTGTCCAAATGGCACAATCAGGTAGGACAGAAACACTGGCAACACTACGATAATTGGACCAAGGGTAAACAGTATGGCATCGGATTTAGCTGGTACCACATCTTCTTTGAAAACCAGCTTCATACCATCCGCTACTGGAGCCAGCAAACCTAAAGGACCAATATATTCAGGACCAATCCGCTGCTGTGCGGCGGCGGAAATTTTCCGCTCTAACCAAACGCAGGTTAGCACACCAACAGTAGCACCAATAATCATTAGTATCATCGGCACTGGCATCCAAATTGACTTGGCTGCACCAGCGCTTAGTCCCAAATCCATGAGGGATTTTATAAAAGTTCCTTGCAGATCAATTCCTGAATTCATGTCTTTTGCTTTTCAAGTCCTTTAGATCATTGTCCTTTACAACTATCCACACTTGTTAATAACTCTAAATTCGCCCATTAATATTTCTGCCTAAACCATGCAAAACTTAAGATTTTTTGCAATTCCCATGCCTAGTATATCGTTGGATGGTTTTTGCCCCTTTACCCACAGGAGAATTTCTACTTATGGTAAGGATTGGGATTTACGAAGAAAATCCCTAGTCGTGGGAGTATGGGAGTGTTAGGGCAGCGTTAAGGTTTGCGCAGCGCCCCTTTTAGGGGCTAGTGGACCGTAGGTCGCCGTAGGCTGGGAGTATGAGAGTGTGGGAAAACATTTTTCCTTCTTTTTTCTCTTTTTTCCTCTTTCCCTCCTGATCCCCTCAGCCCTCTATCGCTGGTCGATGGGAGTGTAAGAAACGTCGTGCTTACCGTCGTAAACCTGGGTAGGACGGAAAATCCGGTTTTCTTCTAGCTGTTCTTTCCAATGTGCTAACCAACCAGCTACACGGGCGATCGCAAATATTGGTGTAAACAAATCTGTAGGAATTCCCAACTTTCTGTAGACCAAACCTGAATAAAAGTCAACATTGGGATAAATTCCTTTGTGACCGAGTTTTTCCTCGACCACCCTTTCCATTTCTACGGCAATGTCATAATACTTGTCATGCCCAAACTTGGTAAACAGCTGTTCTGCCAAGTTCTGTAAAATGGTGGCGCGTGGGTCTTTCACTTTGTACACACGATGTCCAAAGCCCATAATCTTGGCTTTGCGTTCCAGACGACCTTCTATGTAGGGACGCACATTTTCTACAGAGCTAATTTCTTCCAACATCTCAATGACTTCTTCATTCGCCCCACCGTGTAGCGGTCCTCCTAACGTTCCCACCGCACTAGCTACCACTGCGTATGGATCAGTTAGAGTAGACGCTGTTACCCTTGCACTGAAGGTGGAAGCGTTCATTGTGTGTTCAGCGTGAAGTATCAAGCAGATATCAAAAATCCTCGCCGCCAATGGATCAGGTTCTTTCTCATTGAGCATGTACAGAAAATTGCCGGAATAGTCCAAGTCCGCATGGGGACGTATTGCATCGTTCCCATTTCGCATTAACTGGAACGCCGCCACCATTGTCGGAATCTTTGCTATGAGGCGAACGACAGCATCCCGAATGTAAGCTGGATTATTCAAGTCACGACGCGAATAAAACAAGCCTAATGCTGCAGCTGAGGCTTGCAGTGCATCCATCGGATGACCGCTTTCAGGAAAGCACTTCATCATGTCGCAAATGTGATACTTTATCCGCCTGTGAGAGTGAACTTCATCCTCAAATGCTGTAAGTTCTCTCGATGTGGGCAACTCATCCCAAATTAGCAGATAAGCAGTTTCCAAAAATGTACTTTTTTCTGCTAGTTCCTCAATCCGGATGCCACGATATTCTAGTATTCCCTTTTGCCCGTCAACATTGCTAATTCCGGATTGGGCGGCGGGAATGCCATCCAAACCAGGCTTATATTCGCACACCATCATGGCAACACCATCTGCTTTTTTTTTGAAAGATTTTTTCAGGCTAACTTACCAGAAATTGTTATCACCATAACAGTATCCGTTCTCCTAAAAGTTCTTTCAGAAACGTTACTCTACTGTTAGAGCAAGTACTTGGGTGGCGTCAACCAAAATATCTGACTACGACCCAGAGGGGAGCCTTTTTCTGGTAGTTTTACCCCAATCATACCCGCTTTTTTCAAAACTAACGTTGCTTTTGCTTGTCCCCATAAAAGAATTTCTGCCCAAGCGCTCAAATCTGGTTCATGTCCAACCAAAGCAAGTTGGGTTTGGGGTGAATAATTTTTTGGACTCAACCAGTCCACAACCCAATTTTCAATCCGACCATCTGGCGCAAGATAAGAACATTCCTCTACTTTGGAACTCAGTCCTGCAGCTATAAGAATTTGTGCTGTTTGGCGAGATCGTATTAAGGGACTGGTCGCAATCAAATCAAAATGTAAGCCCAGCTTTCGCAATCGCTGGGCTACTTTGTCTGTTTTTTCGCGACCTTCTTTTGTCAGTGAGCGTTCGTCGTCTTTAAGATCTGGTCGCCTTTGTTCAGCAATTCCATGACGGATTAAATACAGTTCCACGGCGGAGTGTCCTTTGTGAGCATAAGCTGTTTGGAGGCGAGGCAGTGCGAATAAACGCTCGTCGATGCAAGTGGTGTTTTACCCACACAGTGAAGGAAATACCCCAAGGATATTTAGTCCTTAGTCCTTTGTCTTTGGTAACCAAGGACTAAGGGATGGCAGGTGCTACAACGTGCTTAACCCGACGCCAGTCGCCTCAACGGAGGTTCCCTCCGTTGAGGCGCTAGCTCCCTCCGGGTTCACCAGTCGCCTACGGCGGGAAACCCGCCTGCAGCGCTGGATTCACCGCAACGCACTGCCTCCTGATGATTCTACTCCGACTGTATTGGATTATCTTTTGGATTCACTAACCTTAAAAGCTTCTGCTTAATCTGAGAATCGAAAACTTCCCATTTCATCTTCGCATAAGCAGAATTTTCATTACCTCCAGATAAGAAACCCATCGGAATTTCAAACCCACCTGCGCTTGTCCGTCCACCACCAAAAAAGCGTCCGCTGCTATCTTGACCGAAGGCTTCTTTAATGAACTCATCAGGATCAAGGGTTAGTTTGGTTGTTCTTAAAGAACCAATCACCACCTCTAGTTCTTCATCTTCATCGTGAACGATACCATACACAACAGCTGTGTGGACGTTTTCTTCTGTCACAATAAAATCTGCCGCTTGGGGAATAGCATCGCGGTCATCGTAGCGTAAGTAACCAACACCAGCAATAGAAAAGTTATTTTGCACGATGCGGTTTTTGAGCGATCGCTCTATAACATCCATGACTCGCTTAGAACGATTCGCCTGTAGAATCGCGTTCAGCAACTGCGCGTCATAAAATCTACTTAAATACGCTGCCGCCATAAAATCTTCTTCCTGTGCTTGCATCAGTCTATTAGTATCCGATCGCAAGCCATGCATCAAGGCAGTCGCGCATTTTACATGTTGATTTATACTGCTATCTAGAGTGAGTAACCCGTACTGTAAGTATTGAGTGAAAATCGTTGCTGTTGCTCGTACAGAGGGACGAACATCAAAGAATTCTGATTTGATGTCACTTTGTAAACTGTGGTGGTCAATAACCGCCACTATTGGTATCCCTACCTCTTGCACAATTGGTACTAGCTGAGAAGTCGTTCCCTGGTTGTCTATGAGGACAAAACCTTGGTAGGAAGATAAGTCTTTGCTTTTGAGTGTTTGTACTGTCCAACGCTGCGCGGGTAAGCCTGTCAGCTTGACCAAAGCAATATTTTCTTGATGGCTCAAAGCACCAGCGTAAATGATGTCACATTTTATATCGTATTGCTGAGCTATGAGCTGGTAAGCCCAAGCACACGATAAAGCATCAGGGTCTGGAAAATCTTGAAGAATAATTAACTGGCGTTCTTGTTTATGGGCAAGAAACGTGTTGTGCAGCTCTTCTGATTTCTGATTTAGCAATGAATTGTTACGCAGACCCACAAAAGAACCATCACCTATAAATGCTGTACCTGAGTGTCTAGTGAGTGGAACTTCTGGTAAATCTTTGTTGTCTATTTCAAAATCGTCTGGAGTAGGATCACCCGTTAATGGCAAACTCGAAATCTGAGTCACAGAAGAATTAAAGTGCATACGAAACGTTTTTATAAGTGTGAGGCTCCTTTTTTTCATCAATAGATACTACAGTTTGTATTTCAACACTTCAGCCACACATTACAATCTTTGCAGAAATATCAGAGCATGACATATTATCTCTGAGCCTCTTTTTTTGTCAAGAACTTATCGTTGCTAACTTGCCAGGAAAACGCCTTTAGTACCTACCCCTGATTTTTTGGTAGATTCAGAACGCACCCTGTTGTTTTTGGCCTTAGTATGTGTTATGCTAGCAAAAGTGCCCAAGAGGATTAATACGCTTAATTGCTGCTTTATTATTCATCAGGTAATCAGCTTTTTCGGTTGATCTCTATAAAAATCTGTGAATAAGTTACAATCAAGCGAAAAAGCAAAAAACTGACAACTGCCTGCCTTGTTCAGATTTAGCAGAAGGTGTCAGAGTCCTATAACGTATTTTTGCCATTCTTGGTGAGTACCACTTTTGAGATGTTTGGTGACCTCAAAGTAAAGACTACTATAGGGTCGGCGCGGATTATGGCGTAAGTTCATGTGAGCTTCATTCGGCGTGCGACTACCCTTTCTAACATTGCAGCGGACACATGCTGTAACAATGTTTTCCCAACTATCGCCGCCACCACGTGATCGTGGAATGACATGATCTAAAGTTAAATCATCGCCAGTGTAACCGCAATACTGACAAGTATGACTGTCGCGATGCAGTATATTCCGACGAGTCAAAGGAATCTCCTTATAAGGAACGCGCACATAATGGCGTAACCTTATAACTGTCGGAAGCGGAAAGTCTAAGTAGAGTTGCGTGTTATTAAACTCTACTCGCTCTGCTTTGCCTTTAATCAGTAACACGACAGCTCGCCGCCAGCTCGTGATATTGAGCGGTTCGTAAGAGGCGTTTAAAACTAAAACCTTCCCCATTGATAGGCGCTCAGGCTATTATTTTTACATATATTAACACAATTATATTCAGCTTTGGTGATGAAAAAAAATTATACTATTCCAATAGTTAAAACTACAAATAATAAAAAGTCAAGATCTAAGGATAATTCTCCTTTTTACGAGAACTAGGGTGTAGGGGGTAGGGAAAAATATTTTTTAAAGGTGGTATCGCGCCCACCAAAATTAAAGATGTATGTAGAGACACGCAGTGAGATGAAATGAGCGTGTCCTTATTTCAGTCTCACGTTTTTAAACGTTCGTCCCCACACTCCACACCCCATACCCTACACCCTTTGAAACTAACTCTGTGTTCATGATCTTGTGTCAATTCCAAAATAAGAGGTAAACTTCTTGATTAATCACGATTAGGCTTCTTGCAGTGAGAATGAAAATGATTTAGAAGCTAAAAACTGGTGTGATAGGAGTCATTCAAGATGTTGAGCCATGAGCAAACCTCTAGTGTAACCTCTAATCAGGAGTCAAATACCTACCCCTGGTTATCCCAACGTGCTTGGGTGGAAATTAATTTGTCAGCATTATCGTATAACGTCAAGCAGCTTTTAAGCATACTGTCACCGCAGACCCAACTGATGGCAGTGGTAAAAGCCGATGCTTATGGACATGGAGCATTCACAGTTGCCCAAACCGTGTTAGAATCGGGAGCCAGTTGGTTAGGAGTCGCTACAATTCCAGAAGGAATTCAACTGCGGCAAGCGGGAATTAAAGCTCCAATCTTAATACTAGGTGCAACCCATACCCCAGAGCAAATTCATGCGATCGCTCAATGGAAACTTCAACCAACACTCATATCTCCCAAACAAGCTTTAGTCTTTTCCAATACTCTAGAAGCGATCCATCATAACAAGACCTCACTCCCTGTACACGTTAAATTAGACACGGGAATGTCCAGGTTAGGAACAAATTGGCAAGACGCTGCTGAGTTTGTTCAGCTTGTGGAACGGTTACCTCATCTAACTATCGCTAGTATATATTCTCACTTGGCAACGGCAGATAGTCTTGATCCTACAACGATGAAACAACAGCAACAACGATTTGAGCAAGTTATTGCTGAACTAAGAACAATAGGGATAGAAGCGCCTTGTCTACATTTAGCCAATTCAGCTGCAACCTTAAGCGACAAAGCATTGCACTACGATATTGTGCGTGTAGGTTTAGCTGTATACGGACTCTACCCAGCTGATCATTTTCGCTTAAGCATAGACTTGAAACCCGTTTTACAAGTCAAAGCACGAGTCACGCAAGTAAAAACCATTCCTCCTGGAACAGGCGTCAGCTACAGTCATCAATTTATTGCCTCAGATGAACTCCGTCTTGCTGTGGTAGGAGTTGGTTACGCAGATGGAGTTCCTCGTAATCTTTCCAACAAAATGCAAGTGTTGATTCGCGGTCAACGAGTGCCGCAAATTGGCACAATTACAATGGATCAGTTGATGCTAGATGTAAGTGCATTAGCAGATGTGCAAGAAGGCGAAGTCGTCACTCTACTTGGAACAGAGGGAAAAGAACAAATTACTGCAGAAGATTGGGCAAATCAGTTAAATACAATTTCTTGGGAAATTCTCTGCGGGTTTAAGCACCGTTTGCCTCGTGTTGCTGTGGCTTAGCTAATTTCGATACAAGCCGAGTTGCTGAGAAGTCTATACTTACCCGTTCCACAAGTGTAGGAGTTTGTCACTCAAAGCTGATTATTGGTTCGCGGTTAGTGGTTCGTAGTTAGTTAAACAACTAACTACGAACCACTAATAACCAACCGTTAGATATTGCAAGACATAAGTTTGTTATGATATAGTAGTTATCTAGTGAATGCGGATGTGGCGGAATTGGCAGACGCGCTAGATTTAGGTTCTAGTGCCGCAAGGCGTGAAGGTTCAAGTCCTTTCATCCGCATTATTAAAGAATGGTAATTCAGTGATTATGTTCGCAGGCATTTTTTGTAACCTGCGTAATGTGTGACTGTTAATTCCCCAATGGTTGTGATCAATTGAAAATTGATCACAACCATTGGGGAATTGTTTTTTCTCACCCCTATCCTATTGCTTGCCCGAGAGCAATCGCCCCCAAGTATAGTTGAGGCTTACACTAGGTAGAGTCGAGAGGAGGTATTATCCTCCGTCCCTCTCTGTTAGATCCGGACATGCCCCTTTCGGTGCATCCGGCTCCCGATGTTCTAGGGTTTCCCCTTGCTCATGTGGATATAGTCGTGAC